>ERZ511473.109-NODE-109-length-196593-cov-7.729442_pt1 | contig 196593 bp, 172 predicted proteins | sample MGYA00374947_ERZ511473 | MGnify/ENA primary metagenome ERZ511473 (study PRJEB26303, sample SAMN06343854) | sediment metagenome | isolation source: hot spring sediment | place: Canada: British Columbia | collected 2012-09-26 ...
GGTAAGTCGGGTCTCTGCTCAAAAAAAGTGACATTTTCATAGACGAGTTAAGGTGACATTTTCTCAGACAATTGACACTAGGAGTTATTCACTGTGTATGCCATTGGAATCTAACCGATGCCAAGTGACTTCAAATAATCCATGCTTATCTTAACGCTTTCTAACGGAGGTCGTTCACATTGATCCTGTTCCACCAGATAATACTTAATACCAATGGCTTCGGCAATTTCGAATATAGGAGGATAATTGATGATTCCCCGACCAACCTCGGCAAAAAAACCACGCTCATCGGCTGTCATATCTTTAACGTGTACAAGTGGACAGCGACCCTTATATTGCTTCAGATAGCTCTTTGGATCCAAGCCAGCTTTCTTCACCCAATATAGGTCGAGCTCGGCTTGAAGTAATTCCGGTCCTACTGCTTCAAAGATATGATCAAGGATGAATTTACCATCGATCTTGTTAAATTCAAATTGATGATTGTGATACGCGTATCCCATACCAGCACGTTTGCACTCCTCGCCAACATAACGGAAGGCATCTAGGAAAGGCTGCAGCTCAGTCATGGTGGTCATCTTATCCAACGGAGCATAAGGAGTAACGATATATCCACTTCCGATTTCCTTATTATATTCAATTTGATAGGCCAGCTGCGATTTTAATTTCTCTGGGTCTAAGTAGGATAAGTTAACATGACTTGAACTAACAGTAAGTCCGAGGTCATCTAACACCTTCTTTAGCTCCCTCGCAGGATGGTCTCCATATCCAGCAAATTCAACAACCTGGAATCCAATTTCCGCTACCTTCTTCAAGGTACCTATGAAATCCAAACTAGTCTCATTGCGTAGTGTATACAATTGAATACCCACAGGAATTTTTGTCAAAAGAATCGTCTCCTCAATTAAGCTTGGAACAAGCGAAGAATAACTTGCGATAATTCACAATAAAAATGGAAATCCACTTCTATTTTGTCGTGAAAACCGCAACTAATTATTCGCTCATTCCCCAATGCACTTGATTATAACAGGTTCTCTTTGAATAGCTATGATTTATTTGAAATTTTTCAAATTATAGAATGCTTTCGCACCTGCATATTGAGCAACATCAGCTAGCTGGTCCTCGATGCGTAGCAATTGGTTGTACTTCGCAACGCGATCCGTACGGGATGGTGCACCTGTCTTAATCTGTCCAGCGTTCGTAGCTACTGCGATATCAGCAATTGTCGTATCCTCACTCTCACCAGAACGGTGTGAGATGATAGCTGTATAACCTGCACGCTTAGCCATTTCGATAGCATCGAAGGTTTCCGTTAATGTTCCGATTTGGTTTACTTTAACTAGAATGGAATTACCAATGCCCTCGTCGATACCGCGGGAAAGACGCTCTGTGTTCGTTACGAAGAGATCATCCCCTACAAGCTGAACACGTTTGCCAAGCTTATCAGTTAATAGCTTCCAGCCTTCCCAATCATCTTCAGAACAACCATCTTCAATGCTGATGATCGGATATTTGTCCACCCATGATGCTAACAGGTCTACGAATTCTGCTGATGTGTAGGATTTGCCTTCGCCTTGAAGATGGTACTTACCATCTCTGTAGAATTCAGTAGAAGCAACGTCCATACCGAGGTACACGTCTACACCCGGCTTGTAGCCAGCACGTTCGATAGCGGAGATAATGATATTGATTGCTTCTTCATTTGAACCAAGATTTGGTGCAAAGCCACCTTCATCACCAACTGCTGTGTTCAATCCTTTTTCCTTAAGTACAGACTTCAGGTGATGGAAAATTTCTGCACCTGTACGTAATGCTTCCTTAAAGGTTGTAGCTCCAACAGGGATGACCATAAATTCTTGAACATCGATATTATTATCAGCATGCTCGCCACCATTGATGATGTTCATCATAGGAACAGGTAGCTGTTTAGCATTAAAACCGCCTAGGTAACTATATAGTGGAACCTGTAAGGCTTCAGCTGCAGCACGGGCAACAGCCATGGATACAGCAAGAATGGCGTTAGCTCCAAGTTTAGCTTTGTTCGGTGTTCCATCAAGCTCGATCATCATGTTATCCACACTAACCTGATCCAATGCATCGAATCCAATAACCTCTGGAGCAATAATCTCGTTTACATTCTCAACAGCCTTCTCAACGCCTTTACCTAAGTAACGACCTTTGTCGCCATCTCTTAATTCAACCGCTTCGAATGCACCTGTTGATGCTCCAGATGGAACAATAGCACGGCCAATATAACCGGATTCTAGGTAAACCTCCACTTCAACAGTTGGGTTGCCACGGGAATCCAGAACCTCTCTTGCATATACATTAGAAATAATTGTCATTGCGATGATCGCTCCTTTTTCTATGGTGATAATTTTGAATATACCTTCCGCATTTACAGTATGGATTTGCCAGTCATTTCATCCGGCTGCGGTAGCCCCAATAAGTGTAATATGGTTGGTGCCACATCGGCTAGAATGCCATCGCTTCTTAGTTTACCACTTTTTGTCGTAACAATAAATGGTACTGGATTTATCGTATGTGCGGTATGCGGACGATCTTCTGCGTCTCGAACTAATTCCGCATTACCGTGGTCCGCCATGATAATCGCTACTCCACCTTTTTTCAGTACCGCCTCCACAACCTGACCTAGACATTCATCCGTTGCTTCAACAGCCTTGATCGTTGGCTCAAGCATTCCACTATGACCCACCATATCGGGATTTGCAAAATTCAGCACAATGAGATCATGCTTATCCGCCATAATTTCATTTACAGTAGAAGCGGCTAATTCATAAGCACTCATCTCCGGCTGCAGATCGTATGTAGCCACCTTAGGTGAATTAATCAGAATTCGCGTCTCGCCCGATAAGGGAATATCACGACCACCACTGAAGAAGAAGGTAACATGCGGATACTTCTCCGTCTCTGCTGTTCGCAGCTGGGTTAGACCATGCTGTGATACAACATCCCCTAATGTATGATCAAGATTATTAGATCTGTAAGCTACATAACCACCTACGGATTCATTGAACAGGGTTAAGCATACATAGTGTAAATCAGTTGGATGCTTGGGTCCGCGATCAAATCCATCAAAATCCCCACTCATATATACTTGGGACAGCTGAATAGCGCGGTCAGGACGGAAGTTGAAGAATATAACCGCATCCTTAGACTCCACTAATGCGTTAGGCTCGCCGTCCTTATCCACAATAACGGTGGGCAATACAAACTCATCGTACAAGGAGGATGCATAAGAATCAACAATAGCGCGAACAGGGTCTGAATACTTCGGACCTTCTCCATAAACCATAGCCCGATAAGACTTCTCCACCCGCTCCCAGCGCTTGTCACGATCCATCGCATAATACCTACCTTGAACCGTTGCTAATTTTCCTACACCTAGCTGATCGATCTTCTTGACTAAAGCTTCCATGTACCCTTTGGCACTATCCGGGGATACATCACGACCATCGAGAAAGGCATGGATATATACGTCTTCAAGACCTTCCTTCTTAGCAAGCTCCAGTAGTGCGAACAAATGTGAAATGTGGCTATGAACCCCACCATCCGACAACAAACCATAAAGATGTAGCTTCTTGCCATTAGATTTAGCGTAACGAATAGCTGCAAGAAGGGTTTCATTGTCATAAAATTCGCCATCTCGAATAGACTTGGAAATTCTCGTTAATTCTTGATAAACTACACGTCCTGCTCCAATATTCAGATGACCCACTTCGGAATTACCCATCTGACCTTCTGGGAGACCCACTGCTTCCCCACAGGCTGTTACAGTTGTATGGGGGTAAGTTGCCCAGTATCGGTCAAAATTAGGCTTGGATGCCTGTGATACTGCATTACCATGCGAGTCTGCTCTCAGTCCAAATCCATCCAATATGATCAATGCTACCGGTTTCGGTCTAAGCATCTCCATATTACTGTGCCCCTTCCACCAGTTGGGTGTAAGAAGCCGCTTCTAAACTAGCTCCTCCGACCAGCGCTCCATCAATATCCGACTGCTGCATATATTCTCGAATGTTACCCGGTTTTACACTGCCGCCATATTGAATGCATACCTTCTGTGCGGTCGTTGAATCATAAATATCTGCAACAACACTACGAATGTAACTGATGACTTCATTAGCATCTTCAGCGGTTGACGATTTACCTGTTCCAATAGCCCAGATCGGCTCGTAAGCTATTACAATCTGTGCAGCTTGTTCTGCAGATAAACCTTGGAATAATGCCTTGGTTTGTACCAAGCATACATTCTTCGTTAAATCCGCTTCACGCTCTTCTAATTTCTCTCCTACACAAACAATCGGTACGAGTGCATGCTTGAATGCCGCATGGACCTTCTTGTTGACCGTCTCATCTGTCTCTGCAAAGTAAGCTCTTCGTTCAGAATGCCCGATAATTACATATTCCACGCCAAGGTCCTTCAGCATGGCACCACTGATTTCTCCTGTATAAGCACCATTATCCTCCCAATGAAGGTTCTGTGCTCCTATCTTTAAGGATGTACCTTTTGCAGCCTCTACTAATGCAGGAAGCACGGTATAAGGCGCACAAATCACACTTACTACACCAGCAACCTCTGCAGATGCCTTGACATCTTGCACGAATTGCAGCGATTCACCTACAGTTTTGAACATTTTCCAGTTACCTGCAATGATTGGTGTTCTCATAAAATTCACTCCAAAGTTTTTGATGGTTGCGCGAGCAATCGATAAAACTACTTCGTAAGCATTTACTTATCGTTTAGTGCTACAACACCTGGTAAAGCCTTGCCTTCCATGAACTCCAAGGAAGCTCCGCCACCCGTAGACATATGGTCCATACGGTCAGCCAGATTGAACTTCTCAACAGCTGCAGCGGAGTCGCCTCCACCAATAATGGTATAGCCTTCCGTTTCCGCACATGCATCAGCAACTGCTTTGGTTCCTTGAGCAAAAGCATTAAGCTCGAACACACCCATAGGTCCATTCCAAACTATGAGCTTTGATTCTTTAACAACCTTCGCGTAAAGCTCCCGTGTCTTAGGTCCAATATCTAACCCTTCCCAGTCCGAAGGGATACTATCTATGCTTACTACTTGTGTATTCGCGGATTCACTGAAATTGTCTGCAACGATAATATCGAGTGGCAATAAGAAGTTAACGCCCTTTGCCTTCGCCTTATCAAGGAAGCTCTTAGCCAAATCAATCTTGCTATTATCTACTAGTGACTTACCAATTTCGTAACCCTGCGCTTTTAGGAATGTGTAAGAAAGCCCACCGCCAATAATGATGTTATCTGCAAGCTCGATGAGGTTCTCAATTACCGCGATTTTATCCTTAACCTTCGCACCACCTACAATAGCTGTAAATGGTCGATCCGGATTCGTTAACGCCTTACCTAGAACCGAAAGCTCCTTCTCCATGAGTAGGCCGGATACGGCAGGCAAGTGGTGTGCGATACCCTCTGTAGAGGCATGAGCACGGTGAGCGGCACCGAATGCATCGTTCACATAGATGTCCGCTAAATCAGCGAATGATTGTGCTAATTGTGGATCATTCTTCTCTTCACCCGGGCAGAAGCGGACATTCTCTAACAAGAGAACATCACCATTATTAAGCTGCTGAACCTGTGATTTAACCGCTTCACCAGTAGACTCATCTGCTTTAAATACAGCTTTGCCAAGAATTTCAGCTAGTCTTGCTGCTACTGGAGTTAATCGTAGCTCCTCCACAACTTGACCGTTCGGACGTCCAAGATGACTGGCTAGAATGATCTTAGCACCCTTATCGATCAAATATTCAATCGTAGGCAACGTTTCGCGGATTCTGGTATCATCGGTAATCTCGCCATTATTCATGGGCACATTAAAATCTACACGCACGAACACTTTTTTGCCTGTAACATTAATATCTCGAACACTCTTCTTATTCATGGGAGGCCCCTCCTTCTTCTTCATAAGTGTTAGCTTTAGTACTTACTTTATTACATTCGGAAGAGGAGAATTGCTTCTCCTCTACGTTATGCTCATATATTTAGTTCTTATAGACCTTTTTTAGCAACAAAATCAATCAAATCTACAACACGGCTGGAGTAGCCCCACTCATTGTCATACCAGGAAACAACCTTCACCATATTGTCGCCTACTACCATTGTGGATAGAGCGTCAATTGTGGATGATGCTGGATCTCCATTGTAGTCACTGGACACAAGCGGCTCTTCGGAATAGAATAGAATCCCCTTCATTGCGCCAGCAGCAGCTTCCTTAAAAGCATTGTTGACTTGATCAACGGTTACGTTCTGTTTTAATTCCACTACAAGATCTGTAACGGATACGTTAGGTGTTGGTACACGGAAAGCCATACCGTTCAATAGACCTTTAAGCTCAGGTAGAACAAGTGAAACAGCTTTAGCAGCACCAGTTGATGAAGGAATAATATTCTCAGCGGCAGCACGTGCACGACGAGCATCTTTATGTGGTAAATCTAGTACGGATTGATCGTTTGTGTAGGAGTGAATAGTGCTCATCATCCCTTTAACAATGCCGAACTTATCGTTCAACACCTTAGCAAATGGTGCTAGGCAGTTCGTTGTACAAGATGCGTTAGAGATAATAGTATGGCTAGCAGCATCATATTTATCTTCATTCACACCAAGAACGATGGTGATATCTTCATTCGTAGCAGGTGCAGAGATAATAACCTTCTTAGCTCCACCCTTAAGGTGTAATTCAGCTTTAGCTTTATCTGTGAAGATACCAGTAGATTCAACAACAATTTCAACGCCATACTGACCCCAAGGTAGGTTAGCAGGATCTCTCTCTGCGAATACCTTAACGGCTTGACCATTCACGATAAGCTCGCCTTCGCCAACTTCAACCTTCGCATTCAATCTACCGTGTGTTGTATCATAACGAAGCAAGTGAGCAAGCATGTTAACGTCTGTCAAATCATTGATGGCAACAATTTGCACCTCTGGGTTGTTAAGCGCCGCGCGGAATACATTACGTCCAATACGTCCAAATCCATTAATCCCTACTTTTACCATTTTAATTCCTCCTAAAAGTTTTTGATGGTCGCGCAAGCGATCGATAAAACTACTTCGAAAGCATACGCTTAGTTTTGTGTAGCCGAGTGACCGACGAAGTAAGGACATTCTAACAAATCTACTTCGTAAGCATATATCTAAAAAGATTCCAATTCACTACCCTAGGGCAACATGGTATCTTCAAGATGAAAATTTAATCGATATTATTGATCAAGAATTACTTTGGCTGCAGCTTCATCAGTTATCAGTATATCCTCGTGTCCAAATCTCATAATCGCGGCAATCGCTTCACCTTTACTACTTCCGCCAGCCACCCCAATGACGGTTTCGATCCTTTGAATGTCTTCAAGCCTGAGCCCAACCGTTGGCATCTTATGTACGACTTGACCTTCGCGATTAAAGTAGTAGCCGAAAGCCTCCGCAAGCGCCTCTTCTCTGCGTAACGCTTCGATCGTTTCAGCGTCAACCTTGCGTCGTTCCGCCATACGTACAGCATTTCCGATTCCATGCACGACAATCCGCGCTTGCCGAATAACGGAGACGACCTCCTGCACGTTTGGCTCCTGCATCAGCGATTGATATGCTTCTTCGCCAAGATGATCCGGAACATGAAGCAGTCGATAATTGGCACCCGTTTTCTTCGCCATGTCTGAAGCAATCGTGTTGGCTTGCAGCTCCATGCTCTCACCAAGACCTCCGCGCGCAGGTACGAAGCATGCGCCCTTCAGCATCGTGGCTGCGTTAAGCCAGTTGGCGATTTCGGCCATCGTCGACCCACCGGTCACGGCGATAATGTCTTCACGTGTTGCCACCTTACGCAGCGCCGAGCTCCCCGCCCGACCGAGCTCTTTCTTCGTTAAGAGGGAGAGGTCGGAATCGCCCGGTACGACAGTTACGGATTTGATGCCGAATCGCGCTTTCAGTTGCTCCTCGATTTCGCGAAGGCCGAACAGCTCTTTGACGATTGGTTCCATCTCCTGCAGCAGTTCCATACCAGAAAGACTGACCTTCATGCCGCTTATTTCAATAAGAAGTAAGCCTTGCTCCTTCAGAAAATCCGTTTCCGCCCGAAGCACACGTTCACTCATGCCGAGCGAAGCAGCAAGCGTGCGACGACCGGTTGAACCGAGCAGCATAATATGATGCAGAATCGTGTGCCGTTTCTTCAAAATATCGACGAGATCGGGAACGAGCTGCTTCTGAACATTAATGATTCCCTTCATATCTAACCTCTCAGTTGAAAAATCGGTCAATTCGCGGGACGTGATAAGTCCCTGCCATCCATTTTATGTCCCACGACATCAAAAAAAATATTTCGTGGTCTTTCCTATTGTAACCAATTTGATAATGTGTTGCAAGTTAACTTTGTCATAGTAGGATAAAAAGGGGAGTGCATCCCCCTTTTTATCTTCGCTATGTCTACTCCTTCACCGAGCCAAGCGTAATACCGTGAATGAAAAACTGCTGGATAAACGGATATACCACCAATATCGGAATCATCGAGATCAATATTTTGGCTGCATTGAAGGTACGACTCGATACATTAAGCGCGGCAGATAATTGTTCCGGCGACATATGGGCCATCGCTTGGGCGCTCAACTCCGCGACTAACGTCTGAATATAGGTCTGCAGCGGATAATTTTCCTGTCTACTCATTAGCACCAATCCGTCGAAGAAGGAGTTCCAATGAGTCACTACGCTGAATAACGTGACTGTCGCAATTGCCGGGAGAGACAACGGAACAAAAAGCTTCAACATAATATACCATGGTCCCGCACCGTCTATCTCAGCAGCCTCCGTCAATTCTTTGGGCAGGTTACGAAAAAAATTCATCAGTAAGATGATATTAAAGACCGGCACGGCTCCTGGCAGCACCAAGGCCCACATCGAATCCAACAATCCCAGATTCTTAATAGTAATGAACCAAGGGACGATGCCCCCATTGAATAGCATGGTGAAAATCAATAACCACATATATACATTCCGGAGACGGAATTCTCTCGTTTCTTTCGAAAGCGCATAAGCCATTAATACCGTAAGAATGAGATTAATAGCTCCCCCAAGCAGCACCCGCTTCACGGAAATCCAAAATGCATTTAGAAAAACTTCCTCCTCAAGCACTTTTGCATAGCTGGCTGTCGTGAACTTGACCGGCCACAAAAACACTTGTCCCGCATCGGCCGCTGCCTTGTTGCTTAAGGAAATGGCTACTGTATGCCATATCGGAATCAGACAGACGATGGTTAACAACAACAGCATTGCGATAATTACACCATCCACTATCCGATTCTGCAGATTGTTTCTGCCTACCATGTTCGCTCACCCACTATCCGCTAAAAGATTCTATAATTTGCATATTTACTTGCTAGAAAATAAGACATTACGATCAAAATAAAACTGACGACCGATTTCAATAGACCTACAGCCGTAGCCAAGCTGTACTGAAGATCGATCAAACCTAAACGATATACATAAGTGTCAATAATGTCAGCCGATTCATAAACGAGTGGATTATACATATTAAAGATTTGATCAAAATTAGCGTTCATTACGTTTCCTAAAGAAAGGGTCGCAAGTAAAATAATCGTTGTTTTCAGTCCCGGCATTGTGACATGCACGAGCTGCTTAAATCTTCCCGCCCCGTCCATTGAAGCTGCTTCGTACAACGCGGGATTGATCCCGGTTAATGCGGCTAAATAAATGATGGCGTTAAAGCCGAACTCCTTCCATACATCAGTAGCCACGATAATAGCAGGGAACCATGTGTTGCTGGCATAGAACATAGTCGGCTCTACCCCAAACCATCCTAATACCTGGTTTACCATGCCATCGTAAGAAAACACGTTAAAGAAGATAGTCGCAAGCAGCACCCATGATAAAAAATGAGGCAGATAAACGATCGTTTGGATCGATCGCTTTAATCCACGGACGCGGATTTCATTAAGCATTAATGCGAATAAAAGCGGCACGATTAAATTAGCAATAATTTTCATGACCGCCAGGAATATGGAATTATAAAAGATTTCCTTGCTGTCCGGCATCTCGAACAAAAACCGGAAATACTCTAGGCCGATCCATTCCGAGCCGAATATACCCCGAACCGGCTTATAATCCTGAAAAGCCATTACGGCGCCCATCATTGGCAAGAAGCTGAATAGGATGAGCAGCACCATGCCCGGGAGTAACATCAAATGGTAGTGGATCTCGTTCCTTTTAATTTTCAATGATTTCACCACTTTATTCATATTGGAAGGATCGGCTCTCAGGCCAAAGGCCGAGAAGCCGATCCTTTCGCTTTCTATTGGTTTACGATATTCTCCACTTCTTTGGTAATTTGATCGCCGCCAAGCTCCTTCCATTGCTTGACGAAGTCATCGAACGCATCAACTGGAAGCGCACCAACAATAATTTTAAGGAACGTTTCGTTCTCAAGCTTCTTCAGTGTTACCCATTTCGTTTCCATTGTTTTGGTCGTACCGTAGAAGACCGAATACGTTTTTTCCATCGGTTCCTTGCTTATCGCACCGCCAAGACCGAACGCGGTTGCTGCCTTCCAGAAATTCATGTCCTTCTTCGGATTCTCATTATTGGCCACTGTTTGTTCATACACTCCCAATGCATCTGGATCGAGTTCCTCTGGCTTGATCTCGCCTTTCAGCGCTTGCTGCACAAGATCGTGGCGTTTCGGAATGGCATCCGCGTACTCCAGAAGCAAATCGAACGGGTAGTATGTCCGAGCGCTCACAGTTGTTTGAGCCGCATACTCTGCCAGCTTCTTGATTTCTTCCGTATTCGGATCCTGCCTTCTCTCCATACGTGTGAAGAAGTTAAGCAGCTTCAACGCCGCTTCTGGATGCTCATATCCTTTGCGTACCACAATATAGCGGTCCGTAACGGGAGCCATATGCGTCGCAAACTTCCCATCCTTGTTAACAGGGGCCGCATACACTCGCCACTCTGCTTTCAGATCATTCTGCACAGAATCCGCTAGCGGCCAGTACGGTCCCCACCATGGACCGAAGTAAATGCCGGCTTGATTGGCGACGATCGGCTCTTGTGTATCCTTGCGGAGGGCGAATTCTCTGTCGATCAATCCATCTTTATACCACTCCGCCAATTTGGCTAGCGCATCCTTGTTCTCTGATGTGATTGAACCATAGACCACATTGCCATCCTTGTCTTTAATCCAGTTTTTCGGGAAAGCGTTGTACGCGCCGAATATACTGTCAAATCCATTGGCACCCGGTTTTTCTCCGTAAATGACTTCCTTATAGCCTGCGATGCCAATCGTATTCTTCTGTCCGTTGCCGTCTGGATCCTGTTCAATGAAAGCCTTGGCGATCGCGGCAACGTCATCGATCGTTTTAGGAGCTGGCAATTTCAGCTTATCTAGCCAATCTTGACGAACCCACATATATGTTGGTGCATCCGCATCGATCGCCACGTTCGGCAATCCATACAGCTTGCCATCGTATGATGCATCCGCAAGCGACCTTCCTTCAGTCGAATCATGAATCGCTTTGACCAACGAAGACGCATACTTATCATAAACCTCGGTCAGATCTGCCAACTGGTCATTTTCAATTAAGTTACGCAGCTGGTTCCGATCGACGACAACCGCATCCGGCAAATCACTGCTGGCAATTGCGAGATTCATCTTCTGCACATAAGCGTCCGGCCATTTGGCTTCCCACGCGTGAACCACCTTGATGTTCGACAGGCTTTCGATATAACGCGTAACGGGGTTATTCTCGTTCGTGTCCCCATCGCCCAGCTGAGAGTTGTCGGGAAGCTTCCAGCCGATGTTGATGGTGACAGGATCCGCATACTTCTGATAGGCCAGATCATCTCCCGTAGCCTCATTGGCGGCGGGTTGTTCCTTATTAACGGGTGACGACGTTTCGTTCATAGTGCTTTCCTTGTTTGTCGATGCATTGTTGTTATTGCTGCACGCGGATAGAAATAACAACAGCGCAAGCAATACAGCTACCGTTCTCGTTTTCATGCGATACCCCCATAATGATAAGATTTAGCTACTGCCGATTACATCTTTATTATATGAGTAACGCGGATTCACCTGGGAGTGAAAGTGGTTTCATAAACAACTCGGCTTGTCGCCACTCGCAAAACCATTTTCGCACCCGATTAAACCGTTTTCCTACTATTCGCTCTATATTCAGTCGGCAATAGGCCTACCTTCTCACGGAAAACACGGCTGAAATACTTTTCGTCCTCAAACCCGACCATCGACGCGATTTCATATACGCCGTAATCCGATCGTCCCAGAAGCCGCTTCGCATCTTCGATTCTCTGGTTTCGCAGAAAATCGCCGAACGATTCCCCCACAAATTTTTTGAAACATTGACTGAAGTAACTTCGGCTCATATTCACATGTAAGGCTACTTCTTCTTGAGTAATTCCATTCCCCAGACGCTCATAAACGAATCGAATCGCTTTGACTAGACTAAGAACAACTTCTTTGGAAATCTCCAATTGTTCCGTTCTCGTTTGGATAATCATTGACGCTTCTCGGAACCAACTCCGCCATTCCTTCCATATGCGATATTGCTTCGTATTCATAAACAGCCAATGGTTTTCTTCCAACCACCCGAATCTTGCCAACCATGCCGCCGTCATATATTCTGCAAAGTCCGTAATGCTACGGGAGCTTGGGCGAACACGTTCGATTTCCTGTGTAAATCGTTCCCACTCCACATGGAAGAAAGCCCATTTCAATTGTTGCCAATATTGCTCAAGCTCCGGGATTCTCTCGTCTGCTTTTTGCATTTTCCCCATTTCTGTATAAGGGACTTGAATATACGCCTTGTCCGATTCGGACAGGTAGAATAAATAGTCGGGCAGCCGCTCAGTCAGAACACTTCGTAAATCCTCAAGCTGCTGACCGACCAATCCGGTGACATGAACCGTACGAAACCCTTCGGTTAGCCGGATTTTCGCTTCTCGTTCCAATTGGGCCTCCGACTTAAGGTACGATAGCGGTAACATCCGATATCCGCATTCAAGCTCAATGAACTCCCCTTGCACACTCGGAGGAAGAGATACGATTGTACCGGCCTCCGTAACAACTTCTGGTACCAGAACAAGCGCAGATTGAAAACCCTCGCTCTGAACCGTTGGTTCGCTTCGTCTATGTTCGTTTTCCCAACGGATACGATCCACGATTCTTTGAATGATCGGCTCAATATTATCCATCTCGATTAACGTTTTTACAATATAATCAATCGCTCCAAGGCGAAGCGCTTCGTGAACGTAATCGAATTCGTGATGACAAGTAAGTACGACTGATTTGATATTAGGGAGAATCACGCGCGCCAGCTCGATCAGTTCAAACCCAGACATCCCCGGCATCGTAATGTCAGTGATCAACAGCTCCGGTTTCTTCTCCCTGATGAGCTCCAAAGCAGCTCTGCCATCTCCGGCCTCTCCAATGATTTCGATTCCGAACGCGGACCATTCGATGATCGATATAAAACCTTTACGAACAAGTTTCTCATCGTCTACCACGATTGCCCTAATCATGAATATCCTCCTTCGCCATCCGGGGGAACCGAATAGAAATCGTTGTTCCTTCTCCGAGTACGCTTCTCATTCTAAAATCTCCGCGATCACTGAAAAAGCGTTCCACCAGCCTTTTCACGTACGATAGACCGATGCCCAGGCCACGCTTTTTCGTTTCTTCTTCATCTTGAATAAGCTCTTTAATGGTCTGGTCGTCCATCCCCGCCCCATTATCGGTCACTTCAAGCGAAATATACTTCTCATCAATTGTCACAATCGTGATCCTGACTTGGAAATGTCCGTCAACCGCACCATGATAAATCGCATTCTCGACAAGCGGCTGTAACAAAAATCGGGGGATAACAGCATCGAGCACTTCGTTATCCACATCAAGCGTGTATTCGAAATCGTAGTCATAACGGATACGCTGCAGTTCCATGTAGTTGGACAATGCCTCGATTTCTTCCCCAATCGTTACAATTAGACTCTGTTTACCTAGATTATAATGCAAAACCTTCACCAACAGCGTAACCAGCTTATCGATTTCCTTCTGGCCGTTCATTCGCGCTAACCATTGTACGGTATTTAATGTATTATGCAGAAAATGGGGGTTGATTTGGGTCAGCAGCTTTTCTATTTCTAACCGACTTTTGGCCCGCTCGTTCACTTCCGCACCCAGAATGAGCTCATTGATCTGTCGTTTCATTTCTTGGAAATTGCCGAGCACCCAATCGAATTCTTCGATTTGCGTCAATTGAACCGGTCTGTTGCGATTTTCGGCCAGATGGACGATCTCTTGGTTCAGCTTGCGAAGAGGCCGATACAGTTCTCGCCAGATTAGCCAGCCCAAGAACATTGCGAATATTATCGCTCCGAATGAGATGATCGTGATCCGTAGCACCCATTGATAGATTTCGTGATTAAACGTCGTTTTTTTTACCGCGGCCACTAGCTCCCAGCCCTGTTCACTTTTTTCTCGGAATAAATAGTATCCTTCGTATTCGCGGTAAGCGGCTTCTGCGTCGTTCCAAGCAGTTGCCCGATACAAATCGATCGACATGCCGCGGTTTTCTACATACGTAGCTTCCCCGCTTTCGTTAATTAACAGATGGGATACCTCCATACCGAACGTTTCTCTGTTTAAAATCTTTCTGAACAAATTATAGTTGGTTTCCAAATAAATAAAGATAGGCGGACCGCTCTGAATCCTTACCGGCCTCATGGAGGAAAATACGAGATTACCGTTATCTTTATACAGCGTCTTATGGGGACCGTAATACGAGGCCCCATTGTACTTCATAAACAATGGTTGAGTGATGGGATCAAAGGAGGCCGGATCAACGGTTAAATTCGTAAACAGCACAGGGTCTGTCGCAGAAGGCATATAATAGGTCGTCACGCCCAGGTAAGGATTCGTGAAATTAACCAAATTGATCTTCTCCTGGATATTGGACATATACGTAGATTTTTCGAATATTTGTTCGGTCTGCAGGTATTGTTCAACTTCAACGACGATGTTCCCGTCCAATGCAAATTGCTTGGAGGCAAAATCCAAGTTGTTCAACAAGTTCTCTAAACCTGCCGCTTCCTGCTTCAGTCCGGCGCGTATGCCATTTTCGATTTTATTTTTCAGAATGGAATAGGTGGAAAAGTAAGTCGTAACGCCTAATAATACCAATGGAAGCAAGCAGCAGATCATCAAGTAGACGATAATCGTCCGTTTTAATGATTTTTTGCCCCATCGCCGAACAAATAAATCGCCTAGCGCAGCCATAATGTTCCCCCGTCATGCTTTTAATGACATTATAACATCTGTTTTGACACAATAAGCATGGCATTTTTACACCTACCAAAGCACCCTTGATTTTTGCATATTGATATCATATAATTACCTTTGCTCTAAAAAACGTGCGCTCGTAGTTAAACGGATATAACGTAGGCCTCCGAAGCCTGAGATCGAGGTTCGATTCCTCGCGAGCGCGCCACTAAATTGACCGATGTTTGACCTTTCTTGACCTTTCTTCTAAGATGAATTATGATTATAGTATCAGCTTTACACTAACCTTACTCACAAATTTCAGGAGGTAGCCATCCATGAGTTTAATACCAATGGTCATTGAACAAACAAATCGAGGCGAGAGATCTTATGATATCTATTCTCGTCTACTGAAGGATCGTATTATCTTCTTGGGCACACCCATCAATGACGTTGTTGCGAATACAATCATCGCTCAACTATTGTTCCTAGCTGCTGACGATCCCGAGAAAGACATTCATCTCTATATTAATAGTCCTGGTGGCTCAATCACTTCAGGTATGGCTATATTCGATACTATGCAATTCATTAAACCAGCCGTATCTACAATATGTATTGGTATGGCAGCTTCAATGGGTGCGTTCCTATTAGCCGCAGGTGAGAAGGGCAAGCGATATGCTCTACCAAACAGTGAGGTTATGATTCACCAACCACTAGGCGGAGCAGAAGGTCAAGCCAGCGATATCGAGATTCGTGCTAAACGTATTCTCAAGCTGCGTGATAAACTCAATACAATATTGGCTGAACGTACTGGACAATCCATGAAGAGAATAGAGAAGGATACAGATCGTGATTACTTCATGAGCGCTCAGGAATCCACAGAATACGGTATTGTTGATAAAGTACTTGAGAAAGTTTAATTGATTGTTAATATGATGGGGCTTCCACAATTATCATCCGTGGGGCCTCATTTTTTATGGGGAGTTATATTCAACTTAAAATCTACAAATATTTTACGTCAAAAAGAGACCGCTCGAATTAGAGCCAGTCCCTTGTATGTACTAACAATTTATTGGTTCTCTAGTTCTTCCTTACTCACGAGTCCGACTAAAGCGTTTACAGCCTGATCTGCATCTGAACCCTCTGCACTAATGTATACCTCTGTGTTTGTGCTGATCGCTAGGCTCATGATTCCCATAATACTTTTTGCATTGACTTTCTTATCGTCCTTCTCCACAAAAACCTCGGAAGAAAACTTGTTAGCTTCTTGAACGAACAATGCCGCAGGTCTAGCATGTAGACCGGTCTTTAATTTGACGACAACGGGCCGTCTTGCCATTCATCAAAACCCCCCATACAGTGTAACAGCTTAAGCTGATAACCATCATAACACTTTTTGACTCTCATTATACCATTATTACTTCAAACGCACTACCGTTGTTCCCGGATTTTTTCTGCTAGCTGATCAATTTTTCTTAATCTATGGTTTACACCCGATTTACTGACCTTACCCCGAAGCATCTCACCTACCTCAGTTAGGTTCATATCTGGATGCTGAATCCTTACTTCTGCTACTTCTCTCAACCGATCGGGCAGACTATGAAGCCCTATTTCTTTCTCTAACAATCGTATATTCTCAATTTGCCGCACCGCAGCTCCTATGGTTTTATTGAGGTTTGCCGTTTCACAATTCACAATCCGGTTTACCGAATTCCGCATATCTCTCATGATACGAACATCCTCAAATTTGAACAAAGCCTGGTGGGCGCCGATAATATTCAGAAATTCAATAATTTTCTCGCCTTCCTTAATATAGAGAACAAAGCCCTTCTTACGCTCAATACATCGAGCATTCAATCCGAATTTGTTAGCTAATGTGCATAAAGATTTACAATGCTCCTCATACATGGAGGCGATCTCAAGATGATAAGATGATCCTTCAGGGTTATTCACTGAGCCTCCGGCTAGAAATGCACCTCTAAGATAGGCCCTACGACAGCATGCATTCTTCACAACATCTCGTTCAATACCTGGTGTGAATTGAAAGCCCTCCGAGACAATAGACAAATCGGATAGTAACGTTTGAACACCGTCTGGAATCCGAACGATATAGACATTGTTCTTCTTAAGTCGCATTTTTTTGCGAACGAGCAGTTCAACATGAATTTGATACTGCTTCTTGATTAGCGTATATATCCGTCGTGCAATTGCTGCATTCTCGGTAGAGATATCTAGAACCATACGCTGCCTTGAAAGCTGAACTGTCCCATTCATCCTAATCAGAGCGGATAACTCCGCCTTCTCACAGCATGGATTTGCTTCGACTAGGGTTAACTCTTTCTTCGTCTGGGCCGCGAATGACATGCCGCTTCACCTCATTTTCACTTAGCCAATCTTTCACCAAACGGTTTATATGTCGGCTTAGCCTGTTAGCATCATGACGTAAATAGGTTTTGAACAATACAAGATTATCCGCAATGATCTGATAGCCCTGATCCACAACCTTATCCAGATCCAATCTGACCTTAGTCGCACCTTGCTCAGCATAACGCTCAATAACATCCTCAGGTATATCACCATTATTCACAATGACATAATCAAAGAGTCGACACCCAACATGATTCTCAATCGCTTGCAAGTGGCCACTTACACTATAATGATCTGTCTCACCTGGTTGCGTCATCACATTACATACATACATCTTAATTGCAGATGATTGCTCAATCGTCTTAGCCATCTGAGGAACGAGGAGGTTAGGTAAGATACTTGTGAATAAACTTCCCGGTCCAACTAATATAGCATCTGCTTCACGTAGAGCTTCCAAGGCTTCCTCAAGGGGCGTTGCATCTACTGGCTCAAGAAATACTCGCTTGATTGGATACTTCGCCTTAGGAATCTGAGATTCACCTGTGATGATCTCTCCGTTCTCCAGCTCTGCATTGAGCACTATCGCTTGACCCGATGCAGGTAACACTCTGCCGGTAACCGCAAGCACCTTGCTAAGTTCCTTAACTCCGGTAACAAAGTCACCCGTAATGTCCTTCATCGCTGCTAGAATCAGATTGCCCAAACTATGACCTGCTAATCCATTTCCAGTTTTAAAGCGATATTCAAGCACCTTCTCCAGCATAGGCTCCACATCCGCCAATGCAACCAGCACATTGCGTATGTCTCCAGGAGGAGGGATGTTCAATTCAGATCTTAGAATTCCTGAGCTCCCACCATCGTCAGCTACTGTAACAATAGCCGTTATATCTAAAGGCATTCGCTTAAGTCCTCGCAGCATGACCGAAAGACCAGTACCTCCACCAATCACAACAATACGAGGGACATAGTCCACCTCAGTATCTATTATCATCCGTTCATCCCCAATCCTCACCTAGAGCTCATCAACGGTCACGATCTGCATCCCGGTGGCTGACTCTTACGGTCTCAGACTCCCCCGTCTCCAGTCTCTTACCCAGAAATTCTGTAATAGCCACAGAACGGTGTTTACCACCGGTACAGCCTATGCCAATCACAACCTGACTCTTACCTTCTTTATTATATTGAGGTATTAGAAAGTTTAACATGTCTAATAGCTTATTTAAAAAAACTTGGGTTTCTGGCCATTTCATCACATAGTCATAAACATCCTCATCCATCCCTGTTCGTGGACGAAGCTGCTCTATATAATGTGGATTAGGAAGAAATCTTACATCGAATATAAGATCCGCATCTATAGGCACACCATACTTAAAGCCAAAAGAGGTCACATTGACAGTGATACCACTTCTTTGTCGGTTATTAAATCTGGATGCAATCAATTCCTTAAGCTTGTTAGGTTTAATTTCACTTGTATCAATAACCTGAGTAGCTAGGCCCTTGAATTCTTCTAGTAGCTTACGCTCTAGCTCTATACCCTCCAGAGGTAAACCTTCCGGTGCCAGGGGATGACGACGCCGACTTTCCTTGTAACGTTGTACCAGTATGCTGTCCTTGGATTCGAGGAACAGAATTTCGTAATTGATTGTATGATTATCCTTTAGAAAACCAAGGGATTCCGTTAGTGAAGTGAAGAACTCGCGACCTCTCAGATCGATAACCAGTGCCACTTTACCAATCTTCCCACTAGACTGCTCAATTAATTCGGCAAATTTCGGAATCAATGCCGGTGGTAGATTATCGACGCAGAAAAACCCAAGATCTTCAAGACTCTGCACCGCAATCGTTTTTCCAGCTCCCGACATTCCGGTAATAATGACGAGCTCCGCGATACGTGCTTCTTCTGTCATCTCAGGTTCCTTCCTTCCCTACTTTTCTAACGCAAACACAAGCCAGCTGCACCTATTACGCCAGCATTATTTCCTAGCTTTGCTATCACAATATCTACATTCTCTTGTGCCTTAGCCGGTGTGAATTTCTGGAATACCTCACGAACAGGATTTAAGATCAGATCACCCGCATTCGAAACACCGCCACCAAGTACAAATCGGTCGGGATTCACAGTTACTGCGAGGGTAGCTATCGACTTACCTAGGTAGTAGGCAGCACGCTTGACAATGCGATTGGCAGTTTCATCGCCTGCTTTTGCTGCGTCGAACACATCCTTGGCTGTTATGCTCACAACATCTACAAGCATGGTTCGGTCTCCACGTTCAACCGCATCCTTAGCCATACGAATAATTCCTGTTGCCGAGGAAACGGTCTCCAGACAGCCCATTTGACCGCAGCCACACTGAGTAGCTTCTAGATCAGGAACAATGGCCATATGTCCAAGCTCCCCACCCATTCCGGATGAGCCCTGCAGAATTTTGCCATGGATGACAATTCCTCCGCCCACACCAGTACCTAATGTGTAACAGACGAGGATATTAACACCTTTGCCCGCTCCACTCCACGCCTCACCAAGGGCCGCTACGTTTGCATCATTATTAATGACGACGGTCTTCCCTAGCTTCTCTTCTAGAATCTTCTTCATCGGCACATTGGTTAGTGGCAAGTTTGGGGATAAATGCATAAATCCCTCTTCAAAATCCATAAAGCCAGGAACGCCAGCTCCAATACCCTGTACCTGATCCCATGAATAAGGGGATTCCTTGATAATAAGGCGTGTGCTCGCTGCAATATTGTTCAATACCGCATCCGTTCCTAATTCAGTTTGCGTGGGTGTTTCGATGACCTTTAACAATTGACCGTTCTGATCGCATATTCCGGTCTTAATCGAAGTTCCTCCCAAATCGACACCAATATAAATTTGCTCCGACATAGTTCACCTCAAAATTTAAAATTAAATACATCTTTCCTACTATAATTATATGCTCCAGTCATGGACCATGCTGCCTTCTAAGAATTTCTCGCAATCCAATGCAGCCATACATCCGCTTCCCGCAGCTGTAATTGCTTGGCGGTACTTATGATCTTGAACATCTCCGCAAGCGAACACACCTGGAATATTCGTCTCTGACGTGCCTGGCTTTACTACAAGATACCCGATCTCATCGGTTTCTAGCTGCCCGTTCAAGAATCCCGTATTCGGAGTGTGACCGATCGCAACAAAAATGCCATCTGTTTCGATAATTTGCTCAACGCCCGTTTCTGTATTCTTCACCTTTAGACCAGTGACACCTTTATCCCCAGAGATGACCTCAACTGGTGTTAATCCTAGACCCCAGCTGACCTTGTTATTCTCACGAGCACGGTCCTGCATAATTTTGGATGCTCTAAGATCGTTACGACGATGTACAAGATGAACATTAGTAGCAAATCGGGTTAAGAAATTAGCTTCTTCCATCGCTGAATCCCCGCCACCAACTACGATAATTTTCTTGCCCCTGAAGAAGAATCCGTCGCAGGTCGCACAGGTGCTAACTCCACGTCCCATGCTTTCCTTCTCATTCGGAATACCTAGTAATTTTGCAGAGGCCCCAGTGGAAATGATAATGGACTCGGCTACAAGCTCACCATGTCCCTCGACTTGTAGCTTGAAGGGACGCTGTGACATATCAACGGAGTTAACCCAACCCGTGCGGAATTCAGCGCCAAAGCGCATAGCCTGTTTACGCATATTATCCATAAGCTCTGGACCCATAATACCATCGGGGAATCCAGGGAAATTCTCTACCTCAGTTGTTGTGGTTAGTTGACCTCCTGGTTCAGGCCCTTCAATAACGAGCGGTTTGAGGTTCGCACGTGCTAGATAAATTGCCGCTGTTAATCCAGCCGGTCCAGTTCCTATTACTATCGTTTGATACATGTTCTTCTTCCTTCCTCCATATGTGTTTATGTTTAAAGCTTCCCATTAAACCTCGGGAAGATAGCTTCCATTTTTTCTCTAAGTCCACAAGCAAGATCTATCGCTTTTACATGCTTACTAATCGTTTGAACAGAGACACCATAACGAACAGAAACTTCCTTATAGGATATTTCACGGCGGTGCATCTTTGCTGTCAGATACTCCAAAGCGGCAGACCAAGCTTCTATCTTACCGACATTCGGAATCGAAGGATACGAACGAGTAAGAAATTCTACCCATAACGTCTGCAGATCATGCTGCTGGATCATATCGTATCTTTTGTCCATGGTTCTCAATGCTGTCTCCATCACCTTCTGCCACTTCTCCTCCCATAAAGGCAGGTTCGGAGCTATTCGAGAAGGATCCACCTGAATATGCTTACCTTCCATTAAGGCATGGATAGGCTCATCTGTCCCCATAGTGCGTAATACGAATATAGCCACCTTCTTCAGATATTCATCTTCATTAGGCTCAAGCAGAAATTGTAGAAGCGCATGTTCAGCTTCACGATCCTTTACCTTACCAAATGCTTGAAGTACCTGCAGTTTGGTATCAAAATCACCATGCTTTAGAGCCCAGAAGAAGGAGGAGCGCACCATAGGATTCCGATCAGGCTGATCACTGAGACCATCCAACGTTCTGTCTGGCATACGGATTTGATCCTCGAAGGGCAGATGGTAATGATAACTGAGCGGTAATGGCTGCTTCCCCTGTTCCGCATTGGCAAGCTCACTTAAGTAAAACTTCGGAATTTCCGAATCCGGATCTACCTTACCTGCTTTACGCCATAAGTTTTTGGCTTCCTGTAGATGACCCGTATTATATGCAGCAACTGCCGTATAGTGATACAAGCATGGATCCTGCTCACCTTCTCCGCTCTTCAATAATCTGCGGAAATGGCGCAATGCTGTCCCATGCTCATGAAGAATACCCATCGTAGTAGCTAATTTAAATACATGCTCTTGATGAAAAGGGTAAGTGCGTGACAGCTTATCAACTAGACCGTCTAGCTCTTCCTTCTTACCGAAGTGTTGATAGAATATAGCCAAATTGCATAATGCATGTAAATTACCTTGGTCAATATTCAATACCTCTCGAATTTCCTCAAGAGACCGTTCGAACTCGCCTATATAGTAAAAAGCTAACGCTAGATTATTACGTGCAGCCAATAGATCAGGATGCTTCTTAACCAGCTTCTCTAATACACGGGAGGCTTCAGAGAATTGACCATCCTCTAAGAGGGTACGGGCTTTATCATGCTCGAACAACCCTTCCCGACACTTAATATTCTTCAATTTAATCGGACGTTCAAGCTCAAAGCTAAGTAATTCAATCATCTCTTCAGCTTCATCCATAAATTGTCCAACTAAGTCGTGCTCTAGATATTGAACTAACACAACCTCTGCCGATTCAAAGTCATCCATGTTCGCGTAATTGTTAGCCATATAGAAGTAACATTCGGTCATGGTTTCATCCACTTGTTCTAGAATGTGCCTTAATATCTTATTAGATTCCTCATACTGACTGAGCTCACTAAGAATCCCCGCCATATTACAATGATTGACGGGGTTTTTCGGTTCATATTCTACCGCTCGACGAAAGTATTTCAATGCCTTCTCATAATGGAGGCGGTCCAAGGATTGAACAGCTCTCTCAAAAAAGAAAGTGGCATCCATTCGTAGTGATATAACTTTGGTCTTCTGCGGCAAGCTTGCCAGCTTCTTTTTACCCATAATATTAGGCACCTCCTACACTTAGATCAGATGTTGGTTGAGGGTGCGTGATTTACACACCACCATATTTGAACAAGGTACTAATCGACCCACCTTCTACTATAATACGTATGGCATCTGATAATAGCGGCGCCATAGAGATCACCTTAAAACGATCTGCATGTGAATCCGGTAGTGCGATGGAGTCCGTTACCACAACTTCTTTAATTGAAGGGTGATCTAATCGTTCCAAAGCACCCGCTGAGAATACAGGATGGGTTGCACATATGTAGACATCCCTTGCTCCTCGTTCCTTCAGCCCTTCGACTACATTGACAATCGTTGTTCCTGTATCGATCAAATCCTCGATGATAATCGGAGTCATACCCTCAACTTCGCCGATGATATGCGTAATAACCGATTCATTATGAGCAGGTCTTTTCTTAATCATGATGGCAAAAGGGGAATCCAGGTTACTGGCTAACCGTTCAGCGGTTGTAGCCCGACCAGCATCCGGAGAAACCACCAGTGGATTAATGACATTCTTCTTAATGATATAGTCACTGATTAGATCAAGCGCAGTTAAGTGATCAACCGGAATATTGAAGAATCCCTGGATTGCTGGCGCATGTAAATCAATGGTTACCACTCTATCCGCACCCGCTGTTGTAAGCAAATCAGCAACCAATTTCGCTGAGATCGGCTCACGCGGAGCAGCCTTACGTTCTTGACGGGAGTACCCGTAATAAGGAATGACCAGCGTAATTGTTCGTGCAGAAGCACGCTTGGCTGCGTCAATCATCACCAAGAGCTCCATAAAGTGCTCATTAATTGGATGTGAGAATGTTTGGACTAAGAATACATCACAGTTACGAATGGACTCTTCATATAGACAATAGATTTCTCCACTTTTAAATCGCGAAAGTTTTATCCGACCTAACGGTTGACCTAATTCTTTACAAATTCGTTGTGATAGCCCAGGATTCGAAGAACCTGAGAATATACGTAGCTTATCGCTCTTCATGTTATCCTCCCCGAAAGGTTGTTTCTGATCTTATTATACACAAGAGGAATCAGCTTCGCCATTATTATCAGGTGTATACCATCCGGAAATGTAGATAAATGGCAAGTAGACTGCGGAAAACCATCCGCAGTCTTGGGTTTGTGTACTCCGTTCACTTCACTGATGGAATATTTACCTATTTAATAAATCTAATCTTAGCGGTGTGAATGCATCCAACAGCGCTGAGGGCTCAAGCGCACGTGCGCCATGCTTGGCACCACCTGGAATCACAATTGTTTCGCCAGCAGCAACGATGCTCTTCTGACCTTCCACTGTAAATTCAATGCTTCCTTTCAAACAGTAGCTCATTTGTTCATGAGGATGACTATGCTCGTATCCTTCTGCACCTTCTTCGAAATGTACCTCCATCATCATTAGATGCGCCCCAGGGCCGAAAATTCTCCGTTTGACACCTGGCTCCGCATTTTCCCATTGTATAGACATTGTCATCTTGGCATCTCCTCATCTTTACTTTTTTCTATATTCACTCGGTGTAGCGCCCATGATCTTCTTGAAGGTATTGCTAAAATAAGCGATATCCGCATAACCCAGTCGTTCTGCAATTTCGGATATACGTAAGGACGTCTTCTCCAGCAACCTTGTTGCTTCCTTCATTCGTACCTTAGTCAGATAATCGGTAAAATTGATTTGTGTTTGTTGCTTGAACAATTTACTGAAGTAGCTTGGATTGAGATGCACCATGGCTGCCGCTTCAGTTAATGTCATCTCCGGAATCCGCATGGAATCGATATGACGAATAACCTGTTGGATGGGTGAAATCTCTTCCATACTAAGCAATTGTCCTACCGACTCCATATTAAGCTCTTTATCCTTATCGTTCAACCATTTCTGGAGGCATGCTGTCATATTCTCCGCCTCTACAGGCTTTACCATGTAGTCGAAGGCACCTAACTGGAGAGCACGTTGTGCATAACTGAAATCGTCATGTCCACTAATAATAACTACCGATGTATCCTGGTTTCGACGACGGATTTCTTCTATTAATGCAAGACCGTCCATTACAGGCATTCTAATATCGGTAAGCACAATAGATACATCATGATCATTTAGCCAATCTATGGCCTCTACGCCGTTCGTAGTTTCATGAATAACTCGGAAGGGCAGTCCCGTCTTCTCAATTGTTTTCCTCAATGCAGTCCGTACCCACCGCTCATCCTCCACCAATAGAATGTCAAACATAAGGCTTCCTCCCCTCTCCCCATCTCTCATTGAATGGCAATCGTATTCCGACCATTGTCCCTACGCCCGCCTGACTTTCAATAAATAGCCCATATGCTTCGCCATGTATAAATCGAATTCTCCGATGTACATTCATGATGCCAATATGCTGGCTAGTCAGTTCTATCTCATCCTCAAGCTCCAAACCTTGGATTAGCTCATCCAGCTTGTTCGCTTCAATACCTGGTCCCGTGTCCGTAATCCGCAGAATGAAAGTGTTAGGTTGAGCTGATCTTGCAGCACTAATGACTATTCTTGTGACTCCAGCGCGCGGCTCTAATCCATGAACAATACAATTCTCTATGAGTGGCTGTAGCGTAAACTTAGGAATTTTCTGCTCCAATGCCCAGTCGGGAATATCAAACTCATAGATGAGCTTCTCTTCGAACCTGAATTTTTGAATACGTAAGTATATTTCACCAATTTTTATTTCTTGTCCGACGGTCACTTGTGGTGATTCTTCCTTAATGTTGTATCGAAGTAATCTGGCTAACGATGCAGCCATATCGGAAATTTCATCCATATCCCTCTCTAACGCCATACCACGAATCGTTTCTAATGAGTTATATAGGAAGTGTGGATTAATCTGTGCTTGTAGCATCTTAAGCTCGGTATCCTTCTGCCTTAAGCCCAGCTCAGCCGCCTTCAGCTTAGAGAAATAAATTTCTTCTAATAATCTAGAGAGACGATCCACCATTTTATTAAAGCCATGCGATAGCATGCCGATTTCATCTTTGGAATTTACCGTGACCTTGCCTGAGAAATCGCCAATTTCTACTCGTTTAATATATTCATGTAATTGTTTAATGGGTTTAACTAAGCTAGCTGCAAAGCCAATAACCATAACATAAGCTATAATCATAAAAATAACCGTGGTGATAAATATGGTCCTTCCGATATATTCCGTACCTCGCATTAATTCCTTGTAGGGAATGGTCGTCACTAAATGCCACTTTAAGATATCACTTCGACTGAACGTTAAGAGACTTTTGGGCTTATCAACAGAAATTATAGAACCACTTGTTTGTCTAAGCATGGTCTGCACATCAACTGTATTCGCCTTCTGTCCAATAGATGTATAGTCGGGATGGTAAACATAATAACCTTGTTCATCTATCATATATAAATATCCTGTTTCTCCAGGTTGCACCTTATAAGCAACATCCTGTAAGCGCTTATAATTTACATCAATAATGAGCATACCAAAGGGCTTCAAGGTCTGGGGATTAACAATTCGTTTGAATATCGAGATGACCGGCTGCTCTTGTTCATTCCTCGTGATCAAACGACTAATAATCTTTGGCTCACCGCTAGCTTTGATCGTACTATACCAATATTCTTCCTTTAGGCTTTGCACAGATTGTTGATTCGCAACATCGGCGGAATCTATCACTTGTATATCATCGAGAATAATCGTGATATTAACAACATCTGAGCGCGAATAGGCTGAATTCTTCAATACATTGCGGATACGGTAAATCATATCACTGTCTTCTAATTCTTCTGGACTCTGAATTCTGAGAAATTGCACAGTGTCGGGATGATTAATGATTTTTAGCGTACTAATTTCGAAATCTCTTAAGTAATCCTCCACATAAAGCTGAACTTGATCTATAACCTGCAAGCTATAATCTCGCGCCTCTTCCTCAAGCACATCAGAGGATTGTTGGTAAGAGACTAACCCAACGAGTAGCATGGGTACTATAACCAGTAGGGCTGAGAATACTAACAGCTTTGTCATAAGGGACCGATCACGTAGAAGCATAATCTTAATGAGCCGTTCATGACGTTGTATCCAGCCCAACATGGTTGTTCATTCCCTTCTGGTAGCCATCTTCATTAAGTTGGCAAAAGAGGCTCGGTAAGAGCCTCTTTTGTTTAATACTCATTCATATAGTTTATCATAAACTTGATTAACGAGCGGCACTTATTGCATCAAGAACTTCTTTGAACTCAACAGTATTGGCATCAATTACAGGTTTTACTGCATCCTGCCAAGGCTTCACATCGGCAACTTGAGTAATTGTCGCTCCTGCAGCACGAACAGCATCTTCAGATACTTTCTCGTACGCAGCCCATTCTGCACGTTGGTAGTCTGTGGATTCTACAGCAGCTTCCTTGATGATCGCTTGATCCTCTGGGGATAATTTATCCCAAGCAGCCTTTGACATCATAAGAACCTCTGGTACACGCTGATGACTATCTTGAATATAATGCTTAGCTACTTCGTAATGCTTGCTTGAATAGTAGCTTGGGTAGTTATTCTCAGCTGCATCAATAACGCCTGTTTGTAATGCACTGTATACTTCTCCGTATGCCATTGGTGTTGCACTCGCACCTAGTGCATCCATAATATCGATGTTTAGTTTATTCTGGATAACACGGATCTTAAGACCTTTCAAATCTTCAATCGAAGTAAGTGGCTTCGTGGAGTAGAAGCTACGTGAACCTGAGCTATAGTAAGTTAAGCCCTTAAGTCTTGATGTCTCCAAGCTATCCAATAGCTTTGTTGCTGCATCACCCTTAAGGAAGTTCCATACATGCTCATCATTGTCAAAGATATAAGGTAAAGAGAATACACCGAAATCTTTATTAAATTCTCCTAGTGGACCTGAGCTAATTCGAGTAAACTCGATAGCGCCTAGTTGTACTTGCTCAATGGCTGCTTTCTCTTCGCCAAGCTGCGCTGAAGGGAACACTTCAATTGTAATACGACCTGCAGACTTTTCTTTAACAAGCTCAGCAAATTTCACATCTGCTTTTGTTGTAGGATAATCAGCTGGATGGGTCTCAGCAAGACGGAAGTTGTACTTCGGTCCTTCTACTACTGCCGGAGCTGGCTCTTCCTTTTTCGGTTCTGTAGCACCTGCATTACTGTCTTTAGCTGGCTCATTGTTAGCTGCGTTGTTACCACCACATGCTGTTAACGCCATAGCTACAACCAATACCATGCAGATAAGAGCAATTAGCTTTTTGTTCATCGACATCTTTTTTTGCCTCCCTTATATATCTTGCGTTTCTCGAACTTCTTTAAGTATATTGAAAGCGCATTCAGAGTGGTATGGGATAATTATTGCTTTATTTTGTGTTATTTTGTGCTTAGCTTAACCATAGACCAGATTCGGCAACCACATTGTAATAGCAGGAATATAGGTCAGGATCAACAACACGACGACCATTACCAAGAAGAATGGAGTGAGTGCTCTGGAGCCTTTCTCAATCGATACCTTACCAATGGCGCATCCGACGAAGAGGACCGTGCCTACAGGCGGTGTGATTAACCCGATGCCTAAGTTAAGGATTAAGATGATTCCAAAGTGTACAGGATCTACTCCCAGTGCAGTAACTACCGGATAGAGAATCGGTGTCATGATCAGAATAAGTGGCGCCATATCAAGCGGTGCACCTAATACTAATAATAGAACGTTAATAATCAATAGAATAACATATACATTCTCGGAAATTCCTAAGAGACCTTCGGTTAGTAGAGCAGGAATCTTCAAGTAGGTTAAGACCCAAGCGAATGCATTCGAGGACGCGATCAGGAATAATACCATTGCTACCGTCCGAAATGTCTTTAGGAAAATAATCTTTACGTGCGATAGCGGAATATCCTTATAGACGAAGAAGGTTAGAATGAATGCGTAGACACAGGCTAATGCCCCTGATTCTGTAGCGGTGAACCATCCAGATAATATACCACCCAGAATGATAACACCCGTCATCATCGATAGAAATCCATCCTTCAGGATCTTCGGTATTTCCTTAAGTACAACAGGATCACCCTTCTCGTATTTCCGTTTTCTTGCAATAATATAAGAGGTGGTCATTAGTCCTGTAAGCAGCAATAGACAGGGAACAATGCCAGCAAGGAACAAACTTGAGATGGACACTCCTCCTGCAGCTAGTGCATACAGAATCATATTATGACTTGGTGGCATAACTACACCTTGGATTGCTGCCGAGGAAGTAACGGCGACTGAATAGTCTGCGTCATATCCTTTTTTCTTCATCATAGGAATCATAATCGACCCGATGGAAGAGACATCAGCTGCTGCCGAGCCACTGATATTACCGAATAACATACATGCTACACAGTTGACCATGGCTAATCCGCCACGGATCGCACCGACCGTTAATTGTGCTAGATTGATTAACCGCAGTGCCAGTCCACCCTCACTCATAATCTGACCTGCTAGAATGAAGAATGGAATAGCCAGTAAGGTATACGAATTCATGCCCTGTATCATTCGTTGTCCAATAACCGCAAGGGGAATCCCCAGATATAAAGCTGTGAACAAGGAAGCTAGCGTCAACACCATGGAAATGGGGAAGCGCAAGAGAATTAACCCGACAAAGCTGGCAGATAGAATAATAATAGCAATCATTGTTGTAGTCATTCTCCTGCCCCCTCTTCTAAATGCTTATAACGAATTGTATTAATACCTAGTAAATCCAAGATCGCATAAAAGCAGACCATCACGCCAGTTATAGGCATAACTACATACATCACACTAACGGGCCATTCTGTCGCCGTCATAATATTGGCATGCATCATAACCGTGAAATCCCAGCCATATACAATGAGATATACACCGAATAAGAATGTACAGCTCCCAATAATTTTGTCGAGGATTTTGTTCACTGATGCTGGGAATCGGTTCATGAATGCATCCATCGAGAGATGCAGCTTCTCTCTAAAGCCAATGGCTATGCCGAGAATCGCAAACCAGATTAGAAGTAATAAGGTAATCTCCTCTGACCAGAAGAACACAAAATTAAAAAGCTTACGTGTAATAACCTGCATGGTAACAATCAACGTCATAGCTGCCAATGCACTGAGTGCAAAGCCCTCTACAATACGGTCAATGATCAGTGCTGCGGCTCTTATCGTTCTCCAAATTCGAAACATATGCTTTTTCCTCCTTTATGTAAGCCGTAACCTTATTGTAAAGGCTTACATATAGCATGAACATGGCTGAAATTTGATATTAATTTGTAATATTTTGTGATCGCGATTCTATAGAACTTTCTCGTTAGCCTACTAATGTAAAGAAATTGTAAAGAAAGTAGGGCTAATTGCTATATAAATAGTTTATACTATATTCGTTGCACTCATAACAGCTATATTCGAGGAGGACAAGCATGGATTGGCAGGATCTTATCTTTAAGTTTGTTGGTGGTCTTGGTATTTTTCTATTCGGAATTAAATACATGTCAGATGGTCTGCAGAAAACGGCTGGAGACAAAATGAGGAATTTGTTAGCTACATATACGTCTAATCCATTACTTGGAGTACTCGTAGGTATTATTGTTACGATCCTGATTCAGACATCGACAGGCACTACGGTCATGGCCATAGGCTTAATCAATGCCGGCCTTATGACCTTAAGACAAGGTATTGGTGTTATCCTAGGGGCCAATATTGGAACAACCATGACAGCATTTATTGTAGGTATTAAGATTGAGAGTTATGCATTACCTATTATAGCGGTAGGCGCTTTCTTTCTCTTCTTCATCAAAAAGAAAGCCTATCAATATATGGGACAAATTATATTCGGGTTCGGCACTCTGTTCCTTGGTCTATCGACCATGAGCGGCGGACTTAAGCCTTTAAGAGAGCTACCTGTCTTCACCGACTTTATGGTCGATTTGTCTCACAATCCTATATTAGGCGTTTTCGTCGGAACTGTGTTCACCATGATCGTACAGAGCTCCAGTGCTACGATAGGAATTCTCCAGACAATCGCTGATGAAGGTATGATTGATCTTCGCGCAGCTCTGCCCGTATTGTTCGGCGATAACATCGGAACGACCATTACAGCTGTATTGGCGGCCATTGGCGCAACTGTAGCTGCCAAAAGGGCGGCACTGGTTCACGTGATCTTCAACATTTCAGGTACGATCATATTTACAATCGCATTACCTATCGTCTATACCCTGGTTCTTTGGTTAGGTGAAGAAGTGAATATCCGTATGCAAATCGCCTACGCACATGGTATTTTTAACGTGACGAATACCCTCATTTTCTTGCCTTTAATACCACTGTTAGCATGGATTGTCACCAAGATTATTCCTGGCAGGATGCAAGAAATTGATTTCAAGCCTAAATTTTTAGATCCTCGGCTATTAGAAACCCCATCCGTCGCTCTAGGACAAGCCCAGCATGAAATCCTTCGCATGGGTGGTTATGCACGGGAAGCCTTGCAAGATGCATCAACCTATCTTTTTACGAAGGACGAGAAGGTCGCTCAATTAGCTTTACAGAAGGAAAAGCTTATTAATGATTTAGATCGTAAGATCACAGCTTATATGGTGAAAATTCATCAGAATGGGCTACCCGAGCGCGAATCCGGAATTGCCTCCACGCTGATGCAGACGATTAATGATCTAGAACGAATTGGCGATCATGCAGAGAATATCGTGGAGTTAGCCGAATCAAGTATTACGAATAAAGTTGATTTTTCAGGAGATGCCGAGCAGGATTTAAGGTCGATGTTGGAGCTAACCGATAAGACCGTTGAGACCGCGCTGTATGCACTAGAGCATAATGATAGAAAATCAGCTGAGCTCGTATTGGAGTATGAATCGGAGCTAGATCGTATGGAGAATACGTATCGCAAGGGGCACATTAACCGTCTGAACCAAAATTTATGCACTGGAAATTCAGGAGCAATCTATATTGATATCCTAAGTAATTTAGAGCGTATAGGCGATCATAGTAAGAACATTGCACAATATATTCTATACGGGGAGTAAACAAGTAACTCGGTCATTAGAAATCCGTAGAATTAATAGTGAGAAACCAACCCGACAATTAAGCCTTGTCGGGTTGATTAAGATGGGCGGGCATTACTGCACTCCGCACACCCTGTTTCGGGTAGGCTCTATATCATTCGGGTATTTCTCCATTCAAAAAAGAGCTGCTCTAAGTCATTTAGACTTATAGACAGCTCCCTGTTTACTTCATTACTATATGTCAACCATAATCCGTTTGCCTGCCTTAAATGTAGCTAGCTGCTGAAAGCCAATCCCCTTCAACAAGTCGGTCGCCCTGTCCAGATTCTGCGAAAGTCGTGCAGGCTGATGTGCATCCGAGCCCACGGTTAGAGCTACACCCTTCTGGAAGCAGTATTCTAATATTCGTCGGCTAGGGAACATCTCTTCGCACGGCATACGAAGCCCGGAAGCATTGAGCTCGATAGCTAAATCATTGTCCTTAATGATATCAACCGTCTGTCTTTCAACCTGCCACATATCCTCTTCAGGAATATTGCCGAATCGTTTGATTACATCTAGGTGCCCGAGATACTGATAAAAGCCTGTACGAGCTGCCTTCTGAACCATAGAATAATACAGCTCATATACATCAGCAACACGCCGACCTTCCCAGCCATGAAGCTGACGAGAATCTGAGATATCCCACTCCCCGAGAAAATGAACGGAGCCAATCACGTAATCCCATGGATAGCCTTTGACAATACGTTCAATTTGCTCCTCGTAACCCTCGATATAATCTCCTTCAAGGCCTATACGAATATCAATTTGATTCTGATACTTATTCTTAAGGTATAGACATTCCTCGAAGTATCGGGACAATTCATCCATAGGCATGGCCATACCTGTATAATACGTAGCTGGATCCACATGCAATAAAGGCATATGATCGGATAAACCGAGCTGGTCTAAGCCAATCTCAATGCCCTGTAACACATATTCTTCTAGTGATCCAATCGCATGACCGCAACGAACATGATGTGTGTGATAATCAATGAACACTTGTTATTCACCTTTCTTTTTGAGGTGTCGACCACTCAACTCACCGAGGACTTCATCCAAGGTCAAACCACTCTCACGCCATAGCACCATCAAATGGAATATAAGATCGGAGCTTTCATAGCGCAGCTCTTCTTTATCACGGTTTTTTGCTGCAATGATAACTTCGGCTGCTTCTTCGCCAACTTTTTTGAGAATCTTATCAATGCCCTTCTCGAACAAGTACGTGGTGTAAGCACCTTCTGGACGATGCTCGTCCCGCTCAGCAATGGTTGCCTCCAGAGTCGATAGGATAGTTGCTGGATTAGCACCCGATTCACCAACCCACGTAGAAGGTCCTCCCGTTTCTATATCAGCCTGTCTGTAGAAGCAGCTTCTCTTCCCAGTATGGCATGCAGCTCCCACTTGCTCAACGCCTACTAAGAGTGCATCCGCATCACAATCGTACCTCAACCAACTTATAGTCTGCGTGTGGCCGGAGGTAGCTCCTTTATTCCAAAGCTCATTCCTTGAACGGCTCCAGAACCAAGTCTGACCACTGTTGATCGATTGCTGTAGGGACTCCTTATTCATATAAGCAAGCATGAGTACGTCCTTCGTCTTCGCGTCTTGTATGATCGTCGAAACGAGTCCTTGGTCATCCCAACGAATAGCCGCAGTTAGCTGCTCTAATGTGAATAGTGTCTGTTCATTGTTCTTCTGATCGGTCATCTAATCTCAACTCCCTGATTCTTCAAGTGATTCTTCACTTGATCGATTGTTATCTCTTTATAATGAAAGATGGTCGCCGCGAGTCCAGCATCTGCATGACCTTCCTCGAATATGCTCATAAAATGCTCAGCTGTCCCAGCTCCACCCGAAGCAATAACGGGAATGGAGGTGATATCCGAAATCGCACGTGTGAGCTTAATATCAAAGCCATCCTTGGTTCCATCTGCATCCATGCTCGTAAGGAGGATCTCACCCGCTCCTAAGCGCTCAATCTCCCTAGCCCACACCAGCGCACGAATTCCACTAGGTGTTCTTCCGCCATGCGTGTAAACCTCCCACTCACCCCATGCTTCATTGAATTTAGCATCGATGGCAACTACTATGCATTGAGAGCCAAATCTACGGGCCCCATCGGATATGAGCTGTGGATTGTTTACTGCTGCCGTGTTAATACCAATCTTATCCGCACCAGCTCGAAGTAGCCTCGTCATATCGTCCACATGTGATATTCCGCCGCCTACTGTGAAGGGGATGGTGATTTCGCCTGCTGTTCTCTTCACGACCTCCACCATGGTGGATCGTCCCTCAACTGAAGCCGAAATATCTAAGAACACTAATTCATCAGCGCCTTCTTGATCATATACGGCTGCTAACTCAACCGGATCACCTGCATCTCGCAGATTTATGAAATTAACACCCTTGACCACTCGACCATCCTTCACATCGAGGCACGGAATAATTCGTTTGGCTAGCATTTGAACTCTCCTTTCGGGTGGGGCATGTTACAGTAGTCAACTACTTCTCTGTAAGACAACTCACCACCGAATATATCTAGTGCGCTGCCGATAGTGATATCCAGCTTACCTTCTGTGAGTGTATTGAATAATTGCAAATCAGGTATCGAGCGCGCCCCACCGGCATATGTAGTCGGTATTCGCACCCAATCTGCCAGCTGCCGAACTAAGGTTTCCTGTACTCCCGTACGCTTGCCTTCTACATCAACGGCATGAATTAAAAATTCATCACAGTAATCTTCGAGGTAGTGAATATTGGCTTGATTTACTTCAAAGCTACTATAGGTTTTCCATTGATTCGTAACCACAACCCATTTGCTATCTCGTTCCTTACAGCTTAGGTCGATGACTAACCGTTCTTTGCCGATCCTGGAAACGATTTTATCTAGATTGTCGCTGTTTAATTCACCGTTCTGAAAAACATAAGAGGTGACTATGACGTGGGAGGCTCCGAGGGCTAAATAATGTTCCGCATTGTCTGCCGTTATACCTCCACCAACTTGCAAGCCACCCGGGTAAGCTGCGAGAGCCTGAGCAGCTGCTTCCTCGTTCCCGTTACCAAGCATAATAATGTGTCCACCACGTAGCTCATCTTGCTTGTACATGGATGCATAATAGCCTGGGTCCCTATCACTGACGAAATTCTCAATGACTTCTTTATCAGCTCCACCAAGCGTCTCACCAACAATTTGCTTCACTTTTCCTTGATGAATATCAATACATGGTCTAAATCGCAATGGATCTCTACCCTTCTACACTTCATATTTTAGAACAACTCTTAGATTCAGAAAGTTTTCTAACAAGCGCATACCAATCTCGCCGCTCTTCTCGGGGTGAAATTGCATCCCATAAATATTATCACGATTGACGATAGCCGTTACAGGCTGATAATAATCGGTTGTTGCCAACAGATCAGCAGCGACCTCAAGCTTTGCATGAAAGGAATGAACAAAATAAACATACCCTGTGTCCAGATTATTAAAAAGCGGGCTATTCTGAACAAAGGTCAGCCGATTCCAACCCATATGCGGAATCTTATAGTCCCCTTGAAAACGAACTACCTCACCGGGCAGAAGATTTAAGCCCTCATGTAGACCGTGCTCATCGCTTCTTGTGAATAGCAGCTGCATCCCCAGGCAGATACCAAGGAGTGGCTTGCCCGTAGCGGCATACTCTAGCACAGTTGACTGCAGTCCACTATCGCACAAATATTGCATCGCATCGCCAAAGGCTCCGACCCCGGGGAGTATGGCTTTATCTGCACGCATAATTTCTTCGTGGTCAGCCGTGATTGTATATTCGTGTCCTAGTCGCTCCACAGCCTTACTCACACTATGCAAATTGCCCATGCCGTAATCGATAATAGCGATCAACGCTTAGAGCACTCCCTTCGTAGATGGCACACCTTGCACTCGCGGATCAATCGATGTCGCTTCATCCAATGCTCTTCCGAGTGCCTTGAATATAGCTTCCACCATATGGTGTGTATTCTGACCATAGTGAACAATGACGTGAAGAGTAATCCGTGCCTCAAGCGCGAATTTCCAGAGAAATTCATGCACAAGCTCTATCTCGAAGCTCCCTACCTGTTTAGAAGGGAATTCCGCACGATATTCCAGATGCGGACGGTTGCTTATATCGATAATGACCTGTGCTAAGGCCTCATCCATCGGAACGAACACACTTGCATACCGACGAATTCCTCGTTTATCACCTAGAGCCTTTAGGAGTGTCTGCCCTAGACATATACCGATGTCCTCTGTCGTGTGGTGATCATCAATGTCAATATCACCTTTAGCAACTACATCAAGATCAAATTTCCCATGCTTGGTGAACAGATCTAGCATGTGATTGAGAAAAGGCACATCCGTCTCGATCGAGCTTATACCCGTACCATCAACACCAAAGCTCAGCTGAATGTCCGTTTCATTCGTTTTACGTGCTACTGACGATGTGCGCGCTGTACTCTCTTCAGCCTTCGAATTGTTATCCTTATTCGCCATTGTGATTTCCCTCTTTCGTCATACGGATTTCGATAGCTCGCGCGTGACCTTCAAGACCCTCATGCCTTGCTAACGTCATGATCGCGTCTCCACTTGCCATCAGTGCTTCCTTACTATAATAAATCAAGCTTTGCTTCTTGAGGAAGTCATCCACATTGAGCGGTGAGGAGAAACGTGCCGTTCCATTCGTAGGAAGAATGTGATTGGGTCCAGCGTAATAGTCACCTACAGATTCCGCACTATAAGGACCGAGGAATATAGCTCCCGCATGCTCGATTTGTCCAACATATTCTAATGGAGAGTTTAGCATAATCTCTAGATGCTCTGGTGCTAGACGGTTAACGACTTGGATGCCTTCCTTAATATCCTTCACGATCAAGATCACGCCATTATTCTCTATCGATTGGGCGGCTATATCCCGCTTAGGTAATGTAGCTAGCTGCCTCTCAACCTCTGCAGTAACGAACTGTGCTAGACGATTCGAAGGTGTGACCAGAATGGCCGAGGCCATCTCATCATGCTCCGCCTGAGACAACAAATCTGCTGCAATATAAGCAGGATCTGCTGAATCATCAGCGAGCACCACAATCTCACTCGGCCCAGCAATACTATCAATATCAACAACACCGAACACATACCGTTTAGCTAAAGCTACATAAATATTGCCCGGTCCTACAATTTTATCAACAGGTCGTATAGATTCCGTACCATAGGCGAGCGCTGCGACTGCTTGAGCCCCACCAATTCGGTACATCTCCTTAACACCCGCTTCGGCTGCAGCTACGAGGATATACGGATCGATACCTGCTGTGCCACCGGTTGATGGCGGAGTAACCATCACAATCTCCGGTACTCCCGCTACTTGTGCGGGAATCACATTCATTAGTACGGATGACGGGTATGCTGCCTTACCACCAGGCACATAGACACCGACTCGCTGCAGCGGACGAATAGCTTGCCCAACCATCGAGCCATTCGGCTGTAGATCAAACCAAGCATTCCGCTTCTGCTTCTCGTGAAACTGACGAATATTATGAGCCGCTTGACGAAGTGCAGTGAGAAAAGCAGGATCAACCTGTTCATACGCCGCTTGTAGCTCAGCCTCAGCAACTCTGAACTCATCAAGCTTCACACGGTCCAACTGCTCCGTATATCTACTAACAGCGGCATCACCCTCGTTACGAACTGCGGTAATGATTTCTTTGACCGTGGCATTCTGCTCTTCTGTTCCGTACTCCACTGCTCGAGTAAAAGTAAAATTGTCTGCTGCCATTACTCTCATACGGTTAGTCCCTCCGTTCTCCTATTTCGTTAATCCTATACTTGAATCGCCAATTGCAGACGATCACATAATAATTGAATAGTATGATTCTTCATTCTATAGCTGACCCGGTTAGCAATCAATCTGGAGGTAACGTCGAACATCTTCTCCATCTCTAGCAGCCCATTGTCTCGTATAGTCTGGCCGGATTCAACCATATCCACGATTCGATCGGCCAGACCAATCATCGGCGCTAACTCTATCGAGCCATTCAGTTTAATAATTTCTACCTGCTGACCAATCTCACGGAAGTAACGCGAGGCTACATTCGGATACTTGGTCGCTACACGCGGATGCATAACGGGCTTCCAATCTGGCATACCAATCACCGACATTCGGCACCGTGCGATACCTAGATCAATTAATTCGTAGACCGCACGATCCTCTTCCATAAGCACATCCTTACCAACAATGCCTATATCCGCTACACCATACTCCACAAAAGTCGCCACATCGGCTGGTTTAGCCATGATAAATTCAAGTCCAGCTTCATGCAGAGGAAGGATAAGTCTTCTTGATTCATCGAAATCCTCTGGAATCGGATAGCCAGCTTCCCGAAACAGCTTTGATGCTTGCTTGTATATTCTGCCCTTCGGCATAGCGACCTTTAATATCTCTTCTCTCATTGTTAAGACACACACCCTTTATACCGATATGAATAATCACGAACATCCTACTTAGGCAAAATGAATGATTTCTTGATACACGCCACCTTCATGGTGGTATCTTCCATCATCCGAGATATGGACCTTCTCCGTAGATGTGAGATGCTGGGCAAAACGTGTCTCCACGATATATCCCTGTCTTGATCGTAATTCCAGAGCCTTCCTTACCGCTGCCGCTCGATGCTTCCGATTATACAGAATGAGCACACGATACGGACTGTCCTTCGGATCGTCCAATGCTACCTGCATAATCCGGTTTGTAGCTAGTGCAAATCCAGTCGCCGTTGCCGATCTTCCGAAAAACTCCAACAGGCTATCGTAACGACCACCACTGCAAACTGGGAAGCCCAAGTCCGCAGCATATCCCTCGAAGATTAATCCCGTATAATACGAGAAGTTACCAATCATCGTCAAATCAATAATCACGTGATCACTAACCCCATAATCAGCTAGTACATCCCATACTTCACATAGGTGGCGCAGTGACGCTAAGGCCGCTAAATCTTGGGTCATCAGCTCAGCATCACCACAAACCTCCTTGCCTCCACGAAGCCGAAGAATCCGCTCGAGCTCAAGCTTGATCTCACTGCTTACAGGAACACTCTTCAAGCTATGACGATAGCCTACATAATCTCTTTTTAGTAGACACTCCTTGAGCATCTGCTGCTCCTCAGGGTAGCTGGCTAAAGTTGAATCCAATAAGCCATTTAGAAACCCGATATGCCCTAATGCAATCTTGAACTCTGATACACCCGCAGCTTTGAGGCAAGCGACAGCCAATGCAATAACCTCAGCATCTGCTTCAGCAGATCCATCACCAACAAGCTCAACACCAGTTTGGAAGAACTCTGCTTCACGTCCTGCCTCTTCCTCAATAGCCCGGAACACATTCGAATGATGTGAAAGCCTTAGGGGCAAAGCCTCTTCCTTCAATAAGGATGCAACAACCCGCGCAATCGGAGCAGTCATCTCCGATCGCAGTACCAGTGTAGTTCCCCGTTTATCTAATAGCTTAAACAGTTTCTCATTAGCCGTAGAGCTTGCCACTCCGACGGTTTCATAATATTCTAAGGTTGGTGTCATAATCTGCCGATAACCCCAGCTCTTCATACACGCCAACACATTCCATTCTATCGTTCTTAGCTTATTGACAGCCTCGGGTAGATAATCCTTTACACCGCCTGGCTTTTCGAATACTTTGGGCTTAGACATCTTAGATCACTCCACATAAAAATCTATTTATTCTTTCAGAATGCTTTATCACGTTACCATATTACCATATTAGATGCATAAAGGAAAGCCGTTACAGTTAATTAAGAATAACCCCCAAATTATCTCTGACATTAACCCTTAAGTGAGTTAAAAACGATTAACGGCTCAGCGAATGGCGGAAGAGCTTGAGATCCATATCCGTACGGTTTACCGATGTATCGATTCACTATGTGCCAGCGGAGTTCCTATTATTGCAGATTCTGGGCCGAACGGCGGCTATCAGATTATGAGCCATTTCACACAATCGCCGTTGTTGTTCGATATGGAAGAACAGCAAGCGCTTGTCCAAGCATCCGTTCTAGCCCACGAAGCAGGATATCCTTTTAAAGAGGCGCTAATGCGAGCGGTAGACAAGCTGAAGCGTTACACCAACGACAATCAGCTCGATCGGATTGAGCGTCATGTGGACGGATTTTCTGTTGTTCATCCACCAATTGAAGAGCGTCACCAAGGACACCTTCGGAAGTTAGAAACTGCCGCGGTAGGAGGCAGATCTGTAAAGCTAATGCATCCCCTGAACGAAGCTTTAACCAATCTATATGTGGGACTTTTCCGTTTTGCGGGAATAATAGGAGACATGATACAGGGATACGATCATGTTCCCGAATCGGCGCTTCGCATTCTAAATTACTTAGAAGAAGTCCCGTCAACAGGAGGCTAAGCGACGAAATCCAGCGACTGGCCAATATATATCAGTAGTTGAAATGGAGAAGGCTAACCCAAAAAATGCCGTTACATTGAGGTTACTCACATGTATCTCTTCGAATGACCTTTATATAAAAAGTAATACCGTTCTTCTCTACAAGAAAGTCCGGAGGACGGGTAAATCCTTCGGGTTCATACTTAGGAGGAGCGACTTTGCCATTAGAACGAATAAGTTCGGCTCCAAAATTATGCTTGGCATGAAATCAAGATACTTCCATGTGTTATTTTTTTTGCCACACTTATCAATAAGTGTAGCCTTTGTTTTTTCGACAAAAATAGAGGAAGTATTTGCCGCAGTCTGACATCTTATGCGGTCTTGTTCAGATAAAATCACATTAATGGACAAGTAATTACAGATTTTATCTTCTAGGTTAAGGAGGATGCCAAAAATGAGAAGAGTATCCACCCTAATGTGTCGGCCAGGAATGAGATTGAGCAAACCAGTGATTTCTGATAGAGGGGTCACCTTATTAAAACATGGTGTTGAATTGAACCAATTATATATTCAAAAATTGTTTACTATGGGAATTGATTATCTATTTATAGACGATCCGATGACCGAAGATATCATAATAGAAGACCCTTTGCGGGAAGAAACTCGAGCCTTTGCTCGGATTCAACTTCAACAAATTTTTTCGGCCTTCAGTTATGGCATTGACATGGGTAAAGCTGACTTCTATATCGGTCAGTGTCATAAAGTTTCTTTAATGATCATTGATGACTTGGATGGTTGCAACAATGAATCGTTGATGCTGACTAACATGAATACGAAATGTAATAATATAGAGCAAAGATTTATCCTTAATGCCTTGAATGTCTGTATTTATGCAGCAAAAATGGGTTTGATTGAAAGCCTGCCTAAGAAAGACATTATTGCTTTATGTATGGGAGCCCTTCTGCACGATTTGGGAATAGTGTGGATGCCACAACATCTGTTTTGTAAAAATGAAAAGCTTACTACTGAAGAATTAACTGAGGTTCAAAAACATACAGAGTGGGGCTACCAGTTGCTCATAAATATTAAGAGTCTTCCTCATAATGCAGCATATTGCGCCCTTCAACATCATGAGAAGATGGATGGAAGCGGGTATCCGCTCAAACTCAAAGATTATCAAATTCATCCTTTTGCAAAATGGGTAGGACTTCTGGACGCATATGATGCAATGACAAATTCCAGACCATACCGAAAGGCTCTTATGCCGCATGAGGCGCTTGATGTTTTGTATGCTTCCGCGGGAACTTTATATGAAAAGTCAATGGTGGAGAGCTTTCGCAACAAAGTAGCAGTGTTCCCAGTTGGATTAAACGTAAAATTAAATACTGGCGAGATAGGCATCGTTTCCAAGGTAGGTCCCTCTTTTATGCATCGTCCAACGATTCGTATACTGAAGACCCCATCATGCGAGGAGCTTCTAAAGCCTTATGAAATCGACTTGTCGCAGCATCTTAATATTATGGTTCGGGAGATAGTTTAGAAACACAATCAGCAGTGACATTTCCCAAATAACCCAATTGACGCGTAATTTTTAGTGGTCTGTTTAAACAACCGCAGTTAAAGATGGGATCGGTGGCACGGAGATTGTATTGGTTGAAAAGAGTATCCAAATGGACAATGTCATTAAGTTAAGCTTAAAAACAAGAACCGGAATAAAAATGGCATCCAAACGGCATGGGAAAAAGCCCTGTGCCGTTTGTTTTTGGTGCAAGCAAGGAAAAAAGCGTATAGCAAACAAAGCAGATGGAATATCCGCTTAAAAATGTTCATGTGAAACGAATTATGCTACTCTGTAGACGAAGCTAACAGCTGATTTATAACGGATTTTGCGCGTATTCATCTGCCCTTGGCGAATGGGTTCATCGTCCCGTGAGCGCAGGAAATGTCTACAAACGTAAACGGCGACTGTGAAGTTGACTTGGTATTGGTGCCGTTTATCCATTTGGGAAATGACTACGTGTGAGGTAATCATTTCAGCGAAATTGTACATGATCATTCTTGCGAAAAACGTGGTTGCGGTGTTTACGTCATAGCCCTGCGATTCCAAGAGTTCCTTATATAGGCTGTTGCCCCCCATGGAGATTAGGAGTTGCATAACCGTTTCAAACGGAAGCTTTTTCTTTCGGGTAAAATCTTTATTAGGGTTTTTGACATAAGGTGCTGGTGCGGCTGACATTTCTCGTATGAGGGATGTCAGCGTTTGTTTTAGCGAATTCGCTTACTCATTCATTGGCGTAACCTCCTCGTTTTTCAAGGGGCTACGCCACACATTCCCACCTACTTGTCAAGTCCTTTTCTCTTTTTCGTGTAAAAAAAGAGCGGGTTATCTTTTCGATAACCTGCTCCTGTTCTTGATTTTTGGCCCTGCGCCTTAACTTAATGACATTGGCCCTTCGGCCCGCCTTAAGCTTCTTATTCTTACTCTCGGATAACTTGCAGAGGATTACCACCAACGAATGAACCAGCTGCTACATCCTTATGTACGATCGAACCCGCGGCTACAACCGCATGGTCCCCTATAGTAACACCCGGTAGAATCGTGGTATTCGCCCCAATCATCACATGCGAGCCGATGATCACATCACCCAGACGATATTCTCCAATCAGATATTCATGAGCTAGTATCGTCGTATTATATCCTATGATCGTATTATTACCAACATGGATACGTTCGGGGAAGAATACATCCACCATAACCATAAGTGCGAAGGCTGTATTGTCTCCCACCTTCATTCCTAATACACGGCGGTAAATCCAATTTTTCATCGATAAGGAGGGGCTATATCGACTGATTTGAATGGCAATAAAATTACGTACAGCCTTCCATCTGCTCACTGTGCGATAGATTTGCCACAATGCATTCGCACCTTCAACTTCATAACGCTCAGTGTCCCTCAAGGCAATCCCTCTTCAGACCAACAATATCGTATAGATCCCGCATATCCGTTAGCATCCAGTCAGGGTTATAAACCGTCAACGCTTCAGCTCCCTTGAGTGACCAGGCAACTCCCGCTGACCACGCCCCAGCTCGTTGTGCGGATAGGATATCGAAGGAGCTGTCGCCTACCATTACGGTTTCCTTAGGATCGGCTTGGATAGCTTCCATCGCAAGTAGGACAGGCTCAGGGTGTGGCTTGGCATTCTCGACATCATCTAGTGTGATAATCGTCTGCATGTACGGAAGCAGATCAAACATTTGAAGTGCCCTCTTCGTCGTATCACGCATCTTGGTTGTGACCACACCCAGCTTGATACCATTCCTCGCAAAAACTTGTACAACCTCATTCACATATGGGAATACACTGACCATCTCATCATGCCGCATCAGGTTGTACGTTCTATAATCTACAACCTGCTGATCCACATTAGAACGTCCGGTAAAATATTGGAATTGGTCGACCAATGGACCACCCATTCTGGGAATGAGATCATCTCGAGTAATCTTCATCGCTAACTTGTCATTCAAAACATGAAGAAATGACTCAATAATCAATTCATTCGTATCTATAATCGTCCCATCGAGGTCAAACAGCACATTTTTCATCATAAGAAAGGCTTTCCCGGTTGAATTCGTTCTTGATGCGCCGGCAGATCATCCTCTTGCTCGGTTTTCTTGTTATCCGTTACTTTATCATCCGATGGTTTTGGTGCTTTCTGTGTAGTATCCTGTTCAACAATGGTAGGTGGTAGGCTATAGGAAGGATTCCCCGCCGTACCCGAATCTGTTCCATCAGCGGAACCGAAGATTATAGGGTCCGAATATCTAGCATCGGCATAACCACGACGCCTACGCACATACATCATAATAATAGCAGCAATGATAATGAATATACCTATTAACTGAGCAATTCTTACATTGCCTCCACCTTCGGGAAGCGCTCCAGCATCGAATAAGATATTCATTGGTGCCCACAGACCATTCACCAAGGAGGCGAGCCATTCTGGTCCATGGAATGCCAGACTATCCGTCCGCAGCCCTTCAATATAAAAACGTCCGATGGAATACCAAACAAAATAACTGAGGAACAATTCCCCTGCTCTTAGGAATGGTCTTCTACGTAGCCATAACAGAAACACCAGTCCCAACAAATTCCAAATAGATTCGTATAGAAAGGTTGGATGGTAGAAAGCCGAGACCCCATCATACGTGATCTCCATATGGTTGACTAACCAATTAGGCAGGTTTAACGTGTCACTTAAGAAGCTTCGTTCTACTATGCCACCATGTGCTTCCTGATTAATAAAATTACCCCATCGACCGATCATCTGCCCGACAATCAATCCAGGCGCGGCAATATCAGCAATCCGCCAAAAATCCACCTTTTTGATGCGCGTATAGATAACACCACCGATAACGGCACCAATTAGAGCACCGTGAATAGCGATTCCACCATGCCATATTTTGACGATCTCCATAAGGTTATTCTGGTAATCCTCCCATTGGAAGGCCACATAATATATTCTGGCTCCAATAATCGCGGAGGGGACTCCGATAAGAATTAAATCCATGAAGAAATCCGGAGAAATCCGGTAACGTTTACCTTCCTGAATAACCAACAATAACCCTATTAAAGCGGCCGAGCCTAGGATTATTCCATACCAGTGAATTTTTATCCCACCAATCGCAATCGCGACGGGATCCAATAATGGTAGCATCGTATCAAACCCTTCTATTCATAATCATCGTGCTCTTCGGCAATCGATTCTGTTAATTTATTCGTAAACTGTAAGGCAGCGTTGTAACCCATTCGTTTCAATCGATAGTTCATCGCGGCTACCTCAATAATTACTGCGAGATTTCGGCCAGGTCTAACAGGGATCGTGACTAATGGCAGATCCGTATCAATAATTCGTGTTGTTTCCTCATCTAGTCCTAAGCGATCATATTGCTTATCTTCCTGCCAGGTTTCCAATCGAACGACAACGGTTATCTTCTTCTCATTACGTATAGCACCTGCACCGAATAAGGTCATTACATTAATAATACCTACACCCCGAATTTCCAGAAGATGGCGGATTAGTTCTGGGGCTGTGCCGTATAAAGAATTATCTGCAGTCTGACTAATTTCAACAGCATCATCAGCGACTAAGCGATGCCCACGCTTGACTAGCTCCAGTGCAGTCTCACTTTTACCTATTCCACTAGTTCCAGTAATAAGCATACCTACACCGTATACATCGACTAATACACCATGAATCGTGGTGGTTGGAGCTAGTTTGCTCTCTAGAAAGCCAGTAATTCGGCTGGATAACAGTGTGGTTGTTCCATTGCTGCTCCTTAGCACCGGAAGCTTCTTGGGTTCTGCTGCTTCAATCAGTTCAGGGGGAACCTCTAAACCACGGGTTACTATGATACATGGCGTGGCATCATCACATAGCTGCTTCATTCGAACCTGCTTCTGTTCAGGTAACAGCTGTTCAAAAAAGCTAAGCTCCGTTTTGCCCAGCAGTTGGACACGTTCCTTAGGATGATATGCGTAATAACCTGCCATTTCTAGACCAGGGCGATACAAATCAGCAACCGTAATTAGCCGTTTCAAGCCTTCTTCACCAGTTACGACTTCCATCTGAAATCGTTGAACGAGCTCGGATACTTTCACCTTTTTGGACATCAATTTACTCCTTTTTTTCTGCCTATGTAGATCGAAGCCTTATCACTCCAATGTTAATGCAAAATGGGCTTTTTATCAACTAAGAATCAATGCCCAGTATGTTAAAAAGGCTACCCTAGGGTAGCCTTCTAATAAAACGAGTTATTAGTTATTGAAGAATATCGTTTGTTCTGTCTCTAAGTCAAAGATGTGTACTTTATTCATATCCAAAGCTAATTTCACGTTCGTACCTTCAAGCAATCCTGCACGTCCATCAACACGAGCGATTACTGTCTCGTCTGCGATTCCGTCCAAGTAAAGATACATCTCATGACCTAGGTTCTCGGATACCTCAATGTGTGCATTGATAATGCTGTTCGGGGAAGCCTCAAGGAAAATTGGCTCTTGGTGAATATCCTCTGGACGCACTCCAAGAATAACTTCCTTCTTCGCATAACCACCCTCACGAAGGATCTTAGCTTTGCCTTCTGGAATAGCCAGATTTAGATGAGTTGATTTGAAGCGAACTTCGCCGCCCTCATCGGATAATTGACCTTTGATAAAGTTCATGGAAGGAGAACCAATGAATCCAGCAACGAACAAGTTAACTGGGTTGTTATACACTTCAGATGGCGTAGCTGCTTGTTGAATATAACCATCCTTCATAATAACGATACGATCACCCATTGTCATAGCTTCTGTCTGGTCATGGGTAACGTAGATAATTGTAGTTTCAAGACGTTTGTGTAGCTTAGCAATTTCCGCACGCATCTGTACACGAAGTTTAGCATCAAGGTTAGAAAGTGGCTCATCCATTAAGAAAACTTGTGGCTCACGAACGATAGCACGACCCAAGGCAACACGTTGACGCTGACCACCTGATAGAGCCTTTGGCTTACGATCTAATAAATGTACAATATCAAGAATTTTAGCTGCTTCACGAACACGTACATCGATATCAGCTTTTTTGAATTTACGTAGTTTTAGACCAAACGCCATGTTCTGATACACGTTCATATGCGGATACAAGGCATAGGATTGGAATACCATTGCGATGTCACGATCTTTAGGTGCTACATCATTTACTAGACGATCTCCAATGTAAAGTTCACCTTGTGAGATTTCTTCTAGTCCTGCGATCATACGTAATGTTGTAGATTTACCACAACCGGATGGTCCAACAAGCACCAAGAACTCCTTGTCAATAATCTCAAGGTCGAAATCTACTACATTTGGTGTTGGATTACCTGGATAAGTTTTGTAAATATGACTCAAACGAACGCCTGCCATCTAGTTTTCCCCCTAAAAGTTTTTGATGATCACGCTTGTGATCGATAAAACTACTTCGTAAGCATAAGCTTAGTTTTTGATGATCACGCTAGTGATCGATAAAACTACTTCGTAAGCATAAGCTAAGTTTTTGATGATCACGCTAGTGATCGATGAATATAAGCTTAGTTTAATATGAATACATCATACCCCACAGCATAGTCAATGACCATACACATAATTCACAAAAAAATCACTTTCTTTTCGTTACTTTGTACAATTGCAAAGCTAGCTTCACATGAATGGCCTGATTGAAAGATCGAACATCCAAGCCTGTTTCCTGCTTGAATTTGTCCAAACGATATAATAGTGTATTGCGATGTATAAATAACTTCTTCGCTGTTTCACTCACATTACAATCTAGCTCAAAAAAGGACTCTAACGTTTGGGTGGTTTCCGCATCCATAAATGGATCCACTCTCTTAAAAACTTGTTCAATGAACGTCAGCTTATCTACAAGAGGAATCGGAGCAAGCAGCTGATCTAAATATAACTGCCATGGCAAATGAATATATTGGCCATCACGCTGCATTCGTCCAATATTAATAGCTTCACGGAGCTTTTTCACTACTGATGGTAGAGATTGCGCCGGCACCATAGGATAGTAGGAGGATACATGGTAATCGCCAACCCACTCACTAGACATCATCGTGTGAAGTCCCGAGCACAACGATGCCAATGCATCTTCAACGCTCTCCTCTTCTAGTAGATCATCATCTCGGTCTGTTGTGATTAGTGATTCCGGTCCTAGAATCAGCCACTCTTTATCTAGAAGTGGTACTAATAGTACATCAACGTCAAAGAAAGAATCTAACAATTTTTTTAAGTCATTATAATTAGCACTATTGTTGTTTGCATACTCACAGTATAAGAGCAATGGAATTTTCCTAGCGTATAGAGCGGTTTGCCCTGACAGATGCTCAGGAGGCTCAGATCCTAATATGGAGTTGTCGCGAAGCTGATCTTCTATCCAATCACGGATATGAAAAGCTAGCTGCTCATCATCCGAGTTCACAGTTCGGCTAAGACTTCTTTCTGTCGAACGAAATGCATCAATAGCTAGAACAACTAATTTACGCTCTGACTCAGTGATCAATGCTGATTCAGCGGATAGTACACGAACGTGACCCTCCTCGCTACTTAGCCGGAAGTTTATAGTGCCTCCCTCTTCCATCGAATCCGCTAGCTCTCCAGAACGTTTACGTTGGGTGCGTCCTTCGATCTGTTTAGGCCAATCCTGGACAGGTATCTGGGAGATGCGAAATGGAGTATCTAGTATGTTCTCTAGCTGAGCTTTTACATGTTCCACATTCATTCAGATCCCTCTTCCCGTTAAATTACATTGTTACTATTCTATCATAATTACTCACATAAATGATAACAGGGTAAATATGTCCATATGCATAACCGCTGCTTGTCAAGGGTATCTTGAAACTTATATTAAAGAGCTTAATCTCTGTCAACTCCATACAAAAAGGACGGGAAGCTTACAATGAGCAACAACAAAAAAAAGAAATTAACACCGACCCAGCAAGAATATCAACAATTGGCCCAAAGAATAGAGCCGAAGCGTCCTGTGCTCAAAAATTGTCTAAAAGCATTCTTAATAGGAGGCTTAATTTGCCTTGTTGGACAATGTATACAAATGTCCTTCGTGGAATGGGGTGGCTTTGACAAGAAGGAAGCAGGCAACCCTACAGTAGCTATATTAATATTAATCTCCGTTATTCTAACTGGGTTAGGCGTGTACGACAAGATTGCACAGTGGGCTGGGGCTGGCTCAGCGGTTCCCGTAACGGGGTTCGCTAATTCTATGGCTTCTGCTGCTATTGAACATCGAGCTGAAGGGTTAGTGCTTGGAGTTGGAGGCAAAATGTTCAAGCTAGCTGGACCTGTTATTGTATTCGGTGTTGTTGCTGCATTCGTAATTGGAATTCTGCATATGATCTTCAATCCCGAGCTAGCTGCTGGAGGTGGCAAATAATAATGCTCCAAGGAACACAAAGCTGGAGCTTCAAGAACAAGCCTTCTATCCTATCCACCGCCGCAGTCGTAGGACCCTTCGAGGGACAAGGACCCCTGGCAAACGATTTCGATCGGATTCACGGTGAACTCATGCTAGGTCAAGAGAGCTGGGAAAAAGCGGAACGTGCATTACTAGAGGAATCCACGCAGCTGGCCTGTGAGAAAGCCAATGTACGTAAGGAACAGGTACAGTTCCTACTTGCAGGAGATTTAATGGACCAGATTACCTCCAGTTCGTTCGCTGCTAGTACATTAGGTATTCCATTCTTAGGTTTATTCGGAGCTTGCTCTACTTCGATGGAAAGCCTTGCGTTAGCTGCACTATTCGTCAACTCTGGAGCTGCCCACTATGCTCTGGCTGCAACCTGCAGTCACAACGCTACCGCTGAAAAGCAATTTCGTTACCCTACCGAATACGGCTCCCAGAAGCCTCCTACAGCACAATATACGGTCACTGGTTCTGGCGCTGCATTAGTATCGGACAAAGGAATTGGCGGACCACATGTGACTGCAGCTACCATCGGACGTGTAATTGACATGGGAATTAGCGATCCATTTAATATGGGTGCCGCAATGGCACCGGCTGCTGTAGATACAATCGAAGCACATTTCCGTGATTTTAATCGATTGCCAGGATATTATGACCTTATCATTACTGGAGATTTGTCCAAGGTTGGCCACCAGATTGCAATAGAGCTACTAGATAAGCATAAGATTCCCATGCATCAAACGGAATTCAAGGACTGTGGCATGATGATTTATAATTATGAAACTCAGCAGGTTCAGGCTGGGGCAAGCGGCTGTGCCTGCTCTGCGGTTGTGACTTACGGTCATTTGATGAAAAAAGTAACCAGTGGTGAATTGAAGCGAATATTAGTCGTAGGCACAGGAGCATTGTTATCTCCCATTTCCTTTCAACAAGGCAACAGCATTCCATGTATAGCTCATGCAGTAGCTATTGAGAGCGGGGTGACTTGATATGTGGTTAGATTTTATGTGGGCTTTTGTAATTGGTGGAGCAATCTGTGTGGTTGGGCAAATTATGTTTGATATACTCAAGCTTAGCCCCGCACATACAATGACCTCCTTGGTTGTAATAGGTGCAATTGTCGATGGATTAGGCTGGTATGATCCGTTTATTGAATTTGCTGGAGCAGGGGCATCGGTGCCCATTACCAGCTTCGGGAATGCGCTCGTTCATGGTGCATTGGCTGAGCTTAAAAACCAGGGCTGGATTGGGCTTATTACAGGAATTTTTGAGGTTACAAGTGCGGGTATTTCAGCGGCAATTGTGTTCTCGTTCATCGCAGCGCTTCTCTTTAAACCAAAGGGCTAGAGGAGGAGCATGCCTACGAAGACCGCGGAGATTCCACCTATGAAAGCTCCAACAATAACATCTGAAGGGTAGTGTAAGCCCAAATATATGCGGGACCACCCTACCAAACAAGCGATAATAAGTAGAGGCATTGTTAGCCATGGAAGGACAAGCGCGATGCTCACACAGGTAGCAAATACGGCTGTAGTATGTCCAGATGGAAACGAGGCATCCTTTAAGGGCTTTGCTGTAAAATGAATCGATAATTCCACAATATAGGGACGACGGCGACGAAAGCTTCTTTTGAGTACCTGTATAATGAGATGACTGCCGACCAAAGCGACTAGACCGTTCACTGGAAAGTTGTACGCAAAAATAAGTATTAGTAAGAGGATGCTACTAAAGCTTGCACCACCTATGTGGGTAAGGAACTTCATGGTACGATCCAACAAGGGTGAACGATATTTGCCATTTAAGACATAGAACATCCTTCTCTCGCGCTCTCTAAACCATTCAGCCCATTCCATTACTGTAATTACTCCTTCCGTGACTGGAGGCTTGTGTCTACGCCAAAGATTTAATCGAAGGCTTTTCCTTCAGTTTATAACCAACATTACGTACAGTAATGATATATTCTGGACCCCGTGTGTTAGACTCTATCTTCTCACGCAAATGGCTAATATGAACGTCTACAATTCGTGTATCCTCGAAAAAGTGATAATCCCAGACGCCATATAACAATTGCTGACGACTTAAAACCTTACCTCTATGTTTACACAAAAAGAGTAATAATTCAAATTCCTTCGGAGTTAATTCGACCAGATTCCCATCGACCATAACCTCGCGCTGCTCTGGATTAACATGAATGGAGCCAATTTCAATAGGATGCCCAATTTCATTAACTGCAAACAGCTCAGCCCTCCGTAATATACTCTGTATTCGTGAGATAAGCTCTTGCGGACTAAAGGGCTTCGTCATATAATCATCGGCTCCATTATCCAAGCCCACGATCTTATCGGATAAATCTGCTAAAGCGGTTAACATAATAATGGGGATAAAGTTATTCTGACTCCGTAGCTTCTGACAAACCTGAATGCCATCCATAATCGGCAGCATCAGATCGAGTACAATTAAACTTGGACGGAATTCTGTAATCGCCTCGAACACTGCCTGCCCATCATACACACAGAATACCTCATGTCCAACTAACTTCAGATTAAATTCTATTAACCTCGAGATAGATGGGTCATCATCTACGACTAAAATTCGTTTACTCATAATATTAACCTCCAGATAATAATCTTATCCTTATCATGAAGCCTCTTCGTCATCAGCGAATAAGAAGGATGTTAAGTGAAAGTTAATTTTTTGACTTGTTCATTCCAAATGTCATTCAATTGCTGTTATTCTACTTGTGCTATAATGGGATTAATAGGATTTAATGAGGAGGTGCATCTAACATGGTGACAAACAATAATAAATCTCTAACTAGCTCTGAGGCAATCGTAGACATAACTTCCTCAGCTCCTGAGGAATCGAACGTAACCAAATCTGAAAAGCCGGTTCGCCCAAAGAGAAAGCCTACGCCACCAAAACCAGCGTCAATAAAGCCCGCAGAGCTGCTTGAAGAGGTGTCCGAAGAGGTATCTGAAGAGGTATCTGAGCCAACAAAAACAAAAACAAAAACAAAAACATCAAAGCCAACTAGCATCAAGAAGGCTCAAGCAAAGCCTGCCGAATTAACGGATTCCCCAAGCGAGGATGCTACAGCTGAATTAGTAATTTTCCCAACTGAAGAAGCGGATATCCCTCCATACCAAGGCAAATTACATAAAAGGCAACGAAGAGAAACCTATACCAAAGAGAAGCTTTACATCCGCAATGACTTGCTTCAACGATTAAAGGCATTAACTAAAGTTAAAGATAAAGGCTTCAAAACAAGCTTCATCAATTATGCAATTGAACAATCATTAAATGAGCTAGAAGGAACGAAGGAATAACACGAGATGTTCTTCATGCGAACTTATTCATGCCAAAAGCCCGACAGATTGATAATCTGTGATCATACCCCCGTCAAGTAGACAGATAAAAAAGCTATGCTGCCAGCGCGTGCCGTTATTCAATCGGTGCGCGCTGTTTCAATTTCGCTTGAAAGCGTGGTCGATATTCGAGCAAGCAAACATCATTATAGATTCGGCCAAGCTAATGGAAAGAATGATTCGCTAGCTATAGGTAAGAATGTTTCGTGAGCATCTAATCGTTCTTCATGTGAAGGGAGAGTGGGAGTTTCGATCAGTAGCTTCGTAGCTCTAAATTAGAGAAACGAGGTTTCACTATTTATCGAATAGCCATCTACCCATGCAAAATAACACATCGTAGTTTAGCTAATTCTTCTTTCTATTGCTCATTGCCGACAAAAAATAGATTTAATGCATTCTCATTGCGCTAATTCATCAGATACGCGAGTTAAAAGGTAATTAGAGAAATAGCGTTTCGTTAAATTATCCCCTCCAAGTTCACTCGTTCCTCATGATAACATAAGGGTTTTCTCTGAGTGTCTACTTAAAGGGGATAATACCACTGTCGGGCTTTTCTGCGCTTCAATTAACCCGCTAAGGCTCTCAATCCCAATGCCAGTGAGCCGCACAAGCCAGCATTGTCACCTAACCCAGGTGGTACGATATATTCGTCAATTTGATTAAGGATAGCTTCGGCATTCACATACCCGTTTAGTTGCTTCTGTACCTCAGTACGAATAAGCGGGAATAAGTGCTGCTGTTGCATAACGCCACCGCCTAATATGACCTTCTTAGGTGAGAGCATTAAGATAGTCCCGGCTACAGCCTGTGCAATATAATAGGCTTCCATAGCCCAAGCTGGATGATCGATTGAAAGCTCGCTTCCTTTCATCTTCCACCTGCGCTCGATGGCTGGTCCTGCAGCTATTCCTTCTAGGCAATCACCGTGGTAAGGACAGAATCCCTCATAGTGATCGTCGGGATGGCGTCTAGTCATAATATGCCCACCCTCGGGATGGACAAGACCGTGAACCAGCTTCCCTTCCGTATATATACCCAAACCTACTCCGGTTCCAATCGTGTAATAAACACAGCTATCTAAACCCTTGGCAGCACCCCAGACGGCTTCTCCTAAGGCGGCAGCATTCACATCTGTGTCCCATCCATAAGGAACATCGAACTCTTGCTTTAATGTCCCAAGAAAATTATAACCCGACCACCCAGGCTTCGGTGTAGTCGTCACATAACCATACTGGGGGCTCGAGGGATCGATATTAATCGGGCCGAACGTCCCTATTCCAATCGCCTCAACCTGCTTATCACGAAAGTATGTAATGACATTGGCCAGCGTTTGTTCCGGCTTCTCCGTTGGAAAGCTAATACGTTCTTCAATAATACCCTGTTCATTACCTACGCCACATACAAATTTAGTTCCACCAGCTTCAATTGCTCCGAGTCTCATAGGATCTCTCCATATCTTATTCTAAGTTTAGAAGAGGATCAATTTACGCATCCTCTAGCGCATTAAATCCCACTTACACAATGATTTTACCATACATCTACCTTTTGAGAAGACTATTATTCCCAACGATTCTTCTCCCGGGTATATACGAGCTGTCATCACCTTCTGACCACCTTGAATGAATATTTCTATTGATGATCGATCAACAAAAATTTGTAAAGCTAATTCACCATCTACTAGCTCTATTGCCGTTCTCCGAATACCCTTGGGTCCGATCCCCGCCCGATCACGATTGAGGCTAAGTAAACGGTCATCTGTACTATAAGTGATAACAGTCTCTTCCCCTTCTCCCACTCGGAGCTTTACACCCAACTCAACGGCATCTCTAGGTTCAAATACAAGCTGCATCTCATAGCTGTCCCCTTGTTCACCCATATTCTGTTCACCATCCAAAAGAATATTCTCTAATGACAAGGGATTATTTCGATATGCCATTATTTCCTCTATTGGGCGAAACAATAGCTGATCTCCGCTCAGAATAATTTCTCTGGGTAAACTCATCGCACCTGCCCAATGGTGACCTTCTTGAGTTGGCATATCCGATTCCCACATATCCATCCAACCGATCATAATTCTTCTACCACGATCATCGAGTGTCGTTTGCGGAGCATAATAATCAAACCCGTAATCAATTGGATAATATTGTTCATATTGAAAGCTTCCTTGGTGCGCTTCAAAAGTGCCTATCATGTACATGGTAGAATGAAGATTATGGTAATCATGCCCTTGGGCAGCAACACGTTGTGGAGACATAATTAACACATCCCGATTTCCCATCGAGAATATATCTGGACATTCCCAATTATCACCCATATGGCCATCACTTTTTGCTATAACATTAATAAATTCCCACGTGATCAAATCTTCGGAGCTATATAGGAGAATAAGTCCATTTCCAGCTCCATCGTTAGAGCCGAGCACCATATAATACTTACCATTCCGTTCAATAACTTTTGGATCACGGAAGTCCTTCTTACTTATCCCTTCGGGGATTTCTAAGAGGGGGATAACAGGATTATCAGACCATTTATTAAAGGTAATTCCATCAGTGGAGATCGCGAGATTCTGTGTCTGAACATAGTCATGCTCCTTGTCCGGGCCTGTCAACACATGTCCTGTATAGATGAGGTGCAATGAACCCTCCTTCTCTATGGCACTACCAGAAAAACAACCACCTTTGTCATATTCCATATCTGGAGCTATGGCTACTGGGAGGTACCTCCAATTAATCATATCCGAGCATACAGCATGTCCCCAATGCATAGGTCCCCAAACAGGCTTATACGGATAGTGTTGATAGAATAGATGGTACTCCCCTTTGTATTGAATAAATCCATTCGGATCATTCATCCATCCATACTCGCTCATCAAATGATAATTTAAACGATACTTTGAAAGTATCTGAGCTTTATTCTCTTGAATAAAAATATCTGCAAACGCTCTCGTATAGGTGACCATCAACTTACCCCTGCCCCTCAGCTATTTAATAGATCCTTGCATAACCCCTTGAATAATATATTTTTGAGCAAAAAAGTAAACTAATATGACCGGGAATATGGTAAGCACCAACCCGGCCATGACTAGACCATATTCGGCGGAATATGTGCCATAGAAGGAATAAGTCGCAAGTGGTAGTGTACGTTCAGTTGGAGTGATTAAGACAAGAAAAGGCAATAGGAAATCATTCCAAATCCACAATACATTTAGTATAAATACGGTTACTGTTGTTGGCATTAATATGGGGAATACAATTTTGAAGAAGGTTTGAGTCCGACTGCAGCCATCGATTAATGCTGCTTCCTCCAGCTCTTTAGGAATACTCTTGATAAACCCATGATAAATAAATACCGCTAACGAGCTTCCAAACCCGACATACATATATACTAATGCCCATTTACTATTCAGAAGTTCAAGAGATCCGTATATCTTAACTAATGGAATCATAATCGCTTGAAAAGGAATGATCATTGATGCAACCATTAGGAAGAATGCATACATATTAAATTTGCTTTTATTCCGAACAAAATAGTGAGCGGTCATAGAAGAAAACAGAGCAATGAGTAGAACGCTGCATACTGTAATCGTTAATGAGTTTGCAAAAGCATACACATAATCCATTCTTTCAAATGCTTCTATATAATTTGTTAGCTTCAATGAATTCGGGAGCGATAAAGGATTGGAGATAATTTCAGTTTTGGCCTTAAAAGAATTCATTAAGATAATAATAAAGGGGGCAATGAATAACATTAGAAAAATGGTCATTAGCAGAGATTTTGTAAATGTCATGTAACTCCACTTCGTATTCACTATGCCTCCACCTCCTTCTTCTTACTAAAATAAACTTGAAGAAAGGTAATTGTTGCGACTAATAAGAAGAGAACAAAAGCTTCTGCTTGACCTACTCCATAATCACGAGACAAAAAAGCTTTTCTAAATACATGCATCGAAATCAATTCCGTGCTCCCATAGGGTCCACCCGCAGTCAGGGATAAATTAACATCATAAACCATAAATGTTCGTTGCAAAGACAAAAATACACAAATGATGATCGAAGGGACAATCATAGGTAGAATCATTGCACGCATGGTTACCCACTTATTAGCTCCATCAATGCTTGCGGCCTCAAGAATATCGTTGGGTACACTCATTAATCCAGCTATATAAATAATCATCATATACCCCGCAAATTGCCACACGGTAACAATAACCATCGCTCCTAAAGCTTTATCTGGATCAACCAACCAGGAATTTTCTATGAACGATAAATTTAATTGCTTACCTATGAATACCATTAAATTAGAAAATATAAATTGCCACACCAAACCAAGTAGAATGCCACCGATTAAGTTTGGAATAAAAAACCCGGCTCTAAAAAATTTCTGCCCCTTTAACCCACTGGTAAGCGTATATGCTAATAAAAAGGCAACAACGTTTATTAGCATCACTGATGCAATTACATACTTTAATGTTAACAAAAAGGATATCCAAAAGGCTTTATCCTCGAAAACCGAACGATAATTTTCAAATCCTACGTAGGTCAGAGTGGTCGCAATACCATCCCAATTTGTAAAGGTTAAATACAGTCCATAAAGGAATGGAACAATCATAACCGTTGTAAATGCAAAAAGGGTTGGAGCTGTAAAGAGAATGCCTGTGCGAAATCTCTTCAGAAATCCTTTATCAGTAATCAAAATAATCCCTCACTTCATAGTTCATACTAAGAAGAAAACAATGGATAAGACATCTCTGGCTTATCCATTGTCAAGCTAGCTAATTCCCTGAAATTGCGTTACTTTACAGATTTCCAATAATCCTCAATTTCTTCTAGCACTGCTTCGCGATTTGCAACTCCAGCCAGATATTTCTGCATCGAAGCACCTGTCTTAGCCCAATGATCAGCAGGTAATGTACTCATAGATTCCTGAGTTTTCCCTCTACCAATATAATCTTGAATAGATTTAGCCAATGGATCCTTCGCTTCTAGGGTGATATTCTTAAACGCTGGGATAATATTCGCTTTATTAACAATAAAATCCTGACCGTTATCATGGTACACTAACCAATCCAAGAAGGTTGTAGCCGCTTCAATCTGTTCTGGCGTACTGAATTCCTTGTCTACTATGATCCGTTTAGATACGGCCGCGGAAATTTCTGAATTTCCAAAATCATCGGGATTATTGCTTATTGGTACTGGCAGGAAGCCATATTGGCCATTCACCGTGTCAAAGCCAGAAATTTGTGGCCATGCCCAGTTACCCATAAACCAGATGCCAACCTCACCTTTCGCTAACAGCTCTGGTCCTCTTTCATAAGTTCCTGACAATGGGGATTCCTTGTCAATGTTATATTGTTTCATTACATCGAATGTGTCTAGTAAGCCGTCAAAAACGGCATTATTAGATAGATCAACACTACCCGCCTTTAGATCTTCAACAAACTTATCGACCTGTGAACGATCCGTAGATTGTGTGGCATAACCTAATGCTAGGTAATGAGCTCCTAGTGACCAGTCCATAGGTGCAATCATTAATGGAGGCTTTCCGGATGCTTCAATCTGTTTGAAGAGATTCTCTAGATCTTTAGTTGTCTTAATGGTTGATGGATCAAAGCTTCCTCCAACCGCTTTGTCAAGTACTGGCTTGTTGTATATAAATCCATAACCTTCTACAGCGAAAGGAAATGCCAACACCTTACCATCAAAAGTCGTTGCCTTCAAGCTATTATCTACAGCATCTGTAATCCACTTCTCGTTCGATAGATCAAGAATTCTGTCTTTAAACTTCTCCACATCACCTCCATCTAACATAGCTAGCTGGGCTGGGTTTCCAGCGGCATAGAGTGACGAGGCTCTTTCAAATGGTGATTGACCAGCACCAGTTTGAAGAATTTCAACGGTAATGTGTGGGTAATCTTGATGGAAGATTGCAGCTGCCTCCTCAATCTGCTTCTGAATTTCTCCTTTGGTATTTAGAAAAGTAATTTTTACTTCCTTCGGCTTATCCTCTGGTTTAGCTACTGAGTTTTCTTCGCTAGGTTTATTCGCTGCTCCGTTGTTTTTTACTGGTTCTGATGAATTGCCACACGCCGAAATGATGATCATGATAACTAAGGAAAATATGAACAAGCCAAACCCTTTGAATTGTTTCATTTTGATAACCCCCCGTTTTTTTCGGTTCATTATAAAGCGTTTACAAGATTAATATAAGGCATATTTTTCAATATGTCAAACGATTGACATATTGAAAAATAAATAAAACCTTATAGTTTCATAAGATTTACGCTATTCAAAAAATCGTCATCCCCTTACAAAATTTAGGTTGTTCCTCTCTCTATTAACTCCACTGGTAGGATGTTCTCGGTTTCGAATTTACTTGCCTCTAATTGCAACTTAATCAGTTCAATTGCCAATTGGCTAAGCTCTTCTAGCGGCTGTTTAATCGTTGTAATCTCTGGACTCATCCATGACGCTGCATTGACGTCGTCATATCCAACGATCCGAATGTCATCTGGAATCCTCTTACCCTTATTGAAGCATTCCTTTATCACATAAGCAGCAATAATATCACTCGTAGCGAATATTCCATCGATGTCTGGATGGTCAACAAATAATTGACGAATAATTCGAATATACTGTGCTTGATCAAAAACATTCATATCTGTTTGAACGATAATATGTTCAATAGAATGTTTATTAACAACGTCTAAAAAAGCATTACTTCGCTGGTTAGCCAGAAGATCTAATTGTAAATTTCCACATATATGGGCAATTTTCTTGCAGCCTTTATTTATTAGCAGCTCTGTTGCGAGTTGTCCACCTCGATAATTATCCGATGAAACAAAAGGTATTTTATCTTCTATCTTCCTATCAATTGTAACAATCGGATGATCCAATTTTTTAAAATCACCCACTTGTAATGTATGGCTACCCATGATGATTCCGTCAACACGATTTCTTTTCATCATATTGATATATTCTTTTTCTTTAATAGGATCCATCTGCGAATTACATAGCATGATCTTAAAACCTGATTGGTAAGCATAATATTCTAAGTGGTTGGCCATCTCAGCAAAGAATGGATGAGAAACATTCGGGATAATCAAACCAATGATACTCGATTGTTTTCTCTGCAAGGAGCGTGCGATTTCGTTCGGTTGATAATGCAAATCAGCCATACATTGATAGACCTTTTTCCTTGTTTTTTCACTAATATACCCACGGTTGTTTAACACCCGGGAAACTGTGGTTACAGAGACACCTGCGTTTTTTGCTACTTCATGAATGGTTGCCATAATGCACTCCTTATCTCGACCTATCTTATTCCAAATATACCCTATGTTTCTTAAACTCACAATCTTCCGGTCAAAAGACGCGACAAGTATAGAAAAACCGCCAGAGGCATCTGACGGTTTGGGGATATTTAATTGACCCACTTAATAGTTAATCTATAGCCGGTGGTGTGAACGACCGCTGTGCGAATTCCGCATCCATCATGAAGAATGCATTGCTATCCTTATCGATCCGTTTTAGCTTATTGATGATCGAATCGAACATAGCTTCTTCCTCAACCTGCTCATCAATAAACCATTTCAAAAACTGCATCGTAGCATGCTCTCTGTCATTCAAAGCTAGATCAGATAAGTGATAAATTCGTTGAGTCACGATCTGCTCATGCTGGTATGCATGCTTATATACTTCTAGTATTGAGCTATATTCATTATTAGGTGTATCCATTCCCGTTAATTGTACCCGTATTCCTCGATCGTTGAGGTACTTGTAAATTTTCATGGCATGGAATCGCTCTTCCTCAGCTTGAACAATAAAGAAATTAGCAAATCCGTCCAGGCTTTCCCCCGAACAATAACCTGCATAGGCAAGGTAGACATGGGCTGAATAAAACTCAAAATTCATTTGCTCATTCAAAGCTTCAGATAAGGGTTGTTTGATCATAATTCTTAACACTCCTTTGATTTCTATGGTATGAGTTTTCTCTTTTTCTAATAATCATTATACCATAGTCTTCCAAGACATATTGGGCTGGCTTAGGTTCAGCTAATTAATTGTTTAATTTGTCCATAAAGCAAATCTGGTGAGGCCGCACATACGATATCCTTCTTACCAACCATAACAAAACACTGCGTGGAGCATAGCTTGCAATTACCCAGACAGTCTTTCTTTGCTTGCTTGATATCAGGATACTCCATTTTTAATGATTTATACACAGCCTTAGAGCCTAGCTTCATATTCTTGCAGCAGTATTTGATTTTCTTCATGATTGTCTCTCCCCTGCTATGACTACATCACGTCACAGTAATGATAATGGTTATCATTATCATTGTCAATGATTAAATCCTACCGTATCTCGTTAGGTCTCCATAGGGAGCCGCTTCGGTATTCACCGGGGGTCATGTTAACCAGCTGATGAAAGGAACGGTAGAACGCCGCATGATTGGGGAAGCCACTCTTTAAGTATACTTCCGTAATGGGAAGATCGCTGCCAATGAGAAGTCGCTGCGCTTCCTTAACTCGCATCTTGATCAAATATTCTTTGAAGCCGTCACCGATGATTTCTTTGAAGAGATGATAGGTCCTAGATGGACTTAAGGACACATGATCAGCCACATTCTGTAGACGTATATTGTCCGTAAGATGTGCGCGAATATATTCTAGCGCCGGGAATATCCGATTAAATGAGCTGACTAGCGCATTCCACTCTCCAGCACTGAGCAATGAACGGTAATATCTAGCTAGCAACACGCAAGATTGGAGCAGCTTACTTCGTACCTGACTTCGAAAGCCAAGCTCTCGACCCTCCAGCTCTTGTCCCATTTGCTGAATAAGCCGAGCAAGCTCCTGTGCAACCGGAAGCTCGCCAGGGATCCTATTACTCACAAGAAAGGGCTGCGAATTAAAAGGCAATAATAACTCTGGCTCGTTCGTCTCTAGTATGGAAGGTCGAAAGAAGATGAACAGATATCGGCAGGATTTGTCAGGATCACAATTCGCGATATGGGGCTGCGCCTGATTGACCACGAAGATATCCCCAGGGCGGACAGGATAGGTTCGATCCATAATGTGAAACCATCCTTCTCCAGAGATGCAAAGCCCAAGCTCAGGAAAAGGGTGCCAGTGTTTAGAAACCGTGTTGAATGTAATCGTTCGACGAGCCATATCTACTGGAAAAACGCTGTCTAGCTCCATCATTTCTTTGCGCATGGCATACCCCTTCCCTTCCTAAACCTGTAGCAAGCTGATCTATTTAAACGCTAGCGCACGCATCGGAGCACCTGAGCCTTCCTTAACCTTCAATGGTGCAATGAATACATAAGATTCACCGATGATTTCACTTAGTCTAGCTAAATTCTCTACAATGTTGACTCCATTACCGAGTAACGCATAATGTGCTGGCGCATTGGATGCGGTACAGCCATCAATAGCAATAGCATCACAGCCGACTACTTTTACTCCACGCTTCACCAGAAGCTCTGCAGCAGCACCACTTATGCCAGGCCACGCTTCACTGAATTGCCGACTTACCGTCCGAGGTAGCCAATACCTGTCCCAGCCAAAATAGAAGAATATGATATCACCCGCCTGAATCGACTCATGCTCCCGCTCCCATGCTTCGATCTCCTCTACTTGGACGGAATCTGTCTCGGTATAATGTGAGAAATCTAACGTCAATGCTCGACCAAAAAACTGCTTAACCGGAGTCTCATCCATATATTGGTGAAAGGGCTGTCCCTCTTGAATAAAATGCGCTGTTGCATCCATATGTGTGCCACAATGCTCATTGATAAGAAGCTGGTAGGCTAATGCAATGCTTCCGGTTTCAAACGAATCTATTAACGTATGGTAATAGCGAGTATGTGATTGCACAACAGGCATATTCTCTTCCAAGGTGTGCGATAAATCAATCACATTCATCTTAGAGATTAGCTCTGTTAATTGTTTGACATTGGACATGGTTAACCTCCTTTCAATTTTTCAAAATTAAAATTAGCTTTTTACGCTAAGAGTATCATATTCGCACTTTTCGCCCTTCACTTAAGCTTCTCATTACCCCTTGTAGCATCGCTAAGCTCTTCACATTATCGGTGCATATTGTCGCTGGCTTCCGCCCAGCATTCAGCGCATTGAACATATCGTCCAAGCAGCCCGCTCAACAGCAACTACCTCCTAAGCTTATATGTTATGAATATCCTATTAGTAATACTGCCTACTTGATTGATAGATACAAAGCGGCATACTCTTGGATTACTGGTATATGAAGATACACCAACACTGCGTCAACACCATCTGGCTCAGTCTTAACAAGCTCGATCGCTGTGTTCTCATAAAGATTTCTATGCTTATTGATAGTCTTACCCGTTAATCTCAGCCTCACATCAATACCATGAACAGGCACTGTTGTTAGGATTGGGCGGCGCGGCGCACTTGTTGTATTAACCACATGAAGCACATATTCACCCTGCTCTAGTCCAGTCTGATTTAAGCTGATATGCACACTAGACGGCGCGTTACTCTCGATGATGTGTCGGTCATCCAGCATATAATCAACTGCGTTGCCGAGCAACTCAGAGAAGTCGGCATGACCATGAACCCATACATTACGATCAACGCCATAAGGGAATAACAGTGATTCGCCCTTGCCATAAGTATTTAATAAAGCGGTCGGATAATCGGTTTCCATACTTCTAAGCCATGATCGTTCAGGTGGTTGAGGGAATATCTGTGGTACATAAGTAATGATTGATTTTGCGGTATCCGTTGTAGCACGCACCAAATATTGCGGACCCCAGTTAGCGAGTAATGCTGTATCCTCTAATCCTCTTGTTAGCGGGTGACGTTCCTGAATGTATTGATAACCATAAGTTGAATTATCTTTAACAACACCAGTAAACGAACAGCCGAATACATCTCCAAGTGCATAATCATGACGTTCTACACCGTCTGTTGTGCAAAGCGACGTTCGATGTGTTGCAATTATTCTGCCCCCACCACGTACATAGCTCCGAATAATTTCAATCTCATCGTCAGATAAACAGGCTGCATTCGCTAGGATTAATACTTTAATGGAAGCCAAAGCCTTCTCGTCTAGCCTATCATCCGTGAGTAAACGGTACTGAATATGCCTGTCGGTTAATACCTGCTCAAGCCCCTTAAGATGATTCATATACCCATCCTGGCCGAATATTGTATTCGTTGTTCGGGAGTAGAGTACAGCAACCTCATCAACGGTCTGTTGCATAGATAATACGTCTTCATTGTTCTCCATGTAAGCATATACATCCTCGCAGAGGAACGCATTGCGTCGATCATAGGTGGCATTCGGATGCTGCCCATTAAAGTTACAATTCCAGAACGAGCCTCCCGCACTGATGGCCTCCCACATCCAAAGCCGAGTTTCCTGCTTCGGTGAAGAGATGTAACGCAGATTATTATTCGTGCCTAGATGACCGAACAGCATAACCGGTGTTTTGTCCGGAGCAAGACTCTTCAGGAATTTAATCAGGGTAGAAGGTCCATTCATAGGCTCGTGGTCTGCCGTGAATAACGGAGTAACCAAGAAATCAAAATGGTCTCGTATCGCATATAAATCATGACCCGTTGCCTTGAAATGATCATGGTAAAGTCCGAATATCTCTGCCGAGAACGCCTTCTCATCGCCATACTTCTTCACAACACCACGACAATCCTTCAGATGCTCCTCTACACAGGCTGCTTTCCATAATCGGTACGTATCATATTGGCTATCGAGGAATTCCCCACCCCGAGGAAGCACCTGTCCCACATCCTTACGATAACGATCCGCACAGCTCTTGCAATAACAAATGCCCGACTGACTATACGAATTTTCCCATATTCCATCAATGTCATAATGCTCAAACAAGTAATCGATGAATGCATAGGCGTGCTCATTCCGATAGGTGCTCTGGTAGCATGGTTGAAAAATAGCGCTGTGAAGGGGATTATCTCTAATCATGGGCTCGCCTTGCGCGTTCATACTAAACCAGTCTGGTCTGAGCTCATATATTCGTTTGTCCACACCACGAAAATCGACACGAACAATAACCTTGATGCCTTTCTCGTGACAAGCTTCTGTCAAATCCTTGAGTATATCCTCAGCCGTCATGAATGGATTGGGGTTTGCTGTAACGAGGTTGTGCCGAAAGAAGTCCACGATCCCTCCACCATTGACGATAATACAGTTCGCATGGATTTGTTCGAGGTATTCCGCTACAGCGCGAGCGTCGTATCCGACGATATCCGGCTCACGTAGTACAGTCTGTAGAATACGCAATTGTTTCTGGTACCAAAATTTGTTAGTCGCCATTATAGTAAACCTCCTGAAGTATTATGGTCCTACAATAATTAGTCCAATAAGCTTAAATATACCGACTATGCACTTTGTCGAGACTAATACGTCCTGTTAGGTCATCTGCAATTTGAGCGTTACTGTTAACGATGCTCGCATCCCGCATTCCGAGCAGCGCAACATCAATATAGGGATTGGATAATACAAATTGGATAAGGGCTGGCGTATAATCGAAGGTGTTAGCCGGATTAACCATTTGGATCCACCGCTGGAACGTGCCCGAAGTTGGCGTACGCATCGCCACAACACCCATACCTGCTTTGTCCGCTTCGAGCAAGCTTCCAAAAGGGCGGCTTGGTTCATAAGGATGCTGGAATATGAAGTTGTAGCAAATTTGCATCGTATCGAAGACACCACTCTGGATGAATCGGAAGACGGTGTCGTTGTTATCTTCACTCGTAAAGCCAATGTGCTGCACCAAGCCCTCTTCCTTCAGACGGCGCATCTCTTCGGACATTCCACCAGCTCGTAGAATATCGTCAGCTTGCACAGCAGTGATAGAATCACCATGAATCTGGAGCAAGTCAATGCTGTCTCTATGTAACAGGGTTAGGCTCCGTTCAATAGATTCTCGTAGTGAGGCACGTTGGTTATAACTAATCTTGGTCGCGATGAACAGAGGATGTGATCCACTTTCCTTGACCCCCCGAAGCGCCTCACCAAGTAATCCCTCACTCTGCCCATTGCCGTAGCCCGGTGCTGTATCATAGTAGTTAATACCCACAGACAATGCGGTTTCAATAGATGTAACAATACGCTTACGATCATTCCTGTCAGATGGGTCATACGCTTCTAGATAATTCTTAAGACCTGCCGTCGCTCCACCGTATCCAATTCGACTGACGGTTCTGCCTGTTCTACCTAATACCGAATATTCCATGAATAATTACTTAAGCCCCCTCGTCTAGTGATCCGTTGTCCACGCTTTAAGGAGATAGTCCGACATGCTACTGCCCTTCTCAAATTCTGGGGAACGAAGATATTCGTCGAGAATCCGACTATACACATCTGTAGGTAGCTCTAATCCCTTGGGGAAGAACGGAACCTTGCGATTTCTCTGAAACTTATGCTCAATCCATTCTGGAATAACTATGGGTTTAGATGCTGGCGGAGCTCCTAAGAAGAACTGATCCACGGCGTTTGCATCGATAACACGAGTAAACTGCTCCTCGCTATAGGATCCTAAGAAATCTCGGAACAGATCCATTGTCGACTTCGCGCACTCATTGCGCCACAATAGTACCGGATATTCACTGCCCCACATCAGATGCTCGTGACCACATTGCTCCATCACGTAGGAGATCCATGCCTTGTATTCCGTATGCGGATATGCAGATTCACACATTCCCAGATTACGAACAAGAATGCCATAGAAACGCGGATGACCCATTAGCTCAGCAATAGCGCCGCGCTCAGGATCTTGAGCCGAGAAATTCGGATACATAAAATGGGGCACCGCAAGTGAGGCATCGGGGTATTCCGCAAGCCAACTGACATACATGGCTGCGATTCGCTGATCCCTGCAAGCATCTATACCGTAGGCCCACCTACCTCTAGAACCTACAGCACTTAATAGCTGTGGGTTTTCCATCGACTCACGATATTCAAAGCGGATACCTAGTGCACCCGCATCAAGCTGTAGCTCTACGGTTTCTAATCGCTCTTCCTTCGTCTCCCCGAAGGGAATACCGATCATCCTCAATCGATCAGAATGAAGAGATGCTGCTTGTGCAAGTGTATCGATATCTGGAACAAGCGGACCGAGCACGGCCACGGACCTAGTTACCTTGTGGACATCCATATAACGTAATAGCTGATCCAATGATCCGAAGCGGGGAAGCCCTACATGCGCATATGCGTCTGTAATGTTCTCATGCATGGAGATCGCCTCCTCGTTTTTATATTTGTCGTGGACGAACGGATAAATCACTAGATAGTCCTTCTATTTGTCTATTTCTCAATAAGGGCTTCCAGCTGATCGAGCAGCTTCATCGTCTTCACACTATCCTCGATGCTCGGCTCTGGTTTCCGTCCTTCTCGTATACTTGTAAGAAAATAATAGATTTCATCCTCATAGCCATGGTAACTAAAGCGAGGATATAATCCGTGGCTCACATTCCACATTAACGTATCTGCTCCATCGCTAAGTGTGAAGGGCTTGAACTTATCCTTAGGCTGAGGTGGTCGATTGTAGGTAAGATTCTTCACATTGTCGACAACAATATTGCGACGATTGCCGATTAGTTCTAGACGCTCAATCGGATAGCTCTCATCTAACAATGAGCCTGATTGGATCGTACCGATGGCGCCCTTCTCCGAATGAAGAGAAATGGTGTAGCCGACCATCTGTTCACTAACGGTCACACGTTGCACCTGAGTGAGCTCAATTTCTCCTAGGAGGAAACGTGCTAGATCAAGGTGATGGATAATATGATTAAGCTTGAAGAAGGCATCGTTGCGATAAGGTGAAGTGTTAAATTGGGATTGGTACATGAGGATATCGCCGAATTCCGGTCGCTGTGAAATTTCCTTAGCCATGACATAGGAGGTCATGAATCTACGATTAAAGCCAACCATCGTTGTCTTACCAGTCTGCTTCTGAATCTTAACAAGTTCTTCGGCTTCCTCCGAATTATTACTTGGTGTCTTCTCCACGAATACGTTAATACCCGCTAGCATAGCGGCTTTTGCTACAGCAAAATGCTGCGTTTCATTGATAACAACAATAATGGCGTCCAACGATTCCTTCTCGAACATCTTGTTATAATCCGTGTAGCGGTTAGGAATATTGTACATTGTCGTGAATCGATCTAGCTTACTCTCGTCGATATCACATACCGCGAGTACAGATACGTCGGGCACCCACTTCAAGCAGTTATATAAAAATTCATACATGTGACCACCACAGCCAACAATGCCTAACTTTAGTTTGTGGCTCATTTAATTCCTCCTACAAGTTTTGGTGATGATGGCTACGCTAGTAGCCGATAAAACTACTTCATAAGCATAGGCCCAAGTTTTGGTGATGATGGCTACGCTAGTAGCCGATAAAACTACTTCGTAAGCATAGGCCCAAGTTTTGGTGATGATGGCTACGCGCTAGTAGCCGATAAAACTACTTCGTAAGCATAGGCCCAAGTTTTGGTGCGTTAATGCTTCGGTGCAAGCTCCGCTGCATAACGGATCGCTGCGATAATGCTACGTTCATCAGCTATATTCTTGCCTGCGATGTCAAATGCAGTTCCATGATCAACGGAAGTTCGGATGATTCCGCCCTTGAGACCTACTGTTATGTTCACACCCGCTTCAATGCCAAGCACCTTCACAGGCGCGTGGCCCTGATCATGATAGCAGGCAACCACCATATCAAAATCACCTCTTGCCGCTCGGAAGAACAAGGTATCTGCTGGATAAGGCCCACTTACATTTATCTTCTCAGCTCGCGCCCGCTCTATACCAGGTATAAGCTTCTCCTCTTCCTCACCATCACCGAACAAGCCGTTCTCCCCTGCATGCGGATTAATCCCACACACGGCAATGGATGGGTTGTCATATCCAGCTGCTCGCAAGGTATCGTGAGCGAGCTTAATAACAGTATAAGTCCGCTCCGGATTAATCATTTCTATCGCCTTTATTAAACCAACATGGGTCGTCAGATGAATAACCTTCAGGTTGGGTGTGGCGAGCATCATGGAGAATTCGGATGTATCTGTTAAATGAGCCAGAATTTCTGTATGTCCAGGGAATAGATGTCCTCCTTTATGTAATGCTTCCTTGTTAAGAGGGGCTGTACATATAGCATCAATGTCTCCGCCTTGAGCCAATTCGACGGCCTTAGCAATATAATGATATGCCGCGTCACCCGCAGCTGCGGATATTTGACCGAAGGGCAAATCAACCGGCAATAGCCCCAAATCCAGGCAATCTATTGCCCCCTTCATAAACGCTGCATGCGACACTTCCTTCACACGACAAATTGTTACAGGTGCTCCTGTTAATTCTGCCGCCCTCTCTAACATAGCAGCGTCGCCGATGACGAGAGGACGGCATAGTCCATAAACCTCATCCTTGGCTAAGGCTTTAACAATGATTTCTGGACCTATTCCTGCAGCATCACCCATCGTAATCCCGATAATTGGTTTCATAATTAGGAACCCTCCTTTAACAATTTAACTGAATTTATTAAGACTTCATCCGACCCGAAGCTGCCTGATTTGGTGACCGCATCCAGCTCAATCCCTCCACACAAGCGGCCAATGGGCACGCCAAGCTCCACCTCACTCATGAGCTCGAACCGCTCTGTACCAAGCCGCTTACAAATCTGAGTCGCTGTATCCCCACCTGTCATAACTACTCCAGCCCAATCCCCCGCCTGTAATAGCTGACACACAATCTCTCCAATTGCTTCCGCAATCGATTCAGATATCTCTACGACCTCCAAGCCATGAGATTGACCAACCTTTATCGTATGAACAACCTCTTCGTCATCCATAGCTACATGTACAACCACATGTAGTCCATTTCTCAGCAAATCGATTCCAGCTTGGTATACACGACGTATTTCTCGTTCGCGCTCCGCAGGCTCCATTATAAGCAGGTCGGATTGTAGCTTCACTCCAACCAAATCCGGTGAAGCCAGCAATACCTGTAATTGTTTCCGTGATCTGGCTGTAATACTTCCTATCGCTACAAGCACTGGAGAGCGCCGAGTTAATTCTTGTTTTCTCTCAGGTGAAGTTGCTACGATTTGGGTAATCCTGGATTTGTTATTGCGCCGTTGCGCACCTACTGGCAAACATTTGGCTAAACCAGCTGATCCAGCCCAAACCACGCTATAGCCGCTCCGCTCTACCCCCTCTACAAGCATATATAAATCAGCTTCATTCTCTGCATCAGAAACAATATATGGAATGCCTTCATCATTTAGCTCATGGAGCCTCCTCACCAATACGTCCTTACCCGCTCGAAGCTCCGTATAATGGATCAGTGCAACCTTCCTCCCTGTTTGACTTGATAGCAGAGCAGGCACATAGGATTCAGTCACTGGTGTCTTCTTATCAGCACCAACTTCTGTTTCGTGAACGGGTCGCCCCCCTAGATAGTGAATACCATTCAATGTGGTTCGTCCATTATCCGGGAATGCGGGGGCGACAATAAGAAAATCCGGTCGGAATACATCGAACATCGCATCGAGCTCTGATCCGATATTGCCTCGTAGTGTCGAATCGATTTTCTTGTATATGAATTTAGCTGAGAATTGAACCATGAACCGTGCTGCTTCAGCAACTCTCTGGTAAGCCTCCGCTGGTGAGATAGATCGGCTGTCAGTGTTCAGCACGATGCCCTCCTGACCATGGACAGCTTTTTCATCCATCTTTAACAAGACAGATGTGGTTAACCCCTGTCGAGCAAGTTGTACACCACTATCGTTTGCTCCGGTAAGATCGTCAGCAATAATGACAGCTTCCATATGGATTGTCTCACCTCCGCTATCCTCGGTTTAGAATGGTAATAGATTGCCCGCCTCATCGAATGCCATAGGCTCGAAAGCGCCCTCAGCTGTAAGACCCGGCAGAGACCGGATACTCTCATACACAGCTTCGGACACATACAGCTGCTCCAGATGTAAAGTGCTATAGATCCGTGCCATTCGAACATGCTCTGGAGCCACATTCCAATTGGCACGAAGCGCGGCTTCAATCGCCGCACGATCATTATCTAGTTGAATAGGCACAGCCGCACGATGCAAGAATGTGCTGGTAATTACATTCTCATTCATGATTCGGCGATTGATCTTATTCACAAGTCGCGACGTTGTCAAATCTGCCAATCCAATTCCAAGAGCATTCCCATGGGATTCTTCACTGAGATCGCCAGCAATGACATACTTGATTCTTGGCGATTCTGGTTCAGGTGTTCCTTGAATTCGCATTCGGCCAATAATATTTGTATCCATGCCCGTTCCACTGAAATTTTTGCCAATCCAATCCACGAATAAGATGTCCAAATCCTCCACGGGAAGCCACGGATACATCTCAGCGGATTTTTTTAGTAACTCTTGTTCTCTATCGAATATCCGATCTGGCCCAATTGCCTCTAAGATTGCTGTCTCTTCAGAAGCGTTCTCAACAATACCCAGAGCAAATAAGATTTGTCCCGAATGGATAACAACCTTCCCGACCTCAGGCATAATATCTCGTATACCATGAACGCCATAGCTGTGGAGAAGTAAAGCCTGCCTATGCTTGCCAAGTCCTATCGCAGCCATCTTCACTAAGCCACTCTCTATGCCAACTGGGGACTTAAAGTCGGTATGTAGCTTAATCCGCCCTACTAGCACTATTCCATCAGCTTCATATGCATAACGATCCATAAATACGGGCATGCCCCCAGGTGTAGAGCCAATTTCGACCGTTTCCATCGAGCTCATAATAGGTGCTCCACAATTAGCTTCAGTTATACCTAGGCTTTCCAACACTTCTAGCTGCCCTTCCGCCGTAGCACCCCCATGACTACCCATGGCTGGAATAATGAATGGTTCGGTACCATAACGCTTCAATTCTGCGACTATGGCCGTGGTGATTTTTGCAATATTAGCTATTCCTCTACTGCCAGCCGTGATGGCAATTTTCATACCAGGTTTGATCCTTAGACTTGCATGTATCTTGGTCATCTCAGCCTCAACAGCAGCTTCGATGTTCTCTATAACTGGTGCTTGGAAGTGCCGGCGAATTTTTATCATCTTAGGTAGCATAAACACAAGTCCCCCTTCGCTTATGAATTTAGTATACATTTAGAACCCGTATTAATCATCACAAATAACAACGGATAGTTCACAAAATCCGCTGTTCAACATTCAAACTCCATGCTACAGAGCTATTTAGTTCACAAATATCTATTTTCTAGTGAATCGCAATAGCGGGAAGGTGTTAGTGGAGGGTCAATTGCGGAGGGGTTCGAACGTATTACAGTGGACGGAGAAGGGTGTTACAAAGCAGCAGTGGCAGCTTGTCCCCGCAAACTGAGGATAGCATGGCCGTTAGAGCTTGGTCTCTAACGGCTTTTGCGCTGCATATCCAAGGTCATTTAAGCACTTTCTTTAGCCACCTTATTCAGTAAAGAGATGGAATACAGGGCCGCTATACCTACAATAACATATACCGTTCTTGCTATGCCCGAATCCATACCACCGAATATGCCCCCAACAAGATCCCATTGAAAAAGACCAAATATGAGCCAATTTAATCCTCCGACAATTAACAAAATCAAAGAGATGACATTCAAGCTTTTCATTAATTAACACCTCCAATTTGAGATTTGTAGTAAATTATTATTCGTTATAGTTCCCCAACACAGAATATTGATACGACAATCTAATTTATATTCAGTCGAATATATACGACAGCTATTCAACATAATATAGCTTGGGTCTAAACACCCACAATATAAATAATGGAGGTTGGACATGTATAACACTCAAAATTTAAACGGTCAAATTCGGCAATGCGAACAGGTGATACAGCAGCTCATGCAGCAAACTCAGCAATCCAATGCCGTATACCAACAACTGATGCAGCAGGAACAACAGAACGCTACACAATTAGAGCAACTTGCCCAAAGAGAAAAACAAGCGGTTAATTTGATACAAAGCACATTACAAAACCATCAAGTAGCTATGCAACAAATGCAGCATGCTTTACAAATTTGCAATCAGTTGGAACAAACCGTGCAAACGATTCAAGGTAGTTTTATCCAAACTAATCAGAACAACCAGCAACAACAAGGCCAATTCCGCAATTTACAATAAACAACATTAGAAATTAGAAAATTCTATTTTGATGACTCCCTAGTTTGGGAGTCGTTTTGTAATTCAATCTAGCCTAAATTTCTGGAGGTGAACATATGACAACAGCTGCCGGTGAAATAGCTATACATGAAGCTTTGGAGGTTCGTGAACTGTTAACCTTTAAGAATATCTGCCTGACTAAATCGAAAACCATGCAGGTACTTGTTACAGATGAGCAATTAAGAACGATACTCCAACAAGATGTGCAACAATCCGCACAGAACATTAATGAACTACAGGGTATTCTTAACCAATTTAAATAGAAGGGTGTGTTAACCATTGAATGCAATCGTAGAGAATCTAACAGGAACGAAAGCAATGACAGATCAGGTGATTGCTGGTGATTTTCTAATAAGCGCAAAAAGTGGTATTAAAAATTATGCACTAGCCTTGTCAGAAACTGCTTCTCCTAATGTTCGAAATATACTTCGTAAGCAATTGGATACAGCCATTGTAACTCATGAACAAATTACAAATTATATGATAAGTAAAGGCTGGTACCAAGCTTATAATATTAAAGAACAAATTAAATTAGATATGCAGAACGCGCAAACCGCATTAAATTTAGCGGGTCAACAATAACAATAATATCTAAAAGCATAGGATAACTTATCCTCCTATGCTTTTTAATGCACCTGTTAGAGAGCCCATAACCATACTCCTTGAGCTTTACATCGTCTTCTCTGGTAAAAGATCAACCATTTCCTTTTGACAGGGTTAAACATCCATACAGATTGGTTTACTCACACATAGAATGATGTTGGTTGGAGATTATGACAGTCCTCATATGATCCAAATCCTTTAGACTGAAAGGAGTGAGGATGTATGTCATGCGCAACAGGTGTGGGTGCTGGTTTCACTAGCACAGGAATTATTCTTGTTCTATTCATATTATTAGTCATTATTGGCCGGTCATGGTTACCAGGAGTATAAGTAAGTAATAGTCTTCAGATGGATTGTATAAGAAGTGCTGTACGCAAAAAGAAGACCCTTGAGAGTCAAGGGTCTTCTTTAGTAATGCGCGTAGAGGGACTTGAACCCCCACGGTTGCCCGCTAGATCCTAAGATTGGTGAGTACCAAGGAGGTGGCAATTTCCATTGGAAATTCGATGAAACGTTGAAATGACGGGATTCTTCGAAAAATCACCCATTCAAAATTGGAAGTAAAAATGCGCCGATTTTCGTAAGGTTTAGCGAGCGCATAAGCCCCATTGTTTAGTGCTACAGGTAAGCAGCATCCGCGCTATTCTTTTCCTCACTAATCCTTAATGAGGAAGGGATGATAAATAGTATGAAGAAATTATTGATTTATGACAGCCAGTCGTTTGTTTTACCGGATAACGTTTCACCGCGCGTACAGTTCCGCGAAGCCTGCAAATTGTACTTGATTGACTGTCGTTACCGCAATCTCGCAGCGACTACGATTGATTTTTACAGATTTCATCTGCAAGCTTTCGAGCATTTTATGGACCACTTCAAACTTGAACTCAAAACTCTCGTTCCCACGGACCTGACCCATCGCATGATTCATTATATGATGGATCAAAAGTTGACCGCAAATACAATGAACGGACGCATACGCACCTGCCAAGGTTTCTTCAAATTCTTATATCAAGATGGCATCATGGACACGAACTTGGCGGAAGGGCTCAAGGTGATGAAAGCCCAGAATCAGATGCTCCTCACCTTTAATGTAGAGCAGACCCGTACCATATTGAAACAGCCTGATCAAACTACCTTCACCGGATTACGCGACTACACCATAATGCTGGTTTTACTTGAAACGGGAATGAGAGTGATGGAACTTACCAACATGAATCTGTCGGATGTCGATTTTCAAAACCAAACCATTTGCATTCCAACAGGAAAGGGACGGAAGCCACGCATCGTCCCCATTCAGATGACTTGCCTAAAGGTACTCATGAAGTTCATTCAAGAGCGCGGTAGCCTACCATTTGAAAATGTTTGGATTACCTTAAACAACAAACCTTTGCGAAAAGCAGCCATCGAAAAAATTGTCCGCGATCACTGCAAAAAAGTAGCGCTTCAAGGAGTACGAGGATCTTGCCATACTTTTCGGCATACGATGGCGAAAATGTACCTGCTAAATGGCGGGGATATCCTGACTCTGCAATATATTTTGGGACATACAACGCTGGACATGACTCGCCGCTATATCGAGTTTTTCAATAACGACATCCACCTTCAACATGCAAAATCGAGTCCGTTGGAGTTCCTTATGCAACCGGAAGAGGTACATGACGAGGGGGAGTGGAAGTAATATGGCGCGCCGAAATAATACTTTACAGTCACCCGTCCAAATGATTGATCCGCAGGACCAGCAAATCACCTTCGATCAAGCCGTGAAATCCTTTGTTTTGCATAATCGGGCAAGGAATTTGTCGCCAAACAGCATTGAATTTTACGAATACAATCTGCGCTATTTGCAAAAAGTATTTATAGAGCAAGGAATCCCCTTGGCGTTCCAAACCATAACAGGCAAACAAATCAAGCATCACTTTACCGGTTATATGCTCGATAAAGGTTTAGCAAGCAATACCGTGAACGGGCGACTTAAAAGCTGTAAAGCCTTTTTTTCCTATCTGTATGAAGAGAAAATGATCGCACACAATATTGCAGAGCAATTCGACCTTGTCATTGGCGAGAAAAAAATGATCCAAACATTGACGAAGGAACAGGTTCTCCATTTACTCAATCAACCTGACCGCAAAACTTTTTCTGGATTACGTGACTATACCCTTATGATGCTCCTGCTCGAAACGGGCATGAGGATCGGGGAATGTATCGCGTTGGAAGTCGATGATGTGAATATAAAGGAAGGCGAGGTTCGGATCAAACTGGGCAAGGGGCGTAAAGCGCGTCGGGTACCTATTCAAAAAACATGCATTCAAATACTCAAGAACTATTTGGCGGAACGCGGGGAGTTGGAAACAAAGTCCTTATTTGTGAACATCGACGACAATCCACTGCATCGCCGAACCATCCAAGAGAATATCCAGGAGTATGGACAGATGGCGAAAATCACAAGCGCACGAGTATCTCCTCATACCTTTAGACACACGATGGCGAAATTTTATGTGATTAACGGCGGCGACATTTTCACCTTGCAGCAAATATTGGGGCATAGTTCTTTGGAAATGGTGCGATACTATGTCGAATTGTTCAGTACAGATATTCATCAACAGCATCAAAAATACAGTCCTGTTGAAAATATGGGTCTTGTTCGTAAAGCGAGATAAAAACAGCCCTTCGACTTCCCGAATAAGGGCTTCGGAGGGCTGCATATCATCTTTTGGCGGGTATGCATTATACTTTTAGCTTTAAAATAACATTTACTCAACGTGGAAGGATCTCATTGATCTTTACGGAAAATCACATTTTCTATGGAAGCATAATTTCTAGTCGATGGACAGTGTCACGAAGGTGAATAAAATTATCAAGTGATCTTTGTATATATTGTTCCAAACACTGTTTTAAATCTTCAACATTAACATAAAATCCATCCGGATGAGTGGGCATTGCATAACCCCCTTCGTGTATTTCATAGTCACCATAAAATTTTTCAATGTAACCTTTGGCTTCCAATATTTGATTACATTTCAGAGATAATACAATAGTATCAGAGCCTCCTCTTTCAGGGGTTATTGTCCCATCCGATATATCAATAGAAGAACTTCTCCTGTAAGGTTATTTAAGCTCATTAAGTTAAAAGCATCGGAAACATAACACTCATCAACTATATTATTGACATTATTAAGAAAAGCCATCAGATCGGATTCTACACTATAGAGGTAACGTTCAATTTCATTTTGCTCTATAGTTCTTAATCTCAATTCATAAAACGAAAGGTTTTCATGATCAAATGTGCTGAATATATCAAAAATTACATCCCTGAATATTTCTTTGAATCTCGCTTGTTCCAAAGCAAAACATTTATGCATTACTTGCGAGAAAATTTCCATAATTTCCTCTGCATACCCTGAGAGTGAACTCTTATATTTCCTTGCAGTTTCAAATATTTCTTGAATATCCTCGTTTTCATCTATTTCTTCGATAACTTCTTCTTCGTTTGGAGTTCCTTCCAATCCGGCTTCCTCAAGATAAAAATCTTCAGCTAACGCTTCAAAGATGTCGTATTCTTCAAATTCTTCAAAAGTCATAATCTCCAATTTAATTAGTTTAGCCTTTGCCCTATTCTCAGCCGCCGGGGAGTAACCCATGTTTGTAATAATTATTCCCATGTTGTGTGCTCCAATATCTTCAAGGAATCCAATAAAGGAATCAACTATCTTAACATCTATATTTCTAGAGTAATATTTACATTCAACAGCAATTATCATCTCTTGACCTAACATTCTCTATAGTGCTACAAGATGTCAATTAGGGATACTACCTTATAATCATTATACTCAAAATATTCAATCTCATTTAGTCCATTTACATTAAAACTAATTAATTTGTCTTTGTAGTACGCGATGAGTAGCATTTGCAATGAAAGTAATACAATCTTTGAACTGTGCGCGATCAAAATTACGCTGACTGATCCCGTTTCATCCTCCCAATCCACATCGGGGAATACCAAGTTACCGTGAGCAAATAAGTTCCTAATTTTATAGACCACTTGCAGTGGTATACCCGAAGTACTGACCTTCTCAGATTGAGTAAACTTCTCCATAATCGAGTCGTCTAGTTTCACTTCAGTAATCAATTCATATAATTTAGAAGTTATCTCTGTCAACATCGGTGGAATTGGGAAATCAGGCTCATAGACTTCTTTTAAATACCTATATTAATGTTTAATTTTATCTGGGGGGCATTTGAAGCAACTGTTGACATCATTAAGGAAAACCCAAATGAATAGCAGATAACTACTCATTCCAATTAAATCGATATATATGTTACTATTCAAATATTGAAATAAAAGTAAATGAGTGATTATATTATGCTTGAAACTATTCAATTAAAGGACTTAAGAACCCATTGTAATAATCTTGCGAAATTTTTATACCATCTAGACATAAAACAAGACGATACCCAATGGTCTGAATCGGCCGAATGGTTGGAAGTTGCTTCTGGAATTAAAAAGATATCATTTGATATGGGCTCTTTTAACAAAGATTATGGCTTTTGTGGCTTTGCTGATGACTACACTAATCAAAGAGATAACCTTCTTGAGTTATATGTAACGGAAATAGGTATATTTAACTTCATATGGGGTTCTCTTGAAGCTATCATAGATATTATTAATCCTCCAAATATACCCAACCTTAGAGGTAAAATTAATAAATCCTGTAATTTCATTAGTCAAAATTTTCATAATCACATGCCATGCTATTTAGATTTAACTAGTCTATTGTACAAGAGTTTAAATGATATATTTGGCGATGTTAGTGAACAATTTGAAATAAAACCACACGTTAATATTTCAGGAATTGCATTGTTCGCAATTTATAAAGTGCGAAATCGACTAGCCCATGGTGCATTACAATTTCCTTATGTAGATGAAACTGACGATAGTATTGGAGAAAATAACAAGGTTGAGCTTATTCAATTGTGCTCACGTCTTGTTTTATTGTCAATTCAGATGCTACTTATTTCATTTTTGAAAAACACTGAATTTGTTTTCAAATTTGATTTCTTAGGTGAAATTGAACTTGGTGATCCAGATGTTACTGACAAAACAATATCGCTTGATTCTTTGTTAAGATCCATTCATTTAATACATGATGATGATCATGATGATCCGAACCAAATGGAATTTAATTTCAATCTTTAAAAAAGGATCAAATCATTTGTCAAAAAAGAAATTGCGTACCTTCCCATTGATATCCACTATTATATTTCTCAAGAGAAGGTTGCCTCGTTCAATAAATTATATAATTCAAGACCATCCATAGGTCTTTTTAATGGATTATGTGAGAGAGAATTGTACATTAAATTATAAAGATTCTCAGGTCCTGTCCAATCCTCTCTACACACTATACCACTTGGACTTCGCCCGGTCACTACAAACCAGAAGATAGCACACAATTGGAAAACATCGGAACACTTTGAAATCTCATCTTTATTTCCGACAGTTCGATTTAACGCTTCTGGAGACATCCAAAATCTTGGTCCAATGTTTTCTTTGTCATCTGTAATGTCTTGCAAATCTTCTTCTTCAAAATATTTACACAACCCAAAATCACTAAGGAGCCAAGTTTCACCATGAATTAGAATGTTCTCAGGTTTTATATCCCGATGAAGAGCCCTCTCGTGCAAAGCAGCTAAAGCAGAAGCAAGTCCTTTAAATTGCGAAATGTATTCCTCATATGATGGCTTTTGCTTTCCCTTTCTGTAGAAATCTAATAAATTTGAATCTGCTAAATCCATAATAAAATAGTGTAGATTTTCTGTTCTGCGATGTTTGGAATTCCGATCCGTCATACGAGCAGTGACTACTCCCTCATCAATGTACCTTACCAATTGTTCATGCTTAACTTCTTGAAGCAATTTAATTTCTTGTTTAAACCTTTTCACTCTTTTTTCACTTAACGATAACTGAAACTTAATGGCGTAAGATTCGCCACTTGTGGTGTGAGTACACTTGTGAACAACCGCATTCCCACCTGAAGCGATTCTTTCTTGAATCTCAAAAACAACTCCCGATGAACTCGTAATCATATCATCAATTGAATAGATCAGATTTCTCTTCTGGTCTTGAAATAAGTAAGCCATGTTTAACATTCCTCATCGCGGTTAAAGTAATCGTTATTTATTTCAAAGCAATAATTATGCATAAATACTGCATTACTTAATTGAAATAAAGTTTCTTTTCTGCTCCATGTAATAGAAACTTCATCTGGATCAAATTTTTCTATTTCCGTCTCACATATAGGGCAACTTTTTTCAGAAAATAAATCAGTGTGATCTTTTGAATTATTTATATCATAAAGAATTGATTGGAAAACCCCTCTTGTCTCTTGATTAGGAAGAACATTACAGTAAGTTCCAATGAGTATAGATTTCAAAAAATCCGACCGCCACCTACGACTGGCTAAAGTATTACCTTGTGAAACACATTTAATGGCGTACTCCGAAAGAATATTTACTGACGATTCAGGTTCTATCCAATGATCAAGAATAAGCAAATCTCCTTGAAGTGGCACGAGATCCTTATCTTTAAAAGTGCCTTCAATCTCTTGAAGTTCATAGATAGCAGAAAACAGACTATAAAAATCTGCTTTTTGTTTGAATCTAGTTTTGTTTATTGGTAATAAATCAGTGAAAATCAATTTCAAGTCATCGACAATAGCTTTAAATTTCGCCTTAGTGATATCAAAATCATCTCTATCCCATTTTGCATAGTCTTGATAGAATTGATCGAGATTTTCTTTTTTATCTTGAATGCCATCGATCAAAAGTGCTATTAATTCCGAAGCAAATTCTATATCACCCATTCTTCGCCTACTAGCAACTGTAAATATTCTTGCCTCGTCTAAAAAATCGAGAACCGCTAATTCCTCAGACAATTTTAAAAAGTCTCCTGGGAAATCTGCTCGACGAAGCTCCTGTTTGTTTAATACAATTGTGTATTTATTTACTCTTGCGTAAATCTCTCTAACTATTTCTTCATCTGCATTGATTATTTCATTTACATCAATTTTATATGCAAGAAAGTTATCTTTAATTTCCTTCGGCAGATCTTGAAAATACAGGTTACTATGTTCACCTTCATAGGGTCTATCTAGTTTAAATTCACCTTTTAGAAAAGACAAAATAGCCTTTAATCTTTGCTGTCCATCAATTACGATACGATACGTCTCAGTTTCTTTAATAACAGCTTGAAAAAATATTTTAGGCATCGGAATATTTCTCAATATAGAATCCATAAGCATTATTTTTGCCGCCTCTGCCCATACTTCACCACGTTGGAAATCCGGTTTAATTTCGATTCTCTTTAAATTATTCCAATCTCTAATATCTGAAATTGGATGAGAGCTTGAATTCCATTTCCATTCCATCTTTAACCTCATCTCATAAAATTTATTCTGTACTTGAAACGATCAATTACTTACTTCACTCCGCTGAATTTAGTATTGCCGTAACTTCAGCAATACCTTCATTCGTAATAAATGGAACTTGTCCATAAATAAAGCTTGGCTCACCTTGTAATCTAGCAACAAGATGACCTTTGCCGAGTAGCTTCTCTGCCCCTTTCTCACTAAGAGCAATCTCGGAAGTGCCAACACTCTCAACACGAAGGATCAAACGATTGCCAAGATTATCTCGTAATTGCACAGGTAAAACATTTGCATCAGGACGCTGTGCGGCGAAGATCAGATGGATACCCGCAGCTCTTGCTTTAACGCCAAGGCGCTGAACGATGGATGAGACTGCACTCTTATATGTGTCCACAAGCATCCATTCCGCAAACTCGTCATGGATAAGGAATAATAATGGGAGCTTCACTCCAGCCATCACTTTAGCATTATAATCTTTCAGACTATTTACTCTTTGTTCCCGGAATGCTAAGTACCTTCTATCCATTTCCTCAACAAGGAATTCCAGCACACTTACAGCACGTTGCTGATCAATAATGATTCCTTCTGCTAAATGAGGCAATTCTTCGAGATGCTGATAATCCACACCGAATTTAGGGTCTATTAAGTAAATCTTAGCTAGATCCGGAGAATTTGTCACACAAATATCAAGAATTAAATTCTGCAGCAGAACCGACTTCCCACTTCCTGTTGCACCCGCAATTAATGTATGTGGAGCATGATGCTCTAAATCACCAAAAGATGACCCCAGATTCAAATACAATATTTCTCCGTCCACTTCTTTAATTCCTACAATGAAGCTCATATTCATACCGGAAGCATCGGACTGTACTTCTCTATATCTCCAAACATCGCCAAGTGTGATCGTTTCACGTTGTGGTCGCGCGACTGAGACAACGATCTCCCCAGGCTGTGCCATAATGTTAATGATATCTAGCGCATGAGTCGTCAGTAACTGTGACTTTTTCTTTTCAATATCTTCAACGCGCAGTTGATCGGATCCCTTAAGTTTAATGACAACAGTATTTGGAGTTAAGCGATAATCTAGCACTTTTGCTTGCAAATTGTAACTAATCAGCGCTGCCTTTAACACCGTTACGGTTTGATTAACCCATCGAGAGTTATCTTCATTTTCAGTAGCAGCTGACAAATGGTTCATAATCCATCTTGATAACTGTGGACTCGCCCATGAAACTTCAAATTCCTCGTTCAAATCCTCCATAGGTACTTGAGAAATCTCCTGCCGATTCACCTCTACAGATTCGTTCCTATGAGATACAAATTGCCCCACATCTTGCACAATAGTACCTGAAGCGGAAGTGATTTCTTCTCTTTCTTCAGCTTCAATTAAATTAACTCTTTTAGCAGGAAGCTTTGCATGATAAGCCTCCCAAGGACGTTGATCACCTATTCGTTCTCGAATATTGATGACCGATTCACCACGATGATAAGCTAATACAAGTTCCCTAACCAAATCTCGGGAATACACTTCCTGATAACCATGATTTATATTTTGAATTATCCATTGTTCACTTTCGATAGCTGTATCCGAAGCACTATATAAGAAGACATGTGAGTACCCTCTTAACTCAATCGGAATCGAGCCATTTCGAATACCATCGCGCCATTCTTCAATAGACAATCCTTCATTTTGAGTAAACTCTAGTCCATCGTTTAACAAATCGCTTAAACGTGCTAGCCACAGATCTCTGTCCAGCCTTCCTGGACTCCCAAATATCGCATTATCCATCCGAACCATTGTATCCCTAAGTTGCTTTTGTGAGTTTTTCTTAGCGTCCGCTGCACCTTTCGATTCCACATATTTGGCTTCTGTTACCAATACTTGAAGATATGGCCGTCCATCTTTAACTTTTGGACACAATGCTAAAATGTCAGCAATCTGTTCTTCTTTTTGACCTAGCCAAGTAGCATAATCATCTAAGAAAAACCATCCTATAGAAGTAGCGTTTAATTCAGATAATAGCAATACTTTACTTAGAACAACGCCAATCAATTCTCCAGCATAGACTCCACGCTTAGCAGCACGTAAGACAATATCTCCAGATATGCCATTCGCTTCTTCGATGAATTTTTCAGTTAATTGATATAATGCATCATCAGCTAGCCCTAAGTTTAGTGACTCTAACCTTCTCTTTACCAAAACCTGTAGCAAGTTTAGCTTTGATCGCGAAGAGACAATAAGATTCGGCCCCTGAGTTCGGCTATGCTGGTACTTAATTACTTTAACTCCCTGACTTTTCAATTGTCTCCGTTCAAGTAAATCATCATAATTGACTACCCACTCTCCGAGGGAATGAGCTTCATCAAATATTCCGCGAACATATTCATTTTGGAATGTGATTTGTCTTGCAGGCAGATAAAGCACATCTTCTTTAGACTCTTTACTGTTAATTATGGAGAATACAGTAGCCAAATAAGTGACGCCGACATTTGGCTGACTCGGGCAAGTCAAGTAAACAGTTGATTTCAAGTCATCTTTTGCAGAAGGTCGTCTTCTTGCCCATCTAGGCGGGTAGTGTTCTTGAATCACTGGGATATTAACGATTTGATCTTCCACCCATACTAACTTTGCCTGACGTGAAATAACATCTTGTAAAAACACGATATCAGCTGGTTTTCCATCTGACGTATCCGCACTTGGTGCTGCATCAGCCATCACTTCGATGCGAAGTCTTGCCATAAAATCACGCGAGACTTCGCTAGCAACAAACGTGTCTGGGCCAATATCATCACCTTCAATCATCTTCATATATAGATTATTCAGCTTATCCGCATCACGATGTCTTAAAATGACCTGGCAACGAACCTCTTCTTCACGATCATTTAATGAACTCAATGCTTCGACAATTGTTTCCGGCAACCGGGTCGAATCGCAATTAAACAAAACGATACTCAAATTGGTTCGTTCATGTGGCTGTAGATCCAAGTACCTTTTTACAAGAGCCAATACTTTAGCACTTGCTTCACGTGGATCTTCATTCGTATCTTGGCTTTGAGCTTCTTTCACCGGATATTCCATCAGACTATAGTCATTAAGCGTATCAGATACCGTTAACAAATGAGCTTGTAGACCTTCAAATCCGATTGCAACTTCGGGATAATACGGATGTTTGAGTTCCGTTCGCAAGTCGGAAAAGAACAGTTTGGAATCGCCAAAGTCTACCTCATCCGATATAAGAATATGATTAATAAGACCGCTTACTTGCCGCGCTTTAATTGCTTTTGCTGCTAATCGCATTGGATGCCACGGTGCTATTATTGAGAGTGGTGTTTTACCTTCTACCTGAACATTACCTACCTTCATCAAGAGATGCCACAATTCAATTCGGTTTACATCGCCTCGCGCGTAAAGTTTGAAACTCTGCAGCAACTGATCATAGGCTTCACATTGGCTAAGTAATGAATCCGCTGATATTCCTTCTGACTTCCAATCAACAATCGCTTTGGAATAAAGCAATGCAAATGCTTCCCATTTCGTTAGAATTTCTTCATATCCTGTAGAGCTAACCCGACTTTCAGATAGAGCCTTTTTAAGATTTTTTCTAAAAATCTTACCAATATCATCTGACTTCCCATAGGAACCAATCAAGGAACCCCGGTCTTGCCCGTAAACGGCCTGTAAAGTACCCACATCATTCAGTGAGACACTTTGAATCTTCCCTTTCTTGCTAATGGGATTTTTGCTGACATTAGAGTAAGAAAAACTATGCGTGGATAAACGCTTCAAGTCATCATGAAGTTCCATTCCAATTGCAGCAGGTTTACCATGCCAAACGATACGAACCGCATTTTTTTGTTTATTCCCTGCTAAATCCACGTATTGGAGTTCGACATCAAAAGCAATTTGTAAGGCTGCTCTAGACGTTGATGTATTTTTCTTAGAGTCAGTTTTACTGTCAATTAACTCATCATATTGAAACAGGCGATTGGTCTCCCACTTCACATATCGATTTGTTAGTTTTTCAATTCCACGATATGCGGTACAGAAATACATCGCAACATCTTCATTTAATTCAAGCCATTTTTTCTTTCCACTACCTCTAGTGGTTTTAATAGTCAACGTTTTAGCGCCAATCACATTCTCAGATTGCTCAAACAATCGTTCGACCGCCTCGAGCATTCCTACATAAAAATCATCACAATCAATTGGTTTACCATATACAAATTTATCCCAATCAGATTTTAAAGATCGCTCCAACTCTAGTTCCTGACGATGCTGTTCATAAAAATCCCGATCTTCTTCATTGGCTTCCTTGACTTTCCGTTTTTCCAGCGTGTATAAATAGCTTTTATCGGCTTCGCTAAGTACATCAGGGAATTCATCTTCGAAATGTTTAAGCGTTCGGGTCGCCAGTGGGGCTTTCAATATCTTGATATCATCAAACAAAAGGTAGATATTATCCCGTTCCCACTCGAACTCCGCTAGCTGTTTCGAAGCATCCGACCAGCCTGCTTTTGATTCAATATACATCTCAACCATACCATGAAGTGCTTCGGGGATTTGATCTTGCTTTCTAAGAAACATAGCCTCAAGCTGCTCAATTTCCAATGTTTGCCGATTCGGATTTTGTTTAATTAAATAACAAGCACGTTTGCTAATAGCGCCCTGAAACATCTTCTTCCACTTAGATAGATGATTAAGAGTTTTAATTGAAATCGCTTCAAAATATCCCGAATCTCTCGGTATGCGTAATGCAGGAAGTGCCCATCCGAGTGCATTAACGAGAGGTAAACCCTCAGTTAACATAATGGTCCGCGTCAATACAACATAAGCACTAAATTGTTCTAAACTACATTCGCTTGCTTCTTGTAAACCTTTAAGCGCTTTTTCCCAATATCCAATTTGTTCATCCGTAAGTAACAAATCACGACTTGCTGTTTCTACCCAAAGTTCAGGTACGCCTTTTAAGTCTCCTGCTCCAATTGTAGTTATATCTTTAAGAGACGGCCCCTGGTCATCATTCGTATTCGCAAGAATGAGTGCATCTTTCTCGCAAGATGCGTTTCTCCAATACGTTGTTCTGTACTTTGTTATGACATCATCCGGTAGATCAAAACCTTGAACCAATTGCTTTGGAACCTTAATCTCTACTTTTGCATTCAAATGATCATCTCTCAAAATGCTCTGGCATATCGTTGAGACGATCTCGCCGGTCAGACGATCAAGCAAGAAACGAGCCACTCCATCAGGATTATCTGATGTGTCACCCTGAAGATGTTTCCTGAAGTATTCCGTCGCTACGAGTCCTATCAATTCAATTCCATTCATAGTTGGCCTTCCTCCCGAGTTGCAAAAGGATTTTCCACATAGGCACAAGCATCAGATAGCCTCTTTAATAGTCCCATGCTTGATAGCCTTTGTTCTAATCTAGCTGCGTTCTCAAAGAATGCCTCTTGATCGGCTCTGCCTGTGTTAATATAAACAGCAGCTTGTTTATCCCCAATGATCAGCCCATATTTCACGTATAATATTTCCAAAAACTCTTGGAACTCCATTCGTGATGGAACAACACATAAAACCAATGATTTAAGAAGTAAATCTTGAGGAGCATAACGAGATCTTCGACTACCCCGGCGAGATGAGAGGCCAATTTCTCTGCTCCACACATTGTGAAATTTATTTAAGTGCTGTTTATGCCGATTAATCGCATTTTCAAAAAAAGTATCAAAAAGCTCCTCGGCAGATTCGATATGTTCAAAGTCTTTTTCTTTATTGTCTTTCGGCCAGGAAAATTTCCGTTTTAATATTTCTCGAATCGTTAATAATTCATTCTCTTGGATAGCGGCCTTCCATTCTTCCGTTTCCCTAACTCTTCCAACGTAGTGTTCTACTGCAAATCGAGATAAATTATGATTATCACTAAAAGAGTCTGCTGATATTTCCCGAATAACCGTTTTTTTGGGTGAGACGATCTCTACAACAAACGTTGCTTTCTCATTCTGATCCAAAACTTCTTTCGATCTGTTTAAACTATACAATAACATATGCAGTCCTAAAATATTTATCAAATAGGGAACGACATCGTATGTCGGAATATTACATCTGAAAAGTTGTATCCAGTCTTCCGCAATCGCTGCATATTCAGGTAAATCTATATACGGGAGATACGTTCCTTCCCGTTTTGTCGTTGTCGAATGAACAAGTTCATGATTAGGCTGCAGTGCTGCAACAAGGCGGTTAAATTTCATTTCTTTTTTTAAGATTCGCGACTGAAAATGGGAAATCAATTCATCCCCTTTACCACTTCGTGATAGCATTAGATATAGCATCTCACCTGTCCGCGCAAAAAATCTGCGATCTTGAGAAGTTCCGTTATCTCGAACATTTAAATCTTCATAAAGGCAGTCTGGTCCAAATGGAAAAACAAACTGCGAACTCCAGCGCTTATTGTTCTCTCCCTCAATTGTAGAGGAACAAAGGAATTCGACCACTTCTTTAAAATCTTCAAATGATGAAAAGCGTTCTTCTAGGTATGCATAGTCCGGATTCATGATACCAGCACTATTCGCCATTGATTCTTTCCATCTATCCCACTGCGCACGATTATCATTGCGATGCTGCCTCTCAATTACCGACATACGTGGGTTATTAAATAGAATATGTCTCAGGTATAACCGTGATTGTGGAGAATACGATAACGAATTGGGAATCGTTTCTACAAAAGCGCGATCAACTTCCATTTCAGAGTTTAATACATTTAAAAACTCCATAAAACAAAGCCATGGGTTTTGTTCGTCATATAGACGATGGCCCCAAATCGCCTCATCTACCCACATATCAGAATCTATTCTTGATGGACGTGGCAGTATATCGCGCATTAGAATAAAACCTCCACCGTCTTTTTATCCAGAACTCCATCCGCATTTAACTTAATCATGTGAAAGGACATACTGTCATTGAATTCGACATCTTCTTCGTCATGTTTTTTTCTTACATCAAGTTGCTTTAATAAGCGACTTTTAAATGCCAGAATATCTTCGTAACATTCACGCGAGAAACTTCCTGGCAATGCCCCTTCAGCCACACGCGATAAAAACTCGTAACGAATTAATTGAAGATGTAATTTCACAATGGGAGTGGCCGGATTGGAAGAAAGACTGACTTCCAGATTTAGCTTGCCCGAAGCTTCCGCTTTTATCTGTACACTCTCTCCACGATCACGAGTGACCGAAATAAAGCTTTCAAATATTTTGCTTACTTTCGCTTGTGAATGACTCCCAGAAGTAGCTAATATCAATTTATCTTGCGTTCTCGTCAACAAACCTGTAGATATTCGGTTTAATCCTCGAACAAGCCGCGAAAGGATTTGGGAAGATGGTTTTGCTCCTTGATGAATTAATCGATATACTTTTGTTAGGAACTCACCAGCATATTGAAAGGTGGTTAATTCCCATAACTTCAAATCATCCTCTTTTTCACGGGGAATACTGAAGAATAATCTCTGCCGCTGTGAACGAACCAAACTTATGAATTCGGCTCCTCCTTCTTCCATATTGCCCTCTAAATAAGCCTTCTGTTGTATTTTAAAGGTATAGTCGGCCCCATAGTATTCGTCAGAAAGCATTAGCTCTTGATATAAATCTTTCAAATCCGGATCATCATTTCCGAAGATCAGTATATTATCAATTTTATTGCTCGTTTCATTGCCAATTCCAAAACGCCCCAACGTATTGAAAACATCCGTAGCTTCTCGTTTACGTTCCGTCAAGTTTTCACCAAACACATTACGGTAAATACTTGCCTTTACCATTGTTCGTTTTTCAATAATAGTCGGTATATCTTGACACCTCATTAGCTTGTCTTTGACATCCGAATGGCCTAAGATCATGTTGGCAACGAGTAAAAGCAATTGCCGCATGGGTAAATGCACATTATTAATCTCACACAATTCAAGCAAATCAATTAATCGTGTCCGTATCGTTTTAGCACCCTCAACATCTTCGAGTCTTTTCTTATTCTCCCAAATCGGACAACGCTTCTGCATGTCTTCATGATCTCGATACTGGCAGTGATCGCAATCATTCCAACCTGAATGGTTTACTACCGCATCGATAACCTGAGGTAAAGCCCACGCCGCGCTTATACGGCTAAGATTGTAAAGACGTAATCCATAGCTACCATGTTCTTGTTGCTCGGTTACCAACATCTCCTCAATGATTTCCCGAATGCCAATGGCATTGAAATCTTCGTTTACTTGTTTTAAAGCTTCTATAAGCTGTCCATCATTAGCTGCGATTAGAAATAAGACGTCAGTTCGTCGACCTTTTATTCCTTGGGCAAATAGAACCAAATATTCACGTTCTTGATCTGTCAACTCACTAAGATCTTTAATGACATAAAGCGTCTTATGATTACCTATCGGAAGCTGTTTAATATTTCCTGGCACTTCCCACTGTTCGTATGTACCACCTAAATCTAACCAAACCTCGCGGCTATGAAATGTTTTCCCATCGCCAGCCGTGCCTGTTAAAATAACTGATTTCGGTTTTTCTGAACGAAAATTTGTAATTAGCTCCTCTAGGTATTTAGCCTCAATCAATATCGGCTGTATTTTCTTTCTTTTCACGACCCGCTGAATGGTCTCATCATACATATTGTCATTACGTGGTATAGGTCCATACTGTCGCAAAAATTTTATCCATTCGCTATGAGAAGTTGTCATTTCAACCCCCGCTTTATCGTATTGAGCTATCATTTCTAAACAAAGTTCTTTCGACAAAATAGTTCATTAGTTATAGATTCTACACCAATCCAAATACTTCCTCTTTTTCCTTAAGAAATCCTATAAAAAAAGACCCGTGTGTCAGGTCAGTTAAAATGATTATTAGTTAAACACACATACACAAGGCACCGCATCATTTTCTTCGGGATCGGAGCTTCCCAAATTAATACCAGCTTCAATCTCTTCTCTAAACTGTTCTAAGGTCAACGGTACACTGTCCCTTTTTAAAATCGTAACATTACCAAGCGTTTCACGAAGTCTATTCTCCATCTCTTCTTGTTGTTGATAGACATCTGGCCACGTTTTATAGAGATGTACATAATGCGATAAACCTCCCCGGACACATCGACCTCCACAATTCGCGTGAGAAAATCCTAAATAATACATTTCGGGCAATCTAATTTTCCATTCATTCTCAATAATTTCTTTTAAATTTTTATCTCTCAGATTTGAATCTATTAATGGAAATCTTGCTTCAACCGGTTCAAGCGCTTGATGTGCATAAAACTCGATTAAATTCTCTTGACGTTGTTTTTCATGAGGACCAATTCCGAAATATAGAATAGGTTCATACCCCTGATTCCTCAATTCTTCAATAAATATTACTGTTTGTTTGACTTTCAGTTCTGATGAACATTTGGCCAGACGAGAGTTTCCCAAAAACCGGGATTCCACAAAAACAGTCTCCGGCGTCCGGGTATCCATAACATGTTTAAACTCGATGCCAATATAGTCAGCAACATCGTACATAAATCTATAATTATCAGGATGTTCCCATAATGTATCGGTAAAAAAAAGCAAGCAATTATCTAAACCATGTCTCTGAACCATTAAGTAAGCTACATATGCACTTGCAGCACCGCCACTGAACATCGCAATATGCTTGACTTGTCTGCGTTTCATTCTCACCACACATCCCTTCTATATTTATTCTTTAGTAAATTCTTTGAACAGCTCCAAGAGCATCAACTGCAACTCAGCTTTCGGAATTCTTCTTTGCAATTGCAACATGTTTGCCTTCGTTGCTCTGAGCATCGCGAGTGATTGTTCAGATAAGTCTACTCTAGGGATAGCTAATATCTCATTCTCAATCTTCACTTCAAGGAAAGAATCGTCCACAATCTCACTTTTTAGAACTTCAAGATTGCTGCTGATTTGAGCGAAAAACAATTCATTAGTTGTATCAGACCAATTTTCTCTTTTCACCCCAACAATTCCTTCGCAGAGATTATCTATCCAGTTGGAGGCTTCTGACGTTACAAGAGCTTTTACAAACGAATTACTTGCTTTGACAATAACATTTTTCCCTTGTGCCCATACCTGCAGTTCCTCAAAGTTTTTAGAAGCTGTTGCTTGAAGAATCTTCGATTCAACGATCACTTCATGCTGTTGGTTATAATCTTCACATTCCAGTTTGGCTGTTTCTAGCACATCAAGATTATGACCATTTCCGCACAATTCATATAATCGTTCCAGCGAAAGTTCAGGCTGTACCTCACCCTCACGAATGATTTCTTTTACTTCGTTAGAAAACTCTGTTGTCCGATGTGTGTTTTGTGTAATACGTGGCAAAGAATGCAGCCATCTTAATAGCACATCATTAATAAAGACCGCAGGATGAAGATGCTTATCTTCCACATTAACAAAAACAGCAAACAGAGTAGTAACCTTTTGGATAAGAGTAATATATTTATCATCGAATGGGATATATTTAAACGTATATTGTTCCGGATGCGGATGGTCAACGATATAGTAAAGCAGGTCAGCATCCACTTTTTTATTAAACATACCATTATGATATAACATTACATAGTTCCATTCGTGATATAGTAAGGAAACGAGTAGTATCGGTATGACAGGTTTTCTAAGCCCATAAGGCGGGCTTTCTAATACATGGATAAACTCCGAAACCTGACCCTCTCCTCTACGCAGAATAGCTAATAACTCTTCTCTTAATTGAAGTAGATTATCTCTATCGGTTAGATTAGGTTCTTCCAAATTAATTCCATTATTACGAATAACTGTTGCATAAATAAGGTATTCTGGACCAAAGCCTTTGATAGTATCGTTATTTGTTTGACGGTACTGAAGAATTAAATTCAGCACATTTATTGCAGCATTTTTTTGTATCTTCGTTACTACTCTGCGATTAAATGCCTCATTTCGAATTTCAGGTGTATGATAATAAACGTTATTCATTACATTTATGGATAAAAACCCACTCAATTCTGTACTGCTTTTTAAAATGGGTGTTTCACCATTATAAACCCATGTACAGTTGTGGAACTGGGTAATTGGCTTAATTATTTCATTCATTCTATAATTGAGCTGAGTTATGAGTGTATTTAATTCATCGGGTAAAAATACATCCTGTTTCGTGAAAAAAGTATCCTCTTGCATAAGATGTAACATCGCTAGTTGTTCCAAATAAGAATCAATCAATATATCCTCGTTTGCAAATACATAAAGCGACTTCACATCATTCCGACTTCTCTCCGTAACCTCTTTCAGTAATGCCAATTCATCTAGCCGTGAATCATTAAAAACATAATAAATCACAGCATCGGTCTCTCTCCTAATATCCTGCCATGTACTTTGTTCAAAGAATTCTGAATAAAATACTGGGATAATAGGAGCAAATCGAGTCATACTTTTCTCGTCATTATATTGCCTAGGCAACACATACTTATATGGGAGTACCGACTGGAGCAACTCCATTCTACTCCTTTTATTTTGCGGATTCGATTGTAACCTGTTATTAATCTCCACTTCAATATCAATACTACTACCTTCGAATAACTCCCAATGATCAAGTGTGTAATTATATCTGACAGCTTTTTTGTCCTGAAGCTTTTCTAGAATTCGTTTTGTATATGTGTTATCCCACGACAATGCAAATGAAATCAAATCATCATTTGGATCTTGTTGTGAAAATAAACTCGCCATATCCCAAATAGTCAGTAGTTTAATAACCTTCAATTCATCTTCGTAAGTCAATGGATCAGTGAGTCTTTTACGTAACCGCTGAAATAATATATATGCATGACCAATCAACGAATCCAATTCAAATTCACTAAATGAAGGTTCAAAGTAATCAAAAACTGCATCAATCCGATACCAAGTTCTAAATTGTTCGTAATATGCCTTAAGCCCACCACGATCATCACTTTCCAAAAAGGTAAACAATGTCCTTTCATTTTGAGCAATAATATTCGCCAACGGAGGCAATACAAACAAAACTACCGGATGAATGGGGTACGACTCTTTGATAACTAATGAATCGATTTCAAACGAATTCAAATCAGGAAAAATATTAAAATACCGAAGTTCTTGGAGGATTTCATCTGTTGGTACTTCTATGTCTTCCCGATATTCTTGGGTCACAGAACTAGCTAGACGTATAAACGTAGCTGGATCTGACTTCGTATAATAAGTATTGTATCGTTTTTCTATACGCTGAAACTCCTTTTGCATGTCTTCATTGTAACGAAGTGCATATTGACCCAAATTGCGGTGCGTAATTAGGAGCACATGCAAACCATTTTCGTCTCCTGAATTCGAGAACTCGGCTAGATCTTGAAGGTCTTGCATCGTTTCATGAATAGCGGCCGAAGGCAACGTTTGCAAAAAACGGCCAAATTCATCATGAATAATGAACAAGCCAAGGTTCTGCTTCTTTAATTCCTTGGTGATATAGTCCAATTGAGAAATTAAATCTTTATCAAAACTAAGTGTTAGCTGTGCACCGGAAGTGAGGAGTGGATACATTTTTTTAAACCAGTCAATTGCTGTCACATTCACATTTTCAATATCTTTCCGCCAAGTATCTATTGTCCATGTTTGTGCTTCAAGAAATCGAAGAAACTCATCATATGTAGGTCTATACTTTTTTTCCCATGTATCAACAATCTTCAGAATATCATCAACGATAATCGACTGAGTAAAGTTCAGCTTATATTTTCTCAGAGTCGTATACAGAGCAGTCAGAAGGAGTCGCTTGAAGTTGCTATCATTTCCATTTAATATAACCGGAATATATCTACTCTTCTTTTTCTTCAGAGTCTGAAGCAACTCATGAATCTGATCATTTACTGTTTGGAATTTTTTGGATAATGACTGAAAGTCACGGGTATTTAAGTCATTGGAAAGAATACCCGCTATTATTGTCCCTAATAGGGACTTGCCTGATCCATAGGGCCCTACAATGATATGCGCATGATTCCCTTGTTCTAGAACTCCCTTTAGTACACCTAAAGTCGAATCCACATGCGAAGGTGTCGGTAAATACCGATCATATAAAAATACTCTTCCAAAATCATGACGAATATTTATACTCGGTTGAAAATAAGTCTTTTCATTAATCATGCTCTTTCCCTTCCATATCGTCTATATTCTTCTTCTAAAAAAACAAGAGAATTGATTGTTGGCAATCTTATAGTATCCAAACGACTAGTACGGTCAAATATGATTGGATGGTAAGAATGATGAGTTAGTGCATCAAGCGCTTTGATAATTTCATTTCTCGGAAGATGGAAAACTTTCCCCCAAAGATTTTCTTTTTTTTGAATTTCTTCAACTGAAACTTGATCTATATCTGCCCGTTCACGATACCTTAGCAAAGTGTACATGAGCGCAGACAATCCAATGTCAGTGTACTTGGTATTCCTCTTCGTAATGACTGACTTTTCTTCATGTAACAATCCGATGACACTAATCGGGCTTTGGATAACCTCTTCGGGATCATCAACTTTTCCTTTATCACAATATAAGCGAATTAAACAGTCAATATCCCTTTTAATAGAGTTCTCTGAGGGTAATCTAAGTTCATTGTTAGCTACCCAAAGCAAAAAATCCTCTTTGATCTCTTCCTTTGCAGATATCTTCTTTTCATAGACATTAAAATACCAATACCAAGCAGTACTTGGCTCTCGTTCATCTACCAAATGATAATGGACAATACTAGCGGTATCAATACTCTCGATATATGGATCGTATATTCTCATCAAATCTCCAAATCCTGTAAACTGTGGATCCGCCCGGTTATTCATTGTAACAATATCGGTCGCAGCAACCCAATATCGCAGGGACTGTACCATATTTTTACCTAAACCGATCTGTTCTGCAGCATTGTCTCTAGAGAAGAATCCCATATCCTCTTCGAGCGCTCTAATCGCTTTTCTTAGCCAATTGATTCGCAAATAAAAACTTTGATGTTGTCCGTATCCCATTTCGCTACCTCACCATTTCTGGAGACTACCTTCCAGAATTAAATATAACACATTTTAGTATTGAATATAACCGGGTTGTTGCCACAAGTTTTTTATAGAACAAAAATTACACGATCTCTCATCATGTATTTTTAAATCATCTAAATTTTAGAAATTGTTTAAATATATTACACAGGAACGCGCGTTCCCATCCCTTTAGTTGATACTTTACACCATTCTACAAATATCAGCAATTCCCTTCGAATTTTTGCTTTTGGTGTACTATATCGTAACTCTCACAATTAATTATCGCAAGTTTTATTACGACAAGAGAGACACCGTTCCTCTCCTCTATATATCTGCTCATATATAGTTAAATCTACAACTATAGTTTTGCCACACTTCGTGCATACAAAAGGAATTTTTATCATTTGGTATCTCACCTCTAGAGTTGCTTACAAATACAAGAGTAACGAGGCCGTTTGCATGGATACGATCACAAACAGCCTCAGCGTTTATGCGGAGGGGACTTATTTCCCGAGATTATTTTTATTGCGATATAAATGTCTAAGCGGGGAGGCTTTCATGTGTTGCATTTTCTTTTCCGGTTTCCACAGATTCACATAGCGTTTTACCATATCTTGCGTCGTGTGCCCCAAAATCTCCTGCAAGCTATATGGATCTCCTCCGTTTAATATAAATAGCTTAGCGAACGTGTGACGGAGCGTGTGCGGGCTTACTCTTACTCCTTGAATATGAGCCTGATCTCCATAGTTGCTGATAATTTCCTGAACGGTGCGGATTTTCAACCGATCCCCGCCAATCGTTAGAAAGACAAATTCGGAAGACACTGAACCTCTGACATGTAGATATTTCATTAATTCCTTGCGGGCTTCATCACTAAAAGGAATGTCCCGCGGTCTTCGACTTTTCCCAACTACACCGAGCAAAAAACACTGCTTCATGTCCAACTGATTGACTTTTAAATGGACCATTTCTCCTAGACGGATTCCTGTATCGAACATCAGTGTAATCATCGTATAATCTCTGAACCCGGTAAATGTGTTCTTATTCGGTTGGGCCAACAATCCGTGAATTTGTTCTTCGGTCAATGAATAGACGGGGGTCTGCTGTCCACTTCGCGTTTTCAGCAACGTGGTCGGATTCTTTACGATCCACCCTTCTCTTTGGAGGAAGGCAAACAGTCTCTTGAGCGTCTTGATTCGATTATTAATCGTATTGAGCGCATACTTTTTTGTTTCCGCCATATACAAGACAAAATGCTTGCGAATCACTTCAACTGTGACATCCTCGACATTTGGTACGATATCTTGCTCTATCATAATTTTCTTGTAGCAGTTCAAATTGTCCTGCTCGTATTGAATGGTTCTTCCCGATGACGTTTCCGCCCGCTTAGCGCGGAGGTAAATATCAACCGCTTCGTCCCAACTCAGCTTTTCCCCAGACCCTCTATAGGAGTCCATTTCAATCAGGACGTTATTTTTCCTCCTTGGCACTTTGGATTGCTCTTTTGGAAAAGACACGAGGTTTGCTGTCATTTTGATCACACTCCCATTCTTGACTTTTCACAATCGCCCGCACCTACAACCGAACTCGCTTACAATAAACTAACAGAGCTACATATTACTTTCGCCAACTTGCCTCGTAACGTTTCCGCTCCACAGCCCAATCTACTCGTTTTCCGTCTATCTGGTAGACAGCTTGTTCCACCACAGAACGAAGTGATCCTGTAGGAGGCGGGCTGTCCCACCCAAGATTGTAAAACAGTTCACAATGCTGTATCCCGAACGAATGGTTTTTGCTCAAATACAGTTGAACGATTCGCCCTTCCGCAATTCCTTTCTTAGACGGACGATCCAATACTTGCGCATGAATTCGGTAATCATCAATTTTTCCTTCATAGCACTTTCCTGCTCCCCATGAACAAGTAGCAGCAATCGTCATAACTATATACCCTCTCCTTTCAACCCAAGTCCTTTTGTTATCAGATTCAAAATCCCACCCGCAGAGTTACTTTATTGATAGGGGTATTGAGACCGTTAGCATGGATATAACACAAACTGCCTCACTGTTAATAAGGATGAGCTTGTAAGGTTTGAAGCAAGTTGCCTTTTCATCCCAATACGCATCATCTACCCGGGAAAGATAAGAGGAAATCACGCTACCACTACTTCTTAACCGCTATTTCAAATCTGGAGGAAGGCCGATACCGGGAAAATTCCGATCGCCGCGTCGGATGGCGTCCTGCTCTGCTAGCTGGGCACGCCCATAGGCGGGATGCGCTTCTTCTTTTTTCTTGCATGTCAGGCAAAGGGTGTCTGTATTGAACATGCTGGCGACCCGGGCGGTCAGACGGTGGCCGCACCGATCACAATGCGTCTTTTGAAAAAAGTCCATATGCTTCTCCTTTCATTTTGCAAAATTAATCAAGCAGGCTCCCTATTTCAGTCGCTCCAACCTGCTTCGTAATGAAACCATCTTTTTGCAGACAGAAAAAATACCCGCCAAATCGACGGGCAAGACACAATGGACATCCGGTTATGGACAACTTTCCTTATTTAGGTACTGTTCGCCGTCGGGAATCGAGCTGAGCGATTCGTCCAAACTGGCATACAGCTGATACCCGTCCCATAACCCGCGCACGTACATTTCCTCTTTCTCTTTGGAAACTTGAAGGCTCATGCAGTCCTCCCATTCGACGAATTGCTGGAGCTGTCCTTCCGAAAACGACGACTTAAGCCCCTCGAATAATGCATCGGTTCTTTTCCATGCCGCGTGATGAGCCGGTTTCACATGCATATGCTGACCAAGTACATCGATCCGTTTACGAAGCGCCTCTTTCAACCACGAAGGTACACCTTCCACACCGATTTCCCCCTTCTTAAAAGCTGTGTCGATCTTAACTCTGCTGCGCCCGGTGTGGCAAGTCGATTCTCGTGGTGTGCGGCTTCTTTTTTATCGTCTGGATTCGAACGACCAATCGATGCTTTTTCCATCAAAGTGACGCACCGCTTTTTCCACCACTTCTCTTATGCGGCGGTCATTCGGTGGCCCACCATCCCATCCCCGGTCGTAGTTCGCCAGATTGTTGTTGAACCCGGATGAACGATCTGGATACACCGTCAACCGGCTGATTCGTCCTCCGGCTATCCCGTATTTGGACGATTCCGAAAACACCTGTGCCTGTACATAGTACCCATTGACTTTACCTTCAAATCGTCTGCCCATAAACCATGAACCTTTATCTTGAAAAGTCATATACATCTCTCCCAATGAAAAGGACACGACCGCTTATATCGATCATGCCCCTCTTAATCGTAAGGCTGATTTTCTTTGATAACGCCGCAATGATCGCATCTCACCGTACACTTTCGCAAGTAATTCAATTTCTCCAGTCCGTTCAGATGCTTCGGATATTCCTCAATGCGGACCACATGAAAATAACCTCCGCATGAACGTTTGAACATATCATCTCACCTCACAAAGATTGGATAATGGATGGTCTGCTAGAACAGCCACTTCTGCTGCTTGTTCTCCGTCAATACCGGAGCAACTTCTGCTTGAAAGATTCCAATGCCTGAACCCGTTTTTCCGGATCAACCCAACTGTTGACTTCTTTTCTTCCTGCGATCATCGACAATGCACGCTGCTTGATTTCTGGCTGCAATTGACGCTGTTCCATCTGTAAAGCGGCAAGGGCAAGGACCACCGAAACATCGTTCATCGGATCAGGGAAATCCTCAACGCACCTTCTTGTTACTTCCTCCATCGGCAATCCCTTCCGGATATGCCGTCGGAAACGGTCCCGTATATCCAGTGCATCATCATTCTCAAAAATACCGTATCCCCATGAACCCATAGGAACAACTCCTTTATGATGGAAATTTCATTTCATTATCGACTATCCGCGCTGGATCATATTTCGGCTTTCGATGGAATGAATCAACTATTCGATGCCGATGCACCGTCCAATCGGGGTGCCGTTCATTACGCCATAAATGGCATCACTTTCGGCGTTATTGTACAGCGTCAACATCTCATCCACGACTGCCGTATGCTGCGCACCATTCGAAGAGAACGACAGGTCGATCCCAACATAGGCATTTTTCACCTTTCTTTTGAAATCTTCAAATATCATGATGCCGCTCCTTTCCCGGATTGGAAGACATCTTTGCTTCAACTGCACGGTAATGCACGTCTTTTCTCAATCGACCAAAAGGGCGTGCACCTTTTCGGCGTTTGTTCATTTTTTTGACGGTATTGGATAGATCATAGGGGTTCCTTCCTTCAGAACCGAAACGCTGCGTTCCTTTAAAAAACCTTCCAGTTCGCCTTCGTAAACCATGCTGGTAATGCCACGCTGATCCCGGATGGTGTAGACCATATCGCCGAATCTGTTTTTTTCCTTTTGAATCAGTTCCAAGGACGGCAACGCTACCTCCTCCTCCAACAGCATATTTCCGTAACAAGCTGGCGGTTGCACCGGAAAGAAGCATCCCCCGCCGGACGATAAAGCGTACATGCACATTCCTCCAAACAGGAAAAGGACCCCCGAAATGTCACGTTCAGGAGTCCTTCTCTCATATCATGAGTCTGATAAAGTGATCTGTGTGTATTACTGCACACGATGAAGTTTGTAAAAATCAGTCCACTTGCCGGCAATGCTCACTTGCTCCTCATCCGTCTTGACCGTTCCGTTGCTATAGGTGACGGTAAATGCAAACGTCAAAGGTCCATCCTGCAGTTGCTCTGCCCGATCACGCTCGCTCTGATCGTGTAACGAGCCATTCCATTTCGTTTTGGCCGGATTGGCGGATGTCAGGCTAGTTTCCCATTGGGTTGAGGGGAGAGAACGCATTGCCGATCCGGTCATCGCCACCTCCACCTTGACTGCTCGTGTCGCCGTTCCGGTATCGGTGGTCTGAGCTTCCAATATAAACTTCTCACCTGCCCAAAACTGATGGTCAGGACGCGGGGTGTTTTCATTGCCGGACTGAAGCCGGTTGAACTGCCTGCGATGTTCGTCCCAAGCCTCGGTATGCTTTACAAATCCGTTAATGCCAAGCTCCCCGACCAGAGCCGTCTTCGTGATGGAGTGGCTTTCATATCCATCGTTTACAGTCAAGGTCACCGTGTACATCCCCGGTTTGACAAGGCGATGAACAACACCCGTCGTTGTGAAAATCACGTTTGAACCATCCGGACCAGTGATGGTCCATCTGGAAGACAGTGGATCGCCATCCGGATCGCTCGACTGATTGGCAAACGTGACTGTATCCCCTTCCCATAACGGTTTTGGCTGCCAATCGAACTGCGCCACCGGTGGACGATTATTCAGCACCTGAACCGTTTTGCTCATTCTCTCCACGTTGCCGTTTGGCGTGGTGACCGTCCATTCCACGGTATACATGCCATCCGGTACACCGGTCGGCGTGAACGCGGCGGACCACGTTTTGCTGCCGATGCCACCCGTCTGCGTCGTGATGCCCGTCAAGGTTACGCTTCGCTGGTACGAAGTCCCTTTAAACAGCACTGCCGACAACGCATTTGCATACTTGGTCGTTGTCGCCGTGAGCGTATACGGATCATTGACGATCAACGTCGCAACGTCCGTCTCCCCTGTACGATTAATTCGAGCATCTAACTGAATCGGCGTTTGCACGTGGATCGTGTAATCCTTATATAAGGTTGAGCCGGTATATGAACCTATCGCCGAGATGCGGAACGTATAGGTTCCGTCGGGTGTTGTTCCCGGAATCGTGGTCACGACGTTGTTCCAGGCAATGTCGTTGCCGGTTTTCGTTCCGGCATAGTACGGCACCGTCCGCTGGATCGATGTCCCCATTTGCAGCGAAAGCTGTACTGCATATGGGTAACGGGTCCAAAGCTCGTAGGCAACCAGATTTTCACCTGCCGGGACGCTGCTTAGCGAAAACGCGCTGTCCTGCGTTTTCAAACGACTGCCAAACTGCACGGGCGGCGCGGCAGAGAGTGTGTAGGTCCGTGTCACGGGATCGCTCCATGCCCCTTCCAGGTCCTGCACCGTGTAATCGATCCGGTACGCCCCCGCGGGTAAATAAGCGGGAATGGACGTGAATACCTCACCGGTTCCCGTGTTCACAAACCGCATTTTGCGAACTGCAATCCCTCTGTCCGTATCGGCTCGTGTCACATTATGGTCAAGATCGTACGACTTGTCTGTCCAGTTGGTTTTGTACTGATTCCGGTTCAAATCATAATCCCAATCCAACACAAAGTCCGCCACCGGCTTACGGTGAACCATCACGTCGACCACAGATTCGTTGGAGTAATATGCATAATTGGCAAACTTCGGGTCGGTCGTCGGCAAGTCCTGAATACGGCGATACACTTGGTATTTTCCCGGCTTGTCAAACGTTAAGTTGGGCTGGTAAGGCATCCACACCGAAGAGCCTTTCTCCAAGCGGAGGGGCTGCCCGCCCACGGTACCAAATCCCATCGGATTATCAAATACATTCGGATCCTGCGTGATCAGCATTTTGTCCCCGCCGGTTGGCATCGGATCTCCTTCGAAATCGAACGTGGCCGTATGCGAAATGACGGGTTCCCCAATCAATCGGACCACCTTCGGGATTTGCGGGTTATGCTGCGCGATATAGTCGAGCACATCGACAACGAGCTGATCAATCGGTTTCGTATTCGGGAAATACTTATCTGCTGAAATTTGCGACTGAATGGCGTTTTGTCCAATCAGAATCAAATTCGCTTCATTTTTGTCCAGCGCATACTGCAAATCCGTAAGCTGGCTGACCGTGTTGTCCGATACGTACACGATCGTTTTAGTGGACATGGTCCGGAAGAACGAGACATCATACGGCTGCCGGACACTTTTATAAATGGTACCGCTGTACTGACCTGTATAGTTGTTATAGGTGACCATCTGCGGTACCCATACCTGATGCGTCCAATAGACGGTGCCCGAATAGTAAGCGGTCCAACTGCCCGTGCATGTCGTACCCGGCGTTCCAGTGTAGCTGCAGCCGCTGCCGGTTGTACCCGTTCGACTGAGCGTTCCGGAATACTGCCCGTCACTGTACGACTTGGAACTGGGGCAATCGCCCGAATCGCTGGTTTGTTCCCAGTACCCCCACGTGTTATATCGTCCGGAAGTCGTATGACCACATGTGGATGTAGCCGACTTGGAATCCGTTACCGTTTGGTAGGCTCCCTCGTCCCTGCTATAAGGCGAGTTGCTGACGTTCACCAACGGGAGTGTTCCCGAGTAGCCACCGCTGGAATAATACGTCGAGTTGCTCGGATACGAGGAGCCCGTGTTGCTGGACGTGCTGGCACTTTGCGAATACGTATATGTCTTCATGTCCCAGATGCTCACTGCGGGGTTCATGTTCCGCGTAGTCATCGCGTTCGTGATCGTTACCCGGTTCCCGTTTACATACCCCGATGCCGCGGCGTTCAGGTTCGCATCCAGTAAAAAGAGCACATCCACTTCCGGTTTTTGATTCGGCACCTCCACATACAGATCGCTAAGGGGCGCATAATTGTCGATAAAAAAGTAAGACGTGACCGTATTTGTCTGGTCATCGTCTGGCGTCAAATATTCGGTGAGACGGTCCTGATCGGTGTTTTCCTTGGCTGTGACCACAATCTTGTACTGGCCGAGTTTCGTGAATTTCGGCAGTTGCGACACATCACCCATCTTCGTATAAACCTGAGTATCGAAGCTGCCATTGTTTTTGGAGTCATAATACACGCTGAGCGATTTGCTGGCGATCTGGTCGCCATCCGTACTTTGGACGTCATACGTCAAGGGCAACGCGTCCAAGCGGCTGATTTGCGACTCGGCGCTATGCACAATGATGGCCGGCTTGTAATCCGGAAAGATCATGAACGTAACCACGTACGGATCGGACTCCCGAATGATGCCCTCCACGTTCTTCTTTGCATGCACGGTCAGTTGATACGTTCCCGGCTGCTTATACATAAATACTTTCTGCAGCGTATCGCGGCAATCGCCGCGGCATTTGAGATTGGGATTGTTGTTATCGACAAAATCAAACGTGTACGCGTTCGGATAATGTTGAAGTACAAACGCATCGTTCGACGCATCCGACGTATTGGTAGCCGTCATCGTTCGGTTCTGTTTGAACAGTCCGCTCAGCGTTAGGGAGACGCGGGGCTTCGTATCGTGGATGACAACCCATTTCGTGATTTCCGAAACTGTCCCGTCCGGCGCCGTTAACATACAGTGGATCTGATGCAGTCCATGATGTCCGATGCCGAACACATATTGTCCAGATAAAAATGACCCTGCAGGCACCGTACTTCCATCGACCGTACAAGCTTTGGAAAATCCGTCCGTCCCGCTCGTTTGGTCTTGAACCGGATAGGGCAGCACATCATACCAATCCTCCGGCATGTCTATGTTGACGTCGACATACTGCGGTGGTGGCGGTGGCGGCGCAGTTTGTTGCACGGCCAGGAACGTCTGCACGAACGTACTCGTCAGTTCCGGGTTGTCCCGATCGACCAGTTGCTGTGTGATGGTAAAGGTAAGGGAAACCTTGCTTGCAGTGGTTGCCTGAAATCGGCTGGCGATGAATGTATGAAGGTCGCTATTCACCGTAATGTTATTCACGGTATCTGGACTCACGGCGTAGGTGAACGCGGCGGAAGAACCGTCGTCACCGCTGATGTTGATCACATACTTACCCACATCGTCACCAACCGATTCATCCCTGTACGCAAGCTTATCTGGCGTCAGTTCCGATTTATGATTGAATACGACATCAGGCTTGATCCAGAACTGCGATTTCATGGTGCCCTGAATCACATTCGGTTTGAAATGGACGGTCACTTCAACCGTCTTTACACTATACGGATCCTGACCATTCACACCCGATTTGGAGTCCTTGCCCCAAAAATAAACGTACGCCTTGGCATGAGTCTTGTACGTCCAGTCATTCGGATCGGAAATATCCAACTTGGTGACATCCACGTTCAGCGAAAAAGCAGCCATCGCCGTGTTATCCGCCTGCGTTACACTATCCGCTGGTTTGTCCGACTGTTTGGATACATAGGTTTGACTTCCTGCATCCCACAAATCTAAACGCCAGTATTTAATGTCCTGCCGCGTATAATGCAAGATTTCAGACTGGTAGTCACCGAAGTAATCGTCATCGAGCAGCTTACCGGATACCTCAATTTGCACTGGGACGGTTTTGGATTTGAGGATCGGGATCGGTTGGCTGTCCAGCACCTTGGCTGAAGCGTCATTGGGAGTAAGCTCTTTGTAGTTCTCAGTCATTTTATTGATGGGAAACGTCTGGTACCAATACTTGCTGCTGTACCAACTAAAATGATACATCGTGCCATAACCGATTTCCCGAGCCGTCGGGGTCTGTGCGATGTTCATGTAAAAACGGGGATCGGCATAAGCGTCGGAACCCGATAAAACTTTCCATGGATCGTTTCCACTAACGCCTTGCGAAGTCATAAAGCCGAGTGAATCTTGAAGATTCCGTCTTACTTTTTCAAAAATGCCTTGATTCACGGGTTGCCTCGATCCCGTGCCATCTGTATACAAGAGACCGGGACTTTCCGGTTTATAGGGATAGTGATTCGGAAGCGTCTCCCATGGTTGAAACACCCAATGCTTATCTGCGTTCGAAGTGCTTGAATCCGCATCATTGATGAAATAGAGATTGTGATACGGCTGACCCTCCTGAGTGAATCCCAGGTATTCATATTCGCCAAATACGTACCCACCATATTTATTCTGGTAGGAATAGAAATGACCATCATCCAACTCTACGGAATTCGGATTGTTCGGATCCCACTGCATTCCTTTTTTGAATCGATTGATGTTCTCGCCTTGGCTGTTGCGAAAGCTATTGACACTGCCATAAACGATTAACTGTCGTGCAGGAGCCGTATGTCCGTTCATTGTCCACGTATCGTAGTAGTATTTGTGATTAAACTTGAAGCCGTTGCTGGAACAACGAGGAACGCCATCGGGGACATTCCCGTCAACCAAATCGTTATACCCGCAGGCCGATCCGTCCATAAACGGTGCAGACGCTGCTGTTGCAGATGATCCAGACAATGCAGATACAGCAAGAACAATCAAAAGCAGTGTGCATATGAGAAACCGTCTGTTGCTAAACATACCCGCCTTCACTCCTCCCATGAATCCGTTTTTGGACAAAATAAAATGACCCCTCAAACCCAGAAGGCTTGAGACGCCACAATGCTTGCTTGTTTATCGTTAATAGATGTACTTGATCACATAAGAATTCATGGTGCGCGACAATCGGAAGTTTCGGCCACCGATGTCGATGGTACTTGCATCCAGACCTTCGGAAGCTTTCAGGTAGGTTGCCCACGCATCCCGCAACGATTGTTCGTGATCTTCACCGGCCATGAATCGGATTGCCGCATCGAAGAACGGTTTGCTGTAGGTGAGGGAATCATCCGCGCTGTACACCAGCAGGATAAACCGCTCCCCTTCATCGCCGACCGTAAAGCTCATTTCTCCACTTGGAATCTCGTCAAACAAGCCAAGTTGCCAATATCGGGTATTGGTGTCCGCTTCATCCTTGTCAGCGAAAATGGCTACGCCCAGTGTACCTACCTCTATATAACCATCCTTTACCGTCGAATTAGCGAGATCCAGAATGGTCTGATATGCCTCGCATTTCACTTGATCATCAAAAATGTGGATATTATAATCATTCGTTTGTGAGAAGCAGACTTGAGATAAATCCGGTTTAAACGGCAATCTCCGCTCCGGATCGCGCACCCTCATAATCATAGAGACCGCTTCGGCTCTCGTCACATATCGGTGCGGGTAGAAATAACCGCCAGGATATCCGCGTATTACACCTGAGAGAAGCATACTGGCCACATATCCCGATACGTTGGATCGTGAAAAGTCATGCAAGTCTTTAATGATGCCGGTATTTAACGCGAAATTTTCATATGTGCGATCAAACGTATTCTCGTACCCCTTAAGCCAAATACCCAGCAAATAGGAAGCTTGCTCCCGACTAACCGGCTCTTGAAACCGATCGTAGTTCTTTGGATATACCGGGTCGAACGTTGCCAAGTACCCCATATCATAGGCAAAATCAACAAACGGCTTTGCCCAATACTCTGTTGTGCTGGCCTGAAAATCGAATGGGTTGGTTGCCAGCGCATTTTGCAAAGCACCCAACGCGCCCGGATACACCAAATTCAGATGCTGCAAAAATTCCTGATCCCATCGCACCTGATCCCCTTTTGAAGTCGTATAGGTTTTGGCGTACGCGCGAAATAACATGACCAGAAGCTGATCCGCCGTCACAATGTTGTCAGGCCGAAACGTGCCATCCGGGAATCCTGCGATGATGTTTCGGCGAACGGCTTCCTGAATATCTGCTTCCGCCCAATGCCCTTTCACATCCTCGAAGATTACGGGCTCTTCGGCAAAAACCTGCTTGTCCGGGATAACCATGCTGAAAGCGATGGATATACACATGAGTAAAAGCAAGGTTTTCTTCATTAACACACCTCCTGCCGCATCAGAGTCTCAAGCGAAGGGTTACCGGCCTGTTTCTCTTTAAGTCCGCAGCGCCGAACTACCCTCATCTTTTTCCTCTCATTATACCAAAATTCCCCTGCTCACAGTACAAGCTTTACGAGATAAATGCAAACTCCTGAATCGCGGGAACGCGAATCGGCGGCTGTTCGAGGAAACCCCTGATCAACACCGGATGTGACGTTTCGATCACCGCAATCACAGCCGGACCGCGCAAATATTTGGCGATTCTGTATGTCGGATGCTGATAAAAGTAAGGAAACGTAACGGTTCGCTCGTCGATGACCTCAAACCAGACCACTTTCACTTCCTGTCGCAATCGACTGCCGGGAAGTGGCTGAAGCGAACCGTCCAACCCCAAATTGGCACACAAGTCAGCGATGAATGTCTCGTATGCTGCCTCATCGTCGATCAGCAAACGCCCTTCTGCCACACTTTCCTGATGAACGAGCTGAACAGCATCGTGGGCGGCAAAATTGTTAGCGCTTTTAAGCAGATTACGCTCCACAGCCCACTCCTGATGCTGCTCCTGGCTCAGCCACGTCAGGATGAACAGCAGAAGGGCAAAAGCAAGTTTGATCAAATAATCCATAGGCATCTTCCCCTTTACGGAATATATTCACTCATGACGTACGCATGGGCATAATATTCCTTCGGCATCGCTTCACTTCCGAAGCGGAACAAAAACAGCGGCTGTCGCGGCGCGCGAATGCGCACATCCAGACGCTCAGTCCGTTCCAGCACCGTCGTACCGGATTCAATGATGACCTTGTCCGGATCCAGACCGACCGCTGCGAGATTTTGCAGTACTTCCTGCCGCAAGTCGCTGTTCATTATTCCTTCCGGTGCCGCTTTCTCCGCCGCGTATTCCGCATTCGCCTTAACCACAAGGTCGAGCAAATAATCGACATGGCTTAGCATCGGCTGCACAAGGATGATTAGTGTCAGCCAGAAGAACAATGCCCGCACAATCGTCTCTTTCATGCCCCTCCCCGCCCGTCCTAATAATTTTCCGTCTGCTTCACATCGCGAATGATCTGGTCTTCCGTTTCACCCAGCCGATCATACGCCCAATGGAGTACGATCGATGCCGCGAGCAGCGCAAGCGCGATCCACAGCCCGATTGCCATGGTCTTGTCTTTCATGCCATCGGGCCACCCCCGCGTGGGAGCAGCCCTCCCTCCTTTTACAGCCAAATATGAAGCCCGGATTGTTCCAACGGTCCGCGGTTATCGACCATAGCAATTTCCGGGGACTCCGGTATGTTCGGGCGACCGTTATCGGAATCCGTGACGATATCCCGAATCAAGGCGATGAAAAAGGCCCCGCCGATCGCCACCGCCAAAAACCCAAGTGCAAAATACAGACCATACGCAAACGTTTTATCTTTCATGAATCATGACCTCCTGATTATTTCAATTTGTCATACAACAACATTCACGGAGTCACCTGACTTTTGATCATCGTGACATAGAGCAGGACAAGCACGAGCATCATCAAGAACGTTGCCATGGAGGGCAGCGTGTTCAGCAGATTAAGCCACTGTCCAACCGCTTTCCACCTCCTTTCATAGCGGTCACTGGACAGCTTGGTGAGCACTCGACTGTTTTCGTGCAGAAACCGGACGGCCTCCGCATTCCCCAATCGCTCGGTCGTCTGGATAATCGCAAACACCTCGTGATGAGCCGGAAACCTCCCTTCCAGCCATTCGAAGGCCTTCTCCAGCCCGCTTACCGTCACGCGCTGCGACAACATCAACAGATCGTGACGAAGCATCGGCAAATAGGGTCCCACCTGCTCACAAAACGCCGAAAATTGCAGGCTTCGGTGTGGGTTGCGGCGGTTGTTCTCGTACAAACGAAGGAACACCATCCATTCACCGTCGCGCCGAGCTGCTGCAACCGTTCTTCGGACATGGACGAGCAGGCCAAGGGGGGAGAAACGCACAGGACTTGTCCCCAGCAGCCAAGCTGTCATCACAGCAACTGGCATCAATGAAAGCTCCTCCTGCCGCCATAATGCCGAACCATAGGCATACAACAAAAAAATCGCCGCTGCGCCGAAGCGAATGGCCTGCACATGTGACGCTTTCCAGTGCAGACCAGCATCCGCCAACAAGCGGTGCAACCGTTCCTGTTGAAACAGCCGCGTTTGCCATTTGTTTCGCCCATTCCAGGCACGGTATCGCTTCGTCAGCAGCAGGCAAAAAGAAACCAGACCGGCGAGCGACAAAAGTAAAAATACATGGTCCAATTCAATCCCTCCCTACTTGTAATCCAGCTTTGGATGAGACAGGAAACTGCTGATCACGAAGGAGGCGATCATGCTGATGCCAATAATGGTAAGGAAGACGAACCCAACGGAGGTTTGAAACTGCAACTTCAAGTACACGGGCAACGTCAGCAGGTAGGCCATCGAACCGCTCGTCACCAAAAAAACGAGCACGTTGCCGTAGCTGCCCAGTGCAATCGCATCATGCACGCCTTTTCTTGCCTCCCATACGGCGGTCCGCTGCTCCTCCATCGCTTCGCTTAAGCCCAACAACGAGGTCCGCAGCGCGTTTCCTCCTTCCTTGTGTTGGTAAAGCAAATCTGAAACGAACGTCACAGCGAAGGTGGTGCCAATCGCAGTCACGAACCGTTCCACCTCCTCTTGAAGTTCCCGTTCGCTTCCGTAACTAGAAAACGAAAGCGCCAGCATCTTCAGCGGACGCAGAAGCACATTGGTTGAAGCGAGGGCATCCGCCGTGAAGCCGAGCGCCACATCGACCGACAAGTGAGTGAAACGGGTCAGCACCTTGACGACATCCAGCAAATCGTACCCCGCCTGAACCTGTTTTCGTTGAAACACAAGGCGCAGACGTAAATAAGGCAATAGGCTGACGATGAGCGAAACCCAGCAGGCAAATCCCCACGATATGCGGCGTTGTTCCAGGTGGATGCCTTCGAGAAACGGATTGGACGTATGCACCTGCAGCGGCAATTCGCCAGCCAACACCAGCATGACCAACGTGCCGACAAACCAAAAAACGGACCGCAGCAAAAAGCGGTTGACGCTGGCGCCCGGCTCGTAATCCTTCCGTGTCAAATAGAGCAGCGGCTCCAAATGCCGATGAAGGTGTTCGACCAGCCTCCAGCGGGCCAGTCCCCTTCTTGCTCGTCGTTCCCACAGACGCCCTTGCTGCTTCACATACGGCTCCAAAACCGGCAGTACCAATCCACCGAGCCCCGTGAGCACCAAGCCATACAACATCCAATCGATCAGTGTGATCAATGTCCTTCCCCTCCTATCCATGTAACACAGCATGTGCCTTCCGGCTGATTTTCACCGGATCGGACAGCGGGTGTGCGGTCGCTAGTCGATTCAGCTCGTTCAGACACGTACGGGCAGCTTTTTTGTTGCGCTTGTCCATGCGCTCTCGCATCGCCGCGGACATGTCCGGACTGTACCGCCACACTTGCCCATCGTGATCCCAGCGCATCAGATCATGCGCGCTGACCTCCTGTCGCTCGGGGTCGTAGCGGATTTCACTAAGGCGTGTCAGCCTTTTCTTACCCTGCCGCTGCGGCTCCAAAATGATGACCAGCTCGCACGACTTCAGTGCGGCAATCAGATGCCCGCGCAAGCTGCCGCCGCGACTTGCATAGACTGCAAACGCCCCCTGATACGGAATGTCTTCAGCATCGGTCGTATGGTATGTGCCGATCAGCCCCGTATGACCTTTTTCTCCGGCAAAATTATAAAACTCCCATTCCCGATACCGCATCTCTGTCAGGAACACGATATCCGGATCGTGACGCAGCGATTCAATGCCGACCTCCATCAGTTCCTCGTCCTTCGCCTGAATCGGGATATAGCGATGACCTTGCACGATGTAGGGCAACACCGACTCTGGGTGCTTCTCGATCATGACGACACCCACAGACACATCCGCCTGCCGAAGCTGTTCCCCAACAATGGTATTGGCGAATGTCGTCTTACCGGAATCGACTGGACCGGCCACAATCGTATTGCGGTACGTTTGCAGCAACGCTCGGATCATCTCCAATGCTTCGTAAGGGATGAGCCCGGTTCCGACCTGATCCTCCAGCGACAAATACGTGACAATCTGCCGACGAACAGTGATGGTCGTGAATGCTTCCCATACGCGTGGCGGCACCCAGATGGCGACCCTTAAAAATCGTCCGGGCCAAATCGGATCGTCGATTTTGAATTCCGCCGATGTCTGACTGTGGTTCAACTGAATGCGTGGATCGTGTCGAATCAACGCCCTTTTCAATTGTTCAACCCTATCCATCGATGAAAATTCAAACGGATAGCGGCGATACTCCCCATTCTCCGCATAGTAGATCTGCTTGCCGATGATTTGCAGCTTAGCGCTGTGCCCGAATGTGCGGTCGGTAAACCAGCGGTACGCCGTCCCGTATCCCATCCATTCTTGGAACAACGCCCCGACCGTGTCCGTTTGCCGGTAATAGTCCGGCACCTCTCCGATGAACGCCCGCTCCCGCAAATACGATTCGATCTCGCTTAAGCAAAACAGCACCGCTTCGCGTTCTCCAAGAAGCGCGCGTTGATTCAGCTCGATCAAGCGCACATCCTGATGCTCCAACTTGCGCCGCACATGATCCTTGAGTCCGTTCAAATACTCAAAAAAGTCGGTGCTGCTTCCCTCCATTTGGAAAGATCGCATGCGCTCCTTTAATCGAAACATGGCTACAAACCTCCTCTCCTTTTGCCCGGCGTATCCTCACCGAGCACTGCGAGCAGTGGTCGGATCGCTTCATCGAGCGAATCCTGTTCCCGTCGGCCCAGCGGCAATGTGAAATCCCGGACGTCCCCTTTATCAGGGAAAGAAAACCAGGGCTGCGTCCCCGTTTCGGTTGCTAGTTGTTTGAGCGACATGTCCTCGCCACGCATGCGGTTTCCACACAAGAACAAGTGCCCTCCTGGCACTTCCATCGTTTCTGCCAAGCCGATCAGGGCGCGCAGCGAGCGCCACTGCTGTGGATGGGTGACCAGAATACGTAAGCCGGCTTTTTGCATTCCGCAAAACCAAGCGGCACTTTCGGGAATCGCGCCGCAATCGGCGATGACCACATCCGCCTGCTGACAGGCAACCTGCAGCAAATGAGCCATCTCTTCTTCCGTATAATCCAGTGCGGATAGCAGATCGAAGTTGCCCGGCAAATACGCGAAGCCATGCGTGCGAATCAATCGGTCCAGATCACCCGGCTGCAGCATGCGGCCGATCAACCGCTGCCGCCACCCATCCAAACTGACGGCGACTTCTCCTTCCCAGCCGGGGTGAAACAGATTCATGCCGAGCAGGATCACCTTCTTGCCGAGGCGCGCGATCTCTTGGGCGATCGTGGCCGCTACCCGCGTGCAGCCGATTCCGGGCGTCGTCCCGAACACACCCACCACATGGGGCGATGACGCGGTTTTGTGATGGAACCATGCCTGGACAGCATCCAGTAAAGCGGCTGTCCCGATCCCCGGACGCAAGAAACGGATTTCCTGCTGCAAGCACAGTGCATGAACCGCTTGCCAGCCAGCAATGCCGGGTGTCTGGTACCAGTACACGATCGCCGCTTCGGGAAACCGCAGCCTCAAGTGCGTCAGCTCCGAAACCGACACGACGAAACTCGTGACGATCCAAATGCCCGCCTTCACTCCTGTTTCCGGCCATTCCGTGTATGCAATGACCTCATATCCTGCTTCCCGCAAACCAAGGATCGTCACCGGCTCCAAGCCGACCACATGCAGCTTCAAGCCGCTCCCACCCTTCAGGACACCCGAACGATCCATAGCACATGTCCCTCCTCTATCCATCGCTTCAGATCGGCTCCTTGTTCCTTCGAAATTTTTACTTCCACGTTTGAAATGCGTTCGGTGGATGTGACACGTCGGTTTGTGTTTCCCCGATCCGTGTCCATAACCATGTTTCCCGCGTCACTGCGTACAGACACGACAGTAACCCGCTCCAGCAGCGGTACCCCTGTTGGCACTCCAGAGATTTTCCGCTCATTGTCGCCGGGCTCTGCTTTCGCGTCCTGCATCACATAAATGTCCACTTCATCCCGAGCACGCAGCGATCCGTTGACAGCGTAAATAGCCGTTCGCGGAATCGGAAAGTAACCTTCCGAAGCATCCGGCTGCAAGTCTTCGACGTCCACCAATTCTCGGGTAAGGATCGTACCCGCGGGCAGATCGACATTCGTTTTTTTGCCGATGACTTGGCTGATGTCGGCAAGAACATGATCGGGAATGGCATCGGACGCTACCTTGACCCGTACAACGTCGCTTGCGGTCACCGTCTCGTTGCGTGATAAAGCCACGGCAACACGCACAACCTCCTGACTAAACAAAGCAGGTTTCACAACCCCGTGAAAAACAAACAACAAGGCAAGCCCGCTCACAAAAACAAGGCCCGCTAATCCCAATTTCCAGCGTTCTTTCATCGTATGTCCACCCCTCCTATAACCAATTTTAGTACCACGCTTATTGCTTATTTAGAAACAACCGCCGGAGTAACAGACTGCGCCGCGGACCGGCTGTTGCCTTTTCTGAATCTGTCCATCCATCCACCAACCGCTTAATCCGGCTCAGATACGGATCACGGAGCGAAACATCCAGAATCGAAGCCGCACGGATCGCTTGTGTCACCGCTGGCGATTCCGGCAATTGAAGCGTGACCGGCCAAGGGAAAAGTCCACGAACCTCATCGGAAACCGGTTCCGCCAGCCGATTCCAGATGATCGAGATGTCTGGCATGACATGCAGCCTGGATAACAAGGGTGCCATGCGCACCAAGCCGTGAATGCTCGCTTTTTCATCCGTTGTCATGAGCCACAGATGGTCTGCCTGTTCCAAGGCCAACTTCGTTAACCCTTCCAGTTGAGCGGACGTATCGACGAGTACGATGTCTACAGTGGACGCCAACCAGTGAAAAAGCTTCGGCAACGATTCCGGACTTCGAATCGACACCCCAGCCTCCCTCGGTGCGGCAACAATGGAAAAGCCCATCTCCGTTGCAATGAGACAGGCCTTCGCGGCTTTGGGGCGATCGAGGCAGTCGATCAGATCGATAATCGATTTACCGGGATAAAGCTGCAAGGTGGAGGCTACTGTGCCGTGCATCAGATCCAGATCGATCACACAAACCCGGCAACCTGCCTTTGCCAGCAGCGTGGCCAAATGCAGCAGAAAGGTGGTTTTCCCGACACCACCTTTGGCGGCGTAAACGGCTGCAACCGACGGACGTGTCCGTTTCGTTGATGGAAGAACCGGTGCGACAAGGATCTCCGGTATCGGTTCGATCGGCGGCTCTTCTGGTGTGTGATGCGATTCTACCGCCTCTGTTTCGAGATCCCCGGTATGCTCGGCGCTGGTTGGATCTGCAGCGGTTTCCCTGTCATTCTTACGCCATGCTTTCCGCAGCGAAAGCGGGATGGCCGAGACGGCAACTGATGGCTCTTCAACATTGGTCGCCAGTTCCGGTTCAAGTGATGCTGAATCTGATGGTACAGACCGGAGGTTCGATGGGAATGAATCGAACCTGATCTCGTTGTCTGACAACCGCAAATAATCTTCCAGCAAGTCGGAACCCGTGTCTTGCTTGAGAATATCGAGTTGGTCTAGAGCCGAAATAAAGGCCTTCGGCTCCTCATCCGGGGTGATGATATCGGCTATTCCCATTCCATTCAGCAACTCGTTCGCCCATATTGCCTTGTCCTCCACCAGCAATATAACGGGTGCCGATTGCTCCTGCAGCCACCGGGCATATTCCTTCCACCGTTCAACCTGCGAATCCAGGACGACAAGGTCCGTCTCGCCGATCCGCTTCAAATCGTGAACGAACCGGATATTGTGCCCGGACTGCCGCAGCCGCTCCACCCATCCCTTCCGCTCGCGCTGGCGAGGCCGAAACAGGACCACACGCAACCTCAACACCTCCTCGCAATCCCCAGTTCAGATCGATGTTTCAGGATTCAGCCTGAAATCCGGCAAACACGCCTTCCGCATAACATTTCGGGTTTTCGCGGACCCATCGGGCCGTTTCGAGATACCCCAGCTTATCAGCCCAGTGAACGACGCCCGGACGATCCAGCATGTTGACCGCCCCCAATCGGCGAACAGCCTCCAACCCTTCCCATACTTTTTTGGGTATGCTCACCATCGTTATCCCTTCCTTCCGAGCAATTTTTGTCCATTGACATACACATCCAGCTTCACACGGCGAGCCACATAAAAGGCAAAGTCTTCAGCATCCTTGTACGTATCCCGCACATCCATTTCCTGCATCGAACCGCCATGTTCCAGTACAATGGCAAACCTCTCACTCTTTTGCTCAATGCGAACCTGATCGACCATTTGTCATTCATCCTTTCTTTACTCCCTGCTTAAATCTCATTGCCAGTATTGGTTTCGTAATGAGGAAGAGACGTATCTTTTCGATAATGTCCGTGCACCCGTATATCCATCCTCACGGTTTGACAACTCCTGCTGTCTCGCCACCTTGCGCATAATTGGAGATGAGCAACTCTTTGGCCGCTTCCTTTCCCTTGCGCTCCTTCGCGATGGAATATCTCGTTTCAATCTCCTCCATGACGAACGGCGCGTACCATTCCCGTACCTGTGGATGGTCATTGATGCTGAGCAGGAATTTTCCTTTGATCGTGCCTAGTAACTCCCGGAGCCGCATATGATGCGTTTCATTGAACTTGTATAAGTAACCGGACAGTCCCAGATAGGGCGGATCGCAATAAAAAAAGGTGTCCGGCGAGTCGTACCGCTGGATCACCTCTTCAAACGACCTGTTTTCGATATAGACCCCAATCAAACGTTCATGCGCCACTTTGAATTTTTCCTTCACCTTGGACATATCATGCGCTGGTTTGCTGCGGGTATAGCCCCAATCATCACTGTCGTTATACTTGGCACCAAAGTGGGAGTAGACCCGATAATAAAAATCGTAGGCACGGGTTACCGGGTCCCGTTGTTGAACCCTCCGCTTCATGATTCGTTCAAACTCATCACGGGCATATAGGGCCCATTCGAAGAGCCGGGCCAATGCCTCCCAATCTTCCTGAATGACGCGGAAGAAATTAACCAGTTCCGCATTGATGTCCGAGTACACCTCCACCCTTGATCGCTCCTTGCCAAACAAAACCCACCCTCCACCGCCAAACACCTCGGCGTAGACAACATGCGGCGGAAAACGGCGGATGATGTCTTCGCGAAGCCGCGACTTGCCGCCCTGCCAACGAATCGGACTTTTTAACAATCGCGTTCTCCTCCTTCTTGGTTTATTTGAGTACTTCCTCTCAGCGCACCAGTCGGTCGTTACCTTCCCCTGAAGGCTTTGGCGATTTGACATGCCAAGACATAGGCCAGCTTGGGCGGCACCGCATTGCCTACCTGGCGATACTGAGCGCTTAAGCTACCGTAAAAAACGAAGTCATCCCCAAACGATTGTATTCTCGCGCATTCCCTTACCGTGAACCGACGCGGACGGGAACCATCGGGATGGTAGTGCGCACCTGTATAAAAGGTTGTTTGTGCCGTAATGGTCGGATTCGGCTTGTGCCATGCACCCCTTTTCTGCCGGCCTTTTAAGCCTTCGATCCGGGAAGGCATTTCGTCCTGCAATGCTTCCAGCGGAATGACTCCGTTTGGATCCGCCTGCGAAATCAGCCGCAGCACCTGCTCCGAATCCGATGGAACGGGACCATGATTGGGATGAAGCATAGCCGACCGATTGTGTGCTGTAATCGTATGGGACGGTGACTCCCAACCCATGGTACGGTTTTCCTGATCATAGCCCCCCTGCGACCGGACATTGTCAAACAAATGCCCCTCGTGATTGGGTGGCGAACCCGGATGGGCCAAATCGACATCTTTCGACAAATGAGCGGTTACGGTTTTGCATGGCTTGTTCCAGTCCTGCACCTTGCAGTCGAATAGCGCTACACCCTTACCTAAATTGTTGAGCCGATTCTCCATGGAAGGCGGGCGAAGATTGGACAGCGCATGGTTATTCCAACCAGACGCTTCACTTACCGGATCCGGTAAATCACCAATCGCATCCCTCAGTACCGGACGCGATGGATCCGGATCCGGCCAGTCAAACGAAACGTTCAGGTCCGTCCTAAACCCGATGATAAACACCCGCTCCCGCGTTTGTGCGATACCATAGTCCCAAGCGCATAATAATCGCCAATCCAGCTTGTAGCCCGCCTTTGTAAACAGCTCGTATATCGCATCAAAGTGTACCCGCTGCTTCTTACTGAGCAGCCCCTTGACGTTCTCCATGAGGAAAAAGGCGGGCTGAACTTCCTTCAATAGACGGGCATATTCATACGGCAATTGATTGCGGATATCATCCGGATCGTGATTGCCTGCAACCGAGAAACCCTGACAGGGTGGCCCGCCAATGATGCCAAATATCGCAACATTCCCGGCCAGTTCGCTGAGCTTGGCTCCCGTTAACTGCCTGACATCTTCCTTCAGCACCCGTGCATGGGGATGATTGCGCTCAAACGTGAGCAGTGCGGACGCATCCACATCCACACCTAGCCGAATGTCAAAACCCGCTTGTGAAAAACCATATGAAAGCCCTCCTGCTCCACAAAATAAATCCATACAAGCTCCCGCGTATGGCACCCAAGATCACCTCCTAAACGGTTGTCAACCGAAAAATGAGCATGAAAAAACGGCTGCTCCGCGAACAGCCGTCTACAGTTTGTTATTTTCAATGGTGCTCCGACTCATTTTCCCTCCCGCTCAATACTCCCGAGGTAACAGCGCTGTAATGACCAAACGGTCGCCATAATCATCGGTTTTGACCCACACTTTCTCCGGCAATGTGATCTGCATCGTATCCAACTGCTTCCCGTTGCCATCCCCAATCACCACCTGATTGCCCCGTGGTTCAAACACGAGAAATTCATGTTTTGGTAAAAACGACTCTGCTTTCCGAAAAAACAGGTTCATCACAACCGGAGGTAATCTCAGATTTTGAACGCCGCTTGTGGTGACTTTTTGATTCGGTTTTCCCATTTCCCTCATCTCCTTCTCCTGTTTTTAAGCATAAAAATAGCCCCCTTCAATGGAGAGCTTTCATGATTGTCCAGCTACCTCTTCAACTTAAGAGCAAAAAGAAGCCGATTCCGTTTGTTTAAACTTTTCCCAAAATGCTTCACGATCCGCCACGCTGTCAAACCTCACCGTCAAACAGCCTCTTTCAGCGGCCGCGTCCAGTTCCCGTCCGATCACGTTACCCCCGCAGCGGGACACGTCTCGGGCATAAGCTTCCAAATCACCTCTGTGCTCACACTCACGAAAACGCAAATTCTGATCCACCATGAACCTTCACTCTCCTTCTATTGCATCCAGCCAAAAATGCAGTGGAATAATGGATTGCCCATGTTGCTTGATTTCAAAATGCAGATGCGGTCCTGTCGATTTTCCCGTACTGCCTACCCAGCCAATCGTCTCCCCAAGCAGCACGTGTTGTCTTTTGCGAACACCTATATCGGATAAATGAGCATATTCACTCTGAACACCATCATCATGCTGCAAGCGGATATAGTTGCCGTATCCACGGTTACTTTGGATCACTTGAATGACGATCCCCTTTTGAATGGCGACGACCGGCGTACCGCGCGGCGCGGGAATATCGATCCCATCATGAAACACACCCAGCTCGCCAGTAACCGGATCCGTCCGAAATCCATACGGGCTGGATAGGTTCGTATAGCCAATGACCGGCCACAGCCAGTTTCGAGGCATGATCAGCATAGCTGCGTATTCCGCTTCCCTAGCGAGCACCTTCACCACATCTTCCGGATTTAAAAACCACGCTTCCAGCGTTGCTTCTGTATCCAAGGTGGACAATTGCAAATAGTTAGCCAATGAAAAGATCGCATCAAAAGGGTTATCTGGCTGGATTTTCCCATCCCCATCGCCGTCTATTTGGTAGGCTTCCCACAGTATGCGCGGAAACCCGAGTTCACCCATCGTATCGATCCGCTTCGCGTTCTCTGCCCCAAAATCGGTGGTGACCTTGTGAATCGCAGCCAACCGGGACCACGTCACCGCCTCGTTTGCTGCGTGAATATAGATCGGTAAGAGCGGTGCAGGAATATCAAACGTTTGTTGCTGCGGTACGGGAATCCCCTCCATCGAGGAATCCGAGGAACTGACCAACACACCTAATAGGACAAAAGCCACAAGTAAAACCAACAACACAATAACAATGCCGACAAAACCCAAGCTCCCGATTACCCACCAGAGTACTCTTTTTTTAACCAGGCTGCTAAGCGCGTCCATAGCAACTCCGCTCCCGTAGCGCTTGTTTTTCGCGCGCCTTTTTTAGATCCGCTTCCGCCTTATCCAACAGCACTCGGCATGACGTATCACCATTTTGAATCCGTTGATTCAGGTCGGATACCAACCTCTCCCAATCTTTGATTACATCCATCCTGATCCCCTCTTCACCATAATCCGTTACCCTTTTTTATACGCTCGTATCATCACAAAGTCATCGAGCACATAACCATTGAACGTAGCCTCCAGTGCCCTATCTCTGGAATGACCGCGTTTCACCATGTCTTCCACAACAAAGCGAAGCAGCGCATCACGTTTCACAAACCGCTCCATTTTTACTGGATCAAAATCCGGAATGAGCTCGGGATCCTCTTCGATAGACATAGACATGCCTCCTTCACCAAATTAAAACAAAACGCAATCTGGCACATAAACGCTCGTCGTGCGCCATGATCGTTCACCCGGAGACCTCCTCCACACATGTCCCGACGTTACGACTAAAAACTCAACCTTCCGCTCCTGAACGTTTCCAACACATAAATGACCATGCGAGTGCTTCTCCACAAAGGTAACTGCATCCATCTTGAATGCTTGCTTCAGCCACTCCGCCAGCCGCTCCATACCCATTTCTCCTTACTTGCCATTTCAGCTTGATTAGTGCCCGTTGCCTTATTTCAATTTGGACATCATCTTCTTCGCTGTCGCCGCTGCTTTTATCGTCGTTTCCTTCGTGTTTTGCCACGACTGCTTCGCTTCGCCGAAGTGGTGGACGACCTCCTTCTTGGAGGTGTCATACATCTCATGCGGCGTTGGCGCTTGGAAAATGCTAAGCACCTGTTTGAGCATCTTTTTGCGGAACAAAAATGCACAGAAAAAAAGCAGCGCCACAAAGATTTGCTGCAGCATCAGAATGCCGGAGCCGCGTGCGACGATATCGGCAACAAGCAGCGTAAATCCCATGTAAAAACCGTAGATGACCTTCGTACCGAGGACCCCGATTAACCAGCCGAGCCAGCGGCGTACAAACATAAAGCCCCGTTCCGGGAATAGTCCCAGCAGCAGTACGACCGGTGCAAGGATAATGATCGCCAGCGCCATTTCCTGAGCCAAAATCAATATCAATGAAATCGTTCCGACAAACAAAAGTAAGGTTATCGTGGCGATCAAGGACAGCAAAGCGACCAAACATCGAATACCTGCCGACCCGCCACCGAACACATAGGGAATATCAGCATGATCGCCGTGGTCAATCTTTACATCACCCAGTACCTTACGCAAAATGTCCCGCTGTATCATGCCCGGCGCAGCCTGCCGCAGCCAGTGTGACCATGCATCGCCAACCTGTACGGGAAGCTGCACATCCTCATCCTCTGCACGGTCCAAAATCGCTTCCACTTCCACTTCTGTCATCCGTACCGTGTTTCCATCCTGCCGGTTAAATTGACCGATCATCCAAGGCCGGTCAACAAACAGCTTCCAAAGCCGATTGGATGTGGCCAGAAGTTGCTGATCCGCCGCATTCGCTAAGCCCGCGCCCAGTTGTTCCCCAGTCACACGCTGATAGGGAGCCGCCAGTGATCCCATCGTTACTTGCGTCAGCTTGTCCATCGTCTGTGATACCGTACGAATGCTCTGACCTGAATGGGTAAAAAACCAGTAGCTGCCGACCAGTACGACAATCGAACCCACCACGCCAGACATCAGCCGTGCGGTCTGGTTGTTCCAGTACCCGACCTTCACCATCCACGCCGCCAAGAGCACAAGAGCAAACGGCAAAAACTTAGAGAAAAGACCCGTTCGCATCCCTTCCATGATGGGCAGGATCAGCGACAGTTGTTCGTTGACCAGATCGGTATGAAAACCAAGCTGCATCAGAAAAATGGAAAGCCGAGTAATGAAGGCATTCGCCAAGAATAGCCCGTTCGCAATCCCATTCAGAATGATCGGAAATGGGTTATTCAGCTATAGTGATAGGTAAGAAAACGCCGCGGCATTACCCGTTAGGGTTTCTTTTCCCCCACTTCGCACCGTACGTGAGCCTTTCGACTCATACGGCGCTCCATCATGGATTACCTGTTTAATTAGACGGAATCAACTTTTCTCTAAAATGCAGAATCTTGCTCCATACTTGCTTCTTCAAGAAAGAATAGTCTTTTTCATCGTGTATCATCTGGTGGCAAGTGACATGAACTGTTGATAGGTTGATCACCTTATTTACTTTGCACATAGGTAGCCAAGGTTTATCATGATGGATTTGAACACTGTCGCTATCCACTGGCTCCCGACATATCCGGCAATTCCCTTTATCCCGATTAAATGCGTAGGCTCTGTTGAGTAAATATTCAAAATTATACAGCTTCTTGACTAATCCAAGCTTAATGGCTTGGGATAAGTGTAAGTCCAGCAATTCGTCGGCTCTCACTAGCAGAGGTCTCTTACCTGTGCGTTCTCGGTATGTATCTCTGCCTTCAATTGTATACGGCGTCTCGCTCTGAATCTTGGGTAGGGTTCGTTTCCATTTGCAAAATCTAAGATCCGTTAGACCAAGCTTCATTCCGGCATATTCTATAGTAGGAATTTGACTGGTATACTTTGTATGAACGGAGATCAGATTATTGACTTCTTTTGCCGATACCCATTTGCCGCCAAATTTCTTGAGCGCCTTATAAGCCGTGTACCTGATGGTATAGGCACATTTTGCCAAGCTGACACTTACTCTTGTAGCCGTCTCGTAATATTGAATAATTCCTCTGATTTGCGAGTTGATTTTATTCATTTCGTGGACAAGTTCGTACTTGTTTTTGTAGTTTATTCGTCTCAATCTCTTGATGTTTCCACGAATCTCGCTAACCTTTGCCTTTAACCTTTCCGGATTAGGTTTGGTGTTAACAATCCAACCTTTCCTTGATTTGCCTCTTCTTACCTTGAAGTTGAATCCTACAAAATGGATAGGTTTCTCTCTAACATCAGTGATCAACGTCTTTTCTTCCGATAAGGTCAGCTTGAGCTTTGACGCCAAATAGGATGAGATACGCTTTTTCCATTTTTCCGCCATTCCTTTTGAATTTGTGACGAGTGCCCAATCATCAGCGTACCTAATGAGATAAGCAGGTTTGAGATTGCTTCGCTTCCGAAGTGCAAGGATTTTACTGTCACTGCGCTTGTACGAAACTTTTGTCTTCTTCTCTTCCCACTCTCTTGAAATGAAGGTATCCAGATCGTCGAGGTAGGCGTTTGCTAAAAGTGGGGACAAATTCCCACCTTGGGCAGTACCCAAAGGGTTTTCCTTAATTTCGTTCATGATGCCCGCTTTCAGCATTGCCTTAATGATCATTAGCATTCTTCTGTCGCGTATGCCCATGTGCCAAAGTTTTTTACATAACTTGGTATGGTTGACGTGATCGAAAAACTTGGAAATGTCTCCTTCGATGATCCAGTAGTAGCCGGTATGGTGCACCATGTCACAAATTCGTTCCAAAGCCATTTGAGCATCCCTCATGGGTCGGAATCCATACGAATGTTTGAAAAATTGTGCTTCCAAAATAGGCTCAATCACAATTTTTATACATTCCTGAATAATGCGATCAATGATTGCGGGAATCCCGAGCGGGCGCTTCTCCTGTTTCCCGGGTTTTTCAATATATACCCTTCTAACGGGATTGGGTTTGTAATGCTTGAAGCATTCCTTTACACGGGTGATGATTGATGGATAATCTTTTTGCAAAATATCCTCCCGCATTTTTTCCCCGTCGCTGCCTGCTGTTTCACTGCCTTTATTGGCTTTGATATTGTGTATGGCTGTTAGGATGATAACTTCAGATGATGCGATTTCGATAAGCCCTTTGAAACGTGGAGCATCTCCTCGTTCCAATTCTTCCTTGGTTTTCGCGTACAACAAATCTTGGATTTGCCGTAATTCAGATTCTGATTTCGGATAGTCGAATTGTTGAGCCAATTTAGCCACCTCCTTCATTCAGAGATTGCCACTTTGGCTTTAGTCAGGTATGCACAACGGCTTCCTCGACAAAGTGATTGTCTAATTTTTCAGTCCATGACTATGCCCCTTCGCCATGTACGTGGCTTTCCCACGCTCCGACTACTACGGGCTGATGTCCCTTAGATTCAGCAGTCATTTCCTTCTGCTTAGAGACATTAGCGTTTACTCGCCTTTGCATTCTCTTCTAAGGTTCCGCTGTTCCCTGTATCCTAGCTTTTCATTCGTTGCCTTAGCTCTCCTCTATGACCCGCCAACCGTTCCTTTGTCCGCAGTTGGAAGACGTAGAACTCTATTCCGCTACGGGAATAGAATAGATAGGTAAGAGCCGAAACTTCCTATCCACGATTGGACCCATAACCTATGGGCTGACATCTTGAATTCGATGCCATGCTGGTTTCGAGCCGTACCGACGAGGATTCCGATGATGTGTAAGCATAGCAACTTTATAGCCCCCCGCATACTTTGCTAACCGCATCTCAGGTCTGCTTTTCTGCGACTTCGCCGAGCTTCATACCCTGCCGTAGTAAAACGGCAACGCATGTCGGAGTCTTAGAGTAGGTTTGCCAACTTTCAAACCCAAGCAGGAACTTCCCCTGCCTATTCAGATACAGAGTTAGATTTACACAAGTGTAAATCCCCTAGTTTTGTTACGCATTTCTACGCAGGTTGTCTAGGAACAACGCGCACTCGGCTTCCACCCCGACCACTCCACGAGATCGTAGCCCATATCCCATGTGTAGTGATCCGTCGGGTACTGGCGGTAATCCAGCGTTCGATCACCCGGTTCAATGCCCATCTCACCTTCACCTGGCAACAGTTGATCGAGCATATCTGGAGGTGCTTCTGCATAAACGGTGAGCGGGTTTACCACACCCATCAAACAAGCGATAAACACCAGCTGTAAAAGCCCATAACGGCATTTCCGTCTCAAGGGGCTTCCCTCCTTTCCATCGGCACACGATCCGGTGTTGTATTAAAGATGGTGAGCAGATCGTCCGGTGTCGGTTCAATATGCACCCGCCCGATCCGACCCGTTATATCTTTCATGTAGCAATCTCCGGCCTTCAATTCACGAAATGCCTGAATCATATCTTCATCATCGGGATCAAGCCCAAGCAGGGTCAGGTTGTCCGCAATAGCCCGAGGGTCTTCCGTTCGGAAACAAAAAATAGACCCCAAATTGTTGCGGGTCTCTTCATCGGCAACGTCGCCCGGGTTTTGTGTGGCCAAAAGCGGCACCACCGCAAATGAGCGACCCATGCGGATAATTTCATCAATCAATAACGCACCCTCCGGAAAAGCTTTCAGCATCCACGCTTCGTCAATGCCAAATATTTTAAGCTGATCGTGTGGGCTATAAAACATATACTCGCGGCCAAGCGCGGCTACCAGATACATGATGCCAAGACCAAATCGCTCATTCGGTGTCAATGCTGTTTGCAGCCGTTCACTCCGTTTTTTCGGTAGAGGCAGCCCTGCCAGTGTAATGACAATAAACCGCGCGCCGCTAAGCTGGGCATTCTCTTCCCCGTCGCGAGCAAAGATGAACTTACCAAACGGGCTGCGTGAGTAAGACAGCAAACGGTTCACACATCTGCGGGCTTCCACCCGAATCGCTTCCATCGGGGATTCCGCTGCGATCCGCTCCAGTTCCGTCATAAAGATGTGAAGGTCGCGCTTTTCCTGCTCGAAGGTCCGCTCAACGGCTTCCATTAATGCGTCAGCCCGTTCATCGTTTCTTGTTCCTTCAAGTAATAGACTCAGGAAGTCTAGTACAATGCCGTGTGCACGTTCTTCACTATTCGACATGCGAAATGGATTGAACTTCGTCGTTGACTCCGCGGAAAAATTAAGCCGTATCATGTTCTCACGGATATCCGGGATCAAAGCAAAGCTGCCATCCTCGTCTTTGGGATCAATGGAGAACACAATGCCGCCCTGATTGTACCCATGGTAGAACAGCGTCTTCTTCAATACGGATTTCCCTGAGCCAAGCGTGCCGACAATGACGATGGCCCCGGAACGGTTCAGTTCCTTGGACATCGGGCGCTTCAAATCCAGCAGCACCGGAATGCTATGCAGAGTACGTCCGATATAATCGCCGTCCGGATCGCCGATTTCCCGCGACCCATGCAGCATGCCAGATGCCAGAAACTTCGGATCCATCGGGATGCGATTTTGCTTGTCCATCGTGGATCCTGGCAAAAAGAGTTGAAACGCTGCAGCTTGATCCGCCGGAGAACGAACCACACGCATTTGCTTGGTCGCATACAATTGCAGAAGCTGTGCGGAACGTTCCTCCAGTTCCTTGCGGGAGGAAGCCGAAACGTTCAGCCAAGTCGATGCCCATACGAGCGGCATTCCTTTCTGCAGCTTGTTCTCCAATACACGCCCGCGCTTGCCTGCCCACTCCAGTGTGATCGGTGTTTCCTCCGATGCTTCCTTATACTCGCGCCTCTGATCCTTCAGCACCTTGCGATTACGCTGCAATCCGCCAGCTGCTTCATGCGGTGTTTGCACCTGAAAATGAATGCTGACCTCGGCAGGAAAGGGAAGGTCTTCAAGTGCATACAACCACTCGTCTCCGACCGTATCGATCTCCTCCGGTACATCGACAACGGAGAAGAAAGCCTGAAAACTTTTCAAGCTGTCCTCCTCTAGATCATCATGATGTACGACAATGGTCTTCATTTTCTCTTCAGAAACAAGGTCGGCAGCAAGTAGCACGGACAGCGATTTTTTCGGTCGCAGCAAAACCTTGTCTCCCTTCACCCGTACCTCGCGCATCGTCTCCGGTGTCAGGCTCAATTCGGGTTCTACTGATAAACCCCTGAAGAAACCCCGGCGCAGCAGCCATTCAATTTCCTGTGGTCCGCATCGTTCACCGCTCAAGTGATGGTTCACCTGATTAAACTGCAAGCTTTCGGCGGACTTTGCCATCTGAAAACGTTCCATCTCCAGTTCACCGCGTCTGCGATACCAGAATTGCTCCGTCACGCTTCGACCCAGCGCACCTGCCAACGCCTTCATGGTTTCGCCCGTTTTTCGCAAACCGGACAAATCCACTTCCGGAAACTGCTTCTGTACGGCGGCTAGCTGTAAAAGGAGATAAAGCGATCTCTGCCATGGCCGCCGCTCGGCAAACCGTTGCATGACCGCTTTCACATAGCGTTCGTATTCCGCTCCCTGACCCGTACGTTTGACTTGCCAAACACTGGCATCCATCATCCGAGTCACGGAAAGCAACTGTCCACTGCCGTGATAGCTGTGGAAAAACTGTTGCATCTGGCTCACGGTACCCCTCTTTTTCTCCAATGACTGGTATGCATAGGGCTTCAGTGGGATACGGTACACTGCCCATGGCTTCAGTAGCGAATCAAACAAGAGATTTTGTTCCCAATATAACACTGGAAATTTCAAAGGATCTCACCTCCCTTCTGAAACGAATCTTCCTATTATCTAATTTTGATGTTGATCGGCGTGGTCTTACATGCGCGTTAGCCATTCATTTTCTTTGCAGGTGTTTACTGACCTTCCATTTCATCCTCTTACGATCTGTACACGCTCGTTCAACTTGTACCGGTTCCGAAGCCATCCACGTCATATTTCCTCTCGCATTCTCCTCAATCAAAGCAGGAGGAATGATCGTTCGTTTGGATGGCGACTTAAGTGGTATAACCGTCAGTTTCTGACTCCGGCCGCGCCAACGAATGCGCACATGAGCGGGAAGGAAAAGCGTCTGCAATCCTTCAACCGTTCCATGCAACCACCCGCTGCTTCCATGCCATTCCTCAGCACCGCTATAAAGCCATATTCGCTCATACGGTCGGCAACGGCCAACAAACGTGATCTTCTCTCTTCCTCCAGGTTGACGAATCGCTTGCCAACGGACAAACCACTTCGGACGAACCAGAAAATGAACAATGTCCCCCAAATATCGCGTGATGGTTTTACCCGCTGGGTCAAGCTTGACCGTGAAGTAAGCAGCAGCAATCGGTCCTACGATCATTGTGATCGTTCGATCCAGCGGCAGCACCCACGAGAGCACCGGCAATACATAACAAAAAATGAAAAACACGCCGATATACACGAACCAAAGGACAACGCCGTCCTGCCGGATCGGCATCCACAAGCGGATGTCTCCGATATGGTAAATAAGCGGCCTCACCCGGTAAAGCGCACGGTACGATTCTGTTTTCTCCTGTTCTTCCACGTGAGATTACCCTCCCGTCGTATCCATCAGCCCATCCACGGAAATGCCGAGCGTCTTTAGCACATAGAGAGCCAAATACTTAGCAATACCCGGAGCAAAGACGAAAATGCCTAAGATGACCGAGAGCATGATGTGCGACCATAACCGGTTCGTTTCGCCATTTGCGTACATCTTTACCCCCCGGTAAATCGCGATCGTCAGGAAGATGGCTTGCAACAGCCGCTTAATCACAAGCAGACCCGTTTGAATAAAATCTCCTTCCATATCACGCACCTCCTAACCTGATGAAACTTGATTGATTAAAGCTCCTCATTGATTTTTTGGGTCTGATATTTCGGCTAACTTTACACGGGCTTCGCGCAAAGTCATGGACGGGTAGCCTTCCATCTTGCTTTGTTGATCGCTCCAAACCCCATGCCGATCCAACTGTTGGAGCTGTGCAATGATGGCTTGTCGTTCAACTTCTCGTTGTTGTTTCGTCATCGTATAGCCAGCCCTCCTCTCTCCATCCAGCCTCTATTTACTTTACTGCCCCTACAAAAAACTTCTTGTTCTCCTCCGCCACCGCCAGCCTCCATACCTGTGTGAACCGAAATCCAGTTGCTTCATCTTGGACAGAAAAGGTAACTGTGGCGGTATACGGTCCAACGCCTGTCACCTCCAGTCGATCCAGCGAAAGGAAGCCGAGGCGACCTTGGAGCGGCATCAGTTTGGAGCCTGTCGTCACATAGTTGAACAAGCTGTCTGCGTCTTTGCCTTCACACATCACCTTCAGAAAACGTTCGATCGCCGGACGCATCCGCTCTTTCACTTCACTGGATGCTGCCACTTCGCTGCTCCCTGATTCGGGAACATCCGGTGGACCTTGCAGCGGGCGAATAAGCGGTGGATCTGTTATGGCAGCGCCTTTGGCGGCTTGTACCCACACCGGTACATCCACTTCCCATAACGATCGGGCCGGATTCAAGGCAATCACACGGATTCGAATCGTGAATCGGGACCCTTGAGAAGAAAGCGAGATCAATTCCACTGCGACTACCTGTTGCCCATTCGTTTTTGGATCGGACTGAATGGCCGCGATACGAACAAGCGCCTCCGGATTCACGTAAGGTTGGAGTCTTTGCATCCGCGTCTCTGGTAATTCCTCCCCATTCCAGTACATCCATTCACGGGTAAAGCCGATCGCCGTCTGGATCGCGATCTGTTGCTCCGCTGTACGCTGGAGGAAGGCGATCGCCGGATCCGTTTCCGTTCTGAGCAGCGTGGACATCGTGCCCAGACACGCAAGCGTCAGCATCCCCCATAGCAGCAACTTGGGTAATAAGCGTATGTCCACTTGCCTTACCTCCTTGTTATAGGGGGCAGCTCTCTAGGCTGTTTACCTAGCAGCGGGTCCAGCGGGTCCGCTAGCAAGGGCAGCAGCGGCATCTCCTTCAACCGAAGGCGTCGCCCGCCGCTGCCCAGCCAAAGCGTCCCATCTACGCTTTTTTGTTTCCACTCTCTCTCGCTGATGGCCCACACGCCCGGCAAACGATCGTTGTTGAACGTCCCTTTCATGAGTGCCTCCCAGATGTCGACAATCGTCTTCGGACGACTCTCAATCTTCGTCACAAACAGTACCTGTACAGCCTCTACCTTTGGCCAGATCGTGGGGAGCAACGTTCCATAATGAAAGAGCTTATCTTTTAAGCGCCATAGCGTTTCGGTTCCGGTGTCATACTCCAGATGAAACGCCAGCCGTCCGTCACCCGGAAACACATACATGCCAAACCCATCCGGCTTGACGGGTGCAGCCCCTCTTCCTGTAGGTTTGCTTGGCACATAGCGCTCGGCTGCCGACCGTGGATCCAGCCATTCCAGCATGCCTTCTTCCGCATGGGGAAGACTATGGCGAATCATTTCGGTAAAAAAGGCGTTCGTACCGAAGAAATGCTCAATCTGCACCGGTCCAGCTTCCCAAGCTTTTGCCCGGAAAACCGTTTCATCACCGGTAAGACTAGCCCCCGCTCTGGCTCCAAAGGCGGTCAAGGTGTACCCGACATGATTCCTTTTCAGAAAAGGGAGGGGGATGGTACGAATCAACCCCTTCTCTTTCAATTCACAGGTGATGTTATAGATCGTTTTCGGTTTGTAATGTAAGCTAATAGCTAATTGCTCAGCTGTAAGTAAAGTGTGTCGGTACAACAAAATCAGTGTTTCTTTCTTGGCTTCATAGTACAAATTCGGTGGTCTCCTTTCTTTCAGGCCGTGTGGTGAGAGTTAGTCGGGTTCAGCCCAGTGCCCGGTTCGTGCGCCGTGTCGTGGTGTGTTGCCTCTTCTTGCGGCGGCAACCTTCCCTCGAAGCTGCCCTCGAATGTTCTCTCGAATTTTCTCTCGTACATGCCCTCCAGTCTTCATGCCTTGATTATTTGAAATTCGGCAAAATGCTTTCGGCTGATTTACCGGAGAGTCCGTAGCGTTTCATTTCTTGTTCAACGGCTTCTATGCTGCGGCCGTCCTGCTTGTCCGAATGTGCCCATGCCTCTTGGATCCAAGCTTCCTGATGTACAGGGACAATGTCGTTTTTGACTGTAAATAGCTCCAGTTTCCCCTCATGTCCCTTGGTTCGGACGATTCCCTGCAGCTCCGACAGATTCATCAGGTCTGTGTTCGTCACCAGTGGCTTAAGCCAGCGCGACAGCTTATCCGCGTCCGGCCCACCGAGCTGCAAGAGCATCAGCGTACCGACATTGCCGAGGATGGCTTCCAGAATGCGATCGGAGAGCTGGGTTAAATACTGCGTAGCCAAAAACAGCGACAAGCCGAATTTGCGGTCCTCCGCCAGAATTTTCGTCAGGATGTCCGTCGCGAACAGATGGCACTCATCGGCGAAAAAGAAGTGTGCTTTGGACTGATGCTGCGGACGTTTTCGGCAGGTGAAATGGTAGTCAATAAAGAACAGACTGGCTAAAATTTTCAGCAAATCTGGCACACAGCCAGAACCGTCAATGAGCACGATATGTCCCTCATCCATCACCTGCCGCGTGTTGATGCTGCTTTGAAGCTGACCTAACATTCGCCGTGATGTCGGATACGTGGTTAACGCACCGAGTTTGTTCAGGATCGGGCCGAGATGTTCACCGAAATTTTTGATCTGGGCAAACTCGTCCATCCAGAAGTGGCGCAAATGCACATCCAAATCCGTCAATATTTTTTTGCGGTAGGTTTCATTAAAGAAAATATCGATAATGCCAAGTACGGTTTGCGGCGGCACCGACAGCAGACTCAAAACGGCATTTCTTAAATAGTGTTCTGCGCGTGGTCGTGAACCCGGAAACAACTGTTGAAGTGTCGTGACAAACTCACCCGTCAAGCTCTCTCTCACATCCACATGCGCGGCCTGAAATAAATTGAAACCACGCGGTCGATCCGTATGCCCGAGTGGAATGATGTGAAGCTTCGGGTACAAGCTTTTTGGAATATAACTCAGCAGCGTTTCAATCGCCCCGCCATGCGGATCGAGAAACGTAAAGCCCGGCGCTTGATCCGGCGAACGCTTCAGATCGTCGACCATGCGTGTCATGATGGAAAGCAGCGTCGACGTTTTGCCTGATCCGGTCGTCCCGGCGAGAAATGCATGCTTGAGCATTTGGTTCACCGGCATGCGAATTTCCTTGTCCACACCCGGTACGTTGCTTTTCCCGATGTACAGTCCGGTGTTCAGTCCAACTGGCACCGGGATGATTTTCGCATGCATCTTCTCCATATGCATAGCGGCCGGATCGCCGAAGGCTGGAATGTACAGCCAGTAGCCGAGCTCATCCGAGGTAAAAAGCAGCTTCTTCGAAGGTACCCCGGGCGCAAGCACCGCTTTTTTGCCCCGAACGGGGCGCAGCACAATGCCATTGCCACTGCGCATCGATTGCAGCATGTCGTTCATCGTGCGCAACCGCGCTTTCGACGCATGAGAACGAATGAGTACGCGAAAGCCCGTCCACAGCCCATTTTCGTTCTCGTCCTGTTTGCTTTCCAGGGAGTCCATCACGTTTTGCTGGTGAACGGTTAGTTTGCGTGGCTCAGGCCGTTCCCTCTGGTTTGTTTTCATCTCCCGCCAGATCGCCTGAAGCGATATCGGTTCGTTCGCCGCGGAACGCAGCCACCTTTCCGCTTTGCGGACGCGGCGTTGCAGTTCCCGCTTGGATGCAGGTGCAAAACACAGCTCAAGCCACACCTCCTCGCCCGCTTTCAGTTCGCCCGCCCCCATTGCCGCAATCATCTCATTCACCGGGTCTTTGCCCGCCGGATGGAAACCAGCAATGGATAACGCACCCTTATATGCCGGTCGTCCTTCGGCAACGATCACGTTTTTGCCGGAACCAGCCGCAAACACAGGTGCTTCTATGGGGAGCAAATACATCCCAAACACTTGGGTATGAAATCCGGTGCGAAACCCCATCCAGCGAATGTCGGGGACTGAGAAGTACAGTCTTACGTGTCCAGCAGGTCCAACACACTGGATCAGGAAACGAAAGAATAACTGTCCGTACCGAAGACGTTGGGATCGGGAATGGCCGAGATGGCTGATATGCTTGGCAAAACGTGCTGCTTTGGATAAATCCATTGGCGTAGAATCAAGGGAGGGCATCACTTCGAACCACAGCGTTTGCATGTGCTTGCCTTGACCCGGCTGGCACCAGCGCGAAAACCAAAAAGAGCGCATAAGCACTCCCTCCCTTCGTGCCTAGATTGTTTGTCGTTCCCCATGATCGTTGCACATCTCCCCTTTCCATAAAGAAGAAACACCAAAGCGGTATGTGCCGCACCAATGTTTTCGGAAATAAAAAAGACAAGCGATACCGGGGATGCCGGATGGCCTGTCTCACATGTTTCTACACTATCAGATTAACAGGATTTTGTTACCTTGTGTTATCCCAATTTGTCACCTCATTTTTACCTGACAGTTACCTGTTCGTCACCTGCGATTTCCAACCCAGATAAGTCATCCGGTACACCGAGAATGGAATTAGATCCGCCAACAAAACGATATATTTTTGTTAACGTCGTTTTACGATGTTGAAAAAAAATTCGGGGTGTCATGAACAATCTTTTCATGACACCAGCATTGGGAAGCCGTAATTCATATTTACTTTCCACAAAACGCTTTTCCACTGGGAGCAGCGTTCGAATGGCCGCCTCCAGCATCCCAATTTTCATCTTCAGCAACGGAATCTCCATTTCCTGCGCATGCAAGCGGCGGATGACCTCCTGTAAGATAGCCTCGTTTTTTTGACCTTGCCCGTGAATGGCGACCAATTCAAACTTTTGGGCAAGACCTGGAATATGCTCAAGCTGTGCCTCCAGAACTTCCAAACGAGACTTCCACTCCGGTAAAGCAAACAACCAGTTTTCCACTAGGCTACGGGAATCTTGTTCGCTCATCGGCTCCACCCCCGTTGACGGATGCGATGCCGCACTTTACCGTGCCAGTCGTGACGCATCAATTGTTCATAATAGGTTGAGGGCGGACTCCCCTGCCGCTTTTTGTTGATATCGGGTTCGCTTTCGGACGGTGCCGTTTCATCAGCCGCTACATCAACGGCAGGGCTATTTCCCTTTATAGAATAGGTATCGACCATACTGTTGCTCCTCTCATTTTCATGATTGAGCGCGCTCTCCACCTGATTGTATCCCGGTTGCAAGAATCGCGTTAGTACGATCTTTTTCTAGAACCTTTTGTAAAAAGGTTCTATTTTTATCTGGAACCCCCCATTGGTATAACCAGAAAACACTTGTTGTTATAGGGTGAATTTAGTATGGATAGAAGGGGTATATTTTAGAGAGTTGTTTTTGTCCGTCCGATTGATGAAACAGAAGATAAGAAAAGATTTTTGGTTTCAATTGAACTTTCGACAAAAAACGTAGCAGCATCCCCTTAAGGAGACGCTGCTACGTTTGCCTATAGACTTGAACAAATGACATGTTATAGAATTCCTTTCATGCTGGCTTTGCGGGCCGCCTCCCTGCTCGTCTGCGTCCCCAATTTTTTGATCACCTTGTTTACATGCTTCTTGACTGTGCTTTCAGTAATATGAAGGGTGCTCATGATCTCCGATTGCGTATGTCCACCATAGATAAAACGGAGAATACTGGTCTCCATTGCAGTTAGGCTTTTTTGCAGTTCCAACCGCTTCAGCCGGACAAATTCCTGGCGAATAATACCTGCGGCTACGAAATGAATCGAGGATCGATTCCCATATACCGCACGGATCGCAGCTGGAATTTCTTCTTCATGCGCTTTGACGATAAAATTAATCACGCCGTTGGCAAAAGCTTCGAGCGCAAGCTGCTTTTGATCGGTAAACGTAACCATCATCATTTTGATCGGTTTGATCGAATTAATTTCTAACGCCGCCTCGAGGCTATCGGTTCCGGTGCCGTTCAGCATGGCGTTGATCAGCACCACATCAATGTCCAGCATCCGCACCAGAGAAACGGCATCCTCTTTCGTTTGCGCCGCGCCTACGAGAAACAAATCCGGCTCCCGATCCAGAAAATACGACACGGTTTCCTTCCATCCCGGATCGTCTTCCACAAGGAGTATTTTGATCTTTCTCAATTCTACCACCCCCTTTCAGAAGATTAGGTTTAATCCAATTTTTTTCAATAAAACCTCCATCGTGGCTCACCGATTTTTAACGTGCTGTCTTAACCATGCCGTCCTTGCATCTCTAAATGAAGAAAAATGACACTTACATAAAAATTTACACTCGCAAAAATAGAGCTAAGAAAACTCTTCACCATTCAATGGCTTGAAGTCTATTGTACGATCATACGAAACTCCCTCCTCCCTGCATGGAAAATACGAACAAAAAAGTCCGATGCATGCAAACGTCGACTCCGACAAACATACAAGTCACTTTGGTCCCGGTAAGATGGGTATGCTTTCGATGATATACGCGCATATCCTCCTAAATTCGACCTTGTTTGTAAAATCATTGTACTAAAAACTTCCAATTATGGGGAGGCGCAACTTTCTTTCCGCCTATTTCAGTGTCTATGAGTATAAGATAATCTATAAGAAAACAGTTATAAGGCAGAAGAGCAGCGAATTAGAGAGGACAGCGAAAAGAACGGAGGGATACTGTGAAAAATCATATCCGGTGGGTGGCAGGTTGCTTCATTGCTCCGAAGCAAGAGTCTCGCCCTGATGAATAGCCATTCACACCTGTTGACACGGATCGAACGCGAACAAGTCTTGCATGAACGTTGGATGCCATCGAACAACGGGGGATCTGGATTCCTTACGGCGAAGTCCGGCGTTATTATGACAGCAGAATCAACTGGTATTACAAATCTTTTGCCCAACAACCTCCTGTTAACGACACACATCCATAACCAGAATCGGCTGGCTTTTGCTCAAGAACCTGCAAACAAAGTTTGCCGCATGCTGACCAGAAAAAGATCCGGTCTTCTTACGAAAACCGGACGCTCTGTTTCATTGCTCGTGAGGCTGTAGCAAACCCCTACGTCTCACTTTTTTCGCAACCTCCTTTCCCGTCGCTCCCCCGACTTTTTTGATGGTCCGTCGGATATGCGACTTCACGGTTGCCGGAGCCATGTTCAAGGCCTGCGCGATCATTTTTCTGGTATAACCTTCGCCTATCAGTTGCAAAATGTCCTTTTCTCTCGGAGTAAGGAGACATTGGTAGTGCTGTCGTTTTAATTGGTCGAGTTCTTTTAGCAGCAACGCCGCAGCATCCCGATGAAGGGACAACCGGTTATGATGGGCATCGCGAACTGCAGAAGCCATTTCTTCAACATTCGCTAGGTTGATATAGTTCAGAATGCCCATCATCAAGGCTTCGACAATCATCTCCTCATCATCCACCGAAGCCAACATGATGATTTTGATCGGTTTTCCGTCCAGCATGTCGATTGCCATATCCAAAATGTCAAAACGCAAAGAAGTCATCGTTGCATTCAACAGCACAACATCGATATAACGATGCTTCAGCACTTTCAGTGCTTCTTCCCAGGTCGCAACGCCGGTCAGGGAAAAGTCCGGCTCCTCCTTCAGAAAGGTTGAAAGGGTGTCTAAACCATCAGGATTGCCTCCGACCAGTAAAAGTTGAATTGTCATTTCATTCATGGCACAATCCTCTCCATAAATCCGGTTCTTTTGATTCAATCCCTCTTTTACCATTGCTGTTATCGTTAATCCTTCCAAATGCAAAAAAGCACATACCCGTGAAGACAGTGCTTGACTGCTTGCTGGGCAACCCGGCGGTCATTGCATCATCTGATTTAGACCCGTGGTTTTGCGTCCCTGTCTTTCGATCGGGTTTGCCTTTTTCCTTGATTTTCATTTGTATGCTGATGTCCAGTGTCAATTTTCTTGCAAATGAATCAGCTAACAGGCGGTAAATGAGCAGTGAATGTACATGACCACCCACTTTGCTCACATTCTCGGAAAATTGGTTTAAATAATAATCCAGATGTGACACAGTGTGTATACGAATAGCTTGCCCACGTTCGCGCCACGCTTCCAATCGCCAAGTTCATCCGCAGCTCTTAATTTTCCACTACGCAGTTTATCCGTCGTAAAGCAACTGCTTTACGGAGAAAATCGTCGGCGAGTGCTAGTTCTGTACGTTTTTTTAATCCCGATCCGATATGTTCAGCGCTCATTGACTTCCCTCTCCCTCTTCCTCTCCCAACAACTGTGCCAAAAACAGGCCTCCATTAACATCAATGACCGCACCTGTAATATGACTGCTGAAGCGATCCGCCAAAAATAATACGGCATGCACCAATGCACCACGTCTTCAGATTGCCCAACCCTGCGGCACGGTAGAGGAAACGATCCATTCTATAGTCGATTTCGGAAAATTGGAGATCATCTCCGTTTTAAAAAGGAGCGGGGGATACTGAATTTATAGACACCATAAGGCGATAGCGCATTGGCATAAGATTTTGTCAGCGTCTGAATGCCCGCTGTCTTATCATCCGTTGCTTTCTGGTTATTGTAGTAGAGGTGAAGATTTATCCTTCGGGTGTCTTTGATCATTTCACCCACCACTTCATTTTTTCGTTTCTCTGTAATTCCAATCCATCATAAACGAGTGGTAATTAATATTGTACTTGGAGCTGAAGTGAGAACGCGATGATGCAAATGTTTTACCATACTTCCTGAAACTATGCCTGCCCTTGCACATGTAGCCATGCTTTCCTTGGCCCATACAGAAGATTGTGCCGAATCACCATACTCTGTAAGAAGTTTTTCGGCTTCACCAGCTTACGATTAAGAATGTTGTGGTGTTGATTTTTGGTATTGCTTTGCTTAATAGTTTGATATTATTTTTCATAATTCTCCTTATGGGTTCCTTTTTTCAAACGTTTCATAACATCATTGATACCGCGGCCGAAATAATCATGCAATTGACTATACTCATGGTACAATTGCTCGTATATGCGTACATTTTTTGGAATTGGTTTAAAAGTTTCTTCGCGAACTCGTGCCATTTGATTAGCTGCATCGATAATATTGTTGTAGCCTCCCTTGTCCTTACCCGCAGCCACAGCCCCGAACATCGCTGCGCCGAGTGCTGGAGTTTGCTTGGAAGCAGCCACTTTAATTTCTCTATTAGTCACATCTGCGTAGATTTGCATCAACAATTTATTTCGTTGAGGCAAGCCCCCGCAAGCATATAGTTCTTCGATTTTTACATCATGATCGTGAAAAGCATCTATAATCTTGCGCGTCCCGAAAGCCGTCGATTCCAGTAAAGCACGATAGATCTCCTCCGGCTTGGTCGATAAATTGAGACCAAGAATGACGCCTGTTAAATCTGTATCAACTAATACCGACCGATTCCCGTTCCACCAGTCAAGTGCAAGCAACCCAGTTTCTCCAGGTTTATAAACTGAAGCCCTTTGTTCCAGCCATTCGTGAACACTTATTCCTCCTTGCTGAGCTGCTTCGTGAACATAAGCAGGAACTCCCTGCTCAATATACCAGGCGAAAATATCGCCGACCGCCGACTGTCCTGCTTCATACCCGAAATATCCGGGAATAATACCGTCTTCCACTACCCCGCACATACCTTCCACTTGCTTCTCTTCTGTACCAAGCAGCATATGACAAATCGAAGTGCCCATTGCCATCACAAGCTTGCCAGGGGTTACCACTCCAACGCCTGGTACAGCCGCATGCGCATCCACATTGCCGACCGCAATCGCTGTTCCCGGCTTTAAACCGATGGATGCCGCCATTTCCGCGGTCAGCTCACCCGCTTTCGTACCGAGAGGAACAACTTCGCTACGCAACTTTGTTTCATAGAGATTCTCCAGTCTAGGGTCTAGAGCACGCAGAAATGAAGAACTCGGATAACCGTCCCGTTTGTGCCAGTTGGACTTGTACCCCGCCGTGCAACTGTTGCGAACAATATTCCCTGTCATTTGGGAAATAACCCAGTCTGTAGCTTCTAGGAAGAGGTCTGTACGCCCATATAGCTCCGGTGCCTCATTCAAGATTTGCCACACTTTAGCCAGCATCCACTCGGACGATATTTTCCCGCCATATCGGGGCAGGAATGCTTCGCCCCGTTCCTCTGCCAACGCATTAATCCGGTTTGCCTCATCTTGAGCCGCATGATGCTTCCAAAGTTTTACCCAACTGTGCGGTTGATCCTTGAGCTCTGGATGGAAGCAAAGTGGCACACCGGCATCATCCACTGGCAGCATGGTGCATGCGGTGAAATCGATGCCGAGACCGATGACATCCGCTATGTCTACATTTGACATTTTCATTACAGATGGAATCGACCGTTTCAATACCTCGATATAGTCCCCTGGATGCTGCAGTGCCCAGTCGTGCTCCAATTTCACGCCCGAATCCGGTAGCCTCTCGTCTATGACGTTGTGAGAATAAGATGTGACATGATCGGCCACTTCATCCCCATTACTTAAATCAACCAGTACTGCGCGACCCGACTCCGTGCCGTAATCAACGCCAATCGCATATTTTTTGTTCATATTAGCGGTTCCTCTCTAGAAAGCTATTTTTGTCCGTAATAAGCATTGGTACCATGTTTGCGCAAAAAATGACGGTCTAGCAATGTTTGGTTCATAAAGCTGACTTCGGGTTTCAAGGCGAAGGTATAGATTGCCATCTTGGCGACTTCCTCAAGAACAACCGCATTATGTACAGCATCATAAGCGTCCGTCCCCCAAGTGAATGGCGCATGCGAATGAACTAACACTCCAGGCATAGTTCTAGGGTCCCTCCCATCGAACGTCTCAATGATCATCTTGCCGGTTTCAAGCTCGTAATCACCCTTAATACTTTCCTCAGACATGGGCCGAGTACATGGAATATCCCCATAAAAATAATCGGCATGTGTCGTCCCCAGTGCCGGAATCGAACGTCCTGCCTGTGCCCAGACCGTAGCCCATGGCGAGTGCGTATGCACGATGCCCCCAATGCCTGAGAAGGATTGATACAAAGCCAGATGTGTAGGGGTATCGGAGGAAGGTCGAAGCTGACCTTCCACGACTTTGCCCTTTAAATCCAAAACAACTAAATCGTCCGACTTTAAAGACTCATAAGGCACGCCACTGGGTTTAATTACCATTCGTTCGCGATTGGCATCAATACCACTTACATTGCCCCAAGTAAATGTAACCAGCCCATATTTCGGTAAAGATAAATTAGCTTCCAGTACCGCTTCCTTCAAATATTTCAGATTCATAATGAATTCCTCCTTCTTAGCGATTAACCGAGCAGAACTTCTTCCCTCTGCCGGAAGTAAGCTGCCGATTGCGTCACCATACGGTCGAGCTTTGCTTTATCTGGTTTTCCATACATCGCCGGATAAGGATCCCCTCCGGGGCCTAAAGGTTCAGGTGTAACATAGCGGCCTTCTCTGTTGTAGCCAAGCACATACAGTGCCATGATGATCGTATCCAAATCAAGTGCCCCATCACCAAGCGCACCGCGGTTGCTGTCCGCCATATGAAGATTCACAAGTTGCTCCCCGCTGTTAGAAGCGCTTCCCCCAGGTGGGATTCTTCAACCTGCATATGATAGACATCGGCATTAATATGCTGTACGCCAGGATGACCAACAGCGCGAATATAGGCCTGAGCATCGGCGATCGAACGCACCAAGCTCACTTCTGCTGAACGAATTGGTTCAATTGCCGCTTTAACGTGATGCTCCGCAAACAAATCGGCAACCGATTGAAGCGTCTCCACACTGCGGTCAAATTCCATATCGTCATACTTGTTTGGCCGTCCTACGGCTCCGGGAACGACAAGAATATAAGAATCGCCAATCGCTTCCGTAAACTCGATTTCCCGCTTTAGATAATCAATAGCAGCTTGGCGATGTACCGCCCGAATGCTAGAAAGGTCATTATCTGTCGAGAACATGCCGCAGACGCCTGCGACCCGAATATCATGATCACCGAGAACATCAAATGTATCTTTTACTTTGTAGCCTAGATCAGGCCCAGGTTGCCATGCAGTTCGATGAAATGAATGCCTGCCATCTGCAACCTTTTCGCCGTCTCCTCCAGCGATTCGATACCGAATCCCCAATTGCTCCATGAAAAATTCATGCGGGTTTTTAAGCGTTCCGGGTGATTTCGTTTCAGATCTAAGAATGCCTTTGTTATGCTTTCATTTTTTTGCTCATAGTTTTGAAGTATCACTGTCATTGTTCTTGCTCCTCTCATCTCATCTCTTAGGAAAATAACGATTATGGCATATCCGGATAGTTCGGTCCGAAATGCTTCAGGAATACCATCAGCTCCCATTTGCTGCGGTTTGTGATCGTAACGCCTTGCTTCTCAGCAAACTCGCAGACAAAGAATTCGTCGCCGCTCGATAGCTTAATAGACTGCTTTCACTCTTGTATGTCCGAGAGCAATTAAAATCCAAGTCAGATGAAAACACAGTGTTTCCACAAAACATGCTTGGCCTTTCGCCGCAACCCCCTGATGAAAATGGGTATAAGAACTGATTTCTCCAGGAATTATGAAGATAACATTGAGGGATTGCAGCTTTTATGAATAATTCAAAGTTCATAAAGTTATAGATCTCAATTATAGCGATAGGTTGCAATTTTTTTCTTACCTAACTCTGCCTTATGAGTACTATTTATAGAAATCCATTCTGATTCTGGTTCTTCGAGAAGGTTAGTTTGGATAACTTTTGTTATATTCCCGGTAAGCTTTACCTGAATTTCCTGTGAAGTATTTTCTACATTATACAAACGAATCACGGGTCCTTGTCCATCCTCTGCCCATTTTATCGAAGAAATCATTGCTTTGCCGCTAACCTTACACCAAATCCCGCAAAGCGGCAATTTTGCTTTATCAGCATTCGGATCAGGTCGCGTAAATGTACCAGAAAGCTGTGTGTTCTGCACCCAGGCACGTCCTTGGATCCAACGCTCATCATCCACAGCTTGTAACTTAGTGAGAATACCTTGATGAAACAGCTCCGCCTCCTGATACAATTGTGTGCTAGACTCTTTAGAAAACGGACGGATTGCCAGTTCAATGATATGACTTCCAATACATTGACCCTTTGGCTGTATATCATTCTCAAGCGCGATAATTTCGCGCATATTAATGGTCTCTGTGCAGCGAAGCAGTGTTAGTCCGATCGCGTGCCCTTCATCGATCATTTCATATTCATATAGCCCTTTAGAGAATAGTGCAACACCTAGGTCATTGTAGACAGGAGCCACCCATTTCCAGTAAGGATAAGCATTACAACTACGGGAATATTCTTTTCCGGCATCCCATGGGCGCAGGACAACATCGAATTGTCCCCCAGCACGTACAATTGTAGCCTGGTCCTGAAAAGGAAACACAATACGGATACGATGATCCTTTGCAAGATTTTCCAGACTCATATGGATCTTCAACTGCTCCGAGTCTCGATCCAAACGAATACATACAGTAAACTTACAGATAACGGTTTCATCTAATCTTCTAGTAAAATCAGCATTTAGACCGATTGGAAGCTCCCATTCAAAACGGTAAGAGCACTCTTGATACAACTCATTTGAGATATAAGAGTTCCACTCTACCGGCTTATTCCAAATTTCTTTTGTTCCCAGTTCTGTATAAACGTAAAGATCTCCCCTATCTGCGCTGTCCTCAATTTTACCAAGATCACGCAGAATACGACCTGTCTTTTTATCGGTCAAGTCAAACGTCCCGTTTTTGTGGAAAACCACATTCAGATGCTCATTTTCTAAAACGGGATGCTGTGCAGCAGACGATTCCAACCCGCTTTTCATATCCGACACATGTTGACCTGTGACATCTGCGCAGACGCGATAAGTCGCGTAACCAAGCGCTGACACAATTGGGCACCATTCAATATCGTACCTCATCACACTAAGAGTACCTGGCAAATTGATTGGACTCAGCACCTGAATACGGCTTAAACGTTTGTCACTGATTCGATATGCCATTGATTTTCCATGTTCATCATATATAGCGAAATCGTCTACTTGATCCTCTTCCAGAAAATTAATCGTCGTTTTTTGAACTGAATGACTTTCCAATTGCGCTGTATTAACGACAAGCAGCTTTTGGTCTCTTTTGCAGAAACCATTGTTCTCAATCTGATTAATTATTATGTTTAACTTACGATCAACAAGTTCCTCTCCCGTTTCCTTAACAGACGCAAAACGATCCATCATATGATCATGTACGGCATCCTGACTGCAGCCGCATATACTGTCATGCGGATGGTTTTGCATGTATTTTTTCCAAATGAACCGGCTCCATTCCCTATCGTAAACATCCAAATCTGCCAAAGCGCACCAAGTCGATAATGGCTCAATCCATTTCTCAATCAAATCATGACATTCCGAATTTGCCTGCTTTAAATAAATGCGGCTGGATAACACACCGCTTAAAATAGAATAATCATCTCGATCCCGAAGTTCTCCTTCAACAATAGGAAAATCTTCATAGCGTCTTAACATTTCTTCACTAATAATAGTTGCATAATTGGGCAGATTATCTTGAATAAACTCATTCTCTCCACCAAACAACTCTCGCAATTTAGCTACAATCGCAGTAAGATTCTCCTGCGCTTCGAGGTGATCGACTCCATTCATCAAAAGATAATGTGGCAAGGGCATAACAGCATGTTCTCGCTCCTGAATCATTGAGAACATATGCTGCAATTGATCCGATTTATCTGGAAGTCTTTGCGCATTATTGTACCAATGCGTCATTAGAATGCCATATACTTCACTTCCATCAGGCGAACGCCAATGAATAAGCGAACTATCGTGCTTTTGGTTATCGTAGCCACGACCAAACACTGAATTCTGAAGCCCTACCTGACGGAAAATTTGCGGCATTTGCCCGATTAGACCGAAGTGGTCAGGCAGATAGCCTATTTTCATCTCTCCACCCAAGCTGCGCGATGTGCGAATACCCTCTATCAGATTGCGTACAGTAGATTCAGCACTAGTCAAAAAAAGGTCATTTTGTTCGTACCAAGGTCCGATCAGTATCTTACCGTCGCGAATATAACGTTCTAGCCTTTCCCGTTGATCTGGCTTTATTTCTAAATAATCCTCAATAACTATTGTCTGACCATCAAGATGAAAATATGTAAAATTCTTATCTAGGTCAAGCAGATCAAGCAAGTGATCTACCAGTTCTACCAATCTGTAGCGAAATTTTTCAAAAGTTAAATACCATTCACGATCCCAGTGCGTGTGGGAAATAATATGATAGGTTTGTTTTTGAGTTTTCAAAATAAGATCCCCTTATGAAGATTAGTTACTTCAAAAAAATTTGGCCTGTGATCTAATGTTCCCAATTATCAAACTACTAGAATCACAAGCCAAATCAACTATATTGGTGACTGCAAGGCTCTAAAATCTAAAAATCCATTTTGATAGAGACTTACTAATTTATTCTCCAATTGGTACCAAGTATACTTGATCCATTGAAATACCTGCATCACTCCAGTCTGAGAGTCTCAAATCATATGAACCGTCATAATTAATCTTGCCTATCAAGAAATCCTTGTATTCAGTTGAATTAATAGTTGTGTTTAGTATTCTAAGAGGTGTATTCACATTGTCATTGACTTGTTGAAGTGAAATATTTTTATTGGCTCCTCCAGTTTTTGCACGAATATATACATTAAATGTCCCAGGATTAAGGGTCTTATATAACGGCCACCAAGAATATATTCCAGTTGTAGTTCGGGTAGTGGCTTGCCCTCCCTTAGCCGTTACATCGGCAGTACCTTGCAAATCAATTTGCATATATTTTTCCGTAACGTCTACAAGGTATAAAAGATCGATATAGGTCGTTGCCCCTGGTGAACTGGAGAGGTCGGATAATTGAAGATTATACGTTCCATCATAATCTATGGTACCCATGTATATATCGCTGTAACGATCTTCGCCCCATTTTATCTTGATTGTCGGATATAACCAAGATTTCCATGTTTTTATGGTCGCGCTGGTTGTTTGATTATTTTGAGATAAAGTTAACCAAGTCGTAGTTCCTCTCTCACCAGCTACAGTTGTTCCTCCCCTTGCACGGGAATAAATCTCATATCTCCCGGGTTTAAGCGTCTGTCCAAGGTTCCACGTAAAGTGATTAACTGCCGTGGTTTCATTGAAAATTTTTGTATCGCCATTTACGGCTGCAGTGTCAGTTGTGCCTCCTAAATTCAACTGAGGCAACCCATCCCATATTGGAACAAGATAGATGGCATCAACCCATAAGCCTGGAGCACTCCAATCATCGAATCTGACGTTATATGATTTGTCATACCGTATAGTGCCCGCATAATAGTCCTTGTAATTTGATGAATTCACTGTTACAGGCAGTCTGTTAATTACAGTCCCAGTGGTATCATTTTTCATTGCTAGGCCAATCATTCCATAGCTACCTTTGGCACGAACATAAACGTTATATTCGCCGCTGGGAATCGTTGTTCCCGGCTGCCAGTATATATATGAACCTGTGCTGGACAAGGTTTTGGCCTGACCGCCCAGAGCGGCAGCATCTGCAGTCCCGCCAAGATCCAAACTGGTATATGCCAAAGGATTACTATTGGTCTTAGGCCGTATATACTGTTCGTTGGTTCTGGTCTTAATCTTGGAAATCTTTAAGTCATCAATTTTTGCAGAAAAATTTCCTGTTTCTGAAAATTGATCGTCATCATAACCAACACTTAAATAATCTATCGTTTTGCCATTTAAATCCGAAAGATCTACTTCAACATAAACCCATTGGTTTAATGCATCCGTTCTTGTGCTGGGATGAATCCGAACATTATTTTGGTCTTTGATATAACCATTTACGGTAGTAATATCTTTTAGATAAGTATTATCTGTAAAATGGGCATCTACCGCAACATGTGAGTTGTCCGTATGATAAATCCAATAGCTCAATGTCGTACCATCTGTCACTGTAATTGGTTTGAATCTTGTGTTATTCCTGTCGGTAATGGCATAATAAATAAATGAATTGCTGGTTGAGCTTACGTCACTTCCCTCAAACAAAAGACTGTTCTGGCCATGGTAAACCGGGGAAGCATTTGACACCGCAATAGAAGGAGACCCGGAACCTCCATATCCGGAAACCCCTTGGGAACTTAATGCAGTTGTACTTTGCCACCAATCATCCGATTCCCAGCCAGTCTCATAGGCATTCAATTCCATAGAGACTTCCGAATCGATGTACTTGCTCTCATCCTTGTAGGCATTAAAAATGTTTCCGAGCGTATCCCGTCCGTTTGCCGCAGCTAATTTATAATTAGTATTTGCATTCAATGAAGTTGCGCCATAATAATAATCTAAAGCTTGTGTGTAGCTCGCACTGGCCAAGCTAAGTGCATATAATCCAGCGCCGCTGATTTCTGTACGTGCCTTAATTAAAAATTTTCTCGCCTGTGCAAGAATAAAATCCGGATTAATTGCCGCATAGTGTTCTCCTAATGTAAGCAATTTGTAATTAGGCCAAGATTCAATCGTTTTAACAAAATTCGTATAGTCCGTATAATTCGCACTACCATCATTGATCATCATCATATTCCAAAACTGTGGCTTTGGCAGGCTATTTTCCTTGTCAGCGAGCCAGTTCAGGTTGCCTTGATCAGCGTGTCCAAATGTTCCAAAATGACTTAATGCGAATGGAGTAGTTTGAACTCCTGAAAATATATATTGATCATCACTATTTGCATTTGTGGCATAATCACCTAAAACCATGCCAAAAATATTTAAATTTTTAGCATATACATCTAAAGTCTGGTTAAAGGTGATTTGTGAACCACCAACCAAACTTCCAAAACTACCAAAAGTAGTATCTACAAAACGTATTCCGCTTCGTTTTAAACTCTTTTCCGTCAATTGAGTATATTGTTCCAACATGTTTAAACTATACACTGTTGGATTTGCGTATCCGATACCTCCAAGACCTGTTGAGAATGATTCGTTACTAGAGCTGTTCACATAAAAGGATTGCATACCTGGTGCTTGATCATAGAACATAAGCGGCATTTCCCAATTTTGAGGCGGCAAATCAGTGTGTAACTTGTCAGGATCCCAGCGTCTTTCCCGGAATACAAATGGGGACCAAGTAGTATCGCCATCCGTTAAATTAAGAGTTACATAAACTTTAGTATTATCGGTGATTTTTCTTAAATCCACTTTCCTTATAGGGAAGGGTGGAACATCTCCTTCGATTTTGCTTCCCAATACAGTATTGTTTGCTGGTGCAAGCCCTCCATGAGCGAGTTTTCCGTTTTTATCAGCGAATGAAACCGTATACCCTTCTCTATCAGCACTATCCGACAAATACAATCCCATTACCGGTGTCAATGGCGCAGTATCCGCAAAAATGTTCTCAACAAGCGTTCTCGCGCTTGTATCGTTTTGCGCATCTAAGCGGAGATTCAAGGTTTTTGTTGCGACAAGATAATCTATATACTGCTCAGGAAACGTTTGGTAAGAATAGGGTTGATCAGTAAACTGATCTCCCTCTGAAAACAGCATATTATGTGACATCGAGCTCCATACATTCGTATATAAATCATTATACATACTTACTTTGTCACCACCCCATCCCGGGGTTCTGAGATCCCTTTGAATCGTAATTCCTTGAGACTGAACATAGCTTATCATGTCAGGATGAACCATAACCCAATTATTCACCCCTGCTAAAGCAGCAGCATAAATAATAGATGAATTAAAATTCGGATCATAAACAACTGCTCCTTGGACTCTTGATTTATAGAGCACAAATAAGTCTAATGGATCGTTGTGCCATTCGTATGTGAATTTGTGAGCTTTGGCTAAGTCATTTAGCCACCTGGCATCCTGATTCCACCTCTCTTGTATCAGGTAGATCTCTGGTTGCTGTTTATTTACAATACCTTGCAGGCTCGTCAATAAAGCCATTGTTGCGTCATTTGAAGCCCAAATGTCACCAATATGAAGATGTGTTGGCTTATCAAATGTAGCAAATGGGAAGCCCGTTGGATAAGTTACTGCCGCTTGTGCCGGTTTTGAAATCTGAGTTAGCATTATTGCCAATACAAATAGTATTGATACTAATAGTATCGATACTATTTGTATTTTGATTGACCTCTTTTTGATATAATACATTCCCTTCGCCTCCGTTTATTAATTTACTTTCGGACTTCATCAAATCAGATGCGTTTTTGTTTTTTTTCTTTTTCATCGCGATACGGATATACATAAAATGGCATAATCTATCTCCTTTCTCAAAAAATTTATTCACTTTATATTTGCAACGCAAAGAGAGCGTTTACAAATCTCCCTTATTTCTATACATAAATTATTTCACAATGAATGAGCTTATACTTTTAAAAATAGCATTTATTCGTTTCGTTTTTGTAACGTTACAAAAATATTCTAACTGTAACAATTTGTTTTGGTTTAGCTGAAACGATAACAGTATTTTTCTCAAAAAATAATTTCGATAACGTCTCTTCATCCAAACTAACCAATTCGGCAGAAATAACGTCTCGATCAAAAGACAATGTTCCTTTACCCTCTTGTTCTGTAACATTAAATAGTCGAACGATATAACTATTATTCTGGTCTTCTGAAGCTTTAAAGGCACTAATAATTAATTCTTCCGAGTCTATATTTAGGTAGGATTTACTAAGAGGTAAATCTGCTTTCCTTGAATAAGGGGTTTCATCATAGTGCTTGCTAGCCTTACGATCCAAAGAACGAAATCCTGTAATATATTGCTGTTGCTCTTTCCACAGGATAGCAGGGTGGGAATTATCAATGGCAAAAGAACGAATAGAATAGTTGAATTCCAAATCTCTTAGAAGTTGACCGCCCTCCCCACCATTCGTAAATACTTCTTTCTGTGTACTACGGAATAAAGTTAACGCAATTGTTCTATTTTTATTTTCCCTTACAGAGACCTCATACAAGCCTTTACTGTAAATAGCTAATCCATTGTGACCATCATCCACAGCAACGATTCCGTTATGTGGGACTACATCAAATGCCTTGCGTAAATATTGGGATTGATCCTGACGATGAATATCACGCTTTACAAGATCAAATGGAGTACTGGAATAAAAATGATTGGTATCCAAGCATGTTGGAAATAGCATGCGTAAACGATGGTCTCTCGCCGTATTCCGAACCATAGTACGGCAGTAAATGAGTGGATCATCCTTTTTTAGATCAATATATGTGGAGAGCTCAATTTCAACGAATTCCTTGCTTCTGCGATTTTCATTATATTCAATTTCTTTTGGTACCCTAAGACTTACCTGAATATGGATTCGCGTTTGAAAGCGCCCTTCAAATATGGTAGAAATATTAGCTTGTGAACCTATTGATCTAACAGTCTCATTTGTAATCGGCGACATGTGGCTCCATCCGTCACCAATATCTGCTTCATCCTCAAACATTAACAATCCATTATACATGCATCCTGTTTGATTATCTTTTATATCAATCGTTCCATTCGTTCGAACCTGCAGACAGACACGTCCATTATCCCAAGTAGATTCATCTATCTGCATTGTGCCTGGATAGCGTACCGGTGCGATAAAATTTGGAGCACTGTACTCCAAAGGATCAGAACCTTCTATCTTATATTTTTCCAATCTATATGCGGAATATCCAAAAGCAGGAACTTTTGCACGGAATGCAATTCGGAGACGATCGACCATATCGCCGCGTGGAAGTTCTCTATAAGGTCTGTACATGCTTACGCTGTTTGTTTGAATTTCAAGCAATTGGTAAGGAACTTCATTGTGTGCCTCATCGTATAATTTAAATGATGTACCGTTTAAATTATGCCCTCTCATCGTAACAGCAGCATCCGTATTAGCAGGAAGTGCAATCTCAACATCGATAACACCGTCAATATTAGACTGTGATGGATTAAAAACAGTATGTGACTGATGTCTATTTAGCAGATTTGTGTCTAAATGATTAGAGATGAAGTGCATTTGTTCTTTAATCATTTGTTCACTAATTAAACGGGATTGATCGAAACGATATATCATATCCTGATGAACTTGATCAATTGAACACCCACATATGGAATCATGCGGATGGTTTTGAATAAGAAACTCCCACGATTTGGCTATAAAGCTCTTCGAATAAGGCCGTCCCTCCAATGATGTAATTACACCCCATGGCTCTACCCATTTTTCCAATAACATTTCACACAACTGATTATTTTGTTTCAAATGTATCCGCGATGATAAGGTATTCTCGGGAACCCAGTTGTTAATACCATTGAAGCCAAGTGCTTTTTGCTCACCTTTGTACACCTTCAGTGGTCCGATTTTCCCACGTAAATCCTGTAAATATGTTTCAAGATGTGAATGAACAAATTTAACGCTAAGTTCTTTGGATTCATTTAACGTTTTTAATAACCATGGCAGTTGCGGTTCGATCTCGACATGATCCACACCGTCCATGCCCAAACCAATAGTAGTAGTTGCCCTCTTTTTCTTAAATTCCATTAACTTTTTAGCTCGTTCGATTAGTTCTTCTTTATGCTGCCCATATGCATTCTCACGATCAAAAAAAGGCCAACGCAAGGCAAAATAGAAGTCACTATAACTGCGGTCTTCATCTAATTTTAATCCCAATACTCTGCTGCCATCAGCACCTTCCCACCAAATCTCTGACGGATCAGCATCCCCACGAAAGCCGCGAAACAATACAGCGTTATCAATGCCAAATCCTTGCAAAATTTGCGGAAATTGGCTGTTATGTCCAAAAATATCAGTCACATATCCAGACATCAATGGTCGGACACCCCATGAACGGGCTTGACGCATCCCCTTCATAAGATTACGAATTAAAGATTCTCCACTGACAAGAAACTCATCTGGCATTACATACCATGGACCGATTATTATTCTACCGTCTTGAATAAGCTTCTCAAGGCGACTTCGATTTTCTGGACGAATTTCCAAATAATCATCCAATATAATAGTTTGTCCATCCAAAGTAAAAAATTGATACTCAGGGTCCTTCTCCATATGATGAATCAATTCATCCATCATATAAACCAAACGGGTTCGGAAACCCTGATAATCCTGATACCATTCACGATCCCAATGTGTATGAGACAAGACGTAAATTTTTTCGATATTCTTTTTCAAATCACTCATTACAAGACATCCTTTCTTCAAATTACTCCGATTCGGTGCAACAACTTTCTTTGATTTACTTTACATGATCGGCTTCCCTATGCCACATTTTTTCTCGATACCTCTCTTCGCCTAAGATTAACTTAGTAAAGTGGACTCACGTTCGCGAAAATAAGAAGCAGTCTGCATGACCATATGATCCAGTTTCAACCTATCTGGCTTACCATACATCGCCGGATAAGGATCCCCACCGGGTCCGAGAGGTTCAGGTGTGACATAACGTCCTTCCTTGTTGAATCCGAGCAGATAGAGCGCCATAATGACAGTGTCCAAATCCAGGGATCCTTCACCTAGAGCACATCGGTTGCTGTCCGCCATATGCAAGTTGATCAATTGTTCACCTGAAGCTATTAACGCTTCCCCGATATGGGACTCTTCCGATTGCATATGATACACATCCGCATTAATATGTTGGATTCCGGGATGGTCAACAGCTCGAATATATTCTTGAGCATTCAAAATCGTATGGACATAACTAGTCTCGGCAGATCGGATTGGCTCGATCGCCGCTCTTACACTTTGCTGAACGAATAGATCCGCGACAGATCGCAGCATTTCTACACTCCGTTCTAATTCCATTTCATCATATTTTTCTGGTCTTCCCACGGCACCCGGAACAACCAGTAAATAAGATCCTCCCACCGAAGAAGTGAACTCGATCTCCCGTTTTAAATAGTCAATCGCTGCTTGACGATGAATTGCACGGTTACTGGACAGATCATTGTCCTTCGAGAACATACCGCATACACCGGCTACAGCGATGCCGTGGGATTCTAGAATATCCAACGTTTCCCTAACGCGGTAGCCAAGGTCCGGTCCATAATGATTTCCGTGCAGCTCAATGAATTCGATTCCTGCGTTCTGTAACCGTTTGGCCGATTCTTCTAACGACTCCATACCAAAGCCCCAATTGCTCCAAGATAAATTCAGTCTTCTTTTTAAACATTCCGGTTGGTTCTTCTTCAAATTCAGAAAAGCTGATCGGATTTTGTCATTTTTCATCTCATACAGTTGTTTAGACATTAGAATTCAATCCTCCTATTTTTTCAATATGTTAATGTTCATTTCGCTACTACATTTAATGCCATAAGCCCAGTCTGGCAAACTGCTCAGGAGGACATCCTTCTTCCTTCATCAAATCAACCATTAGCTCACGCATTCGCTTCGTCGTCTGGAGATCTTGATTAATAATATTGATTTCTCCTCCAATCCGATCCGATTTAGAGACAAGCATAGAGTCACTGGAGCCTGCGGCGAATGTCGGAATTTTCCATACCGGGAGCGATATGCCGGGAATATGATATCCCGAGGTTACTTCCTCTCCAGGACGAGTTGGAACTGTTAATCTTCCTGTGTAAGAATATAAAGGATTGTTGACATTATCGAAGCCCTGAAACAAGCAATATTCTCCATCTGTACAGCAAGCTCCTCCCCCGAAGATGCCATACAAAACAGCATCCCTGATTTTGGCTTTACTGCATTCAAGAAGAGGAAGCAACGAACGCGAATGAGCAGGCGGGGCATACTGAATATCGAGAAAATCCAGTACTGTTGCATATAGATCGACTGTTGAAGTGAATGAGCCGATTTCTGTTCCTCCCGAATAAGAGGGATGATATATTAATAATGGAATATTGGCATGGCTGTCCCAGTGCGGATACTGTTTACCATATTGCCTGCGCTCTCCGAGATCATGTCCATGATCCGTAGTTACGATAACTACTGTATCGTCCCAGATGTTAAGGCGATCCATCGTATCTAGCAAATGTCCGAACCAATGGTCAATCATCGAGACTTTGCCCATGTACTGCGCCCGGACGAATGCCAGTTCCTGTTCAGTCGCAGTTTCGAAAAATTCCCTCCGCATATCCTCATCCTGATACGGCGGCCAGAAATTGTTAGCCTCATTCAATTCATTCGTCCACATTGATCGGTACGGTTCCGGACAATGGAATGGTTCATGTACGTCAAATGGCTCTAGATGCAGAAAATAAGGTTGTTCGCCATGGTTATCATCGAGCCATTGAACTGCCGACTTCATCAGCTTAGCGGAAAAAAAATCATGCTCATCCTTAAAGTCCTTCACATTATTGTAATAACGGGTTCCCCACCCCGGACGAAATCTGTTGATTGAATCTACCCATGCTGGCGTTTCCTTCAATGTGTCGCATTTCCAATTATCCATTTCCTGACCGCGAATGAGCTCCATTCCCTGGAATGGCTCGATGTAACCGTGAGCGCTATCCTCCCAATAGTGGTAATGGTCCGTAATCAAATGCGTTTTGTATCCACCAACATTTATGGCTTCTGGTAAAGGCCTATCAAAGGCTTCCAAATGTCCCCATGGCCTCCATAGAAAATCTCTCCTACCCGTGAATATCTCTCTTCGGGCAGGCATGCAAGGCAACGATCCAACATAATGGTTATCAAAGCGAACAGCTCTCTCAGCAAAGCGCTTAAAATTGAGACTTGCTCCTGCGATCCCCCCATATGGTTCAAGCATATGCTTGTTCAAGCTGTCAATGAGAATCATAATAACGTTCATTCTTACAGCCTCCTTGCCGATAGTATATCCACTTCAGTTATAGCGACCGTAAGCCTGTTTCCAGGCATCCGTACCTTGGGTCAAACTGAATAGATTGGAACCCGATTGAAGTAGCTTGCAACAACTAATCCTTGTTACTGAAACTTCCATACATCGGATATATTCCTTGTTGCGGACTAACGTTTATGACTTGCTCCCCATACCAAGTCACTTGATAGGGTTTATGATACACAAACTCAACTTCCTCAAAAGTTTCAGGAATAAATGTGACCTCATAGGTTAAATCTGTTTCAGAATTGCGAATAACTACATAATTATCTATTGTAAAGTAATCTGCTACTCCATCCTCACGATGTATATTTAGTGAAATTGGTTTAATCCTATCCGGTATGCGAACAACAATATTTTTTGCAATCCGTGGTATAATAACTATTCGTCCATCATTGGGTAGATAACTTTTAACTTCAGCTAAATTATTCTCCCATGAAAATAGTAAATTAAGCAGGATTCCCAAATCAGAATCAGTAATGATATGCTTGGTAAATTCACAGATTCCTTGAACCGCGCCTTGAGTGATGTCTAATGTATTAATGGAAGAATCTTCCTTTTGCAAATGACTGCTGGGCGTTGGAAATCCAAAGCCCCCGATCATTCTTTCCTTCATATTATACTCATGATCGCCTGTCGGACTTGGGACTTCTTCAATAAAATAATTTTTAAGTACCTGACTCGGCAATAAGGAAGAACGCATGAATTTTTCAGCATGCGCATAGTACTTTCGATCCAAATGGGCTGCCAGAATTAACTGGATCTGTATTAAGTCACCTACTTGATTAGCCTCACCTTGGTCTGTTTCCAGCCAAGCCTGTTCCTTGCACCACCCATAAGAACTATAAAATTCCTTTAAGCCGATTTCGTAGACTTTTCGAACCTGATCTATAAGTATTGGATTCTTTGTGGAAACAGCATATTCAAGTATCCCGCTGAGACTCGATGTGATGGAATGAATATGATTCGCAGCCTGATCCTTCAGAAGCCCCTCTGGTGAAAAGCAATTTTGCATTGTGCTTTTACTGTGTACCTCGCAAAGCTCGAGGGCTTTAAGATTGCCTGTCAATCTATAATACTTTAACATTGCACCCACCAGTCGTCCTTGTACCAATGGGTAGGCATGACTGATCGACTTAAACTCTTTTTCTCTGCCCATTCTTTTGGCCATATCATACGAAAGAGCTCCGGAATTAAAATCGGTGAGACTATAAACAGTATCGACAAAGTGTGCGGCAAATTTACGAGCCACCTCATTGTCTCTTAGCTTTATCAGCCATGTAAGGCCTTCGAGCGCTTCCCGCAAATTATGAAATTCAACCACTCTTGCATTTTGCTGTTCAGAATCAAAAAATGAGGGCAAGTAATCTTCGTTGTCACAGCATTCCAATAAATACCGTGTATAAACGTTTTCCGCATGATGGGGTGTAGACCTTCCAAGAATCTCCTCCGTATACAAAAGTGCATCAAGTGCTCTCCCGGTTATATGGGGGATTCCTATATGAACAGCATGGTTGGCAATAGCGGTACCATCACTTCTCCTGCGTATCCCGAAGAAAGGCTCTTCCTCTTTATCAATATCCAACATGTTGCATAAGTATTGAGTCGCTAAATCAAGCCTCTTGATTAAATCGCCATTATACCATTGAATGTCAACATCAATCTTTTTTTCCAACATATAACCTCCAATTGTATGGATAATTATTGGGGTGCGTTTACATTAAATAGAAAAATTCAACTTCTTTCGGGTTTCATTCTAAAATGAATCGTTTCCGGCCATCCTTTGATAAGGGTAACTCGATCTGAGTCCATTCTCTGATAACCTTCTTTAAATACCTCCAGAATATATTCTCCAGATGCAATAATGTCTGTGTCAATTGCATAATTGCCGTCAAGATCCGTGAATGCCGATCCGTATTTCGTTCCCTCCAGTCCTCGAATGACCACCATGGCATTACTCAAGGGAGTTCCTTTAAGTTCGCAAGTCACAACACCCCATGCCTGGGTAGGTGGTATGTCCTCTTGGAACATCGGAGATCCTGATCCAGATGGATATATGCTTAAAACCTGGGCTCCACGCCAAAATATACTCAGATCATGCTCCCATACCTTTTCCCTGGTGAATTTCTCTATTAAAGGAAAATGTATTTCAACTTTATTACCCGGTAATAAAATGCCTAATTGAATATAATTGTCATTCAGCATTACCGACGTTCGTTCATTATCAATTATGAGTAATATTTGTTCTTCGGAGATGCCTGTTGGAATGCGTACAGAGAATGCTTTCTCTGATTTTATAATCAAGTCAAGTCGTCCTTTGTGCGGCAAAAAACTGACTATACTCACATCCTGATTTTCCACACTAAAATGTAGATTGATGCTAACTCCCTTGTCTTTTGCGATGCAAATATGTTTTAAAAATTCACACATGGCCGTAACAACCCCAGCCGTTACGTCAGTTGCGTTGACACTTACTTCCTTATCCGTTGAGGCGAAACGATCATTGGGTGAAGGAAAGCCATAACCTCCATGAAGACGACGTCGAATATGACGCAAACTGTCTATAGTTGCCCCAGGATTTTCCACAAATAAACCGACTGAGCGCATCTGTCCAGGCAAAATAAAACTGCGCATATAGATTTCTGCCTTTTCGTAATATTCACTGTAACCAGCACGTGCCAAGTGAAGCGCTGCTTGAACCATATCTCCGGTATTCTCGCCTCGTGCTTTATATCCATTGATTACTCTTTCTTCTTTAAACCAACCATAGCTGCTTGAAATCTCAACAAATCCCTGATCAAATTGACTTTTGAGCTGCAATATCGCTTCGTGGTTTCTCCTGGTTATAGCCCAATCCAAAAGCCCCATTAGTGCGGAGGTTATGGAATGAACGTGGGTTCCAGAATCATCTTGCAGTTGACCTCCCAAGGGAAATCCTCTTAGTAAGTTATCTGATGCATATAGATCCGCAAGTTCAAGCGCATTTTCATTTCCCGTCGTCCGATAGTATTTAACCAAAGCCCCTACAAACCGCCCCGTCGTCTGAGGAGGGGGATATTCAAACGATTCATAGTTTATGTAGCCCGTGTTGATACCTAAAGAAGCAGCAAGTTCAATACTCAATCTTCCTTGTTCGTTTGAAATGCTGCTCATCGTTTTTAACATATTGTTCGCCTTTTCTCTTGCCAACTCATCATTTCTATAAGATGTCAAAGCATTTAATCCCAACAATCCTTCACGCAAATTGTGAGCATGCATCATAGGTCCATTCTCCTGATGCACGAATCTGTTTAAATGATCTTTATAGTCAAACGATTCGAATAACAGCCTTTTCAGGCTTTTCTCCAATTCTTCCGGAATTTTTTTATCGATCGTTGCCTCACCTAGAATAAGAGCGTCAAGAAGCCTGCCCACTTGATGATTTTTATCTAGATCAACCGTATGAATCATTGTGCTAGTACGATCCTCACGAAGCAGAATTGAATGATAGGGTTCTCCATCTTGATCAGGATCACTTCCAGATATGATTAAATTATCCATCGCCGCATTTATTGCCATAAAGATAGAGATGGGAAAACCATTTATAGTATCATTTGATTTTGTAGCCACAAATTCATGCCTCCCAAGGTGACGCTTATTAATTTTATAAAGTGAATAAAAGAGGTACCGAATTCCAAGCTTCAAGCACTAAACTATTTCCTCTCTCCTTGAGCAAACCGAAAACACGAATACTTTTTGACTCGCCAGGGTATATATGGATAAAATTGTTTTCAAAGTAACACTTATTCTGACAATTGGTTTCTTTAAGATGGACATTTAATGCTGTTATATTCCCATTATTATGAATTACTATCTCGCTCTCCCCTTCAGCATCTGAGTTGATCACCAGATTGAGAGTTGTTAGCTCCAAATGGGGTAAAGAGCTGAATATTGGGGCTTCGGATGCGGAAAAGAGATAAGTTCGAGTCACTGGCATTTCTTCATTCTCAAATGTCACATGAATATCAACGAAAAATACGGGCAATGCCCATTCTCCTATCTCAAGCGATATAATTCCAAGCTGTTGTGCACAATAGGCCTCAACAAGATCATTTCCACTTTGTCCAGGATGAACCTTTCCATATATATCCCTAATTTCCCAAGACCAATTGATATTTGATGCCTCAAGGCCATTATGCACATAGATATCACCCGAGAAAATTTGTCCTGGAGCCCAATCAAGCTTATTAAAGCGCATGGACACATGCCGTTTTTTATAAATAGAAGCTACACGATAATAAACCGCTTTAGGTCTTAATAAATAATCAACAGCACTCGTACAAGTCACATTCAAAAAAGGTTCATTAAATTGCCAAGGCAAGACACCCGCATTAATAAATTTTCTCCTACGATGACTTTCAATAGCATATCCAAGAGCTTCAGCTTGCATCATTTGACTGGCATAAATGGAATCCGATAAATCAGGTAGTTCTCCAAAAAGAGGTTTGAGTACCTCATGATAATGATTCCACCATTCACCACCGTGATGGGTCCAAACTTGTGAGTCGATATGTTCCGGCCATAATTGTTCGGCCTCTGGAACAGCATACAAAATGCTCTCCCTATCGGAAAGTCCAGGCATGCCAAATTCACTATGAAGCATCGCGTCGACCTGATTATAATATTCATAGTGACTTGGATTCCCTGCATATAACCAAGGTCCATGGACATCATGATGAACGCCTGTTCCAAATTTATCTGGATTCATTTCCATAGACGGTCCCGATGGTGAAGTGGGTAAATAAAACCTCTCAGGGTCATGCAAGTTAACTAATTTTTGTAAATACTTTAAGTTAGGATCATTCAGTCCAAGCGGTGTACGATCATCCCCTTGTAATTCATTCCCACCACACCAAATGGCCAGAGAAGGGTGATTACGAATTGTCCGAATTGTTTCCGAGACATACTCCGTAAATTGATAAAGATAGGCTGCATTATCTTGTGGCTTATTGTCAATTGCCGAACTTGATTGAGGGAACTCCTGCCAAACTAGAATGCCTAACTGGTCACATAGGTGATAAAAGTGATCTATTTCTATAGAACCTCCACCCCATATTCTAAGAAGGTTTACATGTGCATTTGTAGCAAGACGTACAGCACGCTCATATCGATCATCCTGATGATCCGTGTAATGCTGTGATATAGGTACCCAATTCCAACCTCGGATCCATACAGGAATCTTGTTCACAACAAGCTGGTAAGGAAACGCATCATCGCTTGCGCCTTCTGTCAGTATAAAATTGATTTCTCTTATCCCAAACCAAACTTCCTTCTCATCTATCATAGAACCGCTTTTTGAAACAAGATTTACCTTTAATCTATACATGTGTTGTTCGCCATGCCCATTTACCCACCAAAGATTCGGGTTTTCAATTATGAAGCTTACTTGCTTTTCGTTTAGCCCTTTGTGAATATTGGTCTGAATATCCCCGAAAGCGATAGAACGACCTGTATCTTCATAAATGGACCAATTCAATATTGCATCACTTGAATAAAGGCAGTCCACGTTGAATACAGCCTGTACATCCGCTTGCATACACTTCTTATCGTCCCATACCAAATTGGATTTTACCCATACATTTTCAAGTAATGCTCCAGCATTCATGCGAAGATATACTTCGCCTCTAATGCCACTTTCAATGGACCGCGTAGAAAAGTCCCATTTGTAACTGAATCTTGGTTTAATATGATTGACATGACTTGTGCGTCCGACCTGTGATACCTGATCAGGCGCATATTTCAGAATAATCTCCAAACGATTGGGTTCATTCCTCCTGATTAATGATGTGACATCAAAAGTATGTAGCTTGTAGAGACCTCTACAAGAGCCCAAATTTTTTCCGTTAATCCATATCACCGCTTCATCATCAATACCATTCAAACACAGTTCTAGCCGATCAGATTCCGTAATAGCTTCAGAAAAGTCAAATTCCGTATAAAACATCCAATCTCGATCTGCTACCCATTCACTATGCAAGCTATTTAAACCAGTATGGATATCGCCTATCCTTCCTGCATCACGAAGTGCGCTATACACTGAACCGGGCACTTTAGCATCTACACTTCTTTTGGAATCCATAGGCTCTTGCAAAGCGCTGGTCATGGAAACCCATTCCCATAGTTGCGGCATCCACTCCTGAAGTCTCCACTTTTGATTTTCCCCAGATAACTTAAAAGTTTTCATTTACTTAGCTCCTTATAATTAGAAAATGGGTGAGTTGGCACCTCTTGGCTCAATTGAAATAACTTGTTCCGACCGCCATACCGTAGTGAATTTATGACCATGTATTACTTCTTCGTGGTGAGTTTCTTCACATGGTAAAACCAATACAACGCGAAATGGTTCAGTCGCTTCTAGAACAACATATTCATTTTCTTGTCGAATCTGCACATGAGGTAAAGAAACATCCAGATGAATTCGATTACGTAAGGTTCCCTTAGGAATTCGAATCTTGATTATTTTATTGCCATCACCTTCGACCCCATATCTCCCTTCATCAATACTTATATGATTAAATTTGAATCGGTCACTCGTTCTATCAAATAAGAGATTTACTTGTATTACCGAATCCGTTTCTACAATGGCTTCCTTGTATACTTCGCATAAAGTTTGAATTGCGCCACTGGTAATATCCAAGGTTGTAATTCTAACGTAATCATTATCATAATGCAGTGGAGCCCTATCGTTAGGTGTAGGGAACCCGAATCCACCACGAATTCGATAAGCAATATCCCTCCATTTATCCTCAGTGGGATTTCCCTTTTGAATGACCCATCGAGGCTCAATTTGCATTTCATTTGTAACTTGTGCAGGAATAAGGTGCCCTCTCAGCATAATTTCTGCATCTGAATAGGCTTGTAAATATCCAGCCTTAGCAAAACTTAGCGCTGCCTGAACTAAATCGCCAGTAGCGTTCACTTCTCCACCTATATGATCATTGATGGTCAGTTCTTTAACCCATCCAAAAGTGCTTTTCCAAGGCAGCACTCCATAGTCATAAATTCGTTTCACTTGCTCAAGTCTCTTCCAATCTTTCGCATATAAGAAATACTCTGCAAGACTACTGATTGTGCTAGTAATCGAGTGAATATGTCCTCCTGCTCTTTCTTTAAAGCTGCCATCTGAATTGAAAGATGAATCAAGCGCATATTCGGCAAAGCGTCTAGCAAGATTAATGGCGGTCTGATTTCCGGTCAATATATAGTATTTAAGAAGTGGACTGACCATTCTTCCTGTCGTAGCAGTAGGCGTATAATCAGGATGAACATCCACTATTTTTTTCAAATTTAATAGTCCCCTTTCATCCCAATCACCTTCTTCATTTGTGATATGATCAATTACATCCAGCATTCGATCTGCTATCTCTATTGCACGCTTATCCCCACGCCACCGTATCAGAGCATGGAGGGCAAGTAGCCCTTCACGGAAATTGTGAAATATGATCGTTCTCCGACCCGTTTCTGGCTCAATATAACCGTTCAAACCATCTTCCCCTTCAAACGATTCGAACAGGAATTTACGATAAGTCTCTATTACAGTCTCAGGAACAACAAAGCCAGTTACTTCTCCACCAAATAGTAATGCATCCAGACAGCGTCCCGGTACATGCGCCGTATCAAAGCAAGGGTAGTGTTCTAAATAAGCAGGCAACTCATTTCTAAGTCGAATGTCAAACCATGGAAGACCCTCAGAATCCAAATCAAAGCTTCTCGTCATGTGCTCCATTCCACGGATAATACTATCTCCAATCGTTGTCGAAAAATAACTCATGCTTTCTCTCCTCTTTTTGTAATTTATATTTACGATTTGTTTCGTTTTTGTAACGTTCTATAAATATTCAGAAAAAAACTAGTCCCGGCAGATTGCAGTTGAATTTCGGGTCACTACTTCATGAACATACACCTTTTGGGTCAACTCTTTCTTCTCGTTGTCCAGAATGTCAAATATAATGCCCAGGGCATCTTCGACCATCTGCACAATTGATTGATGAACAGTGGTTAATGGAGGATTACATTTGGATGCTAAAGGAATATCATCATAACCAATAAGAGACACTTGTTCTGGCACCTTTATATTCCATTTACTTAAAGCCTGAAGAGCCCCGAATGCCATTACATCTGTTTCAGCTGCAATTGCTGTGAAATCCATACCATTCTCAGACAAGTAATGATCCATTAAACTGTAAGTACTTATTTCCGAATGTGTGGAATGCAATACCTTTTGAAAGTTCAAATGTTTATCCTGGATAAAATCAAGATACGCTTTCTGACGAATAGAACTATCCCCACTTGAAAGAAACAAAATTTTTCTATGCTCCAATTCATGTAAGTGTGTAAGTGCTTTAAGCTGACCTGAATAATCATCTATTGCTAAATAATTCATATCTTCATCTTTGTGAATGATTATGACAAAAGGAATATTTCTTCGCTTTATTGTCTCTTTAATTTCATCGGGAATCTTGCTCATATACCATATTATACCATCTGTATTCCCGTTGGAAACATATTGATTTAAAGAATCTATATCGTCTTCAATACAGGAATATAATGTGAGCCCGTTGTTTTCTTTAGAAAGAGAAACCGAGAGGCGATAAAGCACTTCCGCAAAAAAAGAGTCATTAAAGATTGATTCCGAATACTGCGGTAGAATAATGCCAATATTATTAGCTCTTCCTGAAACTAGTGAAATTGCTTTCTGATTAGGTACATAATTCAGTTCTTTTGCAATTTTCAGTATTCTTTTGTGCTTTTCTTTAATGACCTTTCCTTTACGATTTAAGACGTATGAAACTGTGCTAAGCGGAACTCCAGCTAAACTTGCAATATCTTTTAAGGTAGCCACAATATTTCTCCTTCAGATTCTTAATTGTCGATCTTATTCAATAATATAAGTTAGTTCGACAATTATCTCCAATCTCCTTCATAGTTAACCAATAGGAGAGGTTTTATAATATGCGAAGCCTTCGAATGAACATGTCATTCATCGAAGCCTTCGCATTGATGCTGATCAACTGAAGAGTTATTTCCCGTTATTTTTTATATATTCATCAATCGATTTCAATCTTTCGTTTACAATGTCCGATCCACCGTTTGTTTTGAACGCTTCCATCATTTGTTTTGCAATCTTTCTAGTCTCTTCCTCGGATTTGGCTGAGACAGCTTTTGCGGTCCAAGCATCCAATTGCCCCCACATATCGCCCCACTTTTTCTGCTCGATCGGCCCTGCAACTGTCAATTGGTACTCTATCGGCATTGGATCTCCCTGTGCTTCTTTCCAAACCTTATTAGCCATTACGGATTCTTCTGTCCGTGGATTTACTTCTTCTACCGGTACAAGTAAGTAATTGAGAAGATTATAGAGATCAAGTCCTGTTTTGGAGGAAAAATCACTATTCTCCTTTTCTCGTTCCGCTTTGGCTTCCGGTTTTATTTCATATAACCCTTGGTCGTTTTTTGAGTAGTATTTATCATCTGGTCCAAATCGCAGAATTCGTGTCGCTTCATCTGTAGCATTCCAATTTAGATATTCCATTAAGCGTTCTAAATTATCGCCTTGCTCAGCAAATTTTTTAGATATGACAAGAGAAGTAAAGGATTGGTTGCCTGGATTTACGTAAACAGGCAGCGGTTTACCTTCTACTCTGATCGGCGGAGATGGAATGAAGCGATTCGAGGGATCCCCAGCTTTCAGAGTTGGATTTACCTTGTCCATATCCCAGTATATCCGCACTGTATAACCAACACGTCCTGATGCCAACTTTTCCATATACTGATCAGCTTTATCTGTCATCATTTCCGGATCGAGCAATTTTTCTCGATATAGTTTATTCATGAATACAAAATATTCTTCAATTGCCGGATCAGTAAATTGATACATTAACGATTTTTTATCATCTGATAAATTCATCCAGCTTTTTGTCCAAGCATCTGCAATAAATTGGCGATAGACATCAAACGTAGCAGGAATAATTTTCTTTCCGTTGACATCCGGAATTTTATCTCTAAACGCTTTTAATACTTCATATAATTCATCCGGTGTCTTGGGCGCTTCCATGCCCACCTGTTTCAACCAATCTTCACGAATGATCGGTCCTACATCTGACAATAACAATTCCTTGATATTTCCATAGTTAGATAGAATCATATAATAATGCCCATCTTTTTTATTTTTGTACACGACATCATTGTAAGATTCGTCAGCATGTTTGATAAGATCCGGATTTTTTTCAATCCATTCGTCAACTGGAATAATAAGGCCGGCCTCTCCCATTTTGTTTACCACTGCTATTGTAGCATCGTTATTTACAATACGCATTACATCAGGAACGTCCTGCGAAGCAAGCATTAAGTTCAATTTTTCCTCAAGATTATCAGTATGGTCAGAAACTTTCTGAATATCAATATTTTTATTCTTGATTAACCACTCATGCATTTCATTGTTTTCTTTTAACGTTACATCGCTTGAAAAATCAACCACCTTGACCTTCAGCGGTTCCTTTACAGGCTCAATTGTGCTTGTTTCGTTTTCAGTTGTAGGAACTGTTTCTACTTTCTTCTTGGAGTTTGAGCTACATCCCGACAAAACAGTTGTAATGAGAATACAAGAAACTAACATTGCTGTCATCCATCTTTTCATGTTCAATTGTTCCCCTTTCGATTTTCGATTCTAACAAACTTACTTTCTAGCAATATTCAAAACGTGGGTCAGGTCAACCTTTAATCGAACCCACCATCACCCCCTTCACAAAGTACTTTTGCAGAAATGGGTATAAGCAAACGATAGGAAGAATTGTCGCCACCAATGTAGCCATTTTCACCGATGTGCTTGTGACGCTCTTCATCTTGTCATTCGCAAGTTCTGCTACACCTCCAGCAATCAACTTCGTGCTGTCATTCTCACGAATGATATTCATCAGAAGAGTTTGCAAGGGAATCAACTTTGGATTTTGGACGAATACTGCGCCTGAATACCAATCATTCCAATGCCCTACTGCTACAAAAAGTGCAATAGTTGCAAAGATAGGGAGAGAAAGCGGAACTACGATTTTGAAATAAACAATGAGGTCATTGGCACCATCTAATTTCGCCGACTCTTCTAAAGCAGGAGGCAGTTGCTGAAAGAAAGCCCGAAATAGAATGATGTACCATGCAGAATAAATACTTGGTATGATATATACCCACAATGTATTGAGCATGTGAAGATCTTTGAGCAAAAGATAAAATGGAATCAATCCTCCGCTAAAAAACATTGTTATAAGCATCATAATATTGACCACCTGACGACCACGTAAAAATTTTTTCGATAAACCATATGCCATCAGTGACATCAAAAACACTGAAAGCACCGTTCCGATTGCCGTTCGTGCAATCGTAATTAGATACGCATCTATAATTTCAGATCGAGCAAATATAACACTATAATTATCTAGTGTGAATACACGTGGCCAAAAGTTAACTCCACCACGCATAGAATCCGTACCATTGTTCAACGATAAAACAACAATTCGCCAAAAAGGAAATACAATCGAAAAAGACAGCAAGAGTAGCAGCAAATAATTAATAATAGAGAATATAAGCTCACCAACACTTTTTTTCATAAAATCCCCTCCTCACCGAACTTCTTAACAAGTGCATTAGTGGCAATAAGCAGCGTTAGTCCGATGATCGATTTAAACAATCCGACTGCTGTAGCGATAGAATAATTAGCACGAAATATTCCGGTTGTCATAACATAGGTATCAATGATTTCCGATCGATCCATCAAAGCTGGGTTTTGCATTACGTAAATTTGATCGAATCCTGCATTCATAATACCTCCTGTTGCAAAGATAAATAAAATAAGAATTATACTGCGGAGACTTGGTAGAGTTATATGCCAAGTCTGTTTCCAACGATTTGCTCCATCCATTACTGCTGCTTCGTAGAGTTCTTCATCAATACCCGCTATAGCTGCCAGATAGAGGATTGTTCCCCAACCGATTGTTTTCCAAATTTCCGATACGACAACCATCCCCCAGAAATAATCTGGGTTTCCAAACCAAAATATAGGTTCGTTGATTATTCCGATTTTCAGAAGAAAAGTATTTACTACTCCTCCCTGATCTATCGTGAATAGTTCATACCAAATACCAGACACAACTACCCATGACACAAAAAATGGCAAATAGGAGATTGTTTGAATTACACGTTTGAAAAACAAATGTCTTATCTCGTTTAACATCAACGCAAGTATGATAGAAGCAGGAAAACCGATTATCAACTTCAATAAACTGATACCGATCGTGTTGATCATAATCGCCTTGAAATTATATTCATGAAAAAATTCGATAAAATATTTAAAACCCACCCAAGGGCTTTTTGACACTCCCGCTACAATGTCATAATCCTTAAAGGCGATCAGCACTCCGTACATAGGAATATAGGCGAAAATAATAAACCATACAACTCCGGGAATGATAAATAGATATAAGTATTTGTTGTTCCAAATATCCTTCTTTAAAGAAAAGCTATATCTCTTTGAGGCAATAATAGTTGAGTGTTTGGACATTTCAAAAACTCCTTCTTCGAATTCAGTAAGTACGATTAATCCTGACCGACAGTCTCACCAGATCTTATTTATTAATCAAATTGTCTGGGCTTTTCTAATACCGAATATAGCTATGTATTCTAATATTCATAGACTAAAACAGACTATCAGTCCATATCATTTAATTTCTAAATTACATGATATTTCAACAGTTTATTTTCATCATATATACAGATTGGAATTGTTAAATGATGATTATAATCTGGTAAGTGAACATTAATCCTGAATGCGCTTTCTTTTTACTGTTAAAATGGCCATTTTTTTTCATATAGCACACCATCCTTGATTTCTCCCTTAACTAGCAAAAAAAACTGTATCGTTTTTGTAACGTTCTAACTTATTTTTAGTATATCTATGGATCTGTTATTTGTCAAATACTTTATATACGGTTATTGAAAATAATATACAGCTTTCTGTTCGGAACAGAGGGAATTTCATTTCAAGAATAAAATGACAGGGGGGTACCGTCTAAATCGTACATTATGTGTTTGATAAGGACGTAATCTCAAATCAGATTACTGCAGAATAAAAAATTACAATTACTCTGAGTCAACCCTAATTCATATATTTCTGTGCCTTTCTCTACTAAAATCGAAATGCGGATTTGGTCATTTTCCATGAAGAGTGTTCGCATACCCAAATAAGTATATTGATCATGAATTCTGCAGCCATAGTTACTTTGGGGACGGAGATGATTCATAGAAACCCCCTATGTCCATAGTTCTGAAGCAGAGCACACCGTTATTCATAACATGACACTTTTGAATCGCTTGTTCTTTATCGTTCCCTTGATGATCCCATTGTAAAAAATATCTGAATTCGTAAAAACCACCTACGGTAGCTTTGAAATTTGTTTCCCAGAAATTGTTTAAAACCCAGGAATAGAGTTCGCCACTGTTCATGTTCAGCTTCGGATGACCCTGCAGCAAGATGGGGTGATGCTCCAATAATCCCAGATGGATTAAGGGGGTATCCGGCATGGAAATGGATAAGCTTCCCTTGTCGGAAACATAAGCAACGCCTTCTTGTACACAATAAAAGTCTGTTCCAGTACCCGGCAATTGATCTATTCTAGGCCTTATGGAAGATCCTGTTTTCTCAATCCATAATTCGCCAGGTGCAAATCCTTCTCCAAAAGGCAATGCGATATATACATTTTCCGGTTCCCATACACTGTCTTTATGAATCCTTACGGCAACATCTACCCGTGGTATCCCGGCATACACGGTCAACAGCAAGGAAAAATAACTTGCTCCTGAAAGTTCATAAACTAATTCAACAACAGAGAATAACTTTCCGGAAGTTATTATTTTCGAGTTGGTTAAACGACCGCTTGATCGAACGGCATTCATTCCCTTACGGTTCCTTCCCATTAACGTGCGGATTGGCGCCATTTCCCCCGGGTCATGAACGGCTGTTTTTTCGTATACGGGAGTGAACGCATGATAGGTTCTGTCTGATCGAAGCATCTCTCTTCCTGTAATCTTATCCGTCCATGAAACGATCCCTTGCTCCGTTTTCCAGCTTATTCGCACAAAAGGCGACTCTATTGAAGAGGTCGTGACGACAATCTCCTGATCATAATAAACTTCAATATCACGAACGCCATCGGTCCCCGCTTTCTGATAACTGGAAGTAGTCATCATTTTCTTCTGATCCTCAGGGGCAATAACAAATATTTTCTCTTCCTTTGATTTGAGTTTTACGGGAATACAAACCATTGTACCCCTACTAACTGTATACAACTGGTGGGGGATTTTATTGTTCCCGATGGGCTCTATAACTTCAAGTCCTTCTTGAATTAGAGGCAGCTCCCATGAATCTACGAAAAGCTGTGCGTAATCCTCGATCTCATAAGGAAAGGGATTGATAACTTTGTAACTCATGGTTCTTCCAGAAGCGAGCGGGGCTTCTCCCTTCGTTTGCAGAATATCGTCCAACGCCGAAAAAACGATACGATGCGCTTGCGATGCATAAGCCTCTTTTCGAACACCTAACGATTGCACCAGCGGGTTCCACGGTTCTGTTACAGATGAGGAATACCCCCAAGTATGTTCGGCGTATAACATCAGATTATACTCCGCCTCGAGAATCCTGGTAGAATTTATTAGCTTTGCATCGGGATCCAGCCTCTTCACTTTACGTAGGGTTCGTTGAGCTTCTCTGAAAATTTGCGTATGCATCGGTGTTGATGCAACACCGTCAGCCCACCAGTCCGGCCAGTCTCCTTTATACACCGGGATCTCTTGCGATTGGTTGCGAAGCAGCGCGAAAAATTGGGATAAGGTGGTCATTTCGATCTCAATATGATTTCCGTGAACTTCGTTCCATTGCTTGATAAAATCGATGATTGCCCCATTCGGCGGTGCATTATCTGTCATTAATCCCGAAACCATGACAGGAACAAAACGATATGGATACCCCTCTTCCTCTAATTTACAGAGATATCGGCTGATCCTTTCCTCCGCTCTCTCCCATTGGTTAGGTACTATAGGTGAATGGATAAACTCATCCTGGATCACATAGGATAAATTGGCCTTAGATGCAATTCCTAATTCGTTGCCTAAATTATAGTGATCTCCATTCCAAACCAAAATGCGTTTTCCTTTCGGCGTCTCCCACCAAAAAGGAATCTGTTTGCGCCCCGCAGGAAACATGCCATGATGCGTATGTACGCAGGAAAATAAATTCTCAATGCCAAGTTCTGCCAAACACTCTGCATAACCCCAAGCATATCCGTTAATATCCGCAGTCATAGCCGAATTCAGAGGTACTTCAATTGAACGTGCGTACTCAACTGCTCGTGAGGTCATGTTCGTTAAAACCTCATTATCGATCAATTCGGTCATGTTCAGATAAGTTGCAGATAATTCGAGTTCTCCTCTTTGTAAAGCCTGTTTCAACCGTTCATGCCAACCTAAGTCCGTTTTTTCAAGGAAGCGCTCTACCGCCCAGAACGTTTCGCATGTCCAACGAAAGCCTTCCCATTTGGCATTTTCAACTAGGTGACTTTCTTCATTGATTTCGATCGCTTGCTTAATAAATTCGACATGATATTTTTCAATTTTCTCCTGTCGATCGGTATAACCGATGTCCGTATGCGAGTGATGAATGACAAGAATCTTCCATTTTTTCTCAGGATAGTTCATGTATTTGGCTCCTACTTTTTTATGATCTTCCCCTGTAGAATTTGCCTCGGCGAAGATGATGCAGCACATCCTTAAAGTGGATCAGGTGGTTCATAAGCTTGCAACGATTTCGACAGATGCCTCTTTAAAAGCCTGAACTAATTCTAATTCAGGAAGCCGATCCGTAATAATCCTATCAATAGTTGAAAGCGAGGCAAACGAGAATAAATCCTTCATCCCAAACTTGGTATGATCCATGACGATATTGACTTCCGCAGCCTGCTCGATCACCAAGCGTTTGATCTCTGCTTCATGCATATTGGAATTGCTTAAGCCATGCTTCACTGTCGCTCCTGTAGTTCCAATAAACACGCGATCAAACGCTAGCTTGGCAAGCGAATCACATGCAAGGGGACCGACCAAGGTTGATGTTTTTTCCAACAATATGCCCCCGACGACAATTGTAGAGATCTGCTTTCCTTGTAGCTCGGCAGCAATATTCAACGCATTGGTTACAACGGTTATATTCATATTGGGACGCAAACATTTCGCAACCTGCAGTGTCGTCGAACCCCCATCAATAAAAATCGAATCTCCAGGCTGAATAAACTGCACAGCTTGAAATCCGATTTTTATTTTCTCATCAATTAACACTCCAGTTCTCTCCAGCAATGCAATATCTTTTCCGACCAGAATTGCGCCCCCAAAGGTCCGCCGGAGCAAGCCCATTTGTTCAAGCTTCTCCAGATCTCTGCGCAGCGTCATTTCCGTAACCTCGAACGTTTCCTTCAGCTCAGCAAGCTTCACTTCCCCGTCCAAAGCCATGCGATCCAATATTTGTTGTTGGCGTGTATTGACTTGGTTTGACGTCATCTGTTTGCCCTCATTCATTTAACGAATATGCAAGCTTATTTCATATTTCATAGTTTCACCAGGTTCCAAATATACAAGTGTGCCTCGCTCACGCTCTTCCCGTCTGCCGTCAACCCAGCAATTAGAAGGTTCAACTCCAAGCACATGTGTACCCGCACCAGGCATCTTCCACTGCACGAGCTTGGGAAGCGTGTCCGCTGACCAATTTAACGAAACCTTGACTGGAGCAGTACCTTGATGAACAGGAAACCGTGGATTCACAATCTCAACCTCTGGTTCTCCCTTCAATTGATGATAGTACACACGCTCGCTATAATTCGCATCAGGAGCCTGCCATTCATCTACTCCTGCCAAGGGCGATTCAGCATCACGTGCTTTAACCGTAGTATCCTTAATGAGAATCTGGGTTTCTTCGCTTAACAAAGGAAAGCCAAAATTGAAGTGATACAAAATCATATGCGGGCAGCGCTGAAAGCCCATATTCCGCACTTCATCCCGAATGACAATCTCATTTACCCCAAGTCTGCTGCTAATTTGTCTCGATAAGCGTAAGTGCCCTCCAAAAATGGAGGTTTCATCGACCACGCCTGAAACAGTCATTTCCATTTCGTCATCCGACCATTCGCTCACAGCTGAAACCTGTTTAGCCGAAGTATGATGCACACGTCCATGCAAGCCTAAGCTCTCTCCTTCATCCTCGTTTGGAGAACCTACTTGCATCAACCCACAGGTCATAAGTAAACCGCCGGAGGCTGAACGAAGCCAGCCTATACCTGCCTCATTATAATAGCTTGGATGAGCATCACCATTTGCAGATTGCCAGCTGATTGGCATTCCTTGAAATTCCGCTAGTGAGATATCAAGTCCTTTGGTTGGAGTGACATAATAACATAACCCTGCTCCAGTACGAACTTGAATTTGTTCAACGTCAGCTTCATTGCCTTCCAGCCCTTTAAATCTACGCACACCAGCAATTTGCTCCATTCGACCTACACGAGCTTCCAGCTCACGGCGTGTCCATGATTTTCCATATAGGTGCATTATCGCGTTTCCTCCTTATTCATCTTCCAATATGATAGGCATCCGTTCAACGCGAGGATCGGTAAAGATATCAAATTCATCACGACTCGTACTGGAAAATTCAGATACCACTGCGCCATCATCGCCAGCTTGAAACCAATGTTTAATGCCTGGATGAATCGTGTACTGCTCGCCAGGATTTAACTCCACCTCATGGAACACTGTATAATAAGGTTCGCTGCCAGCAGGTACAATACCTTGGAGCTGCTGAGCAGCTTCGCCTTCTACATAGAGAAATACCTTGCCCGAACGGCAGCGGAAGGTTTCCATCTTACCGGGATCTGCGCCTACATGAGGATGCAAATGCTCTGGACAGGTTTGTCTTGGGAATAACAATAGCTCTTTAGCACAATAACGATCTGTATTGACATATGTAATTAGTTCTAACCCTTGAATTTCTAGCTCATTCAGCCCAAACCCCGCAACCTCGATATGTTCTTTCTCAGCTGCTGTTAACTCAATCTTGCAGGCTTGTAGCATAGCTGCTGCTTGATCCTGTGCTTTTCTGACTTCGCTTCTTTTCATATATTATAACCTCATTTCCATTAAAATTTATATATTCCGAATAAGCTTTCAAACTATGCTTCACTCGTCCACAAGCCATCCTCAGTTGCACGCCAGCCAGACAAATTCAGCTTCATCCTGCGTTTGGACCATCCGCTTTGAATACGCTCTTGGAGCTTGGATAGATCTGGAATTCCGCTCGTCGCGTCGGCTTGCTCAACATTACATGCGCCTACCCCCACTGCGGTTTGCATCGTATCCTCCAAGGAAAGTCCTTGCAGCATGCCACACAAAAAACCTGCAATTGTGCAATCGCCAGCCCCGGTTGTGCCTACCACTTCTACATCGAAGCAAGGTGCTAATAGCTCCCGATTAGTCCAACTATCGATTCTCTCGCTTACTGGCGCACATAATCCGCTGGATGCAAGACGATCTTTATCCGCTATTGTACGCACATAAAGTCCAAATTCGCCAAGCTTCAATCCAACTACAGCAGCTCCCATCGCCAGCAACTCCCCCGCAATTTCAGAAAGCATCACCCCGTCAACTAAAGGCAATAAATCACCCGATGGTGCTCTCAACAGCATTTCCTCGTAAAGATCCCGATGGAGCATATAGAAAATTTCTTCAAAGCTCGGCAAGAATACATCGACAAACGGTAAAGCTCTTCCTAGGATGGCTCGCCAATCCGCTCTGCCTGCAGCCGACTCCGGATCCGGCTTTGCTAAATCTAGAGAAACCGTCAAGCCGCTAGCTTTCACCTTGCTCAATAGCAGCTCCAATTCCTCGCCTTGATTCTCGTACATCTTCCGCATCAAAGGCGGGTAGCCAAAGTGAAAGAGCCGCACCCCAGCCAGCTGTTCCTCCTTCAAATCTGCAGACGAATAGGTATCATTGGCTCCGGTACAATGCAGAAAGATGCGGTCAATATTCGGTGGATTAATAACAAGGGTATAAGAGCTGATCTCCCCAGGTGCGACAATCATCCCATCAACAATATCCTCACCCTGCTGCTTAAGCACCTGCATGATCGCAGCACCAAATTGGTCATCGCCGACTTTACCCATCAGCTGGACATGGCTGCCCAAGCGATGAAGCGCCAAGCCCGTATTCGATACTGCGCCGCCCGTCGTAATAACAGCCGGACCAATATCCACCAGCTTGCCTGGGACAAAAAGCGCATCTATCCCCGTTTTCTTCTCCGATATAGTTGGGATGATATCCAAGCAAATATGCCCAGCCACAATCACTTCCGCTCCACTTCGGGTCAAAGCTAATCCCCCCAATTAATCTGCGTGGTGTTGCCTGTACGATTGGATTCCAACGCAGCCGTGAATACAAGATGACTGCCTGCTGTTTCTTCCGGAGTTGCGCAATAGAACTTCTGTTGCATATTTGCACCGTGAACTAACTCATCACAGAAAGCCGCCCACATTTGCAGGATAGAATCCGAGAAGCCAAATTCAAAAATACCGCCTGTAATCGTTTGATAAGCTGATTTATAAGGTGCATCAACAACATGCCAAGCTTGAACACCGCCGGGTGTATAAGGCAAGGAAGCAACCTGCTTTGGGTTTTTGGTTGTAAATTCTGCCGATAGCTTCGTTCCTGAAATTCGGATGAACCATGTGTTCGCATTCCCTGGGGCAATGCGCTTCGTAGACAATACCATCGGAAAGCTTTGCTCGCCTGTTTCTACCTCACAAGCAAGTATCGCATTATCCCAGGTTTCACAGGGCACCATATTCCCGTGATTATCGGGACGGTCTGGCACTATTTGGGACAATAAGGCACGAACCGACTTCGGCTTCCAGCCAAAACGCATCGGCAGATGAAGGACATGCATCCCCAAATCGCCCATACAACCATATTCGCCATTGGTCGCGATTCGCCTTTTCCAATTGATCGCTTTGGTTGGATCCAAGTCGCTTGAATGCCAAAAGCCTGCTTCCACTTCGATGATTTTGCCAAATTTATTCTCTTGTACCCATTGTATAAGCTGTTGAGCTCCTGGATAAAAAGGAAATTCAGAAGAACAACGCACAATCACCTCTGGATGCTTTTCAATCGCTGCTTGAACTATTTTGTTAGCCTTTTGATCGATACCGAATGGCTTTTCGCCCAGTAAATGCTTACCTGCTTCGATGATATCTACATAGATTTGTTCATGCAGATTATGCGGAACTGCACAGTAGATCGCTTCAATCGATGGATCCGCAAGCAGCAATTTATAGTCTGTATATGCTTTTTCCACACTTGGCACATTTTCTTCAAACCATGCAGTAGCAGCAGGTACCGCATCACAAACCGCAACAATTCTCGGTTCAAAATCCACATTCGTTAAATGAAGCCACCTTGCCGCCGCACTGGCAAACTCTTTACCCATTAATCCGCAGCCGATTACGCCGAAACGTATAATTCTCTTAGCCATAGTTAGCAGTCTCCTTAAGTATTAATTATTTCAAAAGCGCTAATGCTTCAGCTTCCGTAGCACCGTGATGGACGATTGACATCAATGCTTTGGTCATGCCTGCCGGGTTAGAGTGCTGAATGACATTGCGTCCGTATACAATGCCCGATGCGCCTTGCTTCATCAATTCTACTGTGCGACTCGTGATTCCCTCATCACTGGCTCTACCACCGCCGCGCACCAATACCGGAATACCGGAAGCAATTTCAATGACACGATGATATTCCTCTACATGGTCGCAAGGATCACCTTTAATAACATCAGCGCCTAATTCTACCGCTTGCCTAACCAGTGGAAGGATTTTTTTGATATCGCCATCCACCATATAACCGCCTTTGGCTTCATTAGCCAGCATGACTAGAGGTTCAACCATTAAAGGCATGCCGTATTTCTCTGCTGCCGTTTTTAGCAGACTTACATTCTTAGTGCATTGATAATGGAGCTCAGGCTGGTTCGGCAAAAGCAACAAATTCACACAAACCGCAACCGCATCAAAGCTTACGGCTTGCTCAATGGCGCGATCGATCAGCTCACTGAACAAAAAACGCGGAAGCTCACTGCCATAAATATTAGCAACATCCGTACGAAGCACTAATCCTGGCTTCTGCTTACCTGGTATCGATTGCAAATGTCTCGCTTGACCTACACTCAATTGAATGCAATCTGGATTCGCGTCTACAATCGTTTCAATTGCCTTCTGCATATTCTCAATGCCTGCTAAAAAAGAAAACTCGTTAAAAAAGCCATGATCCACAGCCACATCCAAACATTTTCCCTGAGCACTAAACATCCGGTTTAATCTAGGTTTCGTCTCCATTTTGTTTTCCTCCTAATGTTTGTTTTTAACAATTAATGTTCTTATATAACATAATATTAAGTTAATTCGCAACAATTGTCTAGCTTTAAATATGAGAGAAATATATTCTTGTGGAAAATGACTTATTGCGGTTTAATCATAATGAAATGTTCAGATAAATCATGTTCATTGCTCCTGCCGTCAGATACTTGTGTAAGAGGGATACTACTCTACCATCTTTGATTGTGTTGGACAACAGTTCGATCATCTTCGATTGATTCACTGTGTCGAAAAATTTCTCCAGGTTCATGTCGACGACATAGGTATATCCTTGGTTTGCATACTCCTCACACTTTCTCAGTGCGTCGTGAGCGCTTCTCTTGGGTCTGAAACCATAACTTGGTTCAGCGAATTGTGGTTCGAAGATGGGTAACAGTACCTGCGCTATGGCTTGTTGTATGCCGACAATAACCAAAACCCCACTCGGTTGGATCGAAGCGTTATGCATGATATTTTGTTGGCCAGAATTTAGGGTATGAAGCGAAGCAGAGCCTAAATTGATAAAAATAAATACTGACGCGTGCGCTTCTCTAAAGATTTTTTGTCTCCATTGTAGAATTGTGCCCATTGCAGATTGAAACCTAGATTCTAAATCTGGTGCATCCCCTCATATTGTTTGATTCATTTGGAAAGAGAACAACAAAAAACTCCCGAAATCAAATGTGATTTCAAGGAGTATTAATTGTATTATTGGTGCGCGTAGAGGGACTTGTATACTAAAGAAGTCGAAGCAGAACGTATCTTTATGCAGAAGTGTTGTATAATGGTTCCCAGACAGAAGAGTCGGTACATAGCGGGACTGAGGAGCGTAAGCTGCCTTTTGTTGGAGAGTTCGATCGACTGTACGGGAGTTGCCTCGATTAGGAAATTGGTGATCCCTACTTGGGAGTCCCTTATAAGCGTAATGGCCGCTATACTGCCCTAACAGGGATTGGTATATAGTATTATCATTTTATAGAATTGAACTACTTATTCCTTCTATTTATTGTATCCAGAATTTGATAAAATTAAAAGGAGCAATTTGAATCGAATCAATCTGGGGGTCATCCAATAAATTATAACCGAAATGATTCGTTTTAACGTTTATTCCATTAACGTCACTAAAGTTAGTGGATAGTTCCTTGACTATCCAAAATGTAAATTGTGAGAGTTTGAGCATGCTCTTATATCCCAGTTTAACTTTGAAATGTTTGCTCGACCAGTTGATGAACAAGAATTTTCGAATGTCGGCAATATTGTTCGAAAAAGTTTTATGGTATAACGAAGACCCGTAGTTTTCTACAGATTGTCGCCAACCTGATTATGACGACGGAACCGGATCAAGGAGGTGAAACGTATGGCGAAGTATTCGGATGAAGAGATCAGAAATATGCCCAAAATCACGATTAAAATCGCTGCGGATTATTTGGGCATATCCCCGAACATGCTAACACTCGGCATGCGCAACGACTTGTTGCCCATCGGTTTTGCGGTACGTAACGAAGACCGTTACAAAGAAAGTTGGTCCTATACCATCGTGCCGGAACGTCTCATTGCCTATAACCACGGAAAAATCAACGCAGTTCAGGTCGAGAGTATCGAGAAAAATTTGAATACGATTATTAATCAATTCGAGGAAATGAAACGGGACCTGCTTTTTCTATTAAGCGAAAACGAGGGATAGGGGGGATCAAACAATTTGACGCTATTCTTGCACCACAGACAGTGAATGAACCTCTGGAAGAAAGCGCTGCGGAGGGTACTGCTGATACGGAAGAAGAAAATCAAAAAGCCATGCAAATAGAACAAGAGATCATGTCTGAGCCCAAGGTTCGTATTTCCACTGTTGCAGAGAGCTTATCCGAAGAAGGGAAGGAGGAGACCACTGTGCCAGAGCTTTCGGAGATTGCAATGACACGCAAGCAATTATACGATGAAATTTGGGAAATGTCAGTCGCCGGAGTAGCCAAAAAATATAATCTTCCATATGCTCATCTAATGAAACAGATTAAAGAAGTAGGCATTCCGATTCCTCCGTCCGGATACTGGACCAAGCTCAATTTTAACAAGCCTGTAACCAAACTGGAACTGCCGGAACCTGCGGATGAGAAGATTTCCATTTACAGAACCGTATCGGTCACTCGTAAAAAGAAACATCAAGCGATTTCTAAAAAAGATTCCGGTATAGCTGAGATGGAAACCGCTGTTGCCGAATCTTCACCAACGCTTGAATCTTCTGTGTTACCAGTTGAGGAACAGATGCCGTCCGTTTCAGTACTAAATAAAGATGATGCCAGCGAAGCAGCTCAAATGGTCGGACAACCGGAAACGTACGAACAATATGGACAAACCTACAATATTTATGATAGAGAAACCTTGTACAAAGAAGTATGGATGGTGCCTGTAACCGAAGTAGCGAAAAGATATGGCGTCTCGGATGTTACAATCCGTAAGGTCTGCCAATCTCTTGATATTCCCACGGCTCCGGTCGGATTCTGGACCAAGCTTCGTGCTGGTAAATCGGTTACCCCAATACCACTCCCGATAAGCAGCAAACCCGCCAAGAAATCAGGCGTAAGAACCGGAACGGAGTATACACCCCTGATTGAAAAAGAGACGCTCGCATTTCTGAATGAGGAAGAGAGAACAGTCGTGCTCTCCGTTGCAACGCAAATCAGGATACCTAACGAAAACGCTAAGATGCACCCGACAATCGTTGCTCATCGCAAAGAAGCCATAGAATGGAAGAAAAAACGCAGAGAACAAGAAGCAAGAGGCTTCAATCGGCATGCTATGGATGCTCCTCTCTTTCTTGCCGACAAAGTTTCCGATGAAACATTACCTCGGGTGTTACATATAATTGATGCGTTAATCAAAGCCACGGAGCCGTTGGGATGCTCGCTAACCAGCGATTTTAAATTTATAGTCAACGGGGAAACTGTCTCTATATCGGTTTCAGAAGCGCAAGACGAGATCAAGCATATTCCCACGAAAGAAGAAAATATGCAGCTTCTGAAGTATGAGGAGGACAAGCGCCGAAATTCATGGGCGTCAAAGCCAAAAATCAGAAAGTATGACCATGTTTATAATGGCCGAATCAGCTTTTCGGTGTATACCGTAAAAAGCTTTCGCGATTGCAAATCATACGTCATCGAAGACCGCCTTGGCGATATCATGATCGCATTGTACGAAACTTCCGATATTCTCCGGCACGATCGCGAGGCCCGCGAGGAAGCTGAACGTAAACGTCAGGAAGAAGAGCGACGAAAAGAGGAGCGACGACATCGCTTTAATGCTGAAGTAGACCAAACGATCACGTTGGAAAATTTTTCGGAGGACTACGATACCGCCTGCAAAATAAGACACTATATTGCCGCAGTGGAGGCATCCGCAAACCTCGATCCCAAGTTGATGAAATGGGTGGAATGGGCAAAAGCTAAGGCTGACTGGTATGACCCGACGATCGCAAGAGAAGACGAATTTTTCGGGAAACGCGATCATGAAAAGAACGCGGATAAGAAGAAGTTGGAACGTAACAGCTACAAATGGTGGTGAAGGGCAGGCAGAGCAAAGCAAGCGGACCATACTTTCTCAAGGTTTGCTTGCTTTGTTTTTTATCGAGATCATTTCCCAAAAATTTATGTTATTCACCGGACTGTACTTTTTATGTTGGTCCCGAATATCTCTGCTAAACAGATATGTTTTTTTGTTTCTTAGAAGGGCAACATTGGATAAGGTAGTTTGGACTCATTTGTGCCTGACACCCAGTACATACGTAAACTTCTTCACCATAATGCTTGATTTTCTTTAACGGTTGTGTGGAGAATAAATTTTCTTCCTCTATAAACCGGTTAAAAAAGTTTTTCCGGAGGTTACTGAGGAGTTCCAATTCTAGATTATAATCAGGATTATATCCATGATCAGCGTGCAGCCAAAGCTCAAACCGGTGCATAATCTCAGTATACGGGCCATCCCCTTTGCGCGTGCTGCCATCCTTGGGGAATGCGATCCCAAGAGAATGCTTCCACCCCAAACCATTACGAACTTCTTCTGTAGTTTTCGTCTTAATGTCCTCGTATTTGATAAAACCAGTCTTTAATAAGTGAATATTCAGGAACGATGGCTCATTTTGATCCAGAGTATTCAATTAAATTGCATTACCCTGTTCTTATATTATCATAATCATTAAAAATGATGAAGAATATATCTTCTCGAACTATTGGACTCAGCCGGCTCTTTACTATAAATCGATTGGTAGAATTCCTTCTCTTCGTCAATACAAATGCAAATTATTTTTTGGTATCTGTTACAGATCTTAGTTAACAGATCACGGTGAATCTGAAACCGAAATCCTGAAGACAATTTTTCCCTGGAATATGTTTCGTCCTGGTAACCCTCTTGCCATGACTCATAACGTGCAACGAGTCGTTCATCCTGAAGAAGATTCAGCCCTTCAAAGGTTAGATTAAATTCATCCAAAATAAAAGAAGCAAGACTACAAATTTTCTCATGACCCAAAAATAACGGTGGATTATTGTGGGTAGAGATCAACGGAAGTGTTTCATCATTTTGAGATTCAATTCTTCGTTTTCGATTTTTCAATTCCGTTTCTGTTTGCTTCACAGTGATCGACATAGCTGGATTTGGCAATATTTTTTCTGTCCACAAGTCCAGTTCTTCAAGTCTCTCTATACTACCGTAAAGCTTTTGTGGAATGAGGAATGTCTGAACGGCATGAGAATTCCTGTATGGTACATTAAAGATTTCTTCCTCTGCCATACTTCTCAACTCATATATAGTAATCCATTCAGCCTTATCTATAGATACAGCAATTTGCAGCGGTTCAATCAAATCGAGTTCCTTCAACCATTCTTTTTTGTCTTGAACTGTAAGAGGCATGATATCTGCAGGTCGCGCTGAAGAACTGTAAAAGATACTTGCAGGATCAGCAGGTTGAATGAGTTGCCAAAGCCAATCTATTTGTCGTTGGTTTAGTTTAAACTTAATTGCAATTTCGTCAAGAATTTCCCATAGCATTTCCATAGTTAGTTCTTGAAATTCTGTTGTAATCCAGACAACTGGCCAACCTTGAGGATGCACGTGACCATCCCAATCATCTCTAATCCGAACTAATTCTTCATCTGCTGACCAGTTTATTGCTTTCAATTTTTGCTCAATAGCGGCGATGAGACTGCCAAAAGGCACTTGAATTATTTCCTCTATTTGTTCAATTAGCTTAAGAAAAAAATAAAGTGTATGACGTTTAACAAATCGACTGAAATCTTGCGAAGGAGATGTGGGCAACCGAAAATTCGGATAATAAACTTTCTCTGAGTACCCTCTCTCTATATCTTCAACAACGTTGAAAACTGTGCTCTTCAATGGGGATAGTGCTTTGATCATCATTAGAATACGTAAGACCATTTGACGGCATAGAAAATCCTCTGTAAGAAGAAGTTGAGCTAGCGATTCCTGGTGTAATACCAATAAGCCCGGTTGATGCGCTGTTACGCAATATAAAATAGTCAATAGTCTACGACGGGCTCTTCCAGAGCAAGATACAGACCTTGTTAAAAGAACAGGAAGCGTCTCATTAGGTTTATGAATGGCCAATTCCGACAACACTTTGATAAGCCTTTCACCGAGATCAATTTCTTGTACTTCTAATTGGTCTAAGACAAGCTCGAGTATATGTCGTTCTAAATCCGGCAACGGTTCCTTGTAGGATATTAACCAAGAATAATCTTTATCCTTAGGAAGCTGGGCAAACATACTTTCACAATGACTTAGAAAATCCATGAATATGTGTACCAACTTATCCGGTTCGCCTAGTACATTCAACCCTGCAGCGGCAAGGGCAGGCGTTTCATCTCCTCCTGCAGAACCTTTCGTGGATTCATAGCACTCTTCAAGGACCATTTTTCTTGCTCTCTGTTTGTCTATTGCCGCAACTGCAGACAAATATTCTGTATTGCTATTCCATCGAGAAGAGCCTCCGTAAGTTTTATAAGCAAGATCAAAACATAAGATTGCATTGTCATGATCGCCAAAAGCAAGAAAACGTTGGGCTAGATTATTAATTAAGCCCGAATCCTGCCATCGATCCAAAGACTGCAAATAACTTAATAATGGGATCAGATCCTTATGCAATTTTGCTTCGGCTATGTGATGAGTAAGACAATAATTAATCAGATCTTTTTTATAAAAATGTTCATTCTGATCCTGTACTTTTTTTATCGTAACAACAAACTCGGAGAAAGACAAAAGACATCTCTTTTGCAACTCCACCTCAGTTATATTGTTTCCGTCGACCATAAACGTAGAAGGTTCTTTTTTGACCTCCATTCCCATGTTATAGTCTTTCTTCACTTTTGATTGAAGAATATAGCCGTGATCTTGTCTGATAGTATCAGGCCAATGCCTTGGCGGAACAACTGTTAAGATAAAATTCTTGAACCGCTCTTCAAAATATGATTGCACTTGAATAGAACCAGATTTAGCAGCTATATCGACGATATGCTTGCGCATTTTCATCATCTGATGACTATAACGTCCATCTTCACTAAAATGATTCGCAAACATTTCCGACAAACTCCATAAAAAATAGGGATCACCTTCCTTTGCGGTTAAAATGTACTCCTCTAAGCAGTCCTGCATTTTCCATCTTGCTATGGTCTTAGCGTAATGTTGAAGTAACCCAAACGCAGCCGAACGGTTTATCTGCAACACTATTTTGAAGGTCGTAATTTGTAGCCATTTTGTTTCTTTACCGTCAGTGAGATGTGACATCCAATCCGTCATAGATAATATACGAGCGGAATGTTCTAATGCTTTTTCTTCCTGACGTTGATTTACAATCTTAAGTACGTCGATCAATCGAAATAATGTAATATCTTTGTGATAACCATATATCAGTGATGACTGAATGCCATAGCGCAGTTGCCGATCTGCTTCCTCCCTCATTCCGCTACTGGCCATAATTGCTGATAGACGAATGAAATGATCCGATCGACTGCCGCCTTTTAAAAGAGTCGAATTTCTATAAGTCTCTGTACAGTCCATTAATATTGGAGGTAGCACTCGTGCAACCTTTTCGATTTTGGATAATGTTTCCCACAGCTCAAGCTCAAATGAATAATCTTGTATCGATTCATTAATGCCGTAATGCGTTGTCCAAATAAGTGAGGAGCGAAGAGCGACCAGTACCGTAATCCACTCATCGAGACGATGTGGCAAATGGAGACTTACTTGTTCAGTCATTCGTCCAATTGAGATTGGCAATACCTCTCGAATGAGGTCTAAGGATTCTATTATTCTTTCTCTATCACCACGTTTTGCTTTCACGAGCGCAGCAATGCTTTCACAAGCAGTTTTAAACCAATCGTTTTCCCTTCCTTTCATAGACATCGCAATAGAGGAGCCTGCTTTCAATAGATGTCTTAAAACTACATTCCAAAGTGTAGCCGATTCACCTACTGTGGCAACAAGACTTTGGAAAGCTCGCTCTTCTCCTTCATAAGCTACAACTATGAAAGAATACAAATATTGAAGCAAAATCGGATCGTTGGTGGAAATATGTTCAGGACATGCCAGTTTGGGAGCTTGAATCGTTCCAGCAATGCCTTTAACTATTTCGATCTCCATCCCAGCCTTTGCAGCGTAATATGCTAGTTCAACATTTCCATGTGAAACTACAAGATCCCCATACTCTGCAAATGCATCTATCAATTCCTTTATACGATTGTGACGAGCAAAAGAACGAATGATGTAATATTGAACAAGTTGTTTCGGAAATAACTTTCTAACACGCTTGATTGAATCCAACTTAGTAGTCATACTAAATTGAACCAACGTATCAATATAGGCAGCTAAATGTGGAGCATATCCAGGGGGATAAAGATCTTTTTGCTCCAATATTTGAGGTTTAAAATCAAAAAATGAAAGCCAGCGAACAGCTCGTGCTTGCTTTTTAGAGTAGATTGCCAAGCATCGGGCTATTCCGATCACTTCTATCTTTTCCTGATCACTTGTAGTGGATTCGGTGCCATGAAATTCATTCATAAAAACGTCAAAAAGCTTCTGTCCCAATTCCCAACGATTGGTTATCGCCAATCTGTACATTACTGCCAATGATGTAGTTCGTTCCACTAGCCAATGGTCGGTTTCGGCAGAATATGCAAAAGACATGACATCTTGCTCACGTCCCTGGGCAAGTAAAGACTCAGCCAGAAGAGGTCGATTGAGATTATGCTCAAGTCGTTCAACTGTTCTGGATTTTAATATACTCAATCGACTTAATTGAACAATATCCTGAAGTCGATACGCCGCTTCAATCGCCCAATTTAAAGCATCCAAGATTTCTACCCCTGGACGACAGAACAAAAGTGCTCCATCCACGAAATCGGCATTCACTTCCACCAAAATGTAAGTGTAGTCTCCGATTTCATAACAATATTTAAACATATGACCAAACCATCGGGGTGAATGTTTAATTTCTTTCAGGAAGGTACTCACATTTGTCTGTATCTCTTTCAACCAGTCATCGGCTAATTGATCTATTACAAATTCCCTGAAACTGTTGTGAAATATGGCAAGTCTGCCATCTGTATTCCGCAATAGATGAACTGAAATTTTAAAGGAATCTTCAAATACAGGTCGAACCAAATTTGTAATCCGGTATAGCTCATCCCGATGCACGCTGAAGCGCAGACTTGCCATGACGGCGCATAAGTGTTTTGCATTTGCCATGCCTACACGCTCGAACTCTTCCCAGAGCAAATCATAATATTTGTAAATATCTCCTCCTGATGCTGGGGAGAGAGACGATATGGCATCAGTTATTGAATCACTTCCTATTAAAAGTTCTGATACATAATTCAGATACAACGGCAAGCCTTCACTTTTTCTGTAAATCTCCACGATATCGCTAGATGCTAACTCTATCAATCCTCTTTTGTTTACCAAGTATTCCTCAGTTTCGATGAATGAGAAGAGAGGCATCTGGATATAACTTTCTGGTCGTTCCCTAGCCCTCTTAAGAAAATGAGGCCATTTATGCAGTTCCTGGGTTCCAACAACAATCGTCATACCTTCTGGGATATCTGCAGGTATCGCCGAAATTACAGTATCTCTAGTCTCAGGCTCCAGCCGTTCAGCATGATCCAACCCGTCCAAAAAAATAATGAATCTACGACCCTGGTCAACAAAAAACGTTGCGATTGTTTTCAAACATTCGTAGAAATTACGTTCACTGTAGTCGTGGCGCCGATGCAAGATTTCTGGATATCTACGGTGCATTTCATTCAGAAGATTTGCTCGCAAGCTGTCTGCTTGTGCCCGTATTCGTTGGGCATTATCGTGAACACTAACAAAGCAGTAATAACTCAAAACCTCGTATTTATCGGAAACAATTTTTTTAAAGTAAGTAGTTAATGAAGTGGATTTACCACTACCTGGAAAGCCAGTTACGACTATATACCCCCCGTTTGTATGAAGCAACGCTTGATCTAACTTCTGAGATAGGGATCTTTGTTCTACATAGTGGTTTTGGTTTATCGGGAAAACCTGAGGAATCAAAAGTTTGCTTTGCAGTCGTTCAATTAACCCGTCAATCGTTTCGATCGTGATTGCTTGACGCGAGAAAATGGCAAAATCCTTAATTGCATCCATCAAATCAAAAAAGATTGTGTCGTCCGATAAACCTAGCTCTTTATCCAAGAGAGCCATTCGGATATATTGCTTCAGTTCTATAATATTCGGTTGCCGGGCAAGAAATTGAAAATCGCTTAAAAAAGACGAAAACTGCTCTCCGTTCAAGCCCGAAGCTGTTTGCAGTGTCGTTCGGAGTTTTTTTGCATTCCCCCTCATACGATTTTCTATAAATGCATGCATGAAAGATCCATCAGGCTCAACACAATTTACAAGTTCGACATTTAATGATCGATTTGAACATAGAAGGACTTTTAGATGATGCAATGGATATTTTTGTCGGATCAAATTCCAGCTATCAGCAAACTTTTTTATGTAAACTGGACTGTCTGTATCGACGAAATCTTCGGTCACATAGATGCTAAGAGGATGAACTGCATACTTGACCTGATGAGCCAAAATCGTATTACCATCAAATACTACAATATCATCCAGATTACCTGATTGTTCGTATTCAAGGTACATGTTAAAAGGTTTACGGGCAATATAATACTCTAACGCAATTCGCAATGCTATAAGATCTTGAAATTCATCACCTTTTCTTCTGGAACTGCCACGTTTGCCTCCTATCGACATGAAATCCCGCCTTCCATTTATTTATTCGCCATTATTTTGATTAATCCATATTTCAAACAAAATAATCATGTAAGTACATCCAATAAAAGTTTTTAATTTAAATTCAAAAGTTGTCCAACGGCAACCAACGAAACAATTCTTGATTATGTCATTTTCTTGAAGTGCCTTTATTCGCTACCGATACATTGCCACCTGAATAAATTATTGATTTATTTCACATCTTCATAGTATCCAACTCCTAGTTCTTGTTTCATCATTCTCGTTAGTTCAATCATAGATTTCATAATATCCTCATGGATTTCATCGGTATTTTGAAATTTATTATTGCTAAAAAAGTCAATTGCAAAAAGTATATTATTTAATTGCTTATTAAGTTCGTAAATTAATGATGTGACATCAGAACTCAGATAGATTCGATTTAATAAAAATTCATTTTTTGCGTTGTTAAATAATTCCCTGCTTCTGCTTAACTCAACCTCCAACACCAAGTTAATAATTTCACTAGAAATTTTGCCTTTGTCTCCTTGGACCCAGTCTATTAAAATGTTCTCTACCTTGTTTTCAGGTAGCTTATGTCTCTTTAAATATGCTTCAAGTTGATGCAATTCTAACTGTGATATCTTCTTCACATTAAATTCGATCTTTAGTATCCCTCTAACCTTTCCTTCAGCACGTAAATATAAATCATATATTAGAGCATATTTCTCATGTTTTCTGTTGGTAAATAATATAAAATCTTGAGTTTTACGTTGAAAATCAAATCTCATGCTCTCCATTATTTTTTGTAAATCGTGCTTATGATTTTCCAATTGTTTAATAAAATAATTATTTACATAAGATTTTACATAGTATTTTATTGCAGCCCATATGATGGTTAATACTACTGCTGATGTGATAACAATGTCACTCCAGTCCCAGGTTACTGTCATACAATGCCCCTTCCAATGATTAGTGTATTTCAATATTATACCACTGTTTTTGTTGACATCATAAATCCTATTCATTGGAAAAGACCTTACATGTAAGTTCAATTACTACCAATCATATTAACCAAAACGTGTGCATTATCATTCTAAAAAAACATTGATTCGGTTTAATTTCCACAATAAATTAAAACCCTCAAGATCATAATGATCCTGAGGGTAATTTGTAAATGTAATGCGCGTAGAGGGACTTGAACCCCCACGGTTGCCCGCCAGATCCTAAGTCTGACGTGGCTACCCAGGAGACGCATAAAACTCGGATGCTCCGAAGCCTTGAAATGTATGGTGAGTTGGATAAAGCAGCCCGCGCTAAACTTTTCGTCTCGCAGCCTGAATTTCTCGGGTCTGACGCGGCTGTAAAACGCGGTTCGCCGAACCCACCCCATCTCAAGGAAGGAGCTTTTTGGTATGTCCGAAATCGAAAGCACATCTCTCCCCCACATCCAGCCCGCCACGTTTGACCTGCCCGCTTTTCAACAAACGGTAGACCGTTTTCTCCAGGACGGCCGTTATCGCAATCTGTCTCCTCGAACGCTCGAATTTTATGAATACCATCTCTCCGGCTTCCAGAGCTTCTTATTGGTACGAAACGAATCATTAGATGCCACCTCTTTCATCCCGCTCGTTCGGCAAATGATCGCGGGCATGCAGAAAAATGGCCGGGCGACCGACACGATCGCGGGAAGAATTCGCTCATGCCGCCCGCTGTTCCGCTTTTTATACACGGATCACAAGTGGGTGCCGTTATTGACAAATGCCACTACATCCGCTCCCGAGCGCAAGCTCCACTGCTTTACGCCCGAAGAAGTCCGGGCCATCTTGAATCAGCCAGATCAAAAAACGTTTGTCGGCTATCGGGACTATGTGATGATGCTCATCTTTTTGGATACCGGCATTCGTCTCACAGAAATGAGCCATCTGCAGCTGGACGATGTCCTGCTGACGGAACAATCCATCCGCATTGTCCGCAGCAAGGGCAGCAAGTCCCGTTACGTTCCGATTGCTTCAACCTGTCTGAAACATCTTCAGAGCTATATCCAGCTGCGCGGAGAGCTTCCCTTTCACGATTTGTGGATTACACGCAAGAATACGCCGCTTAAGCGCGACGCGATTCTTAAAAACGTTAGCAAACGCTGCCGCGGGGCAATATCACCCACCACACGAGGATCCGCTCATACCTTCAGGCACACGATGGCGCGGTTTTTTTTGCTAAACGGCGGCAGCGTCTATGCACTCCAACACATACTCGGTCACGCCACATTGGAGATGACCCGAAATTACGTATGTTTACTGGCAAGCGATCTTCAAATGCAGCATGAGAGATGGAGTCCCATCGAATCGTTGCTCGCTTATGCCGAAGAAAACACAAACCGAAAGGAACTTCGACAATGGGAATGATGAATACCCGACGGAAAAATCAGGTCGCTTCCACAGCCGCGCAACCCTTTTTAAAGACTCAACCTTCGTTTGAAGATTTGCTCTACGTCTTTTTACTCGACTGCAAGCATCGGAATTTATCCCGCCGAACCATTGGATTTTATGAATACAGCCTTCTACAAATGAACAAGAGCTTTACGGAGAAAAATCAAACCCTCAATCCATGTTCCGTGTCGCTTCAAGATCTGCAAACTTATTTTGTTGGTCCTATGATTAATAAGACACTGGCTCCCCATACCATCAACGGACGATTGAAGAGCTGCAAAGCCTTCTTTTCCTTCCTGTTGAAACATGATTATGTAGCGGTCAACGTCGCGGAAAAACTGACTTTGCTTAAAGCGCCGAAAGATACGATTCATACGTTTACGCACGATCAAGTTCTTCAGTTGCTGCGTATGCCGAATCAAAAAACGTTCACTGGCTTACGTGATTATACGATCATGATTGTACTGCTGGAGACGGGCATTCGAATCGGGGAGCTTCTTGCACTGACACTTAAGGATATTAATTTCAAGGAGAGAGAGCTACGAATTGATCCAGGGAAGGGTGGCAAGGCGAGAAACGTACCTTTTCAAAAGACATGTGCCAAGGTGCTGCAAACCTACATTTCCGAGCGAGGTACAACCAAAATCGATATTTTATTCGTTTCGCTGGAAAACGGTCCGCTACACATTCGCAGCATCCAGGATCGGATCACCGACTATGGAAAAATGGCCAGAATTACTGGCGTTCGCGTATCGCCACATACCTTTCGGCACTCCATGTCAAAAATGTACATTCGCAACGGCGGCGACCCTTTTTCGCTTCAACAAATACTGGGCCACTCATCGCTCGAGATGGTGCATACGTATGTCCGCCTCTTTAGCAACGAAGTCAGGGAGCAGCATTATCGGTACAGTCCGGTGGAGCATATGAAATTGGAATAAGCGCATAACTAACCAGGCTTAGCTCTCAAGTAAGATGCTCAGCCTGGTGCGTTTTTTAGATTCAATATCTCAACCAATTGTATTTTAATTTGCTCTAAATCCTCATCTGGCAATTGTCCCATGACCCGTTTGATTAACTCCGAATTTATTGTAAAAACCCGGTTTGTTTTAACAACGGAGGGCTTCAACAGTCCGCTTCTTTTCCATGAAGTCAAGCTATAGTCAGTGGATGACATCGGAGCGGTCGAAGTAATCATCATGCAGATTACCTATTTGGTTTCGCGCTGACTCTCCTCTGAAGAAATGACAAGAGCCGGTCGTTGCTTCAATCCGGTGAGATCACTTAACATATCTGTGCCCTCACTCCGTGGAGTAACTTCCCCGCAATAACTATATTGTCAGAAGGAGCTATCCTAAATGTCAGCATAATTGACTGAGGGACAGCCCCATCTTGATATTATTTATACCGACAGTGCATGTAAATGACGCGGCATTTCGCGAAATCTATATTGGTACAAATGTATATACGGCCAAATGTTTTTATTTACACATCTCCCTAATTCAATTGCTAAACCTGCAGGACCAGCATAAAAAAGATGTATATCATTATACCGATTTTTTTCATGAAGTTCTTCGGTTCTCATCTTAAATAGTTTGGATATCTGTAACACATGTTCTCTATACAATACCAAATCTGTGCTAGGTTGAGCTACAGAAATATTCAACAAATCAAATTGTGAGTGATTAACCACCACTTTGATATCCTCAATATGAACAGGATAGCTAACCGAAATCATGCATATTAATACTTTTGTTTTATTCTCAACATATGAGGCGGTAAGCTCCAAATCTGGAAGGTTGCCTATCACATGAGGCGGAGCAGATGAAACCCATACTTGTTTATATCTATCATATTGATAAATTGTCACAGGTACAGTATCTGATATTAATGTTCCCAAATGTATCAATAAGGGAATCGGTGATAAGGGAAACACCTCAGCACGAACACCGTTATATGTTTGATAATAATCAATAAACGTCTTGTATAATTTCTCATTATCTTCTTTACCTTTCTCCCAACCTTCAAGAGAAAAATCTGTGAACTGTTCTTGATGAGAGATACACTCAACTAGAACACTATCTATTTGTTGTGAAAGTACAATTTGATCAATGGGACCGTGCATTGTTTTATGAATTAGAGCAATAGACTTATTATTAATATTTAATCTTGATAGCACAAAATCTTCATGGGCTTTCTTTATTTCAAATAACCTTTTTGCAGGGTATAACTCTTTTTGAGTATCGATTAATTTATGGTGCTCACTGCAAAGAAAAATCAAGTTATTTGAGCTGTCAATACTTGCATCGTCAATTCCATGCATTTTGCCCTGTTCTCGACGAGGACCTTTGTCCCCGTGCCCAATAACGTGAGCCTTTTCTCCAATGTTAGTTTTCGTCCCTAACTCTTCAAGTATTAATTGCTTCTTGCACATAGCGCACATTCCACCGGAACGCAACCATAAATCCAAATTATCTCCTGCTGATAAAGGCTTTCTCGGATTAGACACAGCCATCCCCCTCTCAGTTCAACTCCCCTTTAATGTACTGCAAACAGTAAGTAAAATCTTTTTTAAATTCAAATGTATCTTGATGCTCATATAAGCCTAGAAGCATAGTTCCATGACAATTCCTCGTCCTTAAATCATTTCCACATGGACAAGGCAAATGCCCTCGAATCTTTTTAATAGATAAATGGTATAAAATATGCAAAACTTTATCAAGAGAACACACTTGAAATAATTCCATATAATATTCCAGTAAACCTTTTGCATTGTGGCTTAGCTCTCCGTAGGGAAACTCTCGATTGTTACGTTTATAGTAGGAAAACGAATATAGATAAGGAATTATTAATTTATTTATGAACCCCAATAAAGTCGGATCGTTTGAAAAAGTGATCTTCATCGCTAGCGGTGCGCCCAGACATAGTGTTCCATCGATAAACTTATGGAACCCATCGGGAATCCTCTCTTCCAATTCTCTGACAATTGGAAGGGAGTGAGGATAAGTTATTGGTAATTCAAGTTCAATTAGAAATGCCTCCTCTGTTGGCACCTCCATAAATTGTGCAATAAAGTGAAGTTCACCTCGAATGAAGTATTTATTCCCCTCAAATGTCAACACAAGATTCGGAAAACTATCCTGAACTGTTTTGTACTGCTCCCAAACAATTTGTACGTTCATTATTACTCGCCCCAAGGTTTGTTCGGTTGAGAAATATGAACCATTGGCGCTGCAATTACTGCTGCACTTGTCGGTAAATTTAGAGCTTTGGCCGTAGCAATTGAGGCTTGTCCAAGAGTTGACTCAAATGATTTGACGATTTTACCGATGTCATTACTCCCCAAAATTTCGACAATATCTTCCTTTACCCATCTTGTCCATTGGAAAAATGCTTTTGCTTTTCTATTGTCATTTTCGTGCCAACGATCAGCAAAGTTTTCATCTGGATTAACAGGATTCGGTATAAACCAAGTTCCGTCCGCTTTTCTGGTAATTAGTCTTTGTTCTTGGAGAAGCTTATTTTGGCTATACCCTGGAGTCAAAAAGGCAGATAACATATCAAGTTGGTTGACTATGTTGCGAAGTGCCAGAAATACATTAGGTTCCCCAGTGTACAAATGAGCAGACAAGGTAGTAATAATCATGGAGATAGGTTTATCTGAGGACATAGGGTGGTTGGTGAAACGAATATCACGATGTCGTTTCAATATTTGGATGGCTCGTTGCAAAGGTGTCTTAATGAGTGCGTCAGGAACATCATCAATGCTGGAATAAATTTCTTTATTATTATCAAATAGACTACGTTTCTGTACTGATTTAACTTCGTTTAAATAAGGTCTGTTAATGTCATCAAACCAATCAGCATAGCCACTTGGATTACTAGAATACCATTCATATGTTTTGTCCTTGTTTTTATGTGTAATGGCAATAGCCTTATCAGCTAACTGCGGGGCAACTCGAAAGCTTCTTAATGAAGACTCCTCAGGAGTAGCCGGTAACACATCAAGATGAAATCCTACACCATCTTGCTCTGTATAAAGCAGCTTCCAACAACGCCTTCCCTCTTCGTCAAGCATTTTTTTATACATTTCATTTTCAGCAATACGCGCTCCAACCATGTCCTTTAATTCCTGTGGGGAGATACTACTTTTAGAAACCAGAAATTCGCTCACCAAATCAATATCATAGTCGGTATCTTGTCCATTACGAATAGGTCTTATAACAGTTCCAAGCCTAAAGGAACCTTGAGGATAAAAGTGTATGTCTTCCACACCATCAAATTTTCCTTCTGCAATCCAATTGCTTACAGCGGTATATCGGTCAACAGCCTGTTTATACTTAGTTGGGGAAATATCTAGTCGGGAAGCGATCCCATCTAACAGCAAACCTACTTTCGCTTCAAGTTCAATTGTCATAAAAAATTCATCCTTCTTTCTTATTTTTTTGCAAATAAGAAGGATATCCGCCATTTATGACGTATACATATAGTATAGCTTACAGCAGCTGTATATGTAGGGTATGAGAGATTTTGTATACCCGATACCTTCTTCTTGCTCAGAGGGAATGCCACTTTCCATTCTGGGGTTAGAGAAGCCACGCCTGAAAGACAAGCCAAGTGTGCCACCACTTTGACTTGTTTTTTCAATTATTACCCAATAGACACCACTCCTTTCAAGGAACACTAGCACTCATCTACTATGAGCGCTGATAATTTCTATTATAATACAATATATTTCAGTGCACAAGAAATATACGATCATTAGTTCCTGTTTTCAGCTTTGGAATTGCCCTCTTGAATTTAAGGATAATATTGTATTCATTTCAGATACGATCTGGATGTTCTGGGTGTTCGCGCTTCTACTGTTCATAATGTTCGTTCATGGACGGCCCCTCCTAAGGGAAGCAGATTTTATCATTCATCAGCCTATTGCCCATTTCATTCATTTCTCTCAATAAAACAAAAAAATCTTCAGATTCTTTTGTATGCTATACTAAATAAGTGAAGTTGATCCAATTCAGCAAGGGAGCGTCATGTGAGTCATGAATTTTGAATACAAAAATGAAGAATCCCCAAAAGCCCTGACTACTGCGGCCAGAATAGAAGGGGAGAAACTCGCAAAAAAGCATTTTTCCACTCTACCTATTGATGTAGAGAGGCTTATTACAGACTTTTACGGGTTCACCTTACGAAAGCTTGATTTGCCTGAAAATGTATCCGGTAGAGCTGACCTGACTTCGAAGGAAATTATTGTAAATACGAGAAATAGTTTTGTTCATCAAAGGTTTACTATGGCTCATGAACTGGGGCATATTGTATTAAACCATGAAACCAGACGTTGGAAAGAATTCGGCGGAGCCACTGAAAGTACGCCGGACAAACCGATGGAAGAAGAAGCAAACGCTTTTGCAGCGGGATTACTAATCCCATCCTCCCTCCTCAAACCTCTCGCGATGTCCAAAAAAACCCCAAAAGAAACTGCCGTTCTGTTCCAGGTTAGTGAACACTCTATGTGGATCGCGTATAAAACATATAAACTGGATAAACACTTGTATAAATGATAAAGCCCGCGCCTTTCTTAAGGCGCGGGTTCATCCCCCGTTATGCTTTATAAAAATAATTCACTCAAAAAACGACTCCGCTTGTCATTTTCCCGGCTTTCTTGAATCGCCAGGTCAGTTTGAAGCAATTCTTCTTCTCTTGTCTTCCATTCAAGCGTATGGTGTGTTCTTGCCGCGCTGGCACCTGTGGGCAAACGTTGTTTTAGTACCCATGGACCCAGTCGGTGTCGTTCAATCATTTCCCGCATCCGGTCATTAGAAATATCAAGTACGCTTCCCAGCTTTAATATAACGTGTGGTTCAAAATCCCACGGAGTTAAGGAATCATCGTATATCTGCTCCACTTGCAACCGTGTCATCCCTGTTCGTTCGGCAAGATCGGCTAAATTAATTTGCTTGCTCTGAGCAATACGGGAAATACATTGCCCGAACGTTAAACTGCACCAGTCATGTTCAGTTAATGGCTCATTGTGATTGATTGATTCCCTAGAAACTTTCAGTTCCCCACGCAAAATGCGTACCAGATGATTTTTACCGGTAAACAGGGCATCACGGTGTTCTTCAAGGAATGCTAAATCCCTTTCCCTCGCTCTTTTCATTATCATTCACCAAACTCTCTGAAATAATAAATCGCTTTCGGTTGTGCTTTTAAATAGCTACTTATTCGTACTCGTCTTCATGTGCTCCAAGTCATCTATTAGTTCATTCAGCTTTAATAACGCCCGATTCAACCATCGATATACATCTGCAATGGAACAGTTCATTTCTGTAGACGTTTCTGTTGCCGACAATCCTTGGAAACATCGGTAATAGATAACTTGATAAAACTTAGGGTGCTTGATTAGAAGTTTTTGCATCGCTTGACGGTAATATCTCAGCTTTTCCTTTCGTAGTATCGTTTCTTCTACCGAGAAATATTTACCCCAGATTTCACGATTTTCTTCTTCCTCATTATCGACGTTAACTTCTGCTTCCATGGGAACATCAAGAGATTGCTTTAGCTTTTTATTTCTGAAATAGGTTTTGACTACATTTAGTATCAATCCGTCAACCCAGTTCTTAAACGTGTTTTGATCAGGTTTGAAGTTGGCAAGGCATCTACATATCTCCGCAAAACATTCTTGAATTAAATTTTCATGAAGATGCAGATCTGTTTGCAACTCTCTGCTTCCGTAATATCGAAATTTTTGAAATAATTCGTTCTTGACATGCTCCCTTAATTCCGAAAGTTCTTCATCCGGAATTGAAAAAGCTGCTTTGTCCAATAGGGACTGATACACACCCCAGAACCTTTGTGCCATATTTTCACCGTCTTTCACTTTGCAATTCAATTATCTATTGGAAATGCCGGGTATTTCTCTCACACCAAAATCTATGATGCCAGAATAATTTATAATTCGGTATTCATATCGATGTCTCGAGTCTGCTTGACCATTTTTTTAAACCACTTGAATCTTCCGTGAGCTCCAGGCCATAATTTAATATTATCCAAAATGAACGCATGCACGTGTAGGACTATTTCACTCTTCAATCAAGACCACAACTTTTCTTCAACTGCGAGGCTCTTTCCTGAACGATGTGATCTGAATGGGCGAAGCACCTTGAATATGCCTTTTCCCATACAAGGGCGGTGTTTTTCCTTCCTCCAAAATTGTACGAGGGCACCATGTCTTATAATTGGTTTCCGATCTTTTGGAGATGCCTAAATGTACGATGGCGTTGTCAAAGTCTCCATATATCAAATATTCTGCGCCTAATTTATGAAATTTGATCATGGCCGTGCTTGATGTAATTATACCGGGGATAGCCGAGAAATAAATCATCTTTCCCTTCAAGCTATTAAAATTGATTTTCCCGGCACGAGACCGCATATGCTCACGATCAATCGTTCCATCTTTTATATTACTCCAGCCATCAAGACCCTTGTAATTCTTCAAATCCATTGCTAGTATTTTTCCAGTCAACATTTTTTCCAAGCCAAATAAGTGACAAAAATTTTCCTTCTCAAAATGCAAAACGATTGTGTCATCGTTGCTTAGTTCATATACAAATGAATAGGGTAGCAAATACTGCTCATAAAGCTCCTGCAGAACTTGTAAGCTAATGTCTGAAATCAAAGGTTTAGTGGTTCGAACCATTAGTTGTTCAAGTGTAAGTGGCATTGTTTCCCGTCTCCTTGCATGAAAAAAGCCCTGATGCTTTCAAACATCAGAGCTACACTTGATGGGTAGTATAAGCATTCGGTAAACACGGAGATTATGGTCCCCCCGGCAGGGAACACCACACTACCCAGTGGTGCGAACCGTTTCCGATTCCTGATATCAGTATTTCTTAAGCACAGCCAATTGATACAAACAGCAACAATTTATCGGTAAACACGGAGATTATAGTCCCTCCGGCAGGGAACACCACGTCGCCTATGGTGCGAGCAAAACGCTCCAATTAAATATGTTATATGTATATTATAACGCCAAATACTTATTCGTGCAACTGGCTATTAAAAGTCTTGAGTAAATAATAAAACCCCTCGTATGAGGGTTTTTTGGAACGATAGTTGTAATGCGCGTAGAGGGACTTGAACCCCCACGGTTGCCCGCCAGATCCTAAGTCTGGTGCGTCTGCCAATTCCGCCATACGCGCGCATTATTTTGCAACATTTCCATTTTCAGGAGATGTTGCTTTTTCATTTTTTCGACTTGACTGATTTTGGAAATTGAGCTAAAGTCGACACACGGAGCCGCGCTAAACATTTTGGCTCACTAATCTTAGGTTTAGTGGGCGCGTTAGACTCGGTTCCAGTATAACAGGTTTAGTGCGTTCAGAAAAGTTTAGTGCGGACTGCTGAAACGTAAAATCCAATAATACCTAGGGCTAATGCCCTCTCACCTCGTTAGACCTTAGGCGCGTTAAATCCTAAGTCTAGTGCGTCTGCCAATTCCGCCATACGCGCATAAGACAATGGTGAGACATGAAGGATTCGAACCTTCGACACCCTGATTAAAAGTCAGGTGCTCTACCAGCTGAGCTAATGTCTCATAATAATAATGGTGGAGGATGATGGATTCGAACCACCGAACTCGATGAGAGCAGATTTACAGTCTGCCGTGTTTAGCCACTTCACTAATCCTCCATAATACTATGCCGTCGAGAGGACTTGAACCCCCAACCTACTGATTACAAGTCAGTTGCTCTACCAGTTGAGCTACAACGGCGCATTGGGCTGATGGTGGCTCGGGACGGAATCGAACCGCCGACACGAGGATTTTCAGTCCTCTGCTCTACCGACTGAGCTACCGAGCCGCGAGGTAACACCATAATGGCGGAGCTGACGGGATTCGAACCCGCGGTCTCCTGCGTGACAGGCAGGCATGTTGGGCCACTACACCACAGCTCCACAATTATAACCAAGCTTAATCCATTTGCATGAATTAATTGGTTGCGGGGGCAGGATTTGAACCTGCGGCCTTCGGGTTATGAGCCCGACGAGCTACCGGGCTGCTCCACCCCGCGACAATAATGTTTTCGATGGACACATGCGTATCCTTATTCGAAAGGTTGATGGTGGACGTTGACGGGATCGAACCGCCGACCCTCTGCTTGTAAGGCAGATGCTCTCCCAGCTGAGCTAAACGTCCATAAGCACATTTGTTATCATAGCATAATCATTCAGTCTAAATCAAGAACAAATATTGGTAGCGGCGGAGGGACTCGAACCCACGACCTCACGGGTATGAACCGTACGCTCTAGCCAGCTGAGCTACGCCGCCTTGCAACAATTTAATGGCGGAGAGAGAGGGATTCGAACCCTCGCACGCATGACACGTCTACTCCCTTAGCAGAGGAGCCCCTTATAGCCACTTGGGTATCTCCCCAATATTGTATCGACTACTTACGATTAAAATTGAGCACAATTTGAAGGTGTTTCATTCCCTCAAAACTAGATGCGAAACGATTGTGCCGCTGAAGGCATTGAAGCTCTTACTTGCTGATCCAATTGACCGCT
>ERZ511473.119-NODE-119-length-183376-cov-73.495120_pt1 | contig 183376 bp, 164 predicted proteins | sample MGYA00374947_ERZ511473 | MGnify/ENA primary metagenome ERZ511473 (study PRJEB26303, sample SAMN06343854) | sediment metagenome | isolation source: hot spring sediment | place: Canada: British Columbia | collected 2012-09-26 ...
TTTAACCGTCCGTGGCCCTATCTGCATCCGGATGGGGCGCTGATCCGGGATGGGGAGGGCCGGACCTGGCGGACGGGGGTGATCGTGCGGGGGAACATCCCCTGGCTGTATCTCCCCCTGGCCGTGCGGGAAGGCCAGGGCGCCGTAACCCGGTAAGGGCGGAGGGCCAGCGACGAGGCGCTGTTCCATCCAGAACACCTTCGCGAAGCTCACTCAAAGAAAGACGTTTACCGGAACAGGAGGAGCCAGATATGGAGAGAAACCTGCGCATCCATCGGGAGGCCATACGGGAGACCATCCGCCAGCTCCGGGCCTGGAGCGCCCGATGGGAGGAAACCCGGGGCCAGGCCCAGCGCGCCGCTCAGGCCCTGGTGGACGCCGCGCAGGCCGCCCCCGCCAGGGCCTTCGAGGCGGCCACCGCCCGGACCCTCCACCAGCTCCAGCAAAGTGGGGAACGGATCCGGCTCCTGGCCGATATCCTGGAGCAGGCCCTCCACCACCTGGAGGAGGCCTTCCTCCAGGCCGCCCAGCCGCTGGCGGAGGGCTGGATTGCACCGCTGCAGCTGCCCGTCACGCCTCTGGCTGTCCATGACAACGGGAGACCTCTGCCGCATCAATTTGTAATCCGCTTCCGATCTGGCAGCGTGGACCTCCCATGGACGACCGCCTGTGGCCCGGTGAGCTTGAGCATGGCCCTTTCCAGGCTGACCGGCCGCCCGATCCCAGCCCAGGAAGTGGCTGACCGCATGGTCCAGTTGAGGCGGATGCAGCCAGAGGTGAATGAGGGCAAGGCGACCAATTACACTAGCTGGGCGGATCTGCAGGAAACCGCCCGACAGGCCTACGGCATAGAAGCCCAAATGGTCTTTCTCCAGGGCTCCCCTTCCGATCCGGAGGCCGCCTGGGAAAGCCTCCGCCAGCAGATCGCCCGTCCCCACACGACATTGATCGCCCTGGTCACCGCTAAACGCTATACCACTACCCGGGGAAGCACAAGCTGGCCCGGCTCCGAGGTGGTCGTGATGCCGGAGGATCGTAAGAAGGGGGACGGCGGTATTCTGATGGGGCCCGAGGGGGAAAGGCGAGGGATAGCCCCTGCCCATTGGGTCGTGATTGATCGGTTGGAGGAGCGTGATGGCAACCGATACGTCGTCATCAACAATCCTTATGCTAACCGACAAGAACGCTATTCCTGGGATGAATTCTGGAAGTCCGTGAACCGGGCGGCCAGGGCGGGGAATCGCTGGTGGGTGCTTTCCCTGGAGGTTCCCTCCGAAACCCCGGAGAGAACAGGCCCCACATCCATATCCCCATCCGCCACCCACGGCCCAATCCCTCAATAGGATTTAGGAGAGGAGGAGCTCAATGCACCGCGGATGGATTTCATGGGTCCTGATCCTGACTCTGGCGGCATGCGCGCGCCCGCTGGTGCCGATCCCTATCAACCCACCGGATCGAACGGCAACGCCGACGGCCACCACGCAGCCTATCCCTCGGCCGACGGAGACCGCTTTCTCCCCGCCGGCGACCGTCGCGCGCCCCTCCCCCCGGCCGACGCCGACGGCTCCCCCCACGCCGACCCATGTCCTGGCGACCACCACTCCCCGGCCGCCTGCCCCCACACCAACCCCCACCCTATGGGTTCCAAGGGCCCTTTCCCCATCCCCGCGGCCCCAGCCGCTTCCGGAGGGCTTCTGGACAGAGGGGAACTGGATCGCGGTGTTCCGCCCCGAACTCGAACACGGGGCCTGGTCTGAGGGAGCGGTCTGGCTGACCGACGGCCAGCGCTGGATCGGACCGTGGCCCCCCGATCTGGCTGTGCCCTTCTGGACCCTCTGGAACGAGCGCCTGCATTTCTGTTACTGGCGATCGAAGGAATGGTTTCCCACCCCCGAAGTTCCCCCGATGTGCGTTGAGGCGCCAAGCACGCTGATGGTCTCTCGCAACCGGATCGGTCCTTATGATCAAAACCCCCAACTGGAGCTGAGGCCATGCGGGAGAAGCGGGGAGCTCTGTGTCGAACAGAAGGGCGAAAGGCGATCCCCTCCCCTGCAGTTCCCCATCCCTGAGCCGGTGCTGGAACCCGGATATGTATCCCCCGGATATGTATCCATCGATGAATGCCGTTCGCCGGATCAGCGGCATGCCCTGATCGCTATCCCTCAAATCGGTGGTCCTCTATTAGAAGGCGATGAACTTTTCCGGAAAGTGAATCCCGATTTCAATCCCCCGCCCCTCGTGTTCCCGGGGGGCCTTTACTGGACCGATTACCAGTCCCGGAACGTCATGACGGCCCCGATCCATGCGCCCACATGGCCGGATCAGCAAGCCCTGGCCCGCGCCATGGCCGAACAGGGGCGATTTCCGACCGCCTTCCTCCCGTTCCTGCAACGCAGCCTGCTCGGGCCAACCGAAGTGGGGATGGAGTGTGCTCCCGATGGACGGTTCGCGCTGCAGACCTTCCGGATCTGGCTCCCGCCGGAGGAAGTCTACCTTCCCGCGGATGTGCGTCGTTACCCCAACCTCTTCGACAGCGATTTCCGGCCGCCGCAATACGCCAATCTCCTGTGGGTCTGGGTGATCCGGGTCGAGGATGGAACCGGCTATCCCCTGACCCTCCTATCCGAGCTGTTCAACGTAGAGCTCCTCATAGCCGGTCCTGAGCGCCTGGCCCGATTCGAGTGGGTTCCATTTCTCCGGCTCCCCCAAGATCTACCGTGGGTTCCGCTGCCTCCCCGTCCGCCGGAATATCCTCCTCCCTGGGAGGCTCCATGAGGCAACGGTCGCGGTCCATCGAGCCCCCAGCCCGATAAGGGCAGAAACACGGGGGATGAAGCGCCCGGCGCTGCGAATGGGTGGCTATCATCTTAATGGACGAGAAGCACGTCATCTGGAGGGCGAACGATGGATACGGTGCTGCGGGTGCATCCAGAGCAGATCCGAGGGCAGATCCGGCGGTTGCGGGCGTGGGGGGAGGCGTGGCGGGCGCAGGTGGAGGCCAGCCGGCGGGTGGCCCTGGCGCTGGCGGAGGCTGTGCAAGCGGTCCCAGGCCAACGCGGAGGGGCCGCGCTGGAAGCCCTTCACAGAGGCCTGGCCCGATGGGCCGAGGAGGCGGAGCAGCTGGCTCGGGCGCTGGAGCGGGCCCTGGAGCGCCTGGAAGCTGCTTTCCAGGAGGCGGCCGAGCTCATTCGTATGGAAGCTCCAGGGGGCTTTCGATTGCCGGCGGTTCCCCTCGCAATCGGACCGGATGGTCGATCGATGGCCTCCCAATTCGAAGTCATCATCCCTGCCGCGCGAATCCAGGCGGACTGGTTGCAGATGATCGATCGTTCCGGCATCCCGGAAGAACGCAAGGCGCAGCTGAAGGCTGAGATCCAGGCCATGGCGGAGCGGGGGATCCCGATCCCCTACAACCAGGCGTGCGGCTGGGTGGCGCTGAGCATGGCGATCAGTCATCAGCGCGGCCGTCCGGTCCCCGCTCAGGAGGTGGTGAACCGGGCGCTGGAGGTCGCTCCCGGGTTCCGGGATCGGGTCCTGCGGAATCTGACCGAGGATCTCATCGCCGGTCGACCCGTGAAGGCGGACGGCCGGGCGGGGATGCGGGAAGCTGAAGCGGAATATGTCACGACAGGGTTTGTGGATCTGGCGCCGGTGGCGCGAAGCTATGGCCTGGAGCTGGAGCAATTCGAAACCCCGACCGGTAAACATCCGGACGAGCTGTGGGATCGCCTGAACCAGCGGATGCGGCGCGGAGAAACGGTGATCGCCCTGGTGAATGCGAACCCCTCAAATTGGGGTGAGCCCCCTATCCGCAACGAAATACCGGGGACAGGGCTTCGGTTCTCGGATGAGCGAAAGGAGGTCGAGCTGCCGGCGGGGGGACGTCTGCGGCCATGGGATTCGGGGGGGGCATCGCACTGGGTGGTCCTGAATCGCCTGGAAGAACACCAGGGCGAGCGCTTCGTGGTCATCAACAATCCCTTCAACAACCGCACCGAGCGCTATCGCTGGCAGGATTTTCTGAATGCCGTGGATCGCCAAGTTCGAGTAAAGGTTGTGAACGGTCAGGTTCGGGAAAATCCGAGCTGGTGGTTCCTCAGCGTTCATCAAAAGACAGGGGAGGAGTGAGATGCGGCCGGCTCGCACAGGCTGGATGGCGCTGATGCTTGCCAGCGTGATGGCCGGGTGTGGGACGCCAGGGGGCGCTCCGTCCACCCCTTCTCCTTCTCCAGGGATCCATCCGGCCCCCTCCCCGACGCCTTCACCCCATGTCTGGACCCGGATGCCCCAGCCGTCGGCGACCCCGCGGCGGCCGACCCCGACGGCGCGGGTGGCCCCCACCGCGACGCCTTCGCCCGAGGCCTTCGAGCCTCCTCCGTTATGGGTGGCCGCCCCGCTGTCCCCCAACTGGCTGATCTTCCAGCCGCCGGGCCCGAAGGGTTTCGGCCTGAAGCCGGTGGTCTGGTTTACAAACGGCTTTGAATGGGAGGGGCCGTTTCCGATCCCGGAATCCTGGGAGATCACTGAGGCGGATGAGGAGAACATCTTTCCGCTCATGAGGCGGCAGGGGGAGTTCTGGATGGGTTGCCTCAACCGCAAACAATGTCTGACCCGTTTGTCGTTCGATGCCCCGGTTCCGCGCCAGCCCCTCCATGCGAAATACCAGACCTCCGCGCTCGTGCCGGTGGTCCGCCTCGAGCTGCCCGCCGGATGGTCGTGGCCGGCCGTGGAGATCCCGAATCCGTGGCGCGGGACGAATCCGTGCAAGGGCCTAGTATATAAGGGAGAGTGCCAGCTCCATATGGAGATCTCAGGTTTCCCCGGAGACCCGGCCCTTCTGGTGGATATCTGGTGGGATGCGGACTTCGATCCAAACGAACCCCAGATCCCGAATCCGGAACGTCGGTTGCTGATCCTGGAGCCTGATCTCCATCGGAGCTGGACATTAATTCAGGAAGGGAGGATGGGTTACGTGACCACTTATGAGTTCTCTCCAGACGGGCGCTTTTTGCTCATCAACCGCATGGCGGTCTTCGCGGACGATCGGGGGGTTCTGATTTTCCGCTGGCCGGAGGGAGATGGGGTGGCTCGAGGGCCCGGAGCCGCGCGCTGGCTGCAACCGGAGAGAGAGACCCCGAAGCCATGAAAACCGGCGGAACGGATGGGAGCGAGATGAAGGATCCGCTTCTGGTGCGGATAGGGTTGCTGCTGGGAACCGCAGCGGTGATGGTCTGGGTGGACCGCCGGTGGGACGCCCCGTATGGGCGAGTCCCAAACTCCGTCTCCCTACCCCTGTTGGGGCTGGGGCTGGCGGCCGCCCTGGCCTTCCAGGATCTCACCGGGCTGATTCTGTGGCCGGCCTTCTATCTGGGCTGGCGGGCAGGAGGGATTGGGGGCGGGGACGCCAAGGTCTGGATGGGGATCTCGGCGATGGCTGGAATCCTGGGGACGGCCGTGGGATTTCTGGTCCTGGTGATCCTGGCCCGGCTGCGGCTGTGGCGGATGGGGTATGGGTGGATCTTCGGGTTGCGGCCGCCGGCGCGGGTGCCGATGGCGCTGCCCACAGCGGGCATGGCCTTCGGGGCTGCCCTGGCCCTTGCGTTGGGTCGGTAGATCGATCCGAACGAGGGGGAACCCACGCCCTGATCTCGGAGATGGAGCCGCACCGCGATGAGAAGAAAGGGGGTTCTGATTTCTGTCCTCCTCCTGATGGGGCTGGGGCATCGGATATCGGATCATTCGATGGCTCTGGCCTCCGGGTGGACGGACGTGTTCTTCGATGACTTCAGCGGGAACACGGGCTGGAACGTCTCGGCCTGCGGGGACGCCCCCGGGGACCCCAACGGCTGCAACTGGCCCGGCCAGGCCCTCTTCGGATTCAGCGACGGGGGGGCCTCCGTCCTGCGCCTGGTCCAGGACGGCGGCGTCACCTTCCCCCTGGTCGGACGAGAGGGGCTCTTCGACGCCCTGCCCCCCGGCACCCCCTGGGCCTTCGAGGTCCGCTTCCGCTTCCCCCAGGTCACGGCTTACGGGGTCAACATCGGGATGGGCTCGGGATCCTGGACGGACGCCCGCCTCCCCCAGGACCAGCCGCCGCGGGCGAATTGGGCGGACGCCTTCGCCGTCCACCAGGACACGAGCGGCAGCCCCCCGCGGCTGCAGATCTGGGTCTTCGGGACCCGGGTCCTGGAGCGCCCGGCCCCGGACACGGCCTGGCACGTCGTGCGGGTGGAGGTTCAGCCGAACGGGGCCTGGACGGCCTTCGTGGACGGGAGCCCGGTGGGGAGCGGGACGGGCGCCTTCCGGCCCCGGCTGGTCTACTTCGGCAACTATTACGAGCAGTGGTTCTGGGGGGACTGGACGGATCTGCACGTGGACGATTTGCGGATCCAGACCTACGTCGCCCCGCCCACCCCCACGCCGACGCCGTCGCCGACGGCGACGCCCAGCCCGACGCCGTCCCCGACGCCCACCGCGACCCCCACGCCCACGGCGACGCCGACGCCGACCCCGACGTCCACGCCGACGCCTTCGCCCACCCCGACATCGACGCCGACATCCACCCCGACGCCCACGGCGACGCCGACCGCCACGCCCACCCCCACGCCGACGGAGACGCCCACGCCGACATCGACGCCGACGAACACACCGACGAACATGCCCACGCCCACCCCGACGCCGACATCGACCTCCACGCCCACGCCGACTTTCCCACCGACGTCCACGCCGTCGCCCACGCCCACGGCCACGCCCACCCGCACACCGCCTCCCCCGCCGTCGGTGGCGATGCCCTCGCCTTCCCCCACGCCGACCCCTACGGCGACGCCCACCCCGACCCGGATCCGGCCGACCCGGACGCCCACGCCTTCGCCTTCGCCGGCGCCTTCGGCGACGCCGACGTCCACGCCCTCGCCGATGCCCACGCCGACGCCTTCGCCGACTCCCTCCCCGACCCCGGCCCGGGCCTGGGGGATGGTCTTTCTGGACCGGGACGGGGACGGCCGCCCGGATCCGGACGAGCCCGGGATCCCGGGAGCGGTCGTGGAGGCGGGCGGGCGGACGATGGTGACCGGCCCCGACGGGCGGTTCCCGCTGCCGGCGGGGGCGCGGGCGCGGCTGCTGCGGCTGCCGCTGCGGGGGCGGCTGACGGTGGCGGATGGGGTGTGGTTCGGGGTGCAGCCCCTGCGGCGGCCCCTGTGGCTGCTGGGGCTGGCGGCGGGGCTGTTGCTCTTCTCGCTGGCCTGGGTGCGGGATCCGCGCCCGCGGGAGATCCATTGGATCTCAGAGCGCTTGAGGAGGACGCGATGACGGAATTCGATCTGGTCCTGGCGCTGTTGCTGATCGCGGGCTTCGCGCTGCTCGGGGCCCTCATCACCCTGGGCAACGCCCGCCAGGCCCGGGCCATCCGGGAGGTGGGCGAGGTGCTGCACGGATGGGCGATCCGCCATATCCAGCTCTCCCGGGCCGTCGCGGCCTCTGCTATCCGGATCGAGGACCCGATCGCCTGGCTCCAGGAGGCGCTGGCTCGCTTTCCGTTGCCGGAGGGATTGGCCCGGGAACTGGCTCTGGAGCGTCACGGCCATGGATGGGTTCTGCTCCGGAGCCGATCGGGGAAGCTCCTCCTGATTCGCCCGGAGATCGACCCCACTCCCCTGGAGCGGGGATCCCGGTTCACCTCTCCGGTGCTTCCCCCAGGATCTCTTCGAAAAGCCCGGGTGCTGGAGCTTTCCCCTGTGACGGCCTGGCCGACCTTCGATCTGGAGCTGTCTCAGGCATGGCGGCGATGGTTCCCCGAGGATCCCCCGCCGGATCGTGTGCGGCTTCTGATCTGGCCGGAAAGCGCTGAACCGGGATCATCCCGATGATAAAGAGGCAGTGGCGATGGGCCTCTGGCAGAAACGGGATGGCCTGGAGATCTACATCCCGGAAATCGCCCCGGAGCGGATCTGGCCCGGGATGCGGCGCTTGCCGCCGCCCCCAGGGGATCCGCCGGAGATCCCGGATGTGCCGGGATTCCCTCCCATGCCGGAGCGCTCTCCATGGTGGACCTACGCCCCATGGTTCCTGATGTCCGCGGTGTATGGCCTGATGGGCCCGCTGGCCTTTGGGGGAAGAGGATGGATGTATCTGCTGTTCATCCCGCTCGCGGCGGGTTCTTCGATCCTGGCCGGGGAGATCCAGCATCGGTGGGCGTTGCGTCGCCATCGGGCACAGACCGCCGAGGCGATCCGGCGGGCTGAGCGAAAGCTGCGGCGGTTCCTGACCGAGCTGGAAGCCTGGCGAAGCATGGAGGAATCCCTGGAGCGGGCGCTGTTCCCTCCATGGGAGGATTTATGCCAGCGTCTGCAGGCGGGGACGGATCTCTGGTTCCGCCATCGGGGGGATCCGGATTTCCTGAGCGTTCGGGCAGGCATTCGTCGGTCGCCGTTGCTCGCCCGCCATGGCCGGCCGCTTCCGGATCTCGAGGATCTTCCGCTGCCCCTGCAGGGCATCGTCCGGGCGATCACGGGCGCCATTCAGGCTGAGGTCGAGCGTCCGCTTCCGCTTTTGCTCCGCGCATCCACCGCCCTGATCGCTTTCCCGGGTCAAGAAGGGGCCATCGCCCGGCTCCTTCTGGAGCTGGCCTTGACCCACGCGCCTTCCGAGATGGAGATCCGGGTGGGCCTCGGGGACCCGGGTTGGGCCTTCCTCCGGTGGTTGCCGCACGTGGGGGAGCTCCGGGAAGGCTATGCCGGGGGACCGGCCCGGATCCGGGAGATGCTGTTTGAGGAGTTTTTCCGAAGGAGAAGTCGCGGGGGAGAGGGCCCGGCGGTGATCGCCCTGGGGGATGCCGGATGGCTGACCGACGGCCGCCTGGGCATGCTGCTGCGGGAGGGCCCTGCCGTGGGCCTCTATCCCCTCCTGATCCTTCCCCCTGGGGCTTCCATCCCGGGGGGGATCCGCACCCTTGGCATTTGGATGCCCGACGGGGGGATCCGGATCCTGGATCTGGCCAGTGGACAGGCGGTGGAGGGAATGGATCCCGCCCCGCGCCTCTCTCCGGGGCAGGCCGAGGCGCTGGCTTTCTCCCTCTCCCGCCTGCGACCCATGGGAGTGGGGGATATCGGGACCGTCCGTCCAGCCCCCGCCCTGTGGGGGATCCATGAGCCCGACCCTCAGACGCTGAGGCAGGTGATCCAGAAAGCCCGGAACGGGCGCGAGCGCCTGGCGATCCCCGTGGGATACACCGACGAAGGGCTACCTTTTCTACTGGATCTGCACGACCGGGCCCATGGGCCCCACGCCATGGTGATCGGGACCACCGGGTCGGGCAAAAGCGAGGCCATGCGGACCCTGGCCCTGGCCCTGGCCCTTCATTTCTCCCCGGAGCGGGTGCGGCTGCTCTTCATCGACTTCAAGGGGGGCGGCGCGTTTGCCCCCCTGGAGGGCCTGCCCCATTGCGTCGGGCTGCTCTCCAACCTGGATCCCCGGGAGGCGGCCCGGGCGCTGGAGACCCTGGAAGGGGAGCTGGACCGCCGGCAGCGGATCCTGGCGGAGCGGGGAGCGGATCACGCCGACGCCGCGGGGCTGCCCCATCTGGTGGTGATGGCCGATGAGTTCGCCGAGATGCTGGAGCAGATCCCGGATGGGATGGGGCGGATGATCCGCCTGGCCCGGCTGGGGCGGAGCCTGGGGATGCATCTGGTGCTGGCGACCCAGCGGCTGGGGAGCGCGGTCCCCGGGGAGCTCCGGGCCAACCTCCGGGTCCGGATCGCGTTGCGCTGTGAGACGCCGGAGGAATCGGCGGCGGTGCTGGGACGGCCGGACGCGGCGTATCTGCCCGGGAGCGGCTGGGCCTTCATTCAGGTCGGGCAGAACGAGGTGTTCCGACGGATTCGGTTCGCGTATGCCTCGGGGGCCTCGATCGGCGTACAGGAGGAATACCGGATGGACCCGGCGGATCCGAACCGGGCGCTGCGGATCGATCGAGTGGGAGGCGACGGCGTGCGGGATCTGGATCGGCTGGCCCTCGTGCTCCGGACGATGGATCCCCCGGTGCCGTCGCTGGCCCCGCCCTCTCTGCCAGAGGATCCGGGCGTTCCGGAGGAAGAGGGCATCGACCAGATCGGCCTGGGGATAGCGGATTTCCCGGAGCAGGGGGAGATCCGCTGGGTGTTCTGTGAGAGGCAGACTCCGGATCTCATGCTGATCGGTCAGGCGGGAACCGGAAAGACCCGGATCCTCCAGGGGATGGCGTCGGCAGCGGCCCGGGCCGGCCGGCGGGCCTTTGTCGTCGATGGACGCGGGGAGTGGCGGGAGGTTCCGTGGGCAGTCCGGGTGGATCCCCTGGATCGGGAAGGGGTGGGCCGGCTGTTTCGGATCCTGCGGGCGGAAGCGGGCCCCGCCCTGCTGGTGCTGGATGGGGCGGACAGCATCGCGGAGGAGGCGCAGATGGCGCTGGAGACGGGGCTGGAGATGGCACGAGCCCGCGCCGATCTCTGGATTTGGATCGGGTCACGGCGGGAGGTGGCCCTGCGATCCCTACGGGGGCGGCCCGCCCATCGGGTGGTGCTCCCGCTGGAAGCTCGGGACTGGGAAGCCATCGTCGGGCGTCTGCCGATCCCGGAGGAACCCTTCGGGGGTCGCTGGTGGGGAGAGGGGCGGTGGCGGGAAATCCGGCTGCGGCGACAGGGGGTGCTGGCGCCTCCTGTTCCACCGCTCCCTCGAGCTCCCCGAGCCTCCTGGTCCGATTTACCCTCGCCCGCGCAGGGGGAAGGAGGGGTGACCCTTCCTCTCGGATGGTGGGATGACGATCTGCAGCCGGCCGTTCTCCTTCTGGACCGGCGGCGGCCGGCGCTGGGGATGGCCCCGGAGGTGGCCTGGGGACGGGGAGTGATGGAAGGGCTGGTGCGCCGGCTTCAGGAGGCCATGGGGAGGGTGCTGGCGTGGGATCCCGAGGGTCTGCTGGAGGGGTTGGTGAAGGGGGAAGAGGACCCCCGGGCTTTCCTGGAGCTTGCGATGGCGGGGGAGGCCACAGGATCCGGGGGCCTCCTGGTGGTGGCAGATACGGATGCCCTGCGGATGCGGATGGGGTATGGGGAGGAGATCCCGGTCGCCCTGCGGCGCTCCGAGCGCTGGATCTGGTTGTGGGTAGGGCGAGATGGGTTGGGGCTGCGCGGGTGGCGGTTGCTTCCCGAGCCGGAGGATCGGGGAACGCCGCCGATCGCAGCGGGCCATCCAGGTCTGACTTGGCTGGCCACGTCCGGCCAGGGCCGCTGGGTCATCCTCCCGGTGCGCTCATGAACCTCCGCGATCCGCTCGAACCGTTGGAACTGGGGCTTTCGCGAGGAGGCCATCGCAAGCGGTTTGCGCTTCCCCAAAAAGATGTCTCCCCATGCCCGTGGGGAGAAGAGGTGATGTTCTCCATTCTCCATATATTGGAGGCGATCCATGCTTCGCGCACGACAGGCACTTCCTTTGTTGATTGGGTTGGCCCTGGCAGCGGTTGTGGCGATCGCTGCCCGAATGCTCGTCACGATGGGTGTGCCCGGCCAGGTCGCAATCGCCGTGGCGGCTGTCCCGCTCTATCCCGGGGATACCCTTACCGAGGAGCGCGTTCGAACGGTTACCGCCTATGATGCTCCGGCTGTGCGGGGGATGATCCGGGAGGCCGATCTCCCGCGTTACGCGGGGGGGACCGTGCTGATGTTCATTCCGGCAGGAGCGGCGATCCCCCGGACGGCGATCCTTCCCTCCGGCCAGCTCACGGCGGCGGCCCGTCTTTCCTCCGTGCTGGTGGAGGGAGAACAGCTGCTTTCCCTGCAGGATACGGATCGGCTTCAGGCGCCGCCTTTTTCCATGCTGCGCCCCGGGGACTGTCTGGATGTGGTGGCGTTCTTCGAAGCACCCGCCGGGGGCGCCGCCCCGACCGCCGTATCCGCGGGGCTTGAGGGAATCCCCCCTCGGACACCGGGGGCGGAAATTACCGGGACGATGGGCCTGACCCTTCCCACCCGCCCCATGGCGAAATGGATCGCCCGCGGAGTGGTGCGCTCGATCCTGGGTTTCCCAAGCCCTTCCGGCGGTGAGGGAACATCCGCGGTGCGAACATCGGGCGCTTCCACCGGCGCGCCGCGGCTATTGCTGGGGGTGCCCCAAAGCGCGCTGGAGGGGATCGTGTATGCCCTGGAGACCGCGAAGATGGTCTATCTGATGGTGGCGCCCCCGTGCGCCCGCGCGGAGATCCCCCCCTCCACCGGGTTCGCGGAGCAGGATCTGGAACAATGGGTCTGGGCCGGCCGGCGGGCCGCCGGGGCGCCCGCTTTCTTCCTTCCATCTGGATCTCCACCCCAACGGTAAGGGAGAAACGATGGGCATGAATATCGTCATCCTGGGGAACCTGAGTGGGATCGGCGGGGAGATCGCCAATCAGCTGGCCCGTTTAGGGCATGAAGCGTATGCGATGCCTGGGGTGGTGGCAGTGGAAATCCTGGCTGGCCTCCGCCCGCAGCTCCTCATCCCGGTGGCAACGGAAACCGGGATGACCACCGAGACGGTCAGCCGCCTGGTGGCGGAAACTGGGGCTGCGGTCATTGTGGTGGCCTCCCCGGGGAGCCCCTGGGCGACTTGGGGGGAACATCTCCAGTATCCGGTGATCGCCCCGGAGCGCGCGGCAGGGGAAATCGCGGCCCGCCTCAGCGAGCTGATGGCCCAGGTTCAGGCCACCGAACAGGCCCGGTATTTGCAGACGGTTTATGGGGCGCCCGTCGTGGTGGCCAGTCAGCCCCGCGTGATCGGGTTCGGAGGCCCCAAGGGAGGGACCGGGAAGAGCACGGTCGCGGCGAACGCCGCGGCCCTCCTGGCGGCCCGGGGGCTCTCCGTCCACCTCATCGATGCCGAATCGGATACGCGGGGGAACCAGCCCGATTTATTCCGGCTGGGAGAGGGAATCCCTATCTATTCCATCATCGAGCTGGCCAGCCACCACCCGCCCATGCCCCGCGCCGGCGGCGTGTTCGAACCCGGCGCCCATATCCCGATCTTCTGGAGCCAGGTGCCGGCCCCGCGGGGGATCCGCTGGAACCTGCGCCTCACCGCCGGGTTGTTGACCCTGGATCCCTTGATGGGGGAACATTCCCTTTCCGTTCTGGCTCGGGCGGCGGATTGGCTGGATTTCGCCATTGAACGAGCGACCGGGGAGGGATACACCGTGGTCCTGGACACCGGCAATAACCTGATGTCGCCGCTCTCGCTGCGAGCGATCAATCGCTCCCAGGTGCTCTATATCATCCTGGAGCCCGAGGACACCGGGCTGATCGCCGGGGCTTCCTGGCTGGCGCACGTCTACCGGATGGCTGGCCCTGCGGCCTTTTCCAGCAAGGTTCGAATTGTCTTCAATAAAGTGCGTGGGGAATCCGGCTCCGAGCTGGTCGGGCGGTTGCGGGAGCATGTGGAAGCGATCCTGGGTCACCGACTGCCGCGGGCGATGCCGGTGCACATTTTGCCCTATCTGGATCTGGATATCGCCCGATCGCAGACCAACCTGCGGCTGGGCGTGGAGCACCTGGCGGTCCTTCAGGCCCTGACGGGCGGACGATATGCGGAGGAAACCCGCGGGTTCACCGAGGCGCTCCAGTCCATGTTATCGGAGCTCTTCCCGGTCCTCGCCGCTGCCTCTCCGACGCGAGAGGCCTCCCCGCGGTTTCGGTTCCCATGGAGAAGATAGCGCTGTTTTCCTCTTTTTTTTCTCAGGGCGAGGGTTGCAGGATCCGGGGTAGCGGTCCATGCATATCGGGGATCCCGACTCGGGTTAGGAGCGCTCCGAACCTTGAGAGGAGCGAATTTGACGGTTTCGCCCCATCTGATTTAACATAGCGATGTCTCCAAAGCGGAGCCCAGCTTACGGATGAGGAGGAGAAGCCATGAAGCACAACCGCCCGCCATATTTCCTTCTCTTGGCTGTGCTCGGCCTGGTGGCCCTGAGCGCATGCCGTCAGGCGACTCCAGCGCCTCTGACGCCTACGACTGCCCCTGCTCCGACTCCAACCTCGGCTCCTGCGCCCTCTCCGACCGCTGCCCCTGTGGGCATTCAGGAACTCGTCCTTTCCACGGTCGCCTCCCAGGAGGCAGGGGTCCAGCAACTCCAGGCGGGTCAGATCGATATCTACGCGGAGACGGTATCAAACCCCCAGCTGTTCAAGACGGTGCGCGGCGATGCCAAGTTGGGTTATAACTTGGCCTGGGGCGCTTACACAGAGCTCACCTTCAACCCCGTGTTGAACTTCAAAGACGGTCGGCTGAATCCCTTCGGGGACCCGCAGATTCGAGAGGCGATGAATTGGCTGATCGATCGCAACTACATTGCCCAGGAGATCTATGGAGGCTTGGCCACGCCCAAGTGGTTGCCCCTGAGTTCCGCCTTCCCCGACTATGCCCGATATGTAGATGTGGCGCGTGCTCTGGAGCGTCAGTACGCGCACAATCCGGACAAGGCGAAGCAGGTCATTGCGGATCGCATGAAGGCGCTGGGGGCCACCCTCGGGCCGGACGGAAAGTGGCTATATAAAGGCAAGCCGGTCACCTTGATCTTCATTATTCGGACGGAGGATGAGCGCAAAGCCATCGGCGACTATGTGGCAGGCCTGCTGGAGCAGGTCGGGTTTACTGTGGATCGGCAGTATAAGACCCGGAGGGAGGCCTCGCCGATCTGGCTCCGGAGCGATCCCGCCGAGGGCAAGTGGCACCTCTACACCGGAGGGTGGATCAACACAGCGGTCTCCCGGGATGATTCTACGGTGTTCGCTGATTTCTATACGCCACAGACCAGTGCCCTGGCGGGCACCCCTCTGGCCACCGCCTACAAGCCTTCTCCGGAGTTCCTGGATGTGGCCACGAAGCTGCAAAACCGGCAGTATCGCACCCTGGAGGAGCGAGCTCAGCTGTTCCGCCGGGCCATGGAGCTGGCGCTGAAGGATTCCGTCCGGGTATGGCTGGTCGATCAGCAATCCTTCAACGCCCGCAAGGCGGATCTGACTGCAGCCTATGATCTGGCCGGCGGCCTCGGCGGATCCCGATTGGTTCCCTATACCCTTCGCTGGCTCAAGAACCCTGCCCCCCAGGTGCGCATCGCCTTCAACGGGATCCTGATTGACCCCTACAACCCGGTAGCCGGCTCCAACTGGGTCTCCGATGCCTTCGCCTATCGGGCCACCAGTGACCCGGCGGCCATGCCGGATCCTTATACAGGGCTTTACTGGCCCCAGCGGCTCGAGCGGGCAGAGGTAGTGGTCCGGGAAGGATTACCGGTAACTCGGACTCTGGATTGGGTCTCCCTGCAGACGGCGAAGGAGATCCAGGTCCCCGCCGATGCCTGGGTGGACTGGGACGCGAAGGCCCAGCGGTTCGTTCGCGCCAGCGAGCGTTATACCCAGCCTGTGAGCGTTCAGGCTAAGGTCACGGTGTATTACCCGGCAGACCTGTTCCAGAAGGTGAAATGGCATGACGGCTCGCCCCTCTCTCTGGGGGATTTCATCCTGAACTTGATCCTGACCTTCGATCGAGCCAAGCCAGATAGCCCCATCTATGACGAATCCTATGTCCCGAGCTTCGAATCCTTCATGCAGCGATTCAAGGGTGTCCGCATCGTCTCAACGAACCCGCTGGTGATCGAAAGCTATGTGGACGCTTTCGAGCTGGATGCCGAGGTCCTGGCCGCTGGCTGGACATGGTTCCCTGACTATAGCTTTGGGCCGGGTCCGTGGCATACCCTCGCGCTGGGGATCCGGGCGGAGGCCGATAAGAAGCTGGCCTTCTCCTCCGATAAGGCGGAGAAGCTGAAGGTGGAATGGATGAACATGGTGGCCGGACCCAGCCTGGATGTGCTGAAGGCCGCGCTGGATCAGGCCGCGCAAGAGGGTTATCTCCCCTATGCTCCGACGATGGGTGAATACGTGAAGAAGGAGGAAATCCAGAGCCGTTATGCCAACCTGAAGAAGTGGGTGGAAGCCCATAACCATTTCTGGGTTGGCATGGGCCCGTTCTATTTGGATAAGGTGTTCCCCACGGAGAAGACCGTCAGCCTGAAGCGGTTCGCTGACTTTCCAGATCCACCGGACAAGTGGGCCCGGTTCAGCGCGCCGCGCCTGGCGAGCGTCAGCGTGGAGGGGCCCAGCCAGGTGACGGCCGGGAGCGAGGCCACCTTTGAAGTCAGCGTCAAAGAGAAGGATCGCCCCTATCCGGCGGCGGATGTCCAAAGCGTTCGCTATCTGGTCTTCGATGCCCAGGGTCAGGTGGCCGCCAGCGGCCAGGCCGCTCCCGTCGCGGAAGGGCGCTATCAGGTTCGCCTGACAGGGGATGTGACCCAGAAGCTGGGGGCGGGCAGCAACCGGCTGGAGGTGATCGTGACGGTCAAGCCGGTGAGCCTGCCGGCCTTCGCCTCTCTGGAATTCATCAGCACGAAATAAGCGAGGGCTACCTCTGGATCTGGGGCGAGGGCGAGGCTGGAGAACGCCTCGCCCTCGCCTGGCAAAGGGGATGGACGAGGAATGGAGCAGAGCGCCCTGCTGGTGACCCCGAAGCCGGAGGCCGCGGCTTCCGCCTCACCCTTGCTTGAAGCCGCCCGGCGGGTCTTTCTCTTTGTGTCCTTCCGGATCCTTGTTCTGGCGATCACCGTCGTCATTGCTGTTTATCTCACCATCCTTGTCGCGAACATGGGCGGGTATGTCGATGAGATCCGCCGGGCCGAGATCCGGGAGCGGGTCGGTCAAGAGTTGTTGGCCAATCCGTCCTTCCGAACCCTCTCCCCAGACGCGCGGGCTCGCTTGCAGCAGCAGCGGGTGCAGCAGCTGGAACAGTATTTCGGGCTGGATCGGCCCTTTCTCATTCGGAGTTTGATTTACTTGAGGGATGCCCTGCTCCTGGATCTGGGACGCTCCTATCAGATCTCCAGCGACACCGGATCCCGACAGGTCCGTCTGATTCTCGCCGAACGTCTGCCTCCCACGATCCTCCTCTTGAGCACGAGCAATGTCCTGATCTTCTTTTTGACCCTGTGGGCTGGCCTGGCCCTCTCCCGGCGCTATGGTCATCTGGTGGATCGTGTGATCATCGCTCTGACTCCTCTCTCGGCCGCACCGGCCTGGTTCTATGGGGTTTTCCTGATCCTGATCTTCGCCGCTACCCTCCGCTGGCTCCCTTTCGGAGGCATGGTGGACGTCCCCCCGCCTCTGGATTCCATGAGTTATGCTCTCAGCGTGCTGCGTCACCTGATCCTGCCCACCCTGGCCCTCACGCTGAGCAACTTCTTTATCAACGCTTATGCCAACCGCACCTTCTTTCTGATTTACGCCGGTGAGGATTATGTGGAAATGGCGCGGGCCAAAGGCCTGAAAGGCCGCGACATCGAGCGTCGGTATATCCTCCGGCCCACCCTGCCGAATATCCTCACGAGTTTTGCTATCGTGTTGATCACCTCGTGGACCGGCGCGCCGATCCTGGAGACGGTGTTCAATTGGCCTGGGCTGGGTCGGGTGACCTATGAGGCCATCGGGCTGGTGGATACGCCCGTGATTGTGGGAGCGACCGTTATTTTCGCGTATCTGCTGGCCCTGACGGTGCTGATCCTGGACATCCTCTATGCCCTCGTTGATCCCCGGGTGCGGATTGGCGGGCCGGGGGTGGAGCAGGGGGCCCCATGAGGTTCTGGCTAAAAGATTTCCTGAAGGATCTGCGCTATTATCCCTCGGCCCTTCTCGGAGGGATCGTCATCGGGATCATGGCGTTGATCTCCCTCGCCGTGCCTCTTCGGATCCCTTACTCGGAGGCTGTCCGCTTGTGGCGAGGAGGGGAGGAGGTCTGGTATCGATCGCCCCGTCAGGTCCCTCCGGCGTGGGTGAACTGGTTCCGACGGGATAAGCTGGCGGATACTCTGATCTTCAGCACGCGGGATCAGCCCTCCTGGAAGCGCAGCCAGCCCGCCGGCGAGGGGCGGCGCATCGAAGTGGAGTTCGTTTTCAATTATCCCTACGATACCTTCCCTCAGGAGCTCGCTCTCTATATCTGGTCCAGCTTCCGCGAGAAGGCGCCGTTCCTCGTGGCGACCTGGAAGACCCCGGATGGGCGATCGATCCGGGTCGCGGAGCTCCGCGTCGAGGGGATCAAACAGGGGTTCCGATTCTCTCAGGATCGCCGGCTGCTCCAACGTCTGGAAGGAGTTCCCCCTGAGGAAGCCCTTTTCTCCACGCCGGGGGAGAGCCGGCCTCGGGTGTTGAAGGGAACCTATCGATTGCGCATCGAAGCGGTCACCTTCGAGCCGGACGCGGATGTCGATGTGGAATTCATTGCCTACGGGCAGGTATACGGCTGGGCGGGAACCGACCGCTACCGCCGCGATCTGGGGGTAGCTCTGCTCTGGGGCTTCCCGGTGGCCATGGCCTTCGGGGTGCTGGGCTCCGTAGGGACCACCCTGATCGCCATGGGGCTGGCCGCCGTGGGGGTGTGGTTCCGGGGATGGGTGGACGAGCTGATCCAGCGCCTGGTGGAGATCTTCTCCATCATCCCCTTCCTTCCTGTCCTCATCTTGGTGGGCACCCTTTACTCGCGTAGCTTGGTGGTGATCCTGGGGGTCGCCATTGTCCTTTCGGTCTTCAGCATCACCATCAAGAACTATCGGGCGATCTTCCTCCAGATCCGGGAACTGCCCTATATCGAAGCCGCACAGGCCTATGGGGCGGGAAGCGGGCGGATCATCCTCCGCTATCTGTTGCCCCGCGTCCTTCCCCTAATGATCCCGAATCTGGTCATCGGAGTGCCCAGCTTTGTCTTTCTGGAAGCTTCCCTCGCTGTGCTCGGGTTAGGGGATCCCGTGCTGCCTACGTGGGGGAAGGTGTTGGACGAGGCGATCTTCAGTGGAAGCCTCCTCCAGGGCTCTTACTACTGGGTGCTGGAGCCTGCCTTCCTGCTGATGGTGGCAGGCCTTTCGTTCTCCACCGTTGGCTTCGCCCTGGATCGGGTGTTCAACCCTCGTCTGCGGGAGATCTGAGATCAGCGATGACCCCGAAGACCCTCCTGGAGATATCGAACCTGGTCCTCCACTTCCGAACCCGGGCAGGGATCGTGCGCGCGGTGGACGGGGTGGATCTGACTGTGGGAGATAACGAGGCCCTGGTGATCCTGGGCGAATCGGGATGCGGCAAATCCTCCCTGGTCCGCGCGATCCTGCGCCTGTTGCCTCGCAACGTGGCCGCTTATCGCGGCGCGATCCTCATGGATGGGCTGGATCTGATGCGCCTGGATGATGAAAGCTTCCGCCGGGAAGTGCGCTGGAAGCTGATCTCTCTGGTCCCCCAGGCGGCAATGAACGCCTTCAACCCGGTATTGCGGATGGGCGATCAGATCATCGAGCCGGCCGTGAACCAGCTGGGGATGAGCCGAGGCGAGGCGCTGGAACGGGCTCGTGCCCTCTTTCGGCTGGTGGGGATCCCGGAGGCCTTCCTCCAGCGTTATCCTTTTGAGCTCAGCGGGGGGATGCGCCAGCGGGCCGCTATCGCCATGGCCATGATCACCTCTCCCCGCCTTCTCCTCCTGGATGAGCCTACTTCTGCGCTGGATGTGCTCACCCAGGCCAGTATCTTCAACAAATTGAAACAAATCAAATGGGAGACGGGGATCGCCTTCATCCTGATCACCCATGACATTGCGGTGTCCAGCGAGTTGGCCGATCGGGTGGCCGTTATGTACGCAGGTCAGATCGTCGAGTTCAGCGATGCGCAACGGTTCTTCCGTGAGCCTCTCCATCCGTATTCAAAGGGCTTGCTGGCCAGTGTGCCTCGCCTCCGCCATCGGGGGGAGATCACGTTCATCCCCGGCCGGCCTCCGGGCCTGATCCAGCTTCCCCCCGGCTGTCGCTTCGCAGATCGTTGCCCTTTCCGGTTTGAGAAGTGTTCCCAGGATCCGCCGGCGATCCATCGGGATGGTCGTATGGTGCGCTGCTGGCTTTATGAGTGACGCGGGGGACTCCGGGTAGTTCCTCGATCGCTCGGAGGGAAATGGGCATAGCCGCGGGAACCGGGATCTCCCAGATATGAGGAGGAAGATGGAAGATATGGAATCCCAGACCCGCCTGATCTCCGATCAAGCCATGGCCCATGCGACCCAGGGGCCTCTCCTGACGGTGCGAGATCTATGCGTATGGTTTGAGTTGCGCCGCTGGGTCTTCAGCCGCGCCGGCTATGTGCGCGCGGTCGATGGGATCTCCTTCGATCTGTATCCGGGGGAGATCCTCGCGGTGGTCGGGGAGAGCGGATCAGGCAAATCCACCCTGATCCGAACCCTCCTGGGGCTGCATCGGCCGGTCCGGGGCACGGTGAGTTACCTGGGAAGGGATCTTCGCACGTTCACCTCTCAGGAGATGCGCTGGTATCGGAACACGCAGGTGGGCTATGTGCAGCAGGACCCTTACGGGGCCCTTCCCCCGTTCATGAGCATCCGCCAGATCCTGGAAGAGCCCCTGATCGTCGGGGGGGTTCGGGATCGGCGCCAGCGCCTGGAGCGCGTTTGCGAGGTCATGGAAGAGGTAAAGTTGACTCCGGTTGAGGATTTTCTTTTTAAGTTCCCGCATATGCTCAGCGGTGGGCAGCAACAGCGGGTGGTCATCGCCCGGGCGATCCTGATGCGCCCCCGTTTGCTCATTGCCGATGAGCCCGTCTCTATGCTGGATGCCTCTATCCGTGTGGAGATCCTGAAGCTGATTCAGGCGTTGCAGCAGCGTTATCACCTGTCGGTCATTTACGTAACCCACGATCTGGCGACGGCCAGCTATTTCGCCGACCGCATCCTGGTGATGTATGCCGGCAAGGTCGTCGAGCAAGCCCCTATTGCGGAGCTGCTCGCCCATCCGGCTCACCCATACACAGCCGCTCTGCTCACTGCGCTCCCGGACCCCGATCCAGAGAATGCCCGGTTGCTGAAGGAGATCCCACCCGGGGAGCCCCCCAGCCTGATCGCTCCGCCTCCCGGCTGTCGCTTCCACCCCCGTTGCCCCCGCATCCTTCAGGGCTTGTGCGACCGGGAGGAGCCTCCGGATTTCGAGGTGGGGCCGCAACATCATGTCGCCTGCTGGCTGTATCGCCCATGAGCCCCAGGCACTGGATCGCAGCAGGTCTCTTCCTCATGCTGCTCGGGTGGGCGATCGCTTTCCTGATGGTCATCCGCTATCTTCCCCCCTCTCTGCTGCTCTCTCTCTTCTCCTACGTTGCATCCGCCGCGGGGTTCCTGATCGGGATGCTCGGCCTGCTCTTTGCCCGGCGTTCCGGTCGGGAGCGATGAGCGCATGGAGAGCGCCCTCCCCGGGATCCATGACGCAGCCATGGTATACTCGGGGAGGAACCTCCTTGGGGAGCCAGGGATGCGCATTACCATTGTCGGTCTGGGGAAAATCGGAATCTCCCTGGGGCTGGCGCTGCGGGAGGCGACGCCCCAGGCCCAGCGGATTGGCCACGATCCGAACCCGTGGCGGGCGCGGGAGGCATTGCGACGACAGGCCGTGGACCGCATAGATGGGAGCCTTCCTGGAGCCTGTGAGGGATCCGACCTGATCCTCCTCGCGCTCCCTCTGGCCGACATGGAGCGGACCCTGCGGGCGATCGCCCCCATCCTTGCCGAAGGCACCCTGGTGCTGGATACAGCGGAGCTCAAGGCCCCGGTCTTGGCCTGGGCCCGGCACCACCTCCCTCCCACCGTCCCATTCATCGGTGGCCATCCGATTCTCCGTCCGGACGTTGGGGAGGAACCCGGACCGGATTTGTTCCGGGATGCCCTGTTCTGCCTGACCCCGCCGGCTCAGGCCCCTGCCTGGGCCGTGGAGGCGGCCGCCGGGCTGGCCCATCGGATCGGTGCGCGCCCTTTCTTCATCGACCCCGTCGAGCATGACGGCTGGATGGCGGCTCTCGAGCAATTGCCGTCTCTGCTCAGCGCCGCCCTCCTGTCGGTGTGGTCCGCCGCACCCGCCCGACGGGAAATGCCCCAGGCGATCGGGAGTCGCTTTGCCCGCATGACCGCGGATCTCCCGGATGCTCCCAGCGGGCGGCTGGCGGCAATGGCCAATCGGGAATCCCTGCTTTACTGGCTGGATCGCCTGCTGGAAGCACTGGGGCGTTTGCGGGAGGCGCTGACCGATGTAGAGAATGAGGCCGCTCTGGAGGACTTTTTCCGCTCCGCCGATCGGATCCGGGAAGCCTGGTTGAAGTCCCGGCATGAGAGCCTGCAGGCCTTGCCGATCCCGGCGGATCCGCCCGGCCTCCTGGAAACCATGTTGAAGCTCCGCTCCCTTCGCCCCTCCCGGAAGCAATAAACCCGAGCGGAGCTTTCACGAGATGGGGTCTCATTCTGGACAGCCCGAATTCGATCCTTCGGAGGGCCTCATCGGATGCGGGTGTTGATGATCGCGCCGACTTCGTTCTTCAACGACTATGGATGTCACGTGCGCATCCTGGAGGAAGCCAGAGCCCTCCAGTCCCTCGGGCTCCAGGTGAAGATCGTGACTTACTACAAAGGCCGCGATCTCCCAGGTCTGGATATCGTCCGCACCCCTCCCCTGCCGTGGCGTTCTCACTATGAGGTCGGATCCTCCCGACATAAGATCGCCTTCGATCTCTATCTCTCTGGGACGGCGCTGGCCACGGCGCTGCGCTGGCGCCCCCATCTGTTGCACGCGCATCTCCATGAGGGCGCGCTCATCGGGAGCGTCCTTCGGACGCTGTTACGGGTTCCGCTGATTTTCGATTTTCAGGGCAGCCTGACCGGGGAGATGATCGATCACCGCTTCCTGAACCCGGATGGGCCCTGGTATCCCCTGATGCGGCGGCTGGAGGTCTGGATCGATCGGCAGCCCGATCGGATCCTTACCAGCACGATTCACGGGGCTCGCCTGCTGATCGAGGCCTTCGGCGCGCCCCCGGAGCGGGTGATCCCGTTCCCGGATGCGGTCAATACGGAGGTCTTCCGCCCCCCGCTCCCCGAGGAGATGCCGGAGCTCCAGCGCCTGCGGGAGGAATGGGGGATCCCCCCGGGGCGCCGCCTGGTGGTCTATCTGGGGTTGCTGGCCCCCTATCAGGGCACGGATCTGCTGCTGGAGGCGGCCGCTCACGTGATTCATCAGGATCCTCAGGTTCATTTCATGATCATGGGATTTCCGGGGGAAGCCTTCTACATGGCCCGGGCCGCCGCCCTGGGGATTTCGGCGCATGTGACGTTTACGGGGAAGCTGCCTTACGAGCACGCCCCGATTTATCTTCGGTTAGGCGAACTGGCGGTAGCGCCCAAAATGTCGGCCACAGAGGGAAGCGGGAAGCTGTTAAACTATATGGCCACCGGCCTTCCGGTGGTGGCTTTCGATACCCCGGTCAGCCGGGAGTTCATGGGCCGGGACGGCTATTACGCCCGATTGGGGGATGCGGGAAGCCTGGCGGAGTGGATTCTGTATGCCCTCCGTCATCCGGAGGAATCGGTGGAGCGCGGCCGCCGGCTTCGCGCCCGGGCTATAGCTCATTACAGCTGGAGAACCGCCGGTCAGATGTTGCTGGAAATCTATCAGGCTGTTCGACAGGGCAGGCATCTCCCAGCGTGGGTCAGTGTTTCGCCCCGAAGAGGCGCGGATCTCTCTGCTTCCCTGAAGTCCGCGCGAGAGGAGGCGGGGAAGGCGGTTCCAGGCGGCTCCACCCCTAAAGGATGATCCGGATCTCGCTCGACGGAGGATGCGGGGAAGGCTACGACCCCCGAGATCCCATGGGGATCAACCCCCAATGGCTATGGCTTGGCTTTATCCATTGGGGGATTCCCGGGGGAACTGCGGGAAGGGGATCCCCCGCGATCTGGATCCAACCTGGTGATGAGGCAGGGATCGGATGCTTCGTGGAGTCGTTGAATTGTGGCGTTATCGAGATCTGCTCTGGTTGCTCACCTGGCGGGATCTCAAGGTCCGATACCGGAATTCGGTCCTCGGCGTGGCCTGGTCATGGATGAACCCCCTGCTGATGATGACCGTATTCACAGTGGTCTTCACCGTGATGAACCGGGGGCCGGCCAGCCTTCCGCACTTTCACGCCTTTGTGCTGATCGGCATCCTGGCCTGGAACGCCTTCGCCATCTCCGTTCAGGGGGCTGCGGAGAGCGTCACCGCCAGCGCCCCCCTGGTGCGCAAGGTCTATTTCCCCCGTGAGGTCCTCCCCCTCTCGGTCGTCCTTTCGAATATGCTGAATTTCCTGATCTCCCTGCCCATCTATTTCGCCATCGCATGGCTCTCCGGGATCCGGCCGACGCCCTGGCTGCTGCTGCTGCCGCTGACACTGCTGGCCCATGGGATGTTCACCGCGGGCGTGGCCCTGGCGGTCTCGGCTTTGAATGTGTTCTACCGGGACACCGGGCATATCCTCCAGGTGTTGTTGCTGGCCTGGTTCTTCCTGACCCCGATCTTCTATCCGATATCGGTTTTGCCTCGAAAGGCCTCGTTCCTGGGGATCTCGGTGGACGTCTGGCTCTGGACCCGGCGCCTGAACCCCATGGCCTCGATCATCGCTTCTTATCACGATCTCTTTTACTATGGGACGTATACGGCGCCGGAGTTCCTCATCCGGACCCTGGTCACTGCCGGGCTGGTAGGGCTTCTGGGTTATGCGCTGTTCCGCCGGCTCAGCCCCCGCTTCGCCGAGGAAGTTTGAAGGGAGGAGCTCTGGCGGCGATCACCCGGCGGAGCCCAGCCGTTCCAGGGCGAAGGCAAAGGGTTCTTCAGCCCGGATCACGGCGGCTGGGATGCCGGCGTTTTTCAGCAGGGGAAGAACGCGAGGGGCGGTCTCCGGCCCGCCAAAGGAGGCAGTCTCCAGCACGATCGCGACCACCCGCATGCCATGAGAGACCAAGCTTCGAGCGGCCATCGCCCATCGCGGATCGCCGGAGGGGGTGATCAGGATGAGGATGGAGCCGCGGGCGATGCGGAGGGCATGGGATTGTAGCGCCTGGTGGAAGGGGATCTCGCCGTGCGCCCGCAGCAGCGCCAGCCCCTCCAGGAGACGCTCCAGCTGGTTTTCCCCGCGATGAGGCGACAGAAGGAGCCGACGGGAGCCATATGCCAGGATCCCCACCATCCGCCCGCGTCGCAAAAAGTAAGCGGCCAGGGAAGCGGCGAGGGCGACCGCATATTCTTCCGTGGAAGGAGGGGGAAGCCGTGGCTTCTCGGCCAGCCATTCCTCTACATCTCGAATCGGCCGATGGATGTGAACGTCGGCCATCATATCGAGGACGATCCATACCTCTGCGGCGGGCTCATGATCGAATTCCTTCACCATCAGGCGCTCCCGCCGGGCCGTGGAAGGCCAGTGGATCCGATGGAAGGCGTCCCCCGGCTGATACTCCCGCACGCCTCCGGCATTAGGGGTCACCTCGGGGGTCCGTTGCCGGGCGGACTCCCGTTCCCGCCAGAAACCCGGCGGCAGGCCCAGCCGCCTGATCGGCAGGATCGGCGGATAAACCAGCACCTCATCGGTTTCCGTCAGCTGCAGGGTGGCCTCAAAAAGGCCGAACGGATCGGTTCCGATGAGGGTCAGCGGCCCAAGACGATACAGCCCCCGACGGCGGCAGCGCGTCCGCACGGTCCACAGGCGCTTCCCCCCTCGCCCCAGGTTGTCCAGCACGAAACTGGCGCGGTGGCCGGGCAGCGTGGAGCCATCCCGCACCTCCAGCCAGATCTTGGGGAAGAAACCGGTGTTCTGGAGAACGAGGGTTTCTTCAAAGAACCCGCCCACGGCGCTCCGCCGGGAGCGGGGGATCCGTCGGATCTCCAGATCCCGCACGGCGCTCCAGGCCCAGGCGAAGGAGAGGATGAGCAGAGCGAGGAGCAGGTAAGTGAGGTTGTAGAGGATCGAGCGGCCGGTGATCATCGCCGCCAGGCTGGTGAGGACAGTCAGCAGAAGGAGCCCCCGCGCCCGCGGCCGCAGAGCCCATCGGAGGATCGGCCGCTCCGGGGAAGCGGATCGGGAGGATCGCCAGGAGGGAAGCGCGGTCATGGGGATCGAACCTCCCACGGCACTGTGGGGATGAGCTGGAGCTCCCCCCGATAGACGCGGACCTGCCCGACGATTTCCACCTTTGCTCCTTTTGCTTTCAATCGTTCGGGAACCATGGCGGCGACGTTCTCCCACAGGATCACCGGGAGCGCCCCGCTTTCGTCGCGCACGAGCAGGCGCAGGCCGGCGGAGAAGCTCCGCGCCTCCACGATCTCCCCGCGGATCTGCACCCGCGCGCCCTGGTCGCCGGGCGTCAGGCTGCCGATGGAACGAAGGGGCGCCTCCGGTCGGATCCCCCTTCTCACGATGATGTCACGACCCCGCTGGGGAAGCAACTCCAGCTCCCCGCGATACGGCGTCAGCACCCCGGTGGCCCGGATGGTCGCCCCCAGGTAGAGCCCCTCCCGCCCCGGCACCTCCGCCATCTGCTGGTTCGGGATGAACAGGCGGAGGCGATGCCCCTCCTGTTCCAGGATCACCGCCCATCCGGCGGAGAACCCCTGGAGATCCATCGCCCTCCCCTCAACCGTGAGGCGAGCCCCTGGAGATTGGGTGGACAGCTCGCGAAGCGGGAACGGCGTGGCGGTCGGCCGCGGACGAGGAGCTAGGGAAGGCGTGGGCGAGGGAGAGGGGGCGGGAAGCGGAGTGGGCGTGGGGGAGGGGGAAGGGGTGGGCGTCGCGGCCGGAGGCTCCCAGCGCAGGTCCAGTGAAAGCTCTGGGAACAGCACCGGTTCCCCGCGGGCCCGCCGCAGTCTGCCCCAGGCGTGCAGCTGGGCACCCACCGGAGGGGTGGCGGTGAGGGCGGCCTGAAGCTCCCGGGAGAGCCCGATCTCCATCGTCCCCGTGGCGTCCTGGACCGTCCATCGGCTCTCGGAGCGCTGGATCAGGCGGCCGGCGATCCCCACCCAGGCGCCATCCGGGAGGTCAATCGCCTGGGCGATCGGCCGGGGGATGGGCGACCAGGGGACAAGGGCCCATCCCTCCGGGTCATCCAGCACCACCTGGAGCGTATCCCGGTAAAGCCCCAGCGCGCCGGTGATCTGAAGCCCGGCGCCCAGGGGGAGCTCCGGCCGTCCGGCCAGGGCTTCATGCCAGGCTACCTCTATCGCCCCCGTCTCATCCTGAAGCCGGACCAGGGTCAGGTCTGCATAGGGACGGCGCACGCTTCGGATCTGGCCCGCAACCCGGATCCGCGTTCCAATAGAGGCGGTCGAAAGCGAGCCCAGGGAAAGGGAAAGCGGCTCCGGCCGTTCGATCACCAGGGCCTCGGGCGAGAGGATCTCCAGCATTCGGGGATCCGAATCCGCCCGCACCCGTCCCTCCACCGTCACGACATCGGCGGTTCGGGGGATGCGTCCCTGACGCTGCAGCGCCGTGGCGGCTGGGCCGGAAGCGAGGACCAGAAGGTCGGCCATCCCATCGCTCAGCTGGAAGAGGAGGCGGGGCCCTTCGGGATCCCAGCGGGGTGGCTCCACGACCACACCCTGCACTCGCGCATATCCGGCGAGGTCTTCGGACCGGAGCTCCGAAGGCGAGCGGGTGGGCACCGGCTGGAGCCGGATCTGCCACCAGAGGGCCAGCAGCCCGGCGAACGCTAACGCCAGAGCCCCCAGGGTTCGGCCCCGGGGGATGCCCGGGGGGATGTAACGGGTCCGCATCGTCAGGTCTCCGGATCCGAAGGATTCGTCCATGGAAATGATAGGCGGCAGGGGAACAGAGGCGCGGATCCTTGAAGGGCGCTGCCGCGCGGAGAGAGGCCGATCGCAAAGCCCACACCATGGGTCTTCCCCTTGACAAATTCTCCGGTCGGTGCTTTCATGGGCGTGAGGTTAAACGTTTAACTTCATGGATGATATGGCGACATTACGGGATGTGGCGCGACGTGCCGGGGTATCGATTGCGACGGTTTCCTACGTGTTGAATGGCACGCGCCCGGTGAGCCCGGAGGTGGAGGCCCGGGTGCGGGAAGCGGCCGCGGCCTTGCAGTATCGTCCCAACCGGCTGGCTCGGGGTCTTCGTCGCAAGCGAACCCATGTGCTGGGTCTGATCGTGCCGGACAGTGCGAACCCCTTCTTTGCGGAGGTCGCCCGCGGGCTGGAGGATCTCAGTTTCGCCCATGATTACAGCCTGATCCTCTGCAACTCCGATGGTGATCCGATCAAGGAGCAGCGGTATCTGGGAGTTCTGATCGAGCAACAGGTAGATGGAATTGCCCTGGTCTCGGCCAGCGCGACGCCTGCGCATCTGGCCATCCTTCAGGAACGTGGGATCCCCTTTGTCGTGGTGGATCGCGATCTCCCGGGTCTGGAAGCGGATTGCGTGCTGGCGGACAACTTCCAGGGCGGTTATGGGGCCACCCGGCATCTGCTGGATCGAGGCCATCGGCGGATTGCATGCATCACGGGCCCTTCGGATCTCACGCCGAGCGCCGATCGGGTGCGCGGCTATCAAAAGGCCATGGAGGAAGCGGGGATCGAGCCCCTGGAGATCTGGATCCGTCGGGGGGATTTTCGAGCGGAAAGCGGATATCACGCGGCGCGCTTTTTCTTAAGCCTCCCTCCTGCGATCCGCCCGACGGCGATTTTCGCCTGCAACGATCTGATGGCGATCGGGGCGATGCGGGCGATTGGCGAGGCAGGCCTGCGGATCCCTCAGGATATCGCTCTGGTCGGCTTCGATGATATCGCCCTGGCGGCCTATGTCATCCCACCCCTGACCACGGTGGCCCAGCCCACCTATGAGATGGGCCGGCTGGCGGGGGAGCTCCTCCTTCGCCGGATCCAGGCGGGGGGACGCCCGCCGGCCCGTTATCTGCTGCCGGTTCGCATGGTCGTTCGGCATTCCACCTGAGCCGGGAGGTTCTCGATGAAAAAACGTGGGTTGCTCAACGCTCCTTTGAGCCAGGTGGTGGCTCAGATGGGGCATGGGGATCTGCTGGTTATCGCCGACGCGGGGCTGCCGATCCCTCCAGCGGTCCAGCGGATTGACCTGGCGGTTCGTCCGGGGCTCCCCCCCTTTCTGGATGTCCTCGATGCGGTCCTGGAGGAACTTCACGTAGAGAAGGCGATTATGGCCGTTGAGATGATGGACCGCAGCCCCACGTTGTATGCCGCCTTACGGGAGCGGCTGGCCTCGATCCCCCTGGAGCACGTGCCCCATGAGACCTTCAAGGCGATGACGGCGACTGCCCGCGCGGTGGTCCGGACCGGCGAATGCACCCCTTATGCCAATGTGATCCTGGTATCTGGTGTGATCTTTTAATGACCTTGTGTTTTTTTCGACGGCTTTCCCAGGCATTTTCTCTTTGAGGCGGGCAGGGATGGATCACCCTTCGGCGGGGCGGATGAGGAGGCTGGAACAACCCGCGAAGCTTATGTCGGGTCTGGGGGCGTTGGAGGCTCGGGAGCGCTGGACACGGCTGGGGCTGGTTCTGACGCTGGTGATGCTCTGCCTGGTGCTGAGCGTGCTCTCCCCGCGTTTTCTGACGCCAAGCAACCTGATCAATGTAGTCCGTCAGGCCTCTATCAACGGCATCATCGCGGTGGGGATGACACTGGTGATCCTCACCGGGGGGATCGATCTTTCCGTGGGCTCGGTCCTGGCGTTTACGGGGGTGGTGGCGGCCAGCCTGGTGACAGCAGGTCAGTCGCCGGCGCTGGCGATGGTCAGCGCGCTGATCCTGGGATCTCTGCTGGGTATGCTGAACGGGACCGCCGTGGCCTATTTGCGGATCCCGCCCTTCATCGCCACGCTGGGGATGATGACGGTCGCCCGGGGGCTGGCCCTCAGCTACACCCAGGGGCGGCCGATCACGGGCTTCCCGGAGTCTTTTCGATGGCTGGGGGCAGGATGGATAGGGCCGCTGCCCCTGCCCGTTCTCGTGATGGCACTGGTGTTTGGGTTGGGAGGATGTCTGTTGAGCTACACGGTTTTCGGGGAGCACCTGCTGGCTATCGGGAACAACCCCGCTGCGGCGCAGGCAGCCGGAATCCCGCTCCGGCGGCATCTGGTGCTCACCTACGGCCTGAGCGGGCTCCTGGCCGCTCTGGCCGGGCTGGTTCTGATCGGCCGTCTGGATTCTGCCCCGCCGACCCTGGGGATCGGCTACGAGTTTGATGCCATCGCGGCGGTGGTCATCGGCGGGACACGCCTGACCGGTGGAGAGGGATGGTTGGGGGGCACGCTGATCGGCGCGCTGATCATCGGGGTGCTCAACAACGGGATCAATCTGCTGAACATCCCGTCCTTTTATGAGCAGGTATTCAAAGGGGGCGTGATCGCCGCGGCGCTGCTGCTTCACCGGGCGCTGCGGCGGGAATAGATACAGGGCTTTCCCTCCTCCTGTTAAAGAGGAGAAATCAGGGAGGGGACATCTGGCCTTCCCGCTTGGAGCTTCCTTGCGCAGGTCCAAACTTCACAAAGGGAGGAGAAGCGATGCGTATCCGTTCCTTCTGGCCTCTGTTGATAATTCCGGTTCTGATCGCCGGCGCGTGCGCGCCCGCCACGCCGGCAGCGCCAAGGGCGACGGCCACGCCCGCGGCTGCCCAGCCTCGGGAGATCGTTCTGGGCCTTTCCCTCTCCACGCTCAACAATCCTTTCTTCGTCACGCTGAAGGAGGGGGCGGAGAAGGCCGCTGCTCAGTATGGCGTGCGGTTGATCGTGGTCGACGCCCAGGATGACCCCGCGAAGGAAGCCGCCAACATTGAAGACCTGATCCAGAAGAAGGTCTCCGCGCTGCTGATCAACCCCACCGACACCAAAGCGGTGGTGCCCAGCATCCAGAAGGCCAACCAGGCGGGGATCCCCGTCTTCACTGTGGACCGCGCGGCGGAGGGTGGGGAGATCGTCTCCCACATCGCCTCCGACAACGTCGCCGGCGGGCGGATGGCAGCGGAGTTCCTTTGCAAGGCCCTGAAGGGCAAGGGCAAGGTGGTGGAACTGGAGGGCATCCCCGGCACTTCGGCGGCCCGGGATCGGGGCAAGGGGTTCAACGAATACCTGAAGGAGAAATGCCCGGGCCTCGAGGTGATCGCCCGCCAGCCCGCGGATTTCAATCGCGCGAAGGGCCTGCAGGTGTTTGAGAACATCCTCCAGGCCCAGCCGCAGATCGATGGCGTCTTCGCCCACAATGACGAGATGGTGCTTGGGGCGATCCAGGCAGCGGAGGCCGCCGGGCGTACCGGGATCATCTTTGTGGGCTTCGACGCGATCGACGATGCGGTGAAGGCGGTGAAGGAAGGCAAGTTGGCGGCCACCGTGGCCCAGCAGCCAGCGGAGATGGGCCGCCTCGCCGTGGAGATGGCCGTCAAGTATCTGCGGGGGGAGAAAGTGGAGAAGTTCATCCCGGTCCCGCTTTCCCTGGTGACCAAGGAGACGGTGAAGTAACCGATCGTAAGGGGAGCGCTTCCTCAGCGCTCCCCTTTTGGTTCCCGGTTTCCCCGTTCATCGGGTTTTGGGGTGGAGGTGTGGCCCCTCAACCCCTTGCCTTCTCCGTCAGGACCTGTGCCGTTGGGCTCCCGTTCAGGGAGGCGGATGGCCTCTCCCCGATGCGTGGTGGGGCCTGGGGGCTCCGAAGGCGCCCCCAGGCCCCAGAAGCCCAGCGGCGGAGCTCCTGTCCGTTGGCGATCAGATAACCGGGGAATACCCCTGAGAGGGAGATCGAGATGGGAGAGCCCTTGCTCCGGGCGGAAGGGATCTCCAAAGCTTTCCCGGGCGTGCAGGCGCTCGATCGAGTCACCCTGGAGATTTTCCCGGGGGAAATCCATGGTCTGGTAGGGGAAAACGGGGCCGGGAAAAGCACGCTCATCCGGATCCTGGCAGGGGCCATCCCTCGGGATACCGGGCGGATCTTCTGGGAGGGGCAGCCGGTGGAGATCGCGGATCCCCGACACGCCCGTCAGCTGGGGATTGCAGTGATCCATCAGGAGCTCAGCCTGCTCCCGAACCTGACGGTGGCCCAGAACTTGCTCCTGGGCCGGGAACCCCGAACCCCGTGGGGAGGCCTGGATCGACGGGCGATGGAGCAGCAGGCCCGCCAGATCCTGCGGGAGCTGGGACTGGATCTGGACCCTCAAGCCCCGGTGGGGAGCCTGCCCTTCGCCCAGCGCCAGATGTTGGAGATCGCCCGCGCGCTTTCCGAAAAGGCTCGCCTGTTGATTATGGATGAGCCGACCTCGGCGCTGAGCGATCGGGAGATCCATCGCCTGTTCGGACTGTTGCGAGATCTGAAAGCGCGCGGGGTGGCTGTCCTCTTCATCTCCCATCGCCTGGAAGAGGTGTTCCAGATTGCAGATCGGATCACGATCTTGCGGGATGGCCGTCCCATTGGGACCTTCCCCATTGCCGAGGTTACGCCCGCGGCGGTGGTTCGAATGATGGTGGGTCGGGAGATGGGCGAGATGTTCATGAAAACCGCCACCCCGGGCGCGGAGGCGATCCTGGAGGTCCGGGGTCTCACCCGCGTGGGCGTGTTCTATGAAGTCTCGTTCGAGGTCCATCGGGGGGAGATCGTAGGCCTGGCTGGGCTGGTCGGGGCCGGCCGAACCGAGGTGGCGCGCGCCATCTTCGGCCTGGACCCGGTGGACCGCGGGGAGATCCGGATCGAAGGGAAGGTGGTTCGCATCCGCTCCCCTCTGGAGGCGATCCGGCTGGGGCTGGCGTTCATCCCGGAGGATCGCAAGGCCCAGGCCCTGTTCCTGAGCATGGCTTTGCGATCGAATATCGCCATCGCCGCTCTGCCCCGCATTGCCCCCCTGGGCCTGCTTTCCAGGCGACAGCTGGATGCCGTGAGCCAGCCCTACATCCGCTACCTGGATATCCGGCCGCCACGCCCCGGCGTGCCCGTGCGCTATCTGTCCGGCGGGAACCAACAGAAAGCGGTGATCGCGCGCTGGCTTCTCCTGCAACCCCGGATCCTGATCATGGACGAGCCCACACGGGGGATCGATGTGGGAGCCAAAGCCGAGATCCACGCGTTGATGGATCGCCTGGCCCGGGAGGGAAAGGCGATCCTGATGATCTCTTCGGAGCTCCCTGAGATCCTCGGCATCAGCGATCGGATCCTGGTAATGCGAGAGGGGCGGATCGTGGGAGAGTTGAAACGAGAGGAGGCCACAGCGGATCGGGTGCTGGCGCTGGCGATGGGAGGGATGCATGCGCAGGCTGCGTGATATCCTCGGGCGATGGAGCGGCGTGCTGGTTTTGCTGGCGCTCTGGATGATCCTGACCTTGATGACTCCCCGGTTTCTCACTCCATCGAATTTGCTGAACGTAGCCCTTCAGTCCTCCATCCTGGCGGTGGTCGCGCTGGGCATGACCCTGACGATTATCAGCGGAGGGATCGATCTATCGGTTGGATCGGTGGTGGCTTTCACCGGGGCGCTGACGGCGGGATTGATGGTTCGGAACGGGTGGCCGGTCGGCGGGGCGATCCTCGCCGGGCTGGTCGCCGGGCTGGCCCTCGGTCTCCTGAATGGGGCGCTGGTGGTTTACGGCCGGCTGGTCCCCTTCATCGCCACCCTCTCCACTATGGCCATCGCCCGCGGGTTGACCCTGGTCTATACGAGGGGTTATCCCATCTCGGGGTTGCCGGAGGCGTTCACCTTCCTGGGCACCGGGGACTTGCTCGGGATCCCCATGCCGGTCCTCCTGATGGGCACGGTGGCCCTGGGGATCAGCCTGCTGTTGAATCGCATGCCATGGGGGCTGCATCTGTATGCCGTAGGTGGCGGGGAGGATCTCGCCTGGCTATCTGGCGTTCGGGTGAAGCGGGTGAAAGGGGTTGTATATGGGATGAGCGGTCTTCTGGCCGGGCTGGGCGGGATCCTGCTGACGGCCCGTCTCTGGTCGGCTCAGCCCAATGTCGGCGTCGGCCTGGAGCTGGAGGCCATCGCGGCTTCCGTGCTGGGCGGCGCCAGCCTGAGTGGAGGCTATGGCAGCGTCAGCGGCACCCTGGTGGGGGCGCTGGTGATGGGGACGGTCGGAAACGGGCTGAACCTGCTGGAGGTTCCCTCCTATCATCAGCAGATCATTAAAGGCCTCGTCTTTATCCTCGCGGTGGGCCTGGATCGACTGCTGAAGACAGGCCCATGGCCTGCGCGTTCCACACCCGTTCGCCGGAGGGGAACTTCATGAGCATCCTGGTGCTGGGGAGCATCAATATGGATCTGGTGGCCGTGGCCCCACGATTTCCCCGACCGGGGGAGACGCTGCGGGGTCATCGGTTTTTCACCGCCCCCGGAGGGAAAGGAGCCAATCAGGCGGTGGCGGCGGCGCGGCTGCAGGCCCCTACCCGGATGATCGGCCGCGTAGGGAACGATGTGTTCGGCCCCGCGCTCCGGCAGGCGCTGGCGGAGGCCGGAGTGGATGTGGAGGGGGTGACCATCGATCCCGAAGCCAGCTCCGGGACGGCGTTGATCGTGGTGGAGGAGGGAGGGCAGAACGCCATCGTGGTGATCCCGGGGGCGAACGGCCGGGTAGGGGCTACGGAGCTGGCCCGGCTGGAGCAGTGGCTGCCGGAAGCCCGGGTGCTGCTGCTGCAGCTGGAGGTGCCCCTGGAGGCAGTGATGCAGGCGGCGGAGCGGGCGGCGCGGGCCGGGGTGACGGTGATCCTGAACCCTGCGCCGGCAACGGCGCTGCCGGAAGAGATCTACCCATGGTGCACCTGGCTGACGCCGAACGAGGTGGAGGCGGAGGGGCTGGTGGGGTTCTCCCTGGACGATACCCGGGCGATCGAAGAGGCCGCCCGGATCCTGGTGGGGAAAGGGTGTGCGCATGTGGTGATCACGCTGGGGGAACGAGGATGCGTGTATGCGGATCGCCACGAAGTGCGCTGGGTGCCCGCCTATCGGGTGCCCGTGGTGGACACGGTGGCGGCGGGGGACGCCTTCAACGGGGCGCTGGCGGCGGCGCTGTGGGAGGGGCGATCCGTGGCCGAGGCCCTGCGCTGGGCGAATGCCGCGGGCGCCCTCAGCGTCACCCGTTACGGCGCGCAGCCCTCTATGCCCTATCGAGAGGAGCTTCTGGCCTTCCTCGCGCAAAACCCGGAACTCGATTGGGATCCTCCCCGCTGAGCGAATCCCGGACGGCCTGAAAACCGAGCATCTGCTCGCCCGGAGATGGCGCTTTTCGGAGGGCGCTTTCACGGGTGGGGTCATTGCCACATGTGAAGCTCAACCGTCCCCACCTCGCAGGGGGAAGCAAAACCTGTCGCGCCTTCCCATCTTCCCCTTTCCCAGAATGGCCTCTTCGTTCGATCCCCGCTAAACTCCACTCGGGAAGCCCGTATGCCGGAGGGCGCGATGACGGTGGCCTATGCCTTCGATCCGATCTTCCTGGAGCATGATGATCCCCAGCATATTGAGCGCCGCGATCGCCTGGAGCGGATCCTCGATGTCCTGCGGGCCCACGGCGTTCTGGACCAGACGATGGCGCTTCCGGTTGAGCCGATCCCCATGGAACGGCTCAGCCGGGTGCATCAGGCCAGCTACGTAGAGCGGGTGCGTCGTCTGGCGGAACGCGGCGGGGGCGGCCTGAATTTCCCGGGCGATGAAACGTATGTGACCCCGCGCTCCTTCGAGGCGGCTCTGCGGGCGGCCGGGGCCGTCGAAACCGCCGTCGCCGCCGTCTGGGAAGGCCGGGCCCGCCGGGCCTTCGCCCTGGTCCGCCCTCCGGGCCATCACGCCTTCCCCGATCACGGCGAGGGCTTCTGTATTTTCAACAACATCGCCCTGGGCGCTCGCTTCGCCCGGGAGGAGCTGGGGGCTCGCCGGGTGATGATCGTGGATTTCGATCTCCACCACGGCAACGGCACCCAGGCCATCTTCTATACGGATCCCTCCGTCCTCTATCTGTCCACCCATCAGTGGGGGATCTATCCGGGGACCGGGCACTGGCGGGAGATCGGGGCGGGGCCCGGGGAGGGGGCCACGATCAATCTCCCCCTGCCGATGGGCGTGGGGGATCGGGGGTTCGAACGGATTTTCGAGGCGGTGATCGCCCCAGCCGCCCGCCGCTTCGAGCCGGAGATCCTGCTGGTCTCCGCCGGCTACGATCCTCATTGGGGGGATCCCCTGGGAGGGTTGACCATGACGGTCTCCGGGTTTGCGGCCCTGACCCGGCGGCTCACCGAGCTGGCGGACGTCCTCTGCCAGGGGCGTCTCGTCTTCGTGCTGGAGGGCGGATACCATCGGGACGCCCTGGCGTATGGGGTGCTGGCCGCGTTCCGCCTCTGGCTGGGCCATGAGGAGGTGGTGGACCCCCTGGGTCCGCCCCCTCGGGCCGATGAGCCTTCGGTGGAAGGGCTCATCGCGAACGTCCGCCGCCTCCATCGGCTGGAGTAGGCCCACCGGGTGGGCAGTCGGATCCTGGAGGGGAACGGCGATGCGGGATTCCGGCGAACGGGTTTTCATCAAGCTGGGCGGCTCGCTGATCACGGATAAGCGCCGGGAGCGACGGGCTCGCCTCCGGGTGATCCGCCGGCTGGCGAAGGAGATCCGCGAAGCGCTGACGGAACGCCCGGAGTTGCGGATCCTGGTGGGCCACGGCAGCGGGTCCTTCGGCCACGCCGCAGCCGCCCGCACCCGTATCCACGAGGGGATCTCCCGGCCGGAGGACTGGTGGGGGTTCGCCGAGGTGGCCCTCGCAGCCGCCGAGCTCCACATGCAGGTCCGTCGGGCCTTCCATGAAGCCGGCTTGCCGACCCTCAGCATCCCGCCCTCCGCCGTCGCGGAGGCGGCCGGAGGGCGTCCGGTGGCTTTCGAAGCCCGGGCCTTCCAGCGGGCCTGGGAGGTCGGCCTCATCCCCCTGACAGGGGGCGATGTGGTCTTCGACCGGGAACGGGGGGCGGCGATCCTGTCCACCGAGCAGGTGTTCGACGCGCTCCTGGAATCCCTTCGGCCCACCCGCATTTTGCTGGTGGGGGATGTGGCCGGCGTCCTCGCGGATGGGCCGGATGGACATCAGGTGATCCCCCATTTGACTCCAGAACGGTTCCGGGAGATCCAGAGCGCGGTCGGCGCATCCCGGGGGATCGATGTCACGGGGGGGATGCGCGCCAAGCTGGAGATGGCTCTGCGCTGGGTGGAACGGGATCCCGATCTCGATGTCTGGATCTTCTCCGGGCGACGCCCCGGGGCCCTTCGGGACGCCTTGCGGGATCCCCCACGGATCCGGGGGACCCGGATCACGGGGATGTAAACTCAGGGGGAACGGTCGCTCGATTCCCGGTTATACTTTTTCCAGGGCGATGTGGGCGAGCTCCCGCTCGGCGTTCCTCCAGATCCTTCAGGAGCTGATCGGTGGACAATAAGACGATTCGCCTGACGGCGCTGGCTTCGTGCGCGGGTTGAGCCAGCAAGATGGCCCCGGAGGCCCTGGCGCACGTGCTGCGCCGGCTCCACGAGGAAATCCCGCCCCTGCCCCATCCGGCGGTCCTGGTCGGGATCGAGGCGCCGGATGATGCGGCCGTCTACCAGCTGGACGAGGAAACCGCCCTCGTCCAGAGCGCCGACTTTTTCCCGCCGGTGGTGGACGATCCTTACGCCTACGGCGCCATCGCCGCGGCCAACGCGATGAGCGATATCTACGCCATGGGCGGGGAGGTCCGTTTCGCCCTCAATCTGGTGGCGTTTCCGGACGGCCTGGACCTGGAGATCCTGGTTCGGATCCTGAAAGGGGCGGCGGATAAGGTCGCTGAGGCGGGCGGGGTTGTTCTCGGCGGCCATACGGTCACCGACCGCGAGCCGAAGTTCGGGCTGGTGGTCACGGGCGTGGCGCATCCGCAACGGATCCTGCGGAAATCCGGCGCCCGGGCGGGGGATGTCCTGGTCCTGACGAAGCCGCTGGGGAGCGGGGTGATCACCACCGCCCTCAAGCGGGATCTGGCCCGGCCGGAGGAGATCGAAGAGGCGATGGCATGGATGATGCGGCTGAACAAGACGGCCGCCCGGCTGGCGGTGAAATGCAACGCCCACGCCGCCACGGATGTGACCGGGTTCGGGCTGCTGGGCCATGTGTGGGAGATGGTGGAGGCCTCCGGAGTGGGGGCGGTCCTGGAGGTTCGCCGGCTCCCCTGGATGCGGGGCGCGCGGCGCTGCGCAGAGGCGGAGGCCTTCGCCGGAGGCCTCTGGCGGAACCGGGCGTTCTACCGACCGCGCGTGCGTCTGGAACCTTCGATCGATGAGATCACCGAGGCCTTGCTGTATGATCCCCAGACCTCCGGAGGGCTGTTGCTGGCCTTCGCCCCGGCGGATGCGGAGGCCTTCTGCGCCCGGATGGTGGAGGCCGGCGAATCGGCCTGGGCCATCGGCCGTCTGGAGGGAGCGCCCGGGATCCAGGTGGTTCCATGAGCGAAGGCCGTGCCGATGGCCAGATGGAGGCCATCTACGGACAGGAACCACGAATGAAGGCCTCCGTGTTCGTTGTTCCGGGCGCGCGGCTTTCTCCGGGAGATCGACCGCAGACCGCAGGAGGAAAGGGAGCATATGTCCAGCTTTGAAGTCCCCTTCGAGGAGATCCCTCACACGGCGGACTGGGCCATCCGGGCCTATGGGCGGACGCTGCCGGAGCTGTTCGCGAACGCGGCGATGGGGATGTATAGCCTGCTGGTTGACCTGGACGCCCTGGGAGAGTCCGAGCGGCGGGAAATTGAGGTGGAGGCGGCCAGCCCTGAGGGATTGCTGGTGGCCTGGCTGAACGAGCTGGTCTACCACACGGAGCGGGAGCACCTGGCTTTCAAGCGGTTTGAGATCCATGAGCTCCGCCTGCCGGATCCCGGGGATCCAGATTCCCTCGGTCGCCTTCGCGCGACCGTTTATGGAGAGCGGACCCGGGAGATGCGAAAATATATAAAGGCGGTGACCTATCACAACGTGGCCATCCAGCAGGAAGATGGACGTTACTGGGTGGAGCTGGTGTTCGATGTGTGAGGAGGGGGATCATGGCGCGGGAGATTCGGAAACAGGATTTCCGACGGATCCATGCGTATCTCTGGGAACTGCCCACCTCGTTCGACCCGCGGATGAACGTCCCCGTCCGCATCTACGCGGACGAGGAGCTGCTGGAGGACGCCCTGGGGGACCTGTCGGTGCATCAGGCGGTGAATGCCGCCTCGTTGCCTGGCCTGGTGGGGGCCGTCGTTGTCATGCCGGATGTCCATATGGGCTATGGCTTCCCCATCGGAGGGGTGATGGCCAGCCGGGTCCCGGGCGGGATCATCTCACCGGGAGCGATCGGGTATGACATCAACTGCCTGACCGGAGATGCCCGAATTCTGCATCGCTTTGGATACACTCGCCCGATCCAGGAAATGGCGGAGGAATGGTCTCGCGCGGAGCTGGTTTGCTACGATGCCCGATTGGCATGCCTGGATCGGACACCGGTTGTTCGCTTCCTGCGTCGACCGGCGGATCCTGTGCTCTACAGGGTCGTCACCTGCTCTGGAGATGAGATCATTGCCACTGGGGATCATCCGTTCTTGACTCCAGCGGGCATGCGGCCCGTGAGCGAACTGCAGGCTGGCGACCGGATCGCCTTCCTGCCCTTCGAGGGAGTTCCCTACGAAGAGCCTCCTGATGAGGTCATTGTGGATGTCCCCGATGTGGAGCGCGTCCTTCTGGAAGCCGGCAAGGACAATCGACGCGGTGGAATTACCAAGGCCATCGCGGGTCTGCGGCGAAGGGGGCTGTTGCCTTTGCGGTATACTTCCCCTGCCCTTCCGTATTTATTGAAACTCCTGGGCTACGCGTGGGGTGACGGCACAGCAGGGTTCATGCGTCGTCGAAAGGAGGGGGTGCTGGTCTTATATGGGAAGGAGGAAGACCTGGCGCAGATCCTGGCAGATCTCAACCAGCTGGGATATGGAGGCTACCTTCGTTCTCGACGCCGCAGGGCGCTCATCCGCACACCTTATCAGGTTTATGAAACGATCGGTGTCACCGGCGAGCTGGAGGTGAACTCCACCGGTCTGGTCGCTCTTCTTGCAGCGCTGGGGCTGCCTCTGGGATCCAAGACGGACCATGGAGGACGCATCCCGGAGTGGTTGAAGCGGGCTCCCCTCTGGCAACAGCGGCTCTTCCTCGCCGCCCTCTTCGGCGCGGAGCTCACAGCGCCGGCCTTGCACAGTCAGTCCTCCGTCAAGCTGCGACGGCCTGTTCTGAGCATTGCCTGTGCGGAACATCGTCTCGCGGATGGATACCGATTCCTGGCCGATATCGCGGAGATGCTGGAACGCTTCGGCGTTCGAAGCAGGGGGATCTACATAGAGCGACGGGCGCTCCTGCGAGCCAATGGCTCACGCTCCCGGGTTCTCCGCCTGTTGATCTCCGGGGATGCGGATAATCTGATCCGGTTGTTCACGCGTGTTGGTGTGGAATACAACGACGAACGTCGATTTTTGAGCTGGATCAGCGCCCAGTATCTGAAGCGCAAACAGGCAGTGCGCCGGGCCCGACAGGAGCTGCGTCAGGCTATTGCGGAAGCCCACCGGCAGGGCCAGCCCGTCCAGGCCGTGCTGGAGGCTGTTTCCATCTCGGTGAATGCTCGCTTTGTGGAACGGTCCATCTCAGAAAAGCAGCAGGGGGGCGCCGGGCTCCCACGGGATTTTCCGGACTTCATGACCTATATGAAGCAGGCGACAGAGGGATTGGGGCGCTCCGGGATCGTATGGGAGGAGATTGAGCGCATTGAGCCTGTGGAAGGCTATACGGGCGATGTGTATGATTTCACTGTGCTTCATGAAGACCACAATTTCATCGCCAATGGCTTTGTGGTGTCCAACTGCGGCGTGCGGCTGCTGGCGACCAATCTGACCTACGAGCAGATCGCGCCGCATCTAACGGAGCTGGCGTCGCGGATCTATTCCAACTGCCCCAGCGGGGTGGGCTCCGAAGGGCACGTCCCCCTGACGGCGCGGCAACTGGATGAGGTGCTGGCGGAGGGGGCCCGCTGGGCGCTGCGCCACGGCTACGCCCGGCCCGAGGATCTGGAGCACACCGAGGAATTCGGCTGCATGCCCAACGCGGATCCGGACAAGGCGACCCCGAAAGCCAAGGAGCGGGGGAAGGATCAGCTGGGCACCCTGGGCGCCGGGAACCACTTCATCGAGGTGGATGTGGTGGATGAGATCTTCGATCCGGTGGGCGCGGAGCGGATGGGGCTCTTCGAGGGGCAGGTCGCCGTCCAGATCCATTGCGGCTCCCGCGGCTTCGGCCACCAGATCTGCACCGATTACCTCCAGCGCTTCGAGCGGGTGATCCATAAATACGGCATCAAGCTGCCCGACAAGGAGCTGATGTGCGCGCCCATCGATAGCCCGGAGGGGCAGGATTACCTGAAGGCGATGGCCTGTGCGGCGAACTTCGCCTTCTGCAACCGCCAGATCCTGGCCCACTACATCCGTAAGAGCTTCGAGGAGGTCCTCAAGCCGAAGGGCATTGCTCACGATGTCTGGCAGGTCTACGATATCGCCCACAACATGGGCAAGATCGAAACCCACGAGATCGACGGCCAGCGGATGACCGTGTGCGTCCACCGGAAGGGAGCCACCCGCGCCTGGGGTCCGGGCTCCCCCGGGCTGCCGAAGAAATACGTGGATATCGGGCAGCCGGTTCTGATCCCGGGCTCGATGGGCACGGCGTCGTATGTGTTGCTGGGGACGCCCGGGTCCATGGCCCAGACCTTCGGAAGCACCTGCCACGGGGCCGGCCGCGTCATGAGCCGCGCCCAGGCCAAGCGGGAGATCCGCGGCGAGAAGCTCAAGGCCGAGCTGGAAAGCCAGGGCATCGTCGTCCGCGCCGGCTCCATGGCCGGGCTGGCTGAGGAGGCCCCGCGAGCTTACAAGGACGTCAGCCGCGTGGTCGAGGTGGTCCACCACGCGGGGATCGCCAAGAAGGTGGCCCGGCTCCGGCCGATCGCGGTGATCAAGGGGTGAGGATCCCTTCGGGTTTGAGGGGCGACCGGGTCGTCCGCGGCGGCCCGCTCCGCCGGCTCGCTTCGAACCCAAGCGCATCTGCTCGAAATCCATCCGGGTGGCTTCTCGAGGATGAGCTCCTCCATCGCGGAGCGCTGGGAACGGGTTCAGGAACGGATCACGCGCGCAGCCCGTCGGGCCGGCCGGGATCCGGGGGAGATCACCGTGGTGGCCGTGACCAAGACGGTGCCGCCGGAGCGGATCCTGGAAGCGTATGCCTGTGGGCTGCGGATCTTCGGGGAGAACCGGGTGGAGGAAGCGGAGGGGAAAATCCCTCAGGTGCAGGCCCTCCTGGGCGGCGCGGCGGCGATCCGGTGGCATATGGTCGGCCATCTGCAACGGCGGAAGGCCCGGCGGGCCCTGAGCCTGTTCGACGTGATCCATTCCGTCGATTCGGTGCCGCTGGCGGAGAAGCTCAGCCGGCTGGCGGGGGAGAGGGGACAGCGGGCAAGGGTCCTTCTGGAGTGCAATGTCTCCGGCGAGGCGAGCAAATACGGCTTCCCCCTGGACCGCTGGGAGGACGATGCGGCCCAGCGGGAGGCTTTCTTCGAGGCGGTCGCCCGGATCCTGGATCAGCCTGGCCTGGAGGTCCTCGGGCTGATGACGGTCGCGCCCATCGCCCCCGATCCCGAAGCGGTCCGACCGGTGTTTCGCCGGCTCCGAGCGCTGCGGGACGCGCTGGCTGCGCGGTTTCCCCAGGGTTCCTGGGAGCACCTCTCCATGGGCATGACGGACGATTTCGAGGTGGCCATCGAGGAGGGCGCAACCATGGTCCGCCTGGGGCGGGCGATCTTCGGCGAGCGCCCCTCGTCATGATTCGTGATCCTTTCTGTGGAGGGCCTGGGGGGCGGGAGCCATGATCACAGCCCCGCGAATTTCCTTGAGGAAAGCGATATGCCTGGAATGCTGATCTCCTTGATCGACGCCCTGGTCAATCTCTACGTTCTTCTGATTGTGTTTTATGTGTTCGCCTCCTGGATCGGCCTCGATCCGTGGCATCCGGCCCGACGCCTCCTGGCGAGCGCGGTGGAGCCCGTGTTGAATCCCCTGCGGCGCTATCTCCCCCCTGTGGGCGGGCTGGATTTCAGCCCCCTGGTGGCGATCCTGTTGATCGAACTGGCGGGGCAGTTCCTCCGGGCGCTTCTCCTGGGGTGGTTCTGAGCCGGCGGAGCGGGGCAGGCGATGAAGCGACCTGCTCTCTTTTTTCTCCCGCGGGCTCTTCATTTTCCACGGGTTGCATTGACGAGCGCTCATGGGGGGATTAGAATCTACACCGTTCAGGAAAGATCGGTTGCGGGGAGTCTCTGGCGCTCCCTCATTCGATCGTGCGATGGCTTCGGATCGAGGTGAAGTCGAGAGGCTCTACAGAGAGGAGAGCAGAGAGGGGCGGCTCATCTGGCCTTTTCTATATCAGGTTCGGTTGCATCCATTCGAACAGCCGGAGAACGCTGGGGCAGGAGGAGATCGAGGATGCTGGCCAAACGGGTTGCCGTCGTCATCGGTGGTCTCATCATCGGGATCGCGCTGGAGCTATGCGTCCTGGCGCTTTATGCGATCCCGCCTGCGAAATATGGATGGCTCTATCATCTGGGCACTGCGGTGCCCCTGGCGCTGGCCGCGATGATCGTGCTGGACGCCGTGCTGAAGACGGAGATGCTCCCTTGAGGGCATTCAGAGGTCGGTCGGGCTGCGGAAGATAGCCTGGTCTGCTCCTCCTATCGACCCGCGGGATTTTAGGGGTGGGGGTCGCCGAAGGCGACCCCCACCCCAAAAAACAAAAGGGTGGGGGAAGCCCCACCCTTTTGTTTGTCTACCCCGCGCTGCGCTTACAGCAAACCGGCCGCTCGCAGGGCCTTCAAAGTCGTGCGCCGGCTTTTGCGCAGCTTGGCTGCCTTCTTGCGCTTGCGGATCACGCTGGGCGGCTCATAATAGCGCCGGCGCCGTAGCTCCGAGAGCAACTTGTCGGCCTGGATCTGCTTATTGAATCGCTTGAGGGCCGACTCGAAGGACTCCCCCTCCTCAATGATCACGCGGGCCAATGTCCCCACCCCCTTTCTGTGCATGGAGTTCTTCTTTAGCTCATTATACCGTTCCGAAGGAAAGGCTGTCAATGGGATGTCCACGGCCGTCCACAGATTTTGGGGAAGCCCTTCGGACGTGGAGGCGCTGGGGGGGCGCGGTTCCGGCTTCCGGCATGGTTGCTGCTCTTCCGACGGACCCCAGGCTGATTCAAAACCATCGCCCCAGGCCGTGCCCGATCTCCACGCGAGGTCAGATATCCCCTTATCGATAGAGAGGCCGCAGGGTGCTATCGGAATCGGGGGAACGGCCAACCGCGCCAGCTATCGAAGCCGGCGGGGCATGTGGAGCGCCCGATACACCCGATAATGGCGATCATCGAACAGGATCTCCACGTTCCCGAAGACCCGCTCAATGATTGTGCGATAAGGCAGCACCACCGCCCCAACCAGATAGAGCCGCCCTCCAGGGCGCAACACGGAGGGAGCATCATATACGAATTGTGTAGCGACTTCCCGTTCGACTCCAAAGCCCTGGTGGATCGGCGGATTGGTCACCACGACATCGAACAGTTCTCCCCGCACGCCATCGATGACGTCGCTGAGACGGACTTCCACGTGAGGCAGGGAATAAAGGGCCAGAGTGCGGCGGCTCGCCTCCAGGGCTGCCGCGCTGATATCCACCATCACCACCCGACCTTCCCGCGCTTCGTGGCCAGCGATCACCCCTACGATCCCATATCCGCATCCCAGGTCCAGAACGTGATCCGTGGGGCGGATCTCCATCTGTTCGATGAGATGACGGGTTCCCTCATCCAGAGCGGACCACGAGAACAGGCCAGGGCGAGTGATGAAGCGCCAGGTGCGGCCCCGAACGACCGCCTCCCGTTCCACGAAATCATCTCCGGGAGGCTCGATCTCCAGGTGAGCCGGGCGGGAGGCCACCGCCACCCGGTAGCCGCTTCCATACGCCCATACCGGAGCCCGGCCGAAGAGATCCCGGGCGTAAGCGATGATGCTGTCTACGCCGCCTCGCTTCGGCCCGGCCAGATAGAGCCGTCCCCCAGGCTTAAGCGCCCATGCTGCGAGGCGCACCAGGCGTTGCGCCACCTCCTTGCCCTTGGGGATGTTCAAAAGAACCACATCGAAAGACCCGGGCTCCAGGAGGGGATAGCCATCGCCATGGAAGATCCGGGCGCGCCCCTCGAAGCCGTTCATCGCCATCGTGCGCCGAGCAGCTTCCACCGCCAGGCCGTGGTCGCTGGCCAGGACGATCCGACCGGTTGTGCGTCGGGCGGCCAGTACCCCTAACCATCCCACCCCGCAGTTCAAATCCAGGACGTGATCCTCGGGGCCGATCTCCATCACCTGGGCGATGAGGGCCACACCCGGATCGACATGGCTCCAGATCTCCAGGCCCGGCTTCCCCGCCCAGCGGATCCGCTCCCCGCCGATGCGATCCTCGAATTCCCGCCAGACATAATAATCCGTGACCCCCATGGCACGCCCTGTCGGCGCGAGAAAAAATTGAAGCCCCCGGCCTTATAAACGGGAAGTGGGCGAGGCCCACCTCAGGACCCCGCCCACTTCCGCGCAGGTGGAGGCGGCGGGAATCGAACCCGCGTCCGGAAGATTCGATCGCCGGTGCCTACAGGCGTATCCGGTTTTTCCCTCTCGCCGGCCGGTCCTCCCACCGGCAAGGTCTCCGGCCGGCCAGCCCCTTGGATCTTAGGCGGCCTTCCGGGGCGCCCGGCCGCCGCACGCCGACTTTGTCCCACCCGATCCGGCCCCGTCGGCGATGGGTCCGGTCGAGCGGGTCCCCTCATCGGGGGACCGTCCCCTCACGCTGGCTTAGGCGGCCAGCGGGAGAGCCGCGTAATCGCGGTTGGCACTTGTGGTTTGCTCGGGTTGTTCACGGGGTCCGAGCGGCCCCGACCTGCCACCGACGATCTGCCTCCCCCGTCGAGCCCTCTTCGCCCCCTCGTGCATTCCTATTATATCGCACGTCCAGCTTCCTGGGAAACTCTCGCTCCGCCCCCTTTTCCATTCGCCAGGCGAAGGGGATCTGTCACTCCAACCGGCCCTCTGCATCTAAAAGAAGTGAAGGGCGACGGTCCGCGCCATCGGGCCCTCCGACTGGGGGGAGGGGGTGGGTTTCCGCCCACCCCCTCCAGGCTCCCGGGAGGAGGCCGGCGGATCGAACCCAAAACCCTTTCACCCCAGGAGGAGGTCCGTATGGCGTTGCTGGATGCGCACACCCGTGAGGAAGTCCGACGTCTGCTCGCTGATCTGAAGAACCCGGTCCGGCTTCTGGTTTTCATCCAGCACGTGGATTGTGTGTATTGTCGCGAGACACGGCAGCTGATCGAGGAGGTTGCCTCCCTGTCGGATCGGATCACGGCAGAGGTCTACAACCGGATCACTGATCGGGAGGTGGCTGAGCGCTATGGCATCGACAAGGTGCCTGCGGTCGTGATCGAGGGGGATCAGGACTATGGCATCCGTTACTTCGGGATCCCGTCCGGCTACGAGTTCAGCTCCCTGATTGAGGATATCCGGATGGTCGGCGCGCGGGATTCTGGCCTCTCGCCCTCCAGCCGCAAGCGCCTGGCTCAGATCCAGACGCCTGTTCACATCCAGGTCTTCGTCACACCGACATGCCCTTACTGCCCGCGGATGGTGCGGCTGGCCCATCAGGCGGCGATGGAGAGCCCGTGGGTCCGGGCGGATATGGTGGAGGCGATGGAGTTCCCGGAGCTGGCGGATTACTACGGCGTCTACGGCGTCCCCCGAACAGTGATCAATGAGGTCCTTCACATCGAGGGGGCAGTGCCGGAGGGATACTTCATCAATGAGCTGATGAAGGTGACGGATCCGGAAGCGATGGCGCGGGCTCGAGCGGCATGGGAGCATATGCGCCATGCCCTTGCTGGAGCTCATATGCATCACCATCATCACGATGAGGAGGAGTGAGCCCGCGATGTTCGAGGAGATCCTGTTCGATCCCTTCCAGGAGGTGAAACCATGGTGGTGAATATGGCCAGCTGGGATCGGATCGTGCGGCTCATTGTGGCCGTGGTGTTTATCCTGCTCTCCGCCTTCGTCCTCCACTTCAATGCCCTGGGCATCATCCTCACCGTCGTCGGCGTGATCTTCATCCTGACCTCTCTGATCGGCTGGTGCCCGCTCTACGCGCTGCTGGGCTTCCGGACGAAGCGCTGAGGTGCTCCCCCTCCCGACCTCCATCCTCACCCCTCCCCTACCAGGGGAGGGGTGAGGATGGGGGGAGAGATTTGACAGAGGCGCTCGGACCCGCTAAATTGTTATATAGAGCGGGCGGGCGTAGCTCAGATGGTAGAGCGTTGGCTTCCCAAGCCAAAGGCCGCGGGTTCGAGTCCCGTCGCCCGCTCCATCGGGGGCAGATCCGTGATCTGCCCCCTTTGTTTTGTAGGGGTTCTCGGACCTAACCCCCCGGCCCCCTTCCCTACGAGGGAAGGGGGAGCCGATTTTCGCTCCCCGCTTCGGGGAGGGGTTCTTGGACCGTTATCCTTCCTTCGCGAGGGAGATTTGCGATGGGGAACTGGTGGGTTCGGATCGGGCGTATCTGGGGGCATCTTCAGGAAAAGCAGCCGGAACCCGCGCCTCGCGGTTCGCCCCTCCCTTCGCCCCACGCTTCCCCTTCCGAGGAAGACCCTCTTCGGCTCCTGGAGAAACGCCTGGGCTGGTCCTTCCGAGACCGGACTCTCCTTATGGAAGCCCTCACCCATCGGTCCTATGTGAATGAGCATCCGGAGGAAGGGGTCCGGGACAATGAGCGCCTGGAGTTCCTGGGAGATGCGGTCCTTCAGCTGGTGGTCAGCGCGGAGCTGTTCCGTCGATTCCCAGATTGGTCGGAGGGACGCCTGACGGAGTTGCGTACGGTTCTGATCCGCGGGGAGCGGCTGGCCGCATGGGCGGAGGAGCTGGAGCTGGGTCGGTGGCTCCGCGTAGGGAAGGGGGAGGCGGAAAGCGCTCGGGCCCGTCCTTCGGTTCTGGCGGATGCCTTCGAGGCGCTTCTGGGCGCTCTGTATCTGGATGGGGGGCTGCCGGCGGCCGAACGTCTGCTGGGCCAGTTGCTGCCCATGGCCATCGATCAGGCCGTGCGGGATCTGGAGTGGCATGATCCGAAAGGACGCCTGCAGCACTGGAGCCAGGCCGTCCGGGGGAAGACCCCTGTCTATCGGGTGGTGGCGGTGGAAGGCCCTCCCCACGCGGCCCGTTTCACGGTTCAGGTGCTGATCGGCGATGAGGTCGTGGGGGAAGGTCAGGGGGCCAGCAAGCGGGAAGCCACCCGGGAGGCGGCCCGGAACGCGTTGATCCGCCTGGGGATCGAGAACGGCGGCGAGCTGGAAATCGGGACCGCGTGATATCCGATCCTGCTGGTCTTTCGCACAACGGTGATCAGGTGAATTCCCGATGGAACGGCGATGGCTGGAGAAACTGGAAGCTGTCGAACAGCGCTATGAAGAGCTGACCGCGATGCTGGCCGACCCGGCCGTGGCGGCGGATATCTCCCGGCTCCGGATCCTCAGCCAGGAGCGGGAGGAGCTGGAGCCCATTGTGGAAACTTTCCGCCGCTATCAGGCGGTGCGTCGACAGCTGGAGGAGGCGCGGCAGTTGCTGGAAACCACGGAGGACGAAGAGCTGGCCGCCCTCGCCCGGGAGGAAGCCGAACGCCTCTCCGAGGAGCAGGAGCGCCTTGAGCAGCAGCTCCGGCGCCTCCTGCTCCCCCGCGATCCGAACGATGAAAAAAATGTCATTATGGAGATCCGCGCGGGGGCGGGCGGGGAGGAGGCCGCGCTGTTTGCCGCCGATCTTTTCCGGATGTATACCCGTTACGCGGAGCGGAAAGGCTGGGAGGTGGAGCTCCTCAGCGCCAACGAGACCGGCCTGGGCGGCTTTAAGGAGGTCATCTTCCTGATCCGCGGCCGCGGCGCTTATTCCCGCCTCAAATATGAGAGCGGTGTCCATCGGGTCCAGCGGGTGCCCGTTACGGAGGCCTCCGGCCGCATCCACACCAGCACGGCAACGGTTGCGGTGCTCCCCGAGATGGATGAGGTGGAGGTGCAGATCGATCCAAAGGACCTGATCATCGAAACCTTCCGGGCGGGCACGGCGGGCGGGCAGCACATGCAGAAGAACGAGACAGCGGTGCGGATCACCCATATCCCCACCGGGATTGTGGTCTCATGCCAGGATGAGCGCTCCCAGTTCCAGAACAAGCAGCGGGCGCTGGCCATCCTGCGGGCCCGTCTGTATGAGCGGGAGCGCCGGAAACGAGAGGCGGAGGTCAGCCAGGCTCGCCGCCTCCAGGTGGGGACCGCGGAGCGGGCCGAGAAGATCCGCACCTATAACTTCCCTCAGAATCGGGTCACGGATCACCGGATCAATCTCTCCCTGTATCGCTTGCAGGAGATCTTGGATGGCGATCTGGATCCCCTCATCGATGCGCTGATCCTGGAGGATCAGACCCGCCGGCTGGCAGAGGAAGAGATGGCGACACGCTGAGGATACCGAGCGCATCCGGGGTTGCGCAGCGGGGAAACCCGCTGCGTTCCTTAATTTTTGGTTTTTGCCGGCATTCCGCGATCGGGATTGCGCAGCCAGGATATGACGGAAACGGGACAGGTATTCCAACGGGCTTCCCGCTGGGCGACAGCCACGCGGGTCCATCGGCACTCGTGGCTGCGCCGCTTTCTGACCTTCTTGCTTCATCTCGCTTACCGGCTGGTGCTGCGCCTGGAGGTCGTGGGGCTGGAGAATATCCCTCCCGCCGGGCCGGTGATCCTGGCCATCAATCACATCAGCTTCCTGGATCCGGTGCTGGTGGTCAGCCTCCTGCGGCGCAAGGTGCTCCCCATGGCCAAGGCCGAGGTCTTCCGCGATGTCGTGCTGGGCCCCCTGGTCACCGCCTTCGATGCCTTTCCGGTCCGACGGGGAGAGATCGATCGCCGGGCCGTCCAGACCGCCCTGGAAGTGCTTCGGATGGGCGGGGTGTTGCTCATCGCCCCGGAGGGCACTCGCAGCCCCACCGGCGCGCTGATCCCGGGGAAAGAGGGAGCTGTCTACCTGGCCTGGCGCACGGGCGCCCCGATCGTGCCGGTGGGTGTGGATGGGACCGATCGCTTCAAGTTCAACATCCGCCGGCTCCGGCGCACGCCGGTGCGGGTGGTTTTCGGCCCGCCTTTCCGGGTGGAAATCCCCGAGGAGCGGAGCCGGGAGGCGCTGCGGGAGGCGACGGATGAGCTGATGGCGCAGATCGCGGCGTTGCTGCCGCCGGAGCGACGCGGGGTTTACGCCGACTTCCCCGCCATCCCCTCTCGCTACCTCCGTCCCCTTTCTGTCCCGGAAGGCGTTCGGGTGCGACAGATCCCGGCCGGGCCGGCGGCAACAGGTCCTCGCTCCACCCGGATTCCCCAGGCGAATGAAAATCCCTGACTCCAGATAGGATGGATCAACGAACAGGCCGTCGTCCGGTCTAAACGGTGTAAGGAGATATCCCCACGGGGGATCCGGCCTTCAGCGCCATGCCATCGCCGCGATGTCCCCCCGGGCGGTGAGGCGATCGATCCGGCCGGAAGGGAGGGCAATCCGGTAGAGGTCCCCCTGATAGCGCACCAGGAGGCTTCGCCCGTCGGGTCCCCAGCGCATATCGGGCTGGCCGCCGAATCCGATCTCCCCCTCCGGCGGGAACAAGCGCCGTCGATCACTCCCGTCGTGATCGGCCCAGTAGAGGTCATAGCGGGAAGCATCCCCGGCCTCGGGCTGACGGGCCTGGCCGAAAAAGAGGCCCAGGTCGCTCCAGAGCACGCCTGCCCATATCCCGATATCCTCGATCAACGGGCGCGCCCATCCGGCATCCACGGCCAGGATCCAGAGATCAAAGCGGGTGGATTGCTCGGGGGGCTCTCCGGAGCGGGGAGGGCCATGAACGAGCGCAGCTAGGTATCGGCCATCCGGGGACCAGGCGAGAGCGGGCACCCAGGCCCACGCGCTCCGGGTTTCATAAACCGGGAAGGTGAGCAGGATGGTCGCTCGGAGGCTCCCCAGATCCAGCATCCCGATCCCATCGGTGCGCCCGAAGGCCAGACGGCGGCCATCTGGGGACCAAGCCCAGGCCATGCCCCACCATCCGTAAGGGCCGCCAGCGGTTGGCGTCAGCACCTGGCGGGCTTCGATCCGCCCGTTCCCCCATCGGCCGATCCAGAGGTCGTTATGCGCTCGCCAGCCTGGCGGCCCGGGGCTTGGCTCTCCGGTGGCGAAGGCCAGACGATCCCCCCGGGGAGACCATTCCAGCCAAAGCACGTTTTCCAGGCCGGCGGGCTGCGGGCGTGGCGGATCGGCACGGAGGTTCAGCCCCCAGAGGGTGTTCAGGAGCGGGCGAGGGGATGTCAGGGGAGCCCGGGAGAACAGGAGGAAGCCGCCATCGGGAGATAACGTGAAGACCCGTCCGTCCAGATCGCCCAGGTTCGTGAGCGGCAGGATCCGGGTCGTTTCCCCAGCGACGCGCCATGCGTCTCGACGGGCCAGGAAGACCAGCGTGCCGGAGATCGGCATCGAGGTCACCTCGCCCAGCAAGCTGACCGCCACGATCTCGGGAACCGGATCCCGCAGGCGTTCCCGGTGGATCTCCTGGCGCTCCACCGGCTGGCCATCGGCCCATGTGATCCGGACGGTCACCCGTTCGATGCCGGGTTCGCCCCGGCGGATCAGGCGGTTTTCCCCCGGGGCCAGCCGGGCGTCCTTCAGGATCTGTCGGGGGAACGGGATCGGGACCTCCTGGACCTCCAGGGTCTGGGTGATGCGGGTGACCGTGATCACCATCCCGGGGCGGATGGACACGTTCTCCGGCGGCGTAACCCGATCCAGATCCCCGAGGGGGATGCCTGCCTGAGCCAGCGCCTCTCGGACCGTTGGACCGCGGGCATAGATGGTGCGGCGCTGGCCGTCCGCGATGACGGTCATCATCACCGGCCGGGCCAGGCAGGCGACCAGCATCGCCACCCCGAATCCGATCATCCCGCGTTCCCACCGATGGATCATCCATGCCTCCGGTTCCCTGCTCTGGTGTGCCGTCCGGGAGGTCTCTTCCCGGTTGTTGATTTTACCGGAGGCGAGGATGGACTGGAGGATTTACGGAGGGCTGCGCAGGATCAGGGGGAGGAAGAGGGCACGCGGGCAGATCATGGCCACGTTGTTGTCCTCCCGGGCCTCCCAGACCCGTCCGGTCAGGGGGCTTTCTCCATAGGGATCCACATCCACGTTCAGGAACAGGCATCGACCGGGCTGGAGCGAGGCGGTTCCGGTGATCGGAACCTCGTGGCCGGGGCTCAGAGGAGGGAGCCACACGCCGGTGGGTCCCTGCATCCACGTCTCGAACCCTCCGCCGTCCGCCGGGCTGGTCGGGGGATCTCCGGGGGCGCGTTGCTGCAAAGCGACCAGAAAGCCGCCGACCCGTGATGGGACCGGTGCGGCGCCCGCATTGCGGATCCATGCGTTCACCTGGGCGCTTCCTCCATGGATCCGTAGGGTCATGGTGAGGGGGATCAAATCCGGGAGCGTGGCTTCTGATCGATTCCGCAGATCCCCCAGGCGGAAGGTATACGTGACCCATGCCCGGCTCTCTGGGGTGGTGGTGAAGCGCGCCATCGGCCAGACGAGGCCTCCGGGCACGTAAAGGGGAAAGGGGCTCAACCCCTCGTGGCTGGTGGACACGATCCGCGCATAGGTAACCGTATAGACGCCTGCGGGCAGACGCACCGCCATCCCGGTGGCGAAATCGAAGCCCTCCCGCCCGATGGTCCCAACGGTGATCTCGTACTCCGGCGGCTCATACCGGGCGTAGGCCGTGGTGACCCATGAGGCGAAGAGGGTATGAGTTGGCTGGACATTATAGAACACCACCCCGGTGGGTTCCATCGTCCAGGTGATGCCACCATCCTGGGGCTCTGCCCAGGCCTCCACGCGGGTGATCTGCTCCGGGAACGTGAGCCCTCCAAACCCGATGCGCAGGGAGCTCACGGTGGCGTTCTCAACCCGGTTTTCCCGGGTGATAGGGAGATGAGGGTCTCCCGGATCCGTGATGCCGACGGTCATGGTCTGCCACCGAGCGTTGGGGAGCGTCTCAGCCGCATCAATCCCTGGCGCCGGGGCAGGAGGAGCCGGCCACGGAGGAGGGGGCGGGGGCGGAAGGGTCTGGGCGCTCCCGCGTCCGATCAGAGCGCCCAGAAGCCCCAGTCCTGTTAAGGTGAGCCCCATAAGCCAGAGGATCCTCCCCCTTGGCATCTTTGACCCCCCGTCCCTTTCGTTCGGTTCACCCGTCAAAGCCACCCGGCGTGGGCGTCATCGTCGGCGTGGGCGTCCACGCCGGCGTAGGGGTACGGGTGGGCGTGCGGGTGGGAGTCAATGTGGGCGTTCGCAGCGGCGTCGGTGTGCGGGTGGGCGTCGGCGTAGGAGTGCGGGTAGGCGTCGGCGTCGGTGTGCGGGTGGGCGTCGGCGTAGGAGTGCGGGTAGGCGTCGGCGTCCGGGTGGGTGTAGGAGTGGGTGTCGGTGTGCAGATCGAGGGCGGGCACACCGTCGGCGTCGGTGTGCGGGTGGGCGTGGGCGTCCGGGTCGGCGTGGGGGTACGGGTGGGCGTCGGCGTAGAGGTGGGCTTGGGCGTGAAGGTGGCCGTTGGCGTTGGCGTATCCGTCGGCGGCGGCGTGGGCGTGGGGGTATCCGTGGGAGCCGGCGTGAACGTGGGCGTCGGCGGCGGCACGACCGTCGGGATCTTCGGCGGCAGCCCCAACAGGCGGACGGTCCGGAAGCGCTCGTTGATCACCTCGCGGCGGGCGATCAGGGGGATATGGGCAACGATGGGCCGGAGGAGGGGGGTGATGATCATATGATTGTGGCGGATCACTACCACGACCCGATCCCCAGGCCCCCCGGCATCGTTCCCTGGGACGCAGCGCAGCGTAGCCGGATCGAACTCAAAGCCCGGCCGACTGCTGCAGATGGTGACCCCATAGAAGCCCGGGGTATCGGAGCCCGGCCCTCCGGCTTGCTCTCCGAACTGCGTGATCAGGAGACCGTAGAGGATCTCCCGACCCCGTTCCAGGCCGGCCCGGAGCCGAGCCTGTTCCCGATCCGCCTCATCCGCGCAGCCGTTGAGGCAGAAGGCCGGGTCGTATTGCCCAGTGGAGAGATAGCGGGCCGCCGCCCGCGCGTTATTCTCGATGGTCGCCCACGCGTAGAACACCCGGGCCAGCTCGATGACCATGAAAACCAGAAGGAGAAAGATCGGCAGGGCCACGGCGAACTCCAGCGTCCCTTGGGCCATTCGGCGCATGATTCCCCCTCCTCAGCCATGCGACGGAAAGCCCGCCTATCGGTTCAAACGGGTGAAAATCCGGCGGGCGATCTCCCGGAAGATCTGCTGCAGCGCTGCGGCGTCCGGCGCGTAGAAATAGTTGCTGCATGACTGCCCCTGCGGCTTCCAGGCCGCGCCCGGGCTGAACCAGTCGCTCCCGCCCTGCAGGCAGTCCGCCTGATTGTTGCCATCGGTGCTGTCGGCCAGGTAGCGCATGAACTTCTCCCCCACGTCTGGATCCCGTCCCTGGCCCGGGCGCACCTTCAGACCGTGCATTCCGCTCCCGTAGCCGATGGAGAAGACCACGACGTTGGCCTCCCGGAGCACATCCACCATATCGAGCGCGGCGTCCTCCGCATCATATCGGGGATCGGCTGGGACATGACGCGTTTCGAAGTCGCCATCCTGACAAAACGGACGGAAGTCGGGATCCCCCCAATACCAGGTGGGCTCACCCCAGCCGGGGGGTGGGTTATAGCGAGGGCAGAGCCCGAAGTCCCTCGCCGCCGGATCCGGCGAGCCTGGAGAGGGGTCCGTGGCGTTGGCCGCGGCGTCGCTCAGCATCACGATGGCCCAAAGGGCGCCGGTCTCTGCTGGCCGTCCTTGGGTGGCCAGGACGTTGTAGGCCAGGCGGAGAGCTCCCTGGACGTTGCTGCTGGGGCACGGGCGCGGGTCAATCCCTGGCCCCGGCACCAGCACAGGAACCGGACGGCAATTTCCAGAGGTGCAATCCATCCCGGCGCATTTCGCGGTTTGGGAGTTCTGGGCGGGATCATAAACCCGGATGCTCTGGATCGCGTTCTGAACAGTGGCGAGGCTCGTTCCCCCGTTGAGATCCACCAGCAGGCGGGCCTGACGGTCGAAGGAGACCACCGCCACGCGGTCGTAGGGGTAATACATCCGCGCGGCGAATTCCTGAGCGGCCTGGCGCACGGAGCGGAAAGGCTCACAAATATCCTGGGGGTTGCAGAAGTGTGGCCTCTGGGGCTTGGGGCACGCCGGACTGGGGTTGGGGGAGTCCGTGGGGATGCAGACGATGGGGTCGCCCTGGGCGAGCACCATCCGGGTGTCATACGCCATCGACTCCGAGTTGTCAATGATCAGCACCAGATCGACGGAGGCTGCCTCCCCGGTCGCGGAGCCGGAGAGCCGCGCGCTCGACCAGCCCACCACCCGCATGAAGGTCATGGGGACGACGATCTCTGCTTCGACACGCACCAGCTTGCGACGGGGAGTGGTGCAGAGCTCTGCAGCGTAAGGGCCTGGGTCATCGCATGTATAGACTCGGATGTTGGCCACATCGAAGCCCTGGGCGGTCAGGAAATCCCGGGCGGCCTGCTGGATATCGGCAAGGGTGCGGCCGACGCGGAACTGGTTGGAGCCGGCCAGGGCCGCTCCATCCAGGGCATGCTGCAGGCGGTGTCGGGCAGCATAGAGGCGGGCGCCATCCATCGCCAGGCCGGCCAGGGCCAGCAGCCCCACCAGCATCAAGGCGAAGAGAACCACAATCTGCCCGCGGCGGCGCATCGCTCCACCTCCTGATCTCCCTTAGGGCGCCGGAGAAGCCCTGCAGACCCGCGCCTCGTTCATTCCATCGGATCCACAGAAGGCAGCGGCATCCAGGCCGATGCATACATCGGGATCATTTCGGGGAACGCCCAGGTGAACAGACCCAGACGCTGGCGGTAGTGGTAATACACCTCCACCACCAGCACGCCTTTGCTGGGGAAATGGCCGATCTGGGCGGCGATCGCTGCATTTGTGACCCGGGAGCTCCGATTGTGGAAACGGGACCACCCGTTAGGGGCATTGCGGGGGAGCCGCCAGGCCAGCGTGCCGTCCTGTCGGATGCCGAAAGCAGAGATCACCAGATCATCCCCCAGGCCTGCGTTCAGCGCGTATGGACGGAAGGCTTCATCGAAGCGCTGGGAGACAGGAGTCATGAAGAGATCGCTGTCGCAAACGGCACCGGGGTCTCGGGGATCCTCCTGATGATCGGCATACAGACAGGGATCGCCGTCGGCCCCGAAGCGGGCGGCCTCCCGCACGGCGTCCTGGAGGGAAAGATACGTGGCGATCGCGAACCCCAGTTCGGTCAGGCCGGCGATGAGGATCAGGAAGAGGGGCAGCAGGATCGCCAGCTCCACGATGCTCTGGGCTCTCCGCCCCCTCCATACCCATCGACGCATCGACCCCTCCCGTATCCCAAAGGCCTTCTAAAACGGTTTATAAAACTGGGCCTTCTTTCATTTCTCCCTCCCCCAGATTATATTAAAAATTCTCAAACCGTCAATAGCCCGAAGGTCCGGCAGGGGTGGGAAGAACGGGCCCGTAACCTCCCCATCGGACGGGGCGGTTTCTTACAAGGAGGTAAGAGATTTATGACTTTCCGGATACCGGCGAGACTGTCGCGGGGGGGATGCAGGAGTGGGGGGCAGGGCCTGGTGGAGTTCGCCCTGGTCCTCCCGGTGCTGTTGTTGTTCATGCTGGGCATCATGGAGTTCGGCCGCGTTCTCTTCATCTACACCGAGGTCTCCAACGCGGCGCGGGAAGCGTTGCGCGCGGCCGCTGTGACCATCCATCGGGGCAACGATGCGGATCGCGGGAAGGTGACCGTCGCCGAGTGCAATGAGATCCTGAACCGGGCTTATGGGACACTGGCGCTGACGCCCCAGAGCCAGGTGACGATGACGGTGGAGTATCGTCGTCCCAATGGGAGTGGGTCCTTCCTTTCTTTGGGCAGGTGCTCTTCGGATCCGGCTCAGACTCAGTTGCCCACCACGGATGTCCTGGCCCTGAACGACCTGGTCTATGTGGAAGTTCAATCTCAGGTGAGCGCGGCCACCCCGCTGATCCGGCCCTTCGTATCGAACCTGCCGCTCCGTTTCGCCGGGATGCGCTCCGTGGTCCCGATCAGCGGGATCGCCATGCCCAAGCCGTGAGCGCGAGGGGAGAGGACGATGGGATCCGGCGGGAATCCCTGCTCCCATGATCATCGCCAGCGCGGCCAGAGCCTGGTGGAGTTCGCCCTGGCCGCCACCGTGTTGTTGCTGTTGCTCACCGGGGTGCTGGATCTGGGCCGGATGTATATGGCGTGGGTAGCGATCCAGGATGCGGCGGGCGAGGGGGCGCTCTACGCGGCGATGAACCCGCGCTGCATCAGTGCGGCCAACGGGCCTTCATGCGCGACCCCCAATAACGCTTACGATCGGACGTTCATCGCGATCCGGCAGACGCCTGGAACTCCTCTGGATCCCTACCGGGTTACGATTGTGATCACGCCGAACGATCCGGGACAGATCTGCTTCGGGACGCCGATCACGGTTTCCACCTTGTATTCATTCACGATGATCACGCCGGTGATGCAGGCGATGTTCGGCCCAGAGGTGAGGCTGCGGGCTTACGCGGTGCAACGGGCCCTAAACCATGGATCCGGGGCATGCCCGTGAGGCGTGATACGGACCGATCAGGAGGTGCTCCCATGGGCGGAAGGATGGAAGGGCGGAATCGTGGACAGGCGCTGGTGCTCATCGCGATCGCCTTCATCGGCCTTCTGGCCCTCACGGCCCTGGCCCTGGATGGCAGCAATGCCTACGGCCAGCGCCGGCGGGCTCAGAACGGGGCGGACGCTGGCGCCCTGACCGGGGCTCGCTTTCTCTGGAACCCCCAACCATGGTGCAGTAATCCCCATGGTTATGGCTGTCTGGAGGCATCCCTGCGGCAGGCAGTGAACGCCGCTGTAGAGACCCACGGCATCCCGGATACCTCTGGTCAACCGGGAGATGCTTATAACAACAATATCGAGGTCTTCTACACCGACGCGGATGGGAACGTCCTCGGCCCGGTCGGTGGCGGTTTCGTGCCGGCGAAGATCGGCACCAAAGAGGTCAAGGGGATTCGCGTGGTGGTCTGGAATCCCTTCCCGGCCTTCATCGCACAGGTGATCGGCCGGGCGAACCTGCGGGTGAGTGCCGAAGCGGTGGCGGTCTATCAGCCCCCGGTTTCTTGCAATGGCTGGGCGATTTTCGCGGGGTGCACCGGCAACTGCCAGCCTAACGTGCTCAAGGCCACCGGCGGCGGCCAGGCTGGGGTCGTCAACGGCAACATCCACTCCAACGCCGATATCAACATCAGCCAGCAAATGTATATCAACGGGGTCTGCGATTACGTGACTCAGAAGAAAGGAAACGGGACATGCCAGACCACCCAGCAGGGCAGCTACATCCCGATGCCGCAGTTTTACCGGTATGAGGACTTCCTGCCCGGCGGCGCGAAATGGAACCAGGTCGATTCCAGCCGGCGGTATTATTTCAACCGCTCCATCACCCTGCAATCCAGCGGCTCCTGTCCCTCCCCCGGGAGGAATGATGGGGGCTCCTATAAACTTTGCGATGGGCTCTACGTCGTCGACGGCGATGTCACGATCCGGGGCGGGGGGACGGTCACCATCACTGTCGTCACCAATGGATCGATCAAGTCCACGAGTTCGAACAACGATCAGGCCTACTTCAGGGGGTTCTACAAGGAGCCCGATGGCAAGGGGCAGCTCCTGTTCTTCTCGACCTCGAATGACACCAACAACGGGGCGATCCAGCTCTCGTATTCCCGGATCTCATGGGAAGGCCTGATCTACGCCCCAAACGGCCTGGTGAACCTCTCGGGCAGCCAGGGGTTCACCGGGAACGGCGCCATCTTCGGCTACGAAGTCGATGTCTCCGGGGCAAACTTCCAGCTGACCTATAACGAGAACGCTTGCCCGACCACACCTCCTCAACTCTTCCTGTTCCGATGAGGAGGCTTCCAGCGGGTCCGATCTCCATCTCTCCACCCAGGATCCGGGCTATGGGGTCGCGCAGGGGTTGGCATCGGGTTGGAGCAGGGCTTCTCCTGGGAGGGGTGGGATTTCTCGTTCTCCTTCTGTCTATGGGCCGCCGGGTTGAGGCGGGCGTCCAGGCCCTCTCTCAGACCACCCTGGCCGATTTCAGCCCGGGAGAGTTCCTCCGTACCGGGCTGGCGAATATGGGAGATGGCGCCGTCTCCCTCCTTCGAGCCGGGCTGAGCGGCGAGTGGATCACCACGGTGGTGACCGCTGGTTTGATCCCCCGTTGGGGTCACATGGCCGTTTATACGGCGAGCCGCCTCTATGTCCTGGGAGGATTGGCCTCGAGCAACGACATGATCGCCGGCCCATCCCTTGTGCAATCGGCCACCGTCCGCTCCGATCATGATCTCACTTCCTGGGTGACGGTTTCGACAAACCTCGCGGACTTCTTCCCTTCCGGGATCGCGTATGGAGGGGCGGTGGTGGTGAACAATTTTCTCTATGTGATCGGCGGGCAAAACCAGCCGGCCATCGCCCCGGGGGCGCCGCAGCGGACGGTGGTCTATGCCCGGATCCAGCCGGACGGCTCCCTGGGGCCGTTCACGACGACGGCTTCTCTGCCCATCAGCCTGACGAACATGGCGGTTGTCGCATGGGGTGGATGGATCTATGTGCTGGGGGGGATTTCAGAGGGCTTGCAGGTTCGTGACCTCATCTACGCAGCGCGGCCTGACCCGGTCACGGGTCAGATCACCAGCTGGCAAGTCCTTTCATGGACGCTTCCCTATCCCCTGTGGCGGCACGCGGCAGTCGCCGAGCAGGGTGCTCTTTATGTGATCGGAGGAATGACCGGGACAAACAGCCTGCCGCTGTTCGAGGTCTGGTTCGCGCCTCTGGGGGACGGAACGCTCCTTGGACCCTTCACGCGCACTACGCCCCTGGATAACAATCTGGTGGATCTGGCGGCCATCGGTTATCACGGCCTCCTGCTGACCAGTGGGGGTCTGCAAAGCAACTTCAGTGATGCCAGCCGGGATGTGCGAGCGGGTGTGCTCGCGGACACGGGGGAGGTCATCACCTGGACGGCGACCAGCCTGATCACGCCGCCCCGCAGCGCCCATGCCATGGTGGTGTTGCCGGATGGTTGGGTTTATGTGATCGGAGGCCGGTATGGCAACATCCCGCTGACCCATATCAACGCCGGCCGCCTGAGCGCGGAGGGAGCAGGGCTCTTCGTATCCAATGGGCGCTATCTGGCCCCACCCTTCCATCTGGATCGGCGACGGCTGCTGTTGACTCTGGATCTTCAGTTTCTGCATCCGCCCGGAACAGACGCCGCGGTTCGTATTCGATCCCAGAGCCAGGATGGCTTCCCCTGGAGTGATTGGAGCGCATGGACACCGCTCACCGAGACGGGGGTGGTTACGCTCTCCATTCCCCTCAGTCTCTATGTTCAGTCTCTGCAGTATGAAGTGGCTCTCAGCACCACAAACCCCCTCACGGCGCCTTTCTTGCTCCGGGCCGATCTGCGCTATGAGGTCCCGGACAGGCCGCCCACCTGGTGGAAGCAAGCCGCGCCCCCGGGAGGAAGCTCGGTGCGACCGGGAGATCGGATCACCTACACGGTTGTCCTGACGAACGACAGCGGCGCCACCCTGCATGGCCTCCGCCTGGTCGATTTCTTCCCTGCTGGAACCGCTTACGTGGGAGGCTCCGCTTCCGCTTCCGGGGGTCTCTCATGGACGGTCTCCCCCAGCGGATGGCTGGGGGAAATCGCCTCCCTCGCCCCGGGTGGGATTCTGACGTTCTCCTTCGCCGTCACCGTGTCCGCAGGAGGCGGCGATATCCAGAACCAGGCTGTGTTGCAGACCGATGAGTTCGGCTCGCTTGCCAGCAACCCGGTCATCCATCCGGTGGCGGCGCTGACCGGCACGCTCGGCGCCCTTCCGCCTGCCGGGAGCATCGTTTCCCCGGGGGCGCTGCTCACCTATACGCTTCGAGTGACGAACACGGCGTCGGCAGCCAGTGGGGCTTTGGAGATCTTCGGCCAGCTTCCCAGCCCTATCGTCCCGATTCCCAACGGCGTCCAGGTCTCCATCGGTTCGGTGTTCACGGACACATGGCCGACCTTCCGCTGGGACCTGCCCGGCCTGAGCGCGGGGATGGCTGCTGCCCTCACCTGGACCGTACGGATCACGGAGCCCGCCTTCATCGCCGATGGCGTGTGGCTCACCGCCACCGCGGCCCTCTCCGGCGCTATCCCGATTCCGCTTGGGAGTGTTGCCCACCTGGTGCGTCAGCCCTACGCTCTCGAGATCTCCAAAACCGATGGCCGGAGTCAGGCGGACATCGGAGATGTGCTTGATTACACGATCACGGTCACCAACACCGGGTGGGTGACGGTCACGGATATCCGGATCACCGACACGCTGACCGGGTGGCCGTGGATTGCTTTCGTGGACCCGCCCGTTGGGTGGGGGCAGGCGGTGATTACGCTGCCCGCCCTGGGCCCGCGGGCCACGTTTTCCTTCGTCCAGAGGGCTCAGATCAGCATCTCCGCCAATCTCTCCGACGTGGTCGCCTTCACCAACACAGTCATCGCCCGCTCCTTCGGGACGGCCGGCGTTCCCCTGATGGATGCCTTCCAGGCCTCCGACGTCACCGCCCTGGCCGGGCCGGACTTGGTGGCGGCCATTCCGCCGGAGTCCGTGCGCTTCGATGGCCGCACCGTTACGCTCACTGTGGTTGTCACCAACCTCGGGCCCGGCACGGCCCGTCCACTGGATACTTCATCCCCGCTCTGCGCTCCCTACTGGGTGCTCGTGGGATTCTCCGTGAACGGCGTCCCGGTGCGATCGGACTATTTGTTCTTCGGAATGAACCGGCTACGCCCCGGCGAGATGGCCTCAGGCACGTTCACGCTGACGCTCTCAGGTCCTGCCTGGATCAGTGCCACGGTGGATGCTTACGCGCCCGGCTTTGGCTTTCCAGGCCGGGGATGCGTGATGGAGACGCGGGAAGACAACAACGTTACTGTTCCTGTCCGGGCTGGCGGATATTCCGTCTTCCTCCCCCTGATCCTGCGATAGCGGATGGGGAAACTGGGCTTCGCTGTTGTTCCCGAGCCGGGTCTCTCCATAGCGTCTGGATGATTCCCCTTTGGAGTCAAGCCAGCCCGACCTTCCCAATCCCAGGATTCGGCAGTAAAATCCCTCCAGTCCATGGAGACGACGCTGGACCCCTTGCCTTCGAACGAAAATTGAGAATAAGGGGAGGGACCGGATGAGGTGGGCAGGATCACCGATCCGAGGAGGTGGCTGGTGGAAGCAAGGAGGGCTTCGGATCGGCCTGGGCTTGGCGCTGGGGGTCAGCTGGATGTTGGGAGGGAACGATCGGGCGCAAGCCCAATTCCCCACCCCTCCAGCTCCAACCCCTACTCCATTCCCGACCTGGACTCCCACGCCCATTCCGACCCTGACCCCGACCGCTTCGGCCACACCGCTGGCGACCCCAACGGACACGCCAACCCCCACGCCGACCGGGACGCCAGTGCCGACGGCGACGCCCACGGGTTCTGGGTTTCCCACACCCGGTCTAACGCCTACTCCATTGCCCCCTGGGCCTACGGCGACATATACCCCTACGCCTTTGGGATCGCCCACCCCCCTTCCTTCGACAGCCACTCCCACGCCCTCCCCTATGCCATCTCCGACCCCGGGGGCCACGGGGGCTCTCGCTCCTCCTCCGCCTCCGCCACCCCCGTCGGGGGAATGGCACGGCCCGGTGCAGGGAACAGCTCCGCCGCGTCTGGATGCGGCGCGGTTGCCGCAGACAGGCGGGGCGTTGTGGGGGCCGGTGGCCGGAGGGGGATTGGCGCTGCTGGCGGTCTGGCTGGCGTGGCACCGGCGGTCCCGCGGGCGAAGGGGAGATCCCTCATGATGACGCTTTCAAGGGAGCACTTTCCCATCCCATCCAGAGGCATTACCCGGAAAGCCCGACCCCAGGGACCCAGCGCCTATTCCGAAAAATTGGAAAAGGCATATAATAGACGGTAATCAAAGAAGCTTCTGTCTTCCAGGAGCGGTGCCGGGTGGAGACCGGGCCTGCGGTGGAACCAGCCTGGAGCCATCCACTCGAGGCGAACGCGGGAGATTATCCACTGGAGGCGGGGAATGCGCCGGCGCAGAAATCGGACGCTGTTGTTGCTGATCCTGCTGATCCTGGTCTTGATGGGAGCGGCGCTATGGCTGTTGCCGCGCTTCGCGGCGGGGCCTGCTCCAACGGCCACACCTACGCCACCCTTCCTGCAATCCATTGTGATCGCCGCGCAGAACATCCCTCGTGGCGCCGTGATCAGCGAATCGGATGTGACGCTGCGGGGATGGCCGGTGGAGGTTCTTCCAGAGGGCGCCTTCACCGATCCCAAGGCGGTGATCGGGAAGGTGGCGCGGGTGGATATCCCCCGACAGAAGCCCATCGTGCCGGAGGATCTGACGGTCCAGCCTGCGGAGGTGGGACGGCGGGGATCCGACGCCAGCTTCTTCGTGCCACCCGGTAAAGTGGCCTTCCCAATCCCTGTGGATGAGGCGGGCGCGGTGGCCTTCAACTTGGCGCCTGGAGATCGGGTGGATGTCCTGGTGACGTTCCGGTTTGTTCCCGTTAAGCAGGGGGCGGAGGGAGAGTTTTATCCCCAGATCCTGGATGAGGATCTTTTCAACCGCCTGAAAGCTCTGGGGGTGGAGCCGGGGGCTGCCGCTCAGGTCGCTGTGGTGAAGCCGGACCAGCAGACGGTCCTCCCGGTCAGCCAGCTGGTCCTTCAGAACGTGGAAGTTCTTTCCGTGGGGCCTTTCGAGTCGCCTCGCCGCCCTGCCCCAACCCCCGGACCGACGCCTGCTCCTGGGCCCACGCCGACGCCCACGCCCATGCCGCGTCATCAATATATCACGCTGCTGGTGGACCCTCAGGAGGCCCTGATCCTGCAGTGGCTACGGGAATCGGGGGCCGTGGTAGATCTGGCCTTGCGCAATCCGACAGACAACCAGCTGGCGCGGACGGATCCGGTGACGCTGGGCTGGCTGATCCAGCGGATCGGGATCACGCTTCCGCCTCCGGGACGCTTCGGCTTGGCTCGCGATAACACGCCAGGCTGTCCCGATCAATTCGCCCGGGAGCCATGCCGCTGAGCCCCGGGTAGGACACAGGGAGGACAAGGGTGGACCTCCCGTCCGATCGGTTCAGGCATTCCAGACTGTGCTCGTCGAGGAGATCCAATGGCGGACTCGCGGATTCGTGTGCTGATCGTGGACGATGTCCACGAGACGCGGGAGAATTTGAAGAAGCTCCTCATGTTTGAGCCGGACATTGAGGTGGTGGGCAGCGCAGCCAGCGCAGAGGAGGGGATTCGGCTGGCCCGGGACCTTCAGCCAGATGTCGTCCTGCTGGACATCAACCTACCGGGAATGAGCGGGATCGCAGCGGTGGAGCAAATTATGGAGGTGGCGCCCCTCACCCAGGTGGTGATGATGTCGGTTCAGAGCGATGCGGACTATCTGCGGCGGGCGATGCTGGCCGGAGCCCGGGACTTTCTCTCCAAACCCTTCTCGGCCGACGAGCTGGTGGCCACCGTTCGTCGGGTGCATCGGATGCGCCGGCCGCCGCCGGTGCTGCCTCCAACGGGGCCGTTGCCCGGAGGTGGCCGTGGCGCCCAGGGGAAGGTCGTGGCGGTTTACAGCCCCAAGGGAGGAGTCGGCACCACGCTCATCGCCGTGAACCTCGCGGTGGCTTTGCAGAAGCCAGAGCGCCGCGTGGCCCTGATCGACGCCTCGCTGCCCTTTGGAGACATCGGGGTGTTCCTGAACTTGCAGGGGCCCCGTAGCATTGCGGACCTGGCCCGGCTGGAGGAGATGGATCCAGAGGCCTTCACCCTCTCCCTGGTGTCCCATGCCTCCGGGTTGAAAGTGCTCCTGGCCCCCCCACGTCCGGAGCTGGCGGAGTATGTGACCGCCGATGCGATGAAGCGGATCCTGCACATGGCCCGAACCCTCTTCGATATCGTGGTGATCGACACCACCACCCAGCTCACTGATGCCACGCTGCTGATCCTGGACGAGGCGGAACAGATCGCGCTGGTGGTGACCCCCGATGTGCCGGCGATCAAGAACGCTCGCCTGTTCTTTGATGTCATCACCCAGTTGAACTACCCACCGCAGAAGACCCGTATGATCCTGAACAAGATGGATCGCCGCTTCGGGATCACCGCGGAGATGGTGGAGCAGGCCCTCAAGCATCCGGTGAGCGCTCAGATCCCCTGGGATGAGATCACCGTGCTGAGCTCCATCAATAAAGGAGCCCCATTGGTCGCCCAGCGATCCAAACCCATCGCTCAGGCGATCCTCCAGCTGGCCGGGCGGGTCGAGGAGGCGCTGTTTGCCCCTCAGGAGGTCGAGGAGGCACGAAAACGGAGCGGTCGTTGAAAGCGGGAAGGGGTGGGAAGGGGTTCTCCCGCCATGGGGAAACGTTAACATAAGGAGGTGGAGTGATGTCTCTCTTAAAGCGAATTCAGGGCGCCCAGCCCTCTCCCTCGACTTCTCCGAACCCTGAGCCGGCGCGCGCCGCCCCGACTCCTGAACCCTCATCTGTCCCTCCTCGTCGTCCGCTCCCTACAACGGGGGGGATGCGGGATGCATATGTGGATCTCAAGAGCCGTATCCAAGCGAAGCTCCTCTCGGAACTGGAGCCTACTCTCGATTTCTCCCGCACCGACGAGTTGCGGGCGATGATCGAGGAGAAGTTCGATGCCGTTCTGATGGAGGATCACATCGTCCTCAGCCGCCTGGAGCGACAACGGCTCTTTGAGCAGATCGTCGCCGAGATCCTGGGCTTCGGCCCCCTGGAGCCCCTGCTGAAAGATGACTCCATCACGGAGATCATGGTGAACGGCCCCAAGAAGGTCTACATCGAGCGCAACGGGAAGATCGAGCGGACGAATGTGGTCTTCGAGGATGAGGAGCACTTGATGCGCATCATCGAGCGCATCGTCGCCCCGCTGGGGCGCCGGGTGGATGAGAGCATGCCTTACGTGGATGCCCGGCTGCCGGACGGATCCCGCGTGAACATCGTGATCCCGCCCATCTCCCTCATCGGCCCGGTGGTGACCATCCGAAAGTTCTACCGCACGCCGCTTACGGTGGACGACCTGATCCGCCTGGGCTCGGCCACGCCCGAGGTGATGGAGTTCCTCAAAGCCTGCGTTCAGGCGAAGATCAATATCGTGGTGTCCGGCGGGACGGGCTCCGGGAAGACGACATTGCTGAACATCCTCTCCGGATTTATCCCGGAGGGGGAGCGGATCATCACGATTGAGAACGCGGCGGAGCTGCAGCTGCGCCAGGAGCACGTGGTGACCCTGGAGACCCGCCCGCCCAACATCGAGGGGAAAGGCGAGATCACCATGCGGGATCTGGTGATCAACGCCCTGCGGATGCGTCCGGATCGAATCATCGTCGGCGAGTGCCGCGGCGGTGAGGCCTTCGATATGCTCCAGGCGATGAACACCGGCCATGAGGGCTCCATGACCACCATCCACGCCAACAGCCCCCGCGACGCCCTGGCCCGTCTGGAGAACATGGTGTTGATGGCGGGGACCGATCTGCCCCACCGGGCGATCCGGGAGCAGATCGCTATGGCGATCGACCTGATCGTCCAGACGGCGCGCATGCGCGATGGTTCCCGTAAGATCATCTCGCTCACGGAGATCCAGGGGCTGGAAGGAGAGGTGATCACCACCACGGAGCTGTTCAAGTTCGAGCAATATGGGATGGAAGGTGGAAAGATCGTTGGCCGCTTGATCCCGACCGGGATCCGCCCCCGCTTCATGGACCGCCTGGAGGCAGCCGGCATCCGGCTGCCGCCCTCGATTTTCGGCGCCGGGCGAAGGTAGCGGCCGGTTCTTGTGCCGGCTGGCCCGGATTCCAGAAGGGGATGGCTCTTCTTCCCTTCCCAGACCCCTCCGGGCCGTGGGAAATGAAAGATGCAGGGGGAAGCCATGGCCTGGCAAACGTATGTGCTGGTCGGAGGAGGGATTCTGATCCTCATCCTTTTGCTTCTCTATATCTTTGGCGGGGAAGAGGAGGAAATTGTCGTCGAGCGGCTGGAGCGATATGCCGCTCCTCGTCCAGGGCGTCGGGGTGAGGAGCCGTCTCGCCCAACTCCTCCTCGCCGGACGATGCCGTTCAGCGAAAGCTTGAATCGGGCCATCGCCGGGCGGGGATTCGCGGAGGACCTGCGGCTTCAACTGGCCCGGGCCGATCTGAAGGTCACCCCGGGGGAGTTCCTGGTCATCCAGATCCTGACGGCGATGATAGGGCTCCTCTTGGCCCAGCTGTTCTTCCGGTTCGTTCCTCTGGCCATGCTGGGTCTGATCGCCGGCTTCTTTGCGCCACGCTTCTATGTCGCATGGCGGCAGCGACGACGGCTCCAGGCCTTCAATGCCCAGCTCGGCGATGCCATCAATCTGATGGTCAATGGGTTGCGCGCCGGCTACAGCATTCTTCAGGCCATGGAGGCCGTCGCCCGCGAGCTTCCCCCGCCGATCTCCACCGAGTTCGATCGGGTGGTGAAAGAGCAACAGCTGGGTCTCTCCCTCGATCAGGCGCTCCAGAACATGCTGCGTCGGGTGCACAGCGATGACCTGGAGATGCTGGTCACGGCGATCTTAATCCATCGCGAGATAGGGGGAAATCTGGCGGAGATCCTGGATACCATCAGTTTCACCATTCGGGAGCGGGTGCGAATCAAGGGGGAAATCCGGGCGTTGACGGCCCAGCAAACCCTCAGCGGATATGTGCTGATGGTCCTCCCGATTCTCCTGGGTCTTGTCCTGTTTGGGATCAATCGAAACTACATGTTGAATTTCTTCAACAGTGGGATCCTAGGCTACTTCATGATCGCCTGCACAGCGGTGATGATGCTGGTCGGCTACTTCGTAATCCGGCGGATTGTCCAGATCGAGGTGTAAGGAGATGTTGAGTCTGGTCCTGATCTTAGGAATTCTGGCTGTAGGGGTGATCGCCGTGGCCCTGGTGATCGGCCTGGGCGCCCCCCGCGAGGAAGAGGTGCTCCAGGCCCGCCTGGCAGAGTTCGCCGCCCGGGATGTGCCGGTGACACTGGAGGAGGTCGAGCTTTCGATTCCCTTCACCCAGCGTGTGATCGTCCCCATCCTTCGTCAGATCGCGGAATTCATCAGCCGCTTCACGCCTCAATCGATCATCGAGGACACGCGGCGCCGGCTGGAGCTGGCGGGCAACCCGGTCCGCCTGGGGGCGGCGGAGTTCTTTGGGCTGCGGATCATAGCCGGCCTCTTCCTTTTCGGCCTGATCTATGTGCTGCTGCTGCGCGCCCCGGCCCTCCAGCGATGGGCCCTGAGCCTGGCGATCGGCGGACTGGGCTTCTATTACCCGATGCTCTGGCTCAATCAACAGATCGCCCGGCGTAAGAAGGAGATCCTGAGAACACTCCCGGATGCCCTGGACCTGCTGGTGATCTGCGTAGAGGCCGGGCTGGGGTTCGATGCGGCCATGCAGCGGGTGGCGGAGCGATGGAACAACGAGCTGGGGAAAGCCTTCGCACGGGTGCTCCAGGAAATCGCCCTCGGGCGCTCGCGGAAGGACGCGCTGCGGGATATGGCTGCCCGCGTGGATCTACCGGAGATGACCACGTTTGTGGCCGCGATCATTCAGGCGGAGCAGCTGGGAGTCAGCATCGCTAAGGTGCTTCACATCCAGGCAGATCAGATGCGCCTGCGCCGCCGGCAGCGGGCCGAGGAATTGGCCCGACAGGCCCCGATCAAGATGCTCTTCCCGCTGGTCTTCCTGATCTTCCCGGCTATGTTTGTCGTCCTCCTGGGACCGGCCCTGTTGATCGTGATCAAGCAGTTCAGCGGCGGCTTCCCGCGTTGAATTTCTCGGAACGGTCAGGGATCCCTTGTCCTCGTTTCGCTTCTCCGGGTGGATCGCTCGCCTGAGGGAGGAGGCGCTCGACCTCCTGTTCCCCCCTCGTTGCGCCGGATGCGGGCGCCCCGGGTGGTCCTGGTGCCCGACCTGTGACACCGCCGCGAGCCCGCTGATGCCTCCCGTTTGTTCTCTATGTGGTATCCCCTGGTCAAAGGAAGGGCGGTGCCCACGCTGTAAAGAGGATCCCCTGCATCTGGACGGCGTCCGATCCTGTTACCTCTATTCGGGCCCCATCCGGCGGGCGCTGCATCGGCTAAAATTCCATGGGCGATATCGTCTCGCCCAGGCTCTGGGCGTGGGGATGGTGGAAGGATGGGCCCGCTTCGCGATGGAGGCTGACTTGCTGGTTCCGGTCCCCACCTCCAGGGCGCGCCAGCGCCAGCGGGGATACAATCAGGCCGCCATGCTGGCCCGGGCCCTGGCGGAAGGCGTGGGGATTCCGTTCTGCCCTCAGGCGCTGCATCGGGTTCGGTCTACTCCATCCCAGGTCGGACTGGATCAGAACGCCCGTCGGGAGAACGTGCGCGGGGCTTTCATGGCGGATCCCCGCTGGGTATTAGGGAAGCGGATCGTCGTGGTGGACGATGTGTGCACCAGCGGGGCGACGCTGGAGGCCTGCGCGGCGGCCCTCTATCAGGCAGGGGCCCGATCGGTCTGGGGGTTCACCCTGGCCCGCGTGATCCTTCAACAGGAGGGTTGTTAGGCCGAGCGGTCACGCTTTCCCCGCGAGCCTCATTGAAAGGGAAGAGAAAGGCCCGGTTTAGGGGTCAGGCCGGACCCCCGGGTCCACCCGGAGAAGGCCAGCGATAGCACTCCAGTTCCATCTGCGCCAATGGAGGAAGGCTATGGAGCTAATTATTCGGGGGCGGAACATCGAGATCACCGATCAGATTGAAACATATGCCCGAAAGCGAATCGCGCGCCTGGAGCGATTTCTGCCTACCATCTCTCAGGCCGAGCTGGAGCTGGCCCAGGAGAACACCCGAAGCCGGGATCAGCGTCAGATCGCTCAGCTCACCCTGCGGATGACCCCAGGTATCCTCCTGCGCGCCGAGGAGCGCCACGCCGATCTTTTAGCGGCGATCGACCTGGTGGTGGATAAGATGGAACGGCGGATCGAACGCTTCAAAGGGCGCCGGGAAGGGAGGATCCGCGCGGAGTCGCTGGAGTCCGCTTCCCCCGGAGAAACCGGCGGCCCTGCGGGACGCATTGTGAAGATCAAGCGGTTCGAGATCACGGCCATGACGCCGGAGGAGGCCATCGAGCAGATGGAGCTCCTGGGCCACGATTTCTTCATTTTCTACAATCCAGAAACGGCCAGCATCAACCTGGTCTACCGCCGGCGAGACGGCAACTACGGGCTGATCCAGCCGGAGCTGACGTGAATCTTTCCCCAGTCCCCTGTGCGACACGGGGAGGGGGAGGAGTCCTCGGACCTAACCCCCCTGGCCCCCTTCCCTCGTAGGGAAGGGGTTCTTGGACCTACCCCCCCAACCCCCTTCCCTCGTAGGGAAGGGGGAGCATAAAAATCCCCCCTCCCCGTTTCGGGGAGGGGTTCCCAGCCAGAAAATCCACCGGTGAAGAGAGGGTCTTCAAGGCGCTATTCCGCCGGGGCCAGATAGGATTCCGCCACCCATCCCTCGAAGGCTCCATCCTCGGTCTGAACCCGACGCCAGCGCAGGCCATCCGCCTCGACAGAGTCCGGGAATGCCCGGAGGGATGTTCCTTCCTTCAGGATCGTGACTACAGGGTAGAGAAGCCCCGGCCCTTTTCGCAGCCGCAGGCCGATGCCTCCCGTTCCTGTAATCACCATTCGCTGGGCCCGCGGTGTCCGCGTGGGGGAAGGTGAGGGTGAGGGTAAAAACGAGGGTGGATGGCTCGGCGTTGGAAGGCGGGTGATCAGAATCACCCGCGCCGTTGCGACGGGAAGGGATAGATGGGGACGGGCCGCAGGCCGAAATTTCGCCAGCCCGATGCACAATCCCAGCGCCAGCAAGCCTCCCGCCATCCCCATGAGCCCCTTCTTCCCCATGCTCTTCCCGCCGATTTCGATGGAGCGTCGTTGGGATCGGATGGGTAAGATGTCCGTGGGCAGAGCCCCGGCAGGTTGTCGGGCTATCCCCCCCAGAAGGGCGGTCGTTCCAGGCGCCAGAGGGCCCAGAGCGCCAGCCCCCCTACGAAGGCCCCGATCAGATAGCTCTCCAGCATCCCAGCCATCGCCACAAACAGCGCCAGGGCCCCCAGCGCGGCCTGGGCCAGATAGAGGAGGAGCACCGCCTCCCGATGGGTCATCCCAGCCCGCACCAGCCGATGGGAGAGATGATCTTTCCCCGGGGTGGTGAGCGGGTTCAAGCCCCGGCGCAACCGTGAGACGATAACCAGGGCGGTGTCGAAGATGGGGATCCCCAGCACCAGCACCGGGACCATCCAGGTGACGAAGGCTACGTGATTGGGGAAGCGCAGTTTAATCCCCAGCACGGCCATCAGGAAACCCAGGAAGAGGCTGCCAGCGTCCCCCATGAAAATCGAAGCCGGGTTGAAGTTGTAACGCAGGAAGCCGATACAGGCGCCCAGCACAGCGGCCGAAAGGGCGCCCACCAGATACTGGCCGTTCAGGGCCGCCAGAAGCAGGAAGAAAGCTGCGGAAACCGCGCCGATCCCACCCGAGAGGCCATCCATGTTGTCAATCAGGTTAAAGGCGTTCGTAATCCCCACCAGCCAGAACAGAGTGATCAGGACGTTCAGGATCGGCCACGGGAAGAGGGAAACCATGACGCCGGTGGCCATCACAACCCCGGCGACGATGATCTGCCCGCTGAGCTTGATCAGAGGCCGAAGCCCCCACCGATCATCCCAGATCCCCAGAAAGGAAACCGCTGTGGCCCCGATCATGACCCCCGCCAACTGAGGAAGGTTATAACGATCCTCCAGCACCAACAAGGCGATCAGGACCGCGAGGTAGAGCGCGAGGCCGCCCAGCAGCGGGATCGGCCGGGTGTGGAGCTTGCGCGGGGCGGGATGATCCACCATCCCGATCCGGAAGGCGACCGCCCGGGCCACCGGCGTGGCCAGCATCGCGATCACCATTGCGCTCAAAAGGATCAGCAACCAAGCCGTTTGCGCTCGCATGGAGCGTCATGCTCCTGTTGCTGGGAACTCAGGGTTTTTCATTCGCTGTTCAACTTCCACGCTGGAAGGCGATATGGCCTCCCCCACAGAAACTTGAGGGCCAAGGCAATTCTCGGGATGCTCAACCGCGCGGTCTAACGACAGACCTCCAGGTGAACCCCATCGATCACCGCAGCGCTCCCTAACCCGCTTCCATTGTTATAAACGCCGATGGTCAGTGTAATGATCTGCCCTACATACGGCGTCAGGTCCAGGCTCACCAGCTCCCATGTCCCGGTGTTCGCCTGATCCACCAGCAGGGGCACCCACTCATTGCGCGCGTTCCGGAAACCGATGTAGAAGCGATCTCCGCGATCCCGGATCTGCGGGAGACGCCACAGGGTAAGGGTCGCCCGGGTGCCATCCAGGGTCACTCGCTGCCAGAGGGTGGCGTAAGAGGCGGAGGTCGCCTGGAGGTCACCCAGGCGGACAGCCCACTGCCCCTCATGGACCGGGCTCTGGACCCGCGCGATGGGAGCGCCCGGGTTCAGGATCTCCCAGGTCCCTGTTAGATCGGCTTCGAACCCTCCATTGCGCAGCCGTTCCTCACAGGCCGGCGGTGGGGGCGGCGTCGTCTCCGCTCCCCGCAGGATCAAAGGCAGATACAGGGTGGATCCCCGAGCGCCCGGGCCGACATAGAACCGCACGGGCGGCGGTGTGCTGGAGAGGTTGCCCGCGGCGTCGAAGGCGGCAACCGTCCACTGATACTCCCCGGGCATCAGATTGGCCATGAAACTGGTCGCTGTTACGGTAAAGCGGGCGCTGTTGAGGATGAGCACATACCCGGCGGGAGGCTCCGATCCGGTCGGTGCCCACTCGAAGCGAATGGGCGGCGTATACGTGGCGGTGACCGTCGGGGTGATCAGCGTCGGCACTCCGGGGGGTGTCCGATCCAGCGTGAAGGTGACCGCCGCCGGCGTGGGATCCACCGTTGTCCCCCGCACTGCCCGGGCCAGCACGCCATAGGTCCCATCCGCCAGATCGGAGGGGGGCGTCCAGGACCAGGAAAGCCGCCCGGTGGCCGTTAGCCAGACGGGTCCCGCGCCCCATCCATTCCCCGTCCACCATTGCTGATCCGCTGTCCGCTGAAGCGCCACCTGGACCCCTGTGATGTCCGAAGGGGAGGCGGTTCCAGCGATCACCGGGACCTGGTTCAGCAAGGCATTGGGGACAGGAGTCGTGATCGTGGTCTCAGGGGGCGCCCCGCATCGAGTCATCGCGTCCAGCAATCGGGAGAGGAGGGCCGCGCGCGCCGCCATCGGCCATGCGCTTTCCAGGGGGAACCCGAAGACGGCCACCTGCGGGCATGGCGCGCCATAGAACGTCGCCGCCGCCTGCCCATCCGGATACTGCATGAGAGCCTGCGCGTCACGCCCGGGGGCGAGCACATCCGGCGTGGTGACCCGGTGGCTCCCCATCGTTCCATCATCCAGGGTCAGATCCCCAACCCCATCCAGCAGGCCCCCCGAAACGGGGCGGACGGTCCGGGTCCCGGCGTCGTCGGCGACGAAGCCCGTCCGGAGGGCATCGGTCAGAAAGCCCGGATCCCGTTGACCGAGATCCTGGCCGACGTTGGACCCGCTGAGGATCAGCCGCCCGCCGTTCGCCAGAAAGCTGCGTAACCGGGCCCGGGCCCCGTCGTCCAGGGTCGGCTCCGAGAATCCCTCCTCGCCCAGCAGCCACAGGACAATGGGATAGCCCTCCAGGCCGATAGACCCGCCGGAGACCGCCTCATCGGTCGCCCCATCGAAGGGCATCGCGAGGGCGCGGCCCACATGGGCCAGCGCGTCGAACGCGTTCATCCGGGCGATCGGCATCCGCGTCACCACCCCCAGGCTTCCCCCCAGATCCTCTGTCGGCCGCATCGCCCCGTCCAGCCGATCGAAGCCGTCCACGAGGAGCAGCCGGGGCGCGCCCCATGGCCCAACCCGCACCCCGACGACCGGGGTGGGGAAGGATTCGCCGCCCGCGTTCAGACCGGTCACGCGGAAGAAGAGCGTCGTGCCCTCCGGCAGACCGGAAAGCGTGTAGGAGGTGCCGTTGACGAGAACCCCATCCCCCCAGGCGAATCCATCGGTGCTGGTATAAACCTTGTAGGCCGTGGCCGGATGGCCCAGGAGCACACCGCCATCGCTGGGCGAAGGTTGCCAGGAAAGCGTCACCTGGCCTGGCCCTGTTTGACGGGCCACTGGGGCCTGGGGAGGCTCCGGCAGGAAGACCGGGGAGCGGCCATCCCGCTGCGCGTAATAGCGCACGATCCCCTTATAGATCGCCCGGGCCACCAGCATAGCGAAGCGAGGATCCTTGAGCGCGGCGGCGTCCTGCGGGTTGTCATGGAACGCCGCTTCCAGGAGGACACCGGGCATCGTCGAAAGGAGGCGCAATTCCCCCAGATTGGCCTGTTTCTTCCCCCGGTCGATCCAGTTCGGATCCCAGCCGGCCCGGATATCCTGGATCACCTGGGTATGGATCGCATCCTGGAGCTCCAGGCTTCCCGGCGTTCGCCGGTAGTTCGGATCGCTGTTGTCATAAACATACGATTCTGTCCCTCGCAGGGTCCCATTATAGGCGTTTGTGTGGAACGAGAAGTAAACCGGATCATCGAAGGGCTCCCGCTCCCACTCCACATAACGGGGGCGAGCGGTTACGTCATCAATCAAATCCCCGCATGCGCTATAACTGGAGCACTGAAAAGGATCGTAGACCGAAGGCGGAGCCCCCTGGTATTTCGCCCAGTAGCGAGCGGCTTCCTCCCAGCGCGGTCGCCCGCTTGGCCCGGGGCTGGGCGGGGGCCCATCTCCGGTCATCGTGCCCATTCCCCCACCGATCCGAACAGCGTCCGCCACCACCACGCGGTTCAGGTTCTCCGGGCGATCGGTCCGGTTGGTGAGGATCACCCGGGCGGGCTGCCCGCCGCGGAAGGGGAAGGAGCCCAGATAGCGCCAAGTATAGCCGTGGCCCTGCTGGTTGATCCGAACCTCGCTGCGGCCCCCGGCATGCTCGATCAGGAACTGCGCGTCTGTGCTCCGGTTCGAGCCGCTCGTATACCAGACGTAAACGGCATAGATGCCATCCCGGGGCGGCATCAGTGTCCAGACGGCCTGGGCGGTGACGGCTCCCAGAGCCGTCAGGGCCGTGCGGTAGGTGCCGCCGTTGTAGCCCGGGAGGGTGCCCGGGGACCAGGAGCCCTGCTCCTGATACACCTGAGGGTTATCATTGTCCGCGATCCCTTCCCAGGGGTTCATATCCCGTTCTCGAACTGGCCAGACATCCGCCCCCGCGTTAAAGAGATACTGGATCAGGAACTGGTTGACGGTCTCCGCGTTGTTCAGATCTTCCACCAGCCCATTGGTGTTCCCCCGCTGAGTCAACCAGCGGCCGCCCGGCGCATACCAGTACCAGCCGTGGCCCGCGCTCAGATAAACAGCCTTTCCGCTCAGGAACCCCTGAGCTTGAGGGCGGCTGTAGGCAGGGAGCTGGCCGGCAGCGCTCATAGGAGTCAGAGGCTCTCCCCTCGCCCGCGCGAGCTCGGTGGGTTTATTGACGGGCGGGGTTTCCCGGAGGAACCAGGAGAGGGCATAAAACCGCCCATCCTGAGGGTTCCGGGCCATCAACTGCACGTTCTGCACCCCGAAGGGCTCCAGATGCCGTAGGAAGAGATAAGCCGCCTGATCGATGGTCCACGGATTGAGCATCGGCTCCGCCCCGCCGGTCCGCTCCAGATAAGAGGCGGGCAGCTCCAGGTAGAGCGTGAGCCCATGACCGGACCACTGGAAACTGGCGACGCGGGCTCCGGGGGGTAGCGGGGACCACAATCCAGCCGCCCGTTCCTCGGCCGTCGGCCCGGCGACCAGAGCCTGGAGGCGAAGGGAAACCCGGTCGGTGATGGTCGTGGCTGCTTGAGAAAAGAAACGAGGAGCGCACCGGACCCGGCTATCGAGAGGATCGATGTAAAAGCAGATCGAGGAGCTCTCCTGCTGGGGGCGGGCCACCGCCGCCATGCCTCGCCACGCCAGCCCCAAGAGGGCCAGAAGGCCGATCCCCAGCGCCAGCGCGAGCAACGTCCGCCACCGGTGTCGGGAAAACCCGGTGGCGGCTCTCGATCGTCCCCAGGAGATCCTCATGGCCCATGCTCGCTCCAGAGGATTTGGGAAATCCAGCATTGGATGGTTCTTAACGAGTGTAGTCGAAAGGAAGGGCGAAAGCAAACGGGAAAGTTCAGCGGGAGATTCCTAAGGCTCCCAGAAAAATTGCATGAGCACGGCCACGTAGGGATGGCCGTTCATATATGCAATGCCCACGACCCAGGTTCGCCAGTCCAGCTCATTGCCCGGGGTGCCTGGCCGGTGCAGGCTGTAGAACCGGAACCCCTGATAGAACTCCGGCCAGGCCGGCTGATAAGTGACTGGAGGCACCAGCAGGCCGCAGTGCCGCTCATGGGGACGACCGATGACATCCAGGAGATCCGGCAGCACGGCCTGGCGGAAGGGACCCACGATCTCCGTGGCGCTGGCCGGATGAACGCCCCAGCGGATGGGCGTCTCATCGGTGAAGAGGGTGGCCGCCTGCTCCGGTCGGATCAGGACGGGATCGCTGATGCGGCTGACGTGGATGCGCAACCCATGGATGGGGCTGATCAGCGCCGCGAGCGCCGGGCCGTCTCGCCCCCGGATGGCCGCCTCCAGCCGGTCCAGCAACGCGCTCACCTGGGGGTCCGCGCAGAACGCCTGGAGGGACACCTCCGGGGTGAGGAACATCGCGTTCACCCAGCCGATCCGTCCGTCGGGAAGGCGGACCTCCACCCAGCGGGCGCCCGCAACGGTCTCCTCCTTTCCGGTGAGGAACAGGCCGGAAGCGTTCGGGGGCAACGTCGTCAGGATCGGCTGATCGGGCCCCGGCCCGGCGCGCACATTCAGCTGATCCGTGGGTGGAACCAGGACCACGGTGAAGGGCCCCTGAAGAGTGGGGGGCGCGGGCGTAAAGGTTGGTGTAGGCGCCTGCTGGGGAGGGACCGGCGAAGCCGTCGGGGTGGAAGGGATGGACGGGCGGCCCATCTGACATGCGGCCAGCCACCCGATCATCCCGATGCCGATCTTCCCGATCTTCGTCCTCATGTTCATCGGAACGCTCCTTTTCTTCCAGAGAGGGGAGGAAGAGCGTTGAGGTCATCGCTCGATTTCAGCCCGAAGACTCCAGGCCCGATTTAAGATAACGATGGGCGGGCCCGGGAAGTTCCCGGGCCGACATGCTTTCTCAGCGCGACGGAGGATCGCCTTCTGAGATCCAGGATGGCGAGATGGTTTTCAACGTCCCCTTCTCCAGAATCGTTTTGATCAGGAGGACCGCTATGGCCAGGGTGCGTTGCTACGCTGGATCGACTTATCCAGAGCGACCGGAATCTTTTGAATGGGAAGGAACGGAGAAGGCGGTGGCGGAGATCCTCCATCGCTGGCGAACCCCGGAGACGCTGGGGTTCCGGGCGCGCACCGCCGATGGCATGGTCTTCGATCTCATTTACGATCTTCGATCGGATCAGTGGACGGTGATCCCGCGGACGGCTCCGGCGCTCGGGTAGGAGCGCCCTGGGAGTTCAGCAGCAGAAACGCCAGGCTGTATCCGGCGCCGGCTACCGGGATGGCGAAGATGAATCCCCAGAAGCCGAGGAGGCGCACTCCCACGAGAATGGCGATCAGCGTCAGCAAGGGGGGTAACCCGGTGGCCTCCCCCAGCATGCGGGGGACCAGGAAATGAAAAAGGATCTGCTGGTAGATCAGCAGGACGATCCACATCCAGAGCCCGGCGCTCCACTCCCCCCGGAGCCAGAAGGTGAGCGGAGGCCCCCAGAGGGCGATGGGCGCTCCGATGAGGGGGATCAGGATGACCAGCCCTGCGAGCAAGGCGATCAGGCCAGCAAAAGGAGCGCCAAAGGCCACCATCACCCCAAAGGTCATCAGCCCGTTGATCAGCGCAATCAGCAATTGCCCCCGGAGGAAACCCCCGAAGGTGCGATCCAGGATCGCCGCGGTCGCCCGGATCTCGTCGTGATACGCCGGGGGGATCAGCGCGAGGATCTGCCGGGAAAGGTTGCGCCAGTCCAGCATCGTATAATAGCTCAATGCCAGGATCAGCAGGAATTCCACCAGCCCGCCCCCGATCCGCCGCGCGGTTTCCACCAGGATCGGCAGCACCCACCCGGCCCCCAGCCGCGCCAGATCCTGCCAGGCTTCCCGGGAGGGAAGGATCGCCAGGGATTCCACCGGGACGTTGAGGCGCGCGGCCAGATCCCGCTGGAGCTCCACCAGGATCTCCGGCGCCTTCTGAAGATAGGAAGTGAGCAGCGTCGTGAGCTCCAGGGCCTGGGGAACCAGCAGGGGCACTCCCAGCAGCAGGCCGATCAGGATCGCTGCGAGCAGGCCGGTGTAAACCAGCGTGGCGCCGATGGGGTAGGGGATCCGGAAGCGCGTGAGGACGCGGAGCTGCAGAGGTGCCCCCCGGCGGATCAGGCCCTCCAGCCATGGCTCGGGAAACGGCCCGCGATCCAGCCAGGCCACCAGAGGATGCAACACGTAGGCCAGCAGCCAGGCCAGGGCCAGCATGCGGACCAGGTCGGCGAACATGCTGAATAGCTGCCACAACCGCTCCGTGACGTAAATGAGCGCCGCGAAGGCGACCAGGAACAGCACCAGGCGGGGAACTCGCACCGTGCCTCTCCCCTCCACGAGCTCGCTCCTTCATCTTAGTCCGGTTCGCCCGGATTTGCAGAAGCCGGAGCTCCCCATCCTAAGGCTTTCCCGTCCGGACCACCGCGAGAGGATGTTCTGTCTTCCGGATCGGAGCCCGATGGTGTAAAGCCGGTGGAGTCCCCTGCACGGGTTTGCATGCTGGACCCTCCAAACGTAAACTATTTTAAAGCATGGGTATCCATCAGCTGATCTCTTGAGAGGTGACCTATCTGTGGATCCAGTCTGTGGAGAGAGGTGAGCGATGGGGAACGACGCGCGGCGAAAGGCCCTGGAGACCGCGGTGTTAACGCTGACGAAACGATTTGGAGAAGGAACGATCATGCGCCTGGGGGAGGCGGCGCAGCAGCCGGTGGACGTGATCCCCACGGGCTCCCTGGCCCTGGATCTGGCCTTAGGCGTAGGGGGGATCCCCCGAGGGCGGATCACCGAGATCTACGGCCCGGAGGCTTCCGGGAAGACGACCCTCTGTCTCCATGTCATCGCTGAAGCTCAGAAACGGGGCGGGATCGCGGCGTTCATCGATATGGAGCATGCCCTCGATCCCCAGTATGCCCAGCGATGCGGCGTGGATGTCGATAACCTGTATGTGGCACAGCCGGACACCGGGGAGCAGGCCCTGGAGATCGCGGAGACCCTGATCCGCAGCGGGGCCGTGGATGTCGTGGTGGTGGACTCGGTGGCGGCGCTGGTGCCACGGGCGGAGATCGAGGGGGAGATGGGCGACGCCCACGTGGGGCTCCAGGCGCGCCTGATGAGCCAGGCCCTGCGCAAGCTCGCCGGGGCCATCCGCCAGTCCAACACGGCGATGCTCTTCACCAACCAGCTGCGGATGAAGATCGGCACGATGTTCGGCAACCCGGAGACCACCACCGGCGGCATGGCCCTCAAGTTCTACGCCTCGGTCCGCCTGGAGATCCGTCGCCTGCAGAATCTGAAAGCGGGCGGCGAGATCATCGGCAGCCGGGTCCGGGTTCGGGTGACGAAGAACAAGGTGGCTCCGCCCTTCCGCGAGGCGGAGTTCGATATCCTCTACAATGAGGGGATCAGCAAGGCCGGGGATATCCTGGATCTGGCGACCGAGCTGGGGCTGGTCACGAAGCGGGGCACTTTCTTTATGTATGGAGACACCCGCCTGGGGCAGGGCCGGGAGAACGCCCGCGAGTTTCTGAAAGCCCATCCGGAATTGCTGGAGGAGCTGGAGCGCCAGATCCGGGAAAACGCCGCCCGTGCGGCCTCCCTCAAACGCCTGGGGGTGAGCGCGGAGGGCGCCGAGGAGGCCGCTCCCATCCTGGAGGCCGAATAACCGGCCGGAGGGGCTCGGGGATCGCCGGCCGGGAAGGCGAGACCCGCTTCCCCGCCAGGGATCTCTCTTCGCCCAGAGGCTTCATGGGCGGTCGGATCACCGGTTTGCGAGCGCTGAAAAGCGGCCGCGTGGCCGTTTATCTGGATGGCCGTCGGGCGTTCCGGCTGACGGCCGTGGAGGCCGCGCGGCTGCGCCCGGGCCAGGTGCTCACCGATGAGGAGATCCGCCAGCTCCTGGAGCGGGATCTCCGGGAACAGGCCCATGAGATCGCCCTCCGGTTCCTGAGTTATCGCCCCCGCAGCGAACGGGAGGTCGCCGACCACCTGCGCCGGAAGGGCTTCGACGCCCGGACCGTGGAAGCGGAGCTGGAACGGCTTCGGCGCGTGGGGCTGGTGGATGATCGGGCCTTCGCCCGGTTCTGGGTGGAGAGTCGGACCGCGTTCCGGCCGCGCAGCCGCCGGGCCCTCCAGGCCGAGCTCCGGCGCAAAGGCGTTCCCCTCGCCATCATCCGGGAGGTCCTCCAGGAGACCTCTCCCGATGAACGTGCCCTCGCCCTGCGCCTGGCCCGGGAACGGGCCCGGCGGTTGCGGGGTCTGGATCCCCTCACCTTCCGACGGCGCCTGGCCGCATACCTCATCCGCCGGGGGTTCGAGGGGGAGCTGGTGATGGAGATCCTCCGAACTATGGAGCAGGAGGAGGGGGAAGATCTGAATGAGTAGGCGTGGACCCGATAGGGGCTCTGGGGGCCGGTCTCTCCAGACCTCCAGAGGAGAGGAAAGGATTTTCCCGTATCTCAATCGAGACAGGATGCGTCATGGACTGGCTGATCATTGTCCCACTGGCCGCAATCGGAGTCATTGGCGGCGGTGCGCTGGGATGGTTCCTGGGAAAGCGACTGGTCCAGCAACGGGTTCGAGAACAGCTCCGGAGCGAGATCGAAGCCGCGCGGCAGGAATCCCAACGGCTGATCGAGGAAGCCAAACAACAGGCGGCGGAGCTTCTTCTCCAGGCCAAAGATGAAGCCCTTCGCCTTCGGGAGGCGACCGAATCGGAGCTGCGCCGGTGGCGGGCCGACCTCCGCAAGGAGGAAGAGCGCCTGCGCCATCGACGGGAGGAGCTGGATCGCCGGGCGGAACGGCTGGAGAAGCAGGAGCGCCGTCTGAACGAGCGTCAGGCGGAGCTGGATCGCCAGAGCGCTCAGCTGCAGGCGGCGATCAGCCGCTTTGAGGAGGAGCGCCGGGCCGCCCTGGAGCAGGTCGCCGGGATGACCGTCGAGCAGGCCCGTCAGGCCCTGCTGGAGATGGTGGAAAAAGAGGCGCGGGAGGATATGGCGCGCCTTTACCGCCAGATCGAGGCCGAGGCCCGGATTCAGGCGGAGGAGCGCGCCCGCGAGATCATCGCCACCGCCATCCAGCGCATCGCCAGCGAGCAGGTCGCCGAGTTGACCGTCTCGGTGGTGCCCCTGCCGAACGATGAGATGAAAGGGCGCATCATCGGGCGGAACGGTCGGAACATCCGGGCCCTGGAGAAGATCACCGGGGTGGAGATCATTGTGGACGACACCCCGGAGGCCATCACCCTCTCTTCCCATGATCCGGTGCGCCGGGAGATCGCCCGCATCGCCCTCACCCGCCTGATCCAGGACGGGCGGATCCATCCGGCGCGGATCGAGAAGGTGGTGGCCGAGGCCCGGGAGGAGGTGGAGCGGATCATCTGGGAAGAAGGCCAGCAGGCCGCGGCCGCAGCGGGGGTCACCGGCCTGCATCCCGAGCTCATCCGTCTCCTGGGCCGTTTGAAGTTCCGGACCAGTTACGGCCAGAACCAGTTGCATCACGCGGTCGAGGTGGCCTGGCTGGCCGGGATGATCGCGGCGGAGCTGGGCGCCGATGTGCGGATCGCCCGGATGGGCGGGCTGTTGCATGACATCGGGAAGGCGGTGGACCATCAGGTGGAGGGCACCCACGCCCTGATCGGCGCGGAGCTGGCCCGACGCTATGGGGCGCCGCCCAAGGTGGTCAACTGCATCGCCAGCCACCACCACGAGGTCCCGCAGGAGTGCATCGAGGCGGTGATCGTCGAGGCCGCCGATGCCATCTCCGGCGCCCGGCCCGGCGCCCGCCGGGAGACCCTGGAGATGTATCTCAAGCGGATCCAGGATCTGGAGAACCTGGCCCGCTCCTATCCCGGCGTCGCCGAATGCTACGCCATTCAGGCCGGCCGGGAGATCCGCATCATCGTGAAGCCCGAGGAGGTGGATGACCTCGCCGTCATCCGGATGTCCCGGGAGATCGCCCGCAAGATCGAGGAGACGATGCAGTATCCCGGGCAGATCAAGGTCACCGTGATCCGGGAGACCCGAGCGGTGGAGATCGCCCGCTGACGCCGGGCGGGATCCGGCGAGGGGCTCTGCCTCCGGGCTCTTCCCTAATTTCAAAGCGCTCTGACTGGGCTTCCCAGCAGGGAATCCGCCATCTCACCGCATGCAGGCGGGTGCTGGAGGCGATGGGATGCGGGGGATGCAAAGGAGGGGCGACCCGCCGGGTCGCCCCTACGAGATGATCTTCCTTCAGGAGTGGGATCCCGATGGCCAAGAAACGACGGGTGCGATCGACCCCTTCCACCCCGGCCCGGGCGGTTCCGGCCCCGGCCCGGGAGATCCCGGTGTCCGCTTCGCCGGCTCCGTCCCGACGGCCGGCATCCAGCCTGGCGAATTATGATTACTCCTATGTGCGGCGGGATCTGCGCCGCATCGGCGTGCTGGCCGCGCTCCTCCTCGGCGGCCAGATCGCCCTGGCTTTCCTGCTGCCTCATCTGTTGAGGTGAAGGCGATGACGCGGCGATCGGCTTCCCGGATCTCCCGACGGTTTCGTCCGGTTCGTCGGGACGGTTTTCTGAAAACGGTGCTGGACAATGGGCTGACGGTGGTGCTGAAAGAGCAGCACCATGCCCCGGTGGTCACCTTCTGGGTCTGGTATCGCGTGGGGAGCCGGGATGAGCCCACCGGCCTCACCGGGATCTCCCATTGGGTGGAGCATATGCTCTTCAAGGGCACCCCCACCTATCCGAAGGGGACGCTGGACCGTCTGATCTCCCGGGAGGGAGGGGCCTGGAATGGGATGACCTGGCTGGATTTCACCGCTTATTTCGAGACCTTGCCCTCCGATCGGTGGACGATCGCCCCGGAGATCGAGGCCGATCGGATGACGAAGGCCCTCTTCCACCCGAAGGAGGTGGAGGCGGAGCGCACGGTGATCCTCTCCGAACGGCACGGGGCGGAGAACAACCCTCTTTTTCTGTTGAGCGAGCAGGTGCAGGCCCTTGCCTTCCAGGCCCATCCTTATGGCCACGAGGTTATCGGATGGCCGGGGGATCTCCAGACCATGTCGCGGGAGGATCTCTACCGTCACTACCGGACTTATTACGCGCCCAACAATGCCATCGCGGTGGCGGTGGGGGATTTCCGGATCCCGGAGGCGTTGCGGGTCATTGAACGGGCTTTCAGTCGCATCCGCCCGGCCCTGGAGATCCCTCGCTTGCGGGTGACGGAGCCTCCCCAGCGGGGGGAACGCCGGGTGGTCGTGGAAGGGGACGGGAACACCGCCTACCTGGAGATCGCGTATCACGCCCCGCAGGCGAGCCACCCGGACTTTATGCCCCTGGTGATCCTGAACGCCGTGCTGGCCGGTTCGGGCTCTCTCAGCTTCAGCGGCGGCACGTCCAATAAGACCTCGCGGCTTTACCGGGCCCTGGTGGAGACGCAGATCGCCGCTGAAGTGGAAAGCAGCCTGATCCCCACCGTGGACCCCTTCCTTTACAGCCTCACGGCGACCCTGCAGCCCGGCCGGCATCCGGAAGAGGCGGAGGCGATTATCGATGCCGAGATCCAGCGTCTGCAATCCGAGCCCATCCGCCCGGAGGAGTTCGAGAAGGCCCTCAAGCAGGCTCGCGCCGACTTCGCTTACAGCAGCGAGTCGGTGACCAACCAGGGCTTCTGGTATGGCTGGAGCGAGATCTTCGCGGATTACACCTGGTTCGAGACCTATCTGGAGCGCCTGGGCCGGGTGACCCCCGAGGACGTGCAGCGGGTCGCTTGCGCGTATCTTACGCGCGCCAACCGGACGGTGGGCTGGTATCTCCCCCGGGCATAGCCCATCCGCTGGAGGATCGAGCGGCGCCGGTCTGATCTCTTTTCCCGGGAGGCTGAGGCGTGATCATCATTCTGGGTTTGGGCCCCGGAGATCCTCGATACTGGACCCGGGAGGCGATGGAGGTCCTGGAGGGGCTTCGGGAGATCTATGTGCGGACCCGGCGGCATCCGGCGGTGGCGGCGCTGCCGCCTCACCTGGTGGTTTACGACTTCGATGCGGTCTACGCGGAAGAGGAGAACCTGGAGGCGGTCTACGAGCGGATCGCCCGCACGGTCCTGGAGCTGGGCCGGCGGCCGGAGGGCGTCTGCTATGCGGTGCCCGGCTCGCCCTTCGTGGGGGAAGCGACCGTGGCTCGGATCCGCGCCCTGGCCGCCGGGGCCGGCATCCCCATCCGGATCGTCCACGGCCTCAGCTTCATCGAAACCGCCCTGGAGCTCCTGGGCCTGGACGCGCTGGACGGCCTTCAGATCGCGGACGCCTTTGAGCTGGCCGAGCGATATCATCCCCCTCTGAATCCGGATCGCCCGGCCCTGATCGCCCAGGTGGACAGCCGGACGGTGGCCGCTGATCTCAAGCTCACCCTGATGAATCAGTATCCCCCGGAGCACCCGGTGACGCTGATCGACGCCGCGGGGCTTCCGGAGGCCCGGCAGGTCACCTTCCCGCTGTATCAGCTGGACCATCGTTCGGATTTCACCCCGCTCACCGCCCTGTATGTGCCGCCCCTGGCCCGGCCCGGCGCCTTCGAGACGTTCCAGGACACCATCGCCCATCTCCGTTCCCCCGAGGGTTGCCCCTGGGATCGGGAACAGACCCATCAGAGCCTGCGCGCCAACCTGCTGGAGGAGGCCTATGAGGTCCTGGAGGCGCTGGACGCGGATGATCCCGGCCGCCTGAAGGAGGAGCTGGGGGATCTCCTGCTGCAGATCGTCTTCCACAGCCAGATCGCGGTCGAAAGCGGGGAGTTCTCGATGGCGGAGGTCATCGCCCATGTGAACGAGAAGATCCGCCGCCGCCATCCCCATGTGTTCGGCGACCTGCGGGTCACTGGCGTCCGGCAGGTGCTGGAGAACTGGGAGCAAATCAAGCAGCGGGAGAAAGCGGAGCAGGGCCAGGCCGCCTCGATCCTGGATGGGGTGCCGAAGGGCCTGCCCGCCCTGGCCCAGGCGGCGGCCTACGGCGAGCGGGCCGCCCGGTTGAAGTTTGACTGGTCGGACGCCGATGGGGTGCTCGAGAAGCTCCAGGAGGAGCTGCGGGAGATCGCCGCCGCGGCGGATCCGGCCCATCGGGCGGTGGAGTTCGGGGATCTGCTCTTCACCCTGGCGCAGCTCGCCCGACACTGGGGGATTGACCCGGAGGCCGCCCTCCGGGAGGCCAACGCCCGCTTCGCGCGCCGGTTCCGTCAGATGGAGGCCCTCGTCGCCGCCCAGGGCCGGCGGCTCCAGGAGCTCTCGCCGGAAGAAATGGATGCGTTGTGGGCTCAGGTGAAGCAGGCATCTTCCCCGGGCGCGCCCGATGGCCCCGCGGATTCTTCTCTATGACCCGGACGGACGGCTGCTGGCCCGGCTGCGGCCCTGCCGCTCGTGGTGGTGCCGCGGGCGCGGATGGATGTTCCGCCTCCGGATGGGGGAGGAAGGGCTTTTCTTCGTGTTCCCGCGAGCCGGCCGGTGGGAAACCGCCATCCATATGTTCTTCGTGTTCTTCCCCATCGCCGCCATCTGGCTGGATGAGGCCGGGCGGATCGTCCACGCGGTGGAAGCTCGTCCCTTCCGGGTGTATATCCCGCCGCGCCCGGCCCGCTACCTGATCGAAGGTCCCGTGGGTTTGCTGACCCACGCCCGGATCGGGGAGGTCTGGACATGGCGCGAGGAGGCTGGGGGATCCTGATGGGGCTGGCTTTGAGCCTCGCGCTGGCTCGGCCCGCCCTCGCGCAGGAGCCGGTCCGCTACACTGTGCAACCCGGAGATACCCTCACCCGCATCGCGGCGCGCTTCGGGAGCACCGTGTCGGAGATCGCGGCGACCAACGGCCTGGCAAATCCCAACCTGATCTATGTGGGCCAGGTGCTCCTCATCCCCGCCGACGCCTCCGCCCCTTCCCCTGGACGGATTCATATCGTTCAGCCCGGGGAGACCCTGTATCGCATCGCGCTGCGCTATGGCACTACCGTGGAGCGCCTGATGGCCCTGAACAATCTAAATAGCCCCAACCGGATCTTCGCCGGACAGGTCCTTCGGATCCCGGAGGAAGCCCGGGGCGCTCCCACCGTCTGGCCCTCGCCGTTTGTGGAGATCGAGGTGGGCGCAGCTCCAGCGGTTCAGGGACGGGTGTTTCCGGTGCGCGTTCGCCTCTCCGAGCCGGCGGCGCTGGAGGCGACCTTCCTGGGCGTGAACTATCCCCTGGCGCCGACGGCGGAGGGCGGGGAAGGGCTGCTGGCCGTGCCGGCGATGCAGGCCCCCGGAGTATATCCCCTGGCCCTCACCGCCCGCCGCTCCGACGGTCAGACGGTGCGTGTCCACCTCCAGGTGCGGGTGGACGCCGGGCCTTACGGGCGGGAAGCGATCCGCCTGCCGCCGGATCGCCAGAACCTGCTCGACCCCCGGCTGATTCGGGAGGAGCGGGAGAAGGTACTGGCCGCCTGCACGCCCTTCGAGCCCGAGCGGCGCTGGAGCGGCCCCTTCCGGTATCCGGTGGAGAACCCCGAGGTGACCTCTCCCTTTGGCACCCGGCGTTCGTATAATGGGGGGCCTTACACCAGTTACCACGAGGGCCTGGACCTCCGGGGAGCCATCGGGACGCCGGTTTATGCGCCGGCTGACGGCCTGGTCGCCCTCGCTGGGCCGCTGATCGTGCGGGGCAACGCCGTGATCCTCCGGCACGGCTGGGGGGTATGCAGCGGCTACTGGCACCTCAGCGCGGTGGCCGTTCAAGCCGGGCAGCGGGTGAAGGCGGGGGATCTGCTGGGCTACGTGGGGAACACCGGCCTCTCCACCGGCGCCCACCTGCACTGGGAAATCCGGGTGCGGGGCATCCCCGTCGATCCGCGCCAGTGGGTGGAAGGGGTCGAGTAAAGGCGCAGCGTCGCCCCAGCGTTCGGTAAGTCCTGGTTTTCAGGACCGCGGAAGCGGCCAGGGGCCGAGGCAGGCCACCAGGCAAAAAGCCAGACCAGTAGAATCCGGCCATGGGCTCCAGGCCCTTCGCTGATCGCCCCTCGTCGGGAGGATCGCGCGCCGCAAGCGTGAGGAGGTGAAATGCAATGCCGGACCTGGATCAAGTGAGAATGCTCCTCTCTCGCTATACCTCCCTGGAAGGCGCGAAGGCCTTCTTCAAGGGGTTAGGATACCCGGTGATGGATTCCCTCCCGCTGGACCTGGATGTGGTAGCAGGGGCGTCCCGCCGGGACGCCCCTGCCAGCGTGCGGGAGGCGGTCCGTTCGATAGTTCAGCTGGTGCATATCGGCGATAGATCCTCGTTCCGGGTCTTTCACGTCGAACGGGTGGGGGCAGGGCATGCCGTGCCCCTACCATTCCAGCGGAGGGAATCGAACCATGTCTTACGACCCGGAAAAGCACCATCGATGTAGCATCCGCCTGAAGGAGTATGATTACACCCAGCCCGGCGTGTATTTCATCACGGTGTGCACCCACGAGCGGGCATGCCGGTTTGGCGAGGTGGCGAAGGGCGAAATGCGGCTGAATGAGCTGGGCCGGATTGTGTGGGAGGAATGGTTTCGTTCCGCTGCCGTACGCCCAAATATATCCCCCCGGCTCGGCGTAGAATAGAGACGATTCATCATGCCCCTCGCTGAGGGAGGATCGATGCAGCGGCCGATCCGTGTGCGTCCCCGCCCAGGGGAGGGCGAGTTGCGGGCCTCGGAGTGGTTGCTGTTTTTCGGCGCCCTCCTTGCGGCGCTGCTGATCTGTGGAGGAGGGTTCTGGCAGCTCCAGCGATCCATGGCGGGCGCGCTGAGCGGCCCGCCCACCGCCACGCCGCGGCCGACATGGACCCCTTCTCCACGCCCCAGCCCCACCCCTCCGGCGCCTACGCCCACGCCGACCCTCCCCGCCGCTGTCCAGGTGGGGATCTTCGTAAAGGTGAGCGGGGCCGGCGAGCAGGGGCTGAGTTTCCGTCGGGCCCCCAGTCTGCAGGCGGAGCGGATCCGATTCCTTCCCGAAGGGACAATCATGCGGGTGGTCGGCGGCCCGAAGGAAGCGGATGGGTTGACCTGGTGGCAGCTGGAGGATCCACGGACCGGGGAACGGGGCTGGGCGGCGGGCGCCTATCTCACACCGTCCTATGGGCCATAGCGTCCCTGCTACGGCATCCAGAAGGGAGTAGAGCGATGCCGTTCCGTGAAATCCGACGCGCCCCGGCCGGGCTTGGGATTGCCCGCCGTGTCCATCGAGGCGTTCCGGCCCCATGGACCCCGACGCTGAAGGTTGTGCTCGGGCTGGCCTGGCCGGCGGTCCTGGAGCAACTGTTGAACATCGTGGTGGACTGGACGGATGCCTACCTCGCCGGGCATCTGGGAACCATCGCCCTGGCCGCCGTGGGGTTGAGCGGCCAGCTCACGAACCTGGTCGCGGTCTTCTTCGGCGCCCTCGGGGTGGGGGCCACAGCTCTGGTGGCCCGCGCCGTCGGCGCCGGCGACCGGGATCAGGCCGGCCGGATCACCCTCCAGGCGCTGCTCGGCGCGGGAGCCCTCGGGCTGGTCGGGATGGGGCTCGCAGGGATCGGCGGGGCCTGGCTGTTCGCCGCCCTGGGCGCGGAGCCGGCGGTGGGGGCCGCCGCCCGGGTCTATCTGAACATCGTGGCCCTCTCCTTCCCGGCCATGGCTGTCCTCTTTGTGGGCAACGCCGCGCTCCGGGGCGCCGGGGACACGCTCACCCCGATGCGCATCTGGGCGGTGGTGGTCTTCGCCAACGCCGCGCTGGCATGGATTCTATCCGGCCCATGGAGCCCCTTTCATCTGGGCATCGCCGGATTGGGCATGGCGGCGGCCCTGGCCCGGACCCTAGGGGCGGTGCTGGTCGGGGTGCGGTTGTGGCGGGGAACCGCCCGTCTGGCCCTGCCGCATCAGGGGTTAAGGCTCGAATGGGCGGTGCTGCAGCGGATCCTCCGGGTCGGGCTGCCGGCGGGGGCGGAGCAGTTGCTGCTGCAGCTGGCTCTGCTGAATTTGACCGGCGTGATCACGGCCCTGGGGACCGCCGCGTATGCCGCCCATCAGATCGGGCTGCGGGTGATGTCCCTTTCCTTCCTTCCCGGGTGGGGATTCGCCGTGGCCGCCTCCACCCTGACGGGCCAGGCCCTGGGCGCGCGACAACCGGAGGCGGGGAGAAGGGCGACGTTCAGCGCCCTCTTCCTGGCGCTGGCCCTGATGGGAACGATGGGGCTGGCCCTGGCCCTGGGAGGGCCCTTGCTGGTGGATCTGTTCACCGAAGATCCGGAGGTCATCGCTCAGGGCGCGGCGGCCCTGCGGATCACCGCGCTGATCCAGCCGGCCATGGCGGTCAGCTTTGTGTTCTCCGGCGCGTTGCGCGGGGCCGGGGATACCCGTTATACGCTGCTGGTCACGGCCACCTCCATCTGGATCGTTCGTCTCCCCATCGCGATCCTCTTCGCCCATGGGCTGGGCTGGGGGCTGCCCGGCGCCTGGCTGGGCATGCTGGCGGATTTCGCGGTGCGGGCGTTGCTGTTCGCCTGGCGCTTCCTCAGCGGGGCCTGGGAGCGCGTTCGCGTTTGAGGTGGAAGGCTGAGGCGGAAGCCCTTCCGACCCTCTAAGCGGGAAGCGTCCGCACGATCCATGCGGTAAGGATCAGCGCGAGGGCCCACAGGATTCCCTGTGCGCGACGGGAACGACAGATCCGATCTTCCTGGAGCAATAGACCGATGAGCGCCAGGCCATAAGCTCCGGGTCCATGACTCAGGGCCACGGCCCAGGCGACCCACAAGGGCCAGGCGACCCATCCGACTGCCGGGCGTTGAAATCCCACCCAGGCCAGACCGATCGGGATCCCCGCCACAAGAGCAGGCGCTGAGGGGTTCCCCCCGGCCAGCCCCAGCCACCAGGGAAAGGCCCCGAAGACCCACCGCCAGATCCCCCCCCCGATCCCCGGATGGCCCAGACGCCGCCCGAGGAGGAGAGAGACCCCAACCCCCAGGGTCAGCCATGCCCCGATGCCCCCCACCAGCCCGATCCCTATTCCGAGGGCAGCGAGCGCGGTCGCTATGGTGGCCAGGAATTCTGGATCTTCCCGGGCCCGCGTCCGGATCTCCCGGACCCGCTGCCCGATCGTGCGAAGGAAGAGATCCGCTGGGCTATCGGAGCGGAGATAGGGCAGGGAAAACGAAGGGGGTTCCGGGGAGAGGCGCTTGCCCTCTCCATACAGTTCGAGCAACAGCCGGCGCAGCGCTGGCCATCCGGCTTCCGTTAGCAGCCATGCCCCCAGCAGCCAGGGCCCCGGGGATGGGCGGCCAGCGGCTGCCCACGCCGCCGTTAGGATCAGCGTGGCTTCCCCTTTCCCGAATAAGACCAGGAGCGGAAAGCCCCTTCCCTCGCCCGGCTGCATGGGAGCTCTGAAGTCAGGCTCTGAGACCCTGACCATCATCGAGCCCGAGGTCATGGATCTCCAGGGCTTTCAGCACGGACCGCATCCGCTCAAAATGCGTGCCGGGCCAGTAAACGCGGCCGCATTCCGGGCACCGATGGAAGCGTTCATACTGCCGCCAGACGAAAGCGGGGACACAGGAGGCCACCGCTTCTCGCGGGACGGGGGTCAGGCGGGCGTTGCACACCGGGCAGCGGGAGAACGGGACGTCCGCAGGCTCCCCGAACTGCTCCCGGATGGCCCGCAGTTGCTGGATGAGGTCCTCGTGGTCCACCAAGAACGCGTGGGGTCCTCCCCGGCGAGCCAGGGCATGATCCCGGGTGAGCAGGATGCGATCCTCCGCCTGGGCGATGCGCAACAGGGCGTCATCATCGAGGGAGGGATCGTAGTGGGTATCGTAACCCAGGATCCGCAACCACTTCGCCAAGCGGCCAAGCATCGTATCGGCCACAAAGCGGGCGGAACGATGGTTTGCCAGCGGACTCATCGCGGCCCCCTCAGGGATCGGCGGCGCATCTTTGTGGCAGTCTTTAATGCTTCGATTCTCCGCAGCACCCCTGGATGATCTGTGGGAGAATAACGGCGTTGATCTCCCCCGAGGGATGGGGGAGGAGTCTTCCCGCCTTCCGCCATTCAGGGCCCATCGTGCATGTCCGGCCGTGATCGCAGGTGGTCTGGGGAAGGCCGTCCCGGGCGCTAACCTTCCGCCAGTTCTTCCAGTTCGGCCTCCTCCTGACGGCGTTCCCGGGGCCGAAGGTGCGGGAACAGGATCACCTCCCGGATCGAGCGCCGATCGGTAAAGAGCATGGTCAGACGGTCGATCCCCACCCCCAGGCCTCCGTTCGGAGGCATCCCATAGCGCATTGCATCCAGATAGTCCTCATCCATCGGATGCGCCTCCTCATCTCCAGCCTCGCGCGCCCGTCCCTGTTCCAGGAACCGCTGCTCCTGATCCAGCGGGTCGTTCAGCTCCGTGAAGGCATTGCAGATCTCCATGCCTCCGATGAATCCCTCGAAACGTTCCACCGTCCCCGGATCGTCCGGGCGGGCCTTGGCCAGGGGCGAGATCTCCCGAGGGTAATCATAAACGAAAGTCGGCTGGATGAGGTTGGGCTCCACGAACTTCGAGATCAGGTCATCGATCAGCTTGCCCCGACTGGCGCGAGGGTCGACCTCGATGCCGCGGGCCGCCATGGCGGCGGCCAGGGATTCCCGGGTGGGGTGCTGGGCGATGTCGATCCCTGCGAACTCCAGGATGGCCTCCCGGAGGGGGATGCGGCGCCAGGGCGGATTGAGATCGATCTCGTGGCCCTGGTAAACCAGGGTACGGCGCCCCAGCACCCGATCGGCGGCGAAGGCGATCAGCTCCTCCGTCAGCCGCATCATCTCCTCATAATCGGCGTAGGCCACGTAGCATTCCATCTGGGTGAATTCCGGATTGTGCTTGAAGGAAATCCCCTCGTTGCGGAAATCGCGGCCGATCTCATATACCCGCTCGAACATCCCCACCAGCAGACGCTTGAGGTAGAGCTCAAAGCTGATCCGTAGGTAGAGTTGCTGCTTCAGCTCGTTGTGATAGGTCACGAAGGGACGAGCGGAGGCCCCGCCGTAAATCGGCTGCAGGATCGGCGTCTCCACCTCGATGAACCCTCGTTCGTCCAGGAAGGCCCGGATGGCCCGGACGAGGGCCGCGCGGGTGCGGAAGACCTCCCGAACCTCCGGGTTCATCATCAGGTCCAGGTAGCGACGCCGGTAACGGGTCTCCACATCCTTCAGGCCGTGCCAGCGGGAGGGGGGCGGGTAGATCGCCTTGGCCAGCATGCGGAAATCCCGAACCCGAAGGGAGATCTCCCCGGTCCGGGTGCGCATCATCGTCCCTTCTGCCTCGATGAAATCGCCCAGGTCGAAAAATTCCTGGAAGAAACGATACCGCTCCTCGCCCAGGTCATCGTAGCGGAGGAATAGCTGGAGACGACCGTCGCCGTCGTGGAGGTCCGCGAAGGTCACCTTTCCCATCACCCGGATCGCCGTGAGGCGCCCGGCGACTACCGCCTCCACAGTTTCCTCGCCGCCCTCGACAGCCTGGAAGGCCCGGATCGCCTGCGCGCTGGTGTGGGTGCGCCGCGAACGCGGCGGATACGGATCGATGCCCTGGGCCCGGAGGCGGGCGACCTTTTCCAGACGGCGGCGGACGATCTCTCGAAAGAGGGCCATCGTCGGAAACCTATTCGATGCGGAGGATGCGGAAACGCAGAACCCCATCTGGGGCGTTGACGGTGATCACATCCCCCACCTGGCGCCCCAGGAGAGCCTGCCCCAGCGGGGACTCATTGGAGATCCGGCCTCGAGCAGGGTCCGCCTCGGCCGAGCCGACCACCTGATAGCGCTCTGGGGTGGAGCTGCCCTCCTCCTGAATGGTCACCCAGCTCCCCAGGGTGACAAAGGTTTTAGGGCCCGTGGTTTCCTCAATGATCACCGCCCGGCGGAGCATGGACTCCAGCATCATGATGCGGCCTTCCACAAACGCCTGCTCCGTCTTGGCGGCCTCGTATTCGGCGTTTTCATCATAATTGCCTTCGTCCATCGCCAGGTTCAACCGCTTCGCGATCTCCTGGCGCCGGACCGTGCGGAGATACTCCAGCTCTTCAAGGAGCTTCTGATAACCCTCACGGGTCAGATAGATCGGTTGCTCGCTCATAGGTCCTCACAAGAGTATAGTTTTCGCAGCGATATCCCATGGACAGCAGGATGATAAACAGAAAGAGCGCCCATTCAGGCGCCCTGTTTGTTGAAACTTGTCCCTTGATCCCGGTCATCCTCTCGATGGCGCCCCCATTATAGCATGTCTCTGAGGGGGAAACAAGAGCGGGTCCCCCGGGCGTGGGCCCTTCCTGGCGATCCGGGCTTGGGCTTTTTCCCTCCCCGCGGCTCACCGGGCCATGGGGAGGGGACGGGGGGCGGGGGGCCCCATCTCCCTCTCCCATCCCAGCGGGAAGTTCGGCCAACCTGGGCCCGCTATGCCGCTGCGATCTCCTCCCGGATGAAGCACTCCAGGATATCCCCCGTGGCGAAATCGTGGAATCCCTCCAGTCCAACCCCGCATTCGTAGCCGGCGCGGACCTCGGTGACGTCGTCTTTATAACGCTTGAGGGAGGCGATGCGGCCTTCGTGGATCTTCTGGCCGCCCCGCAGGACCCGCACCAGGGCGTTCCGCCGGATCTCGCCATCCCGGACGTAACAGCCCGCCACCTGGCCCCCCCGCACCTTGAAGACCTGGCGGACCTCGGCGTGGCCCAGGATCCGTTCCTGGATGGTGGGGGCCAGCATGCCCTTCAGGGCCTTCTCCAGGTCCTCCTCGATATGATAGATCACATTGTAAAGCCGGATGTCCACCCCCTCGTTCTCCGCCAGCCGCTTCGCCGCCGCATCCACCGGGACGTTGAATCCGATGATGATGGCGTCGGAGGCAGCCGCCAGGGTGACATCGGAGACGCTGACCTCGCCGGCATCGGCATGCAGGACGTTCAGCTGGAGCTGATCCCGGGCGTGCTTCTCCACCAGCCGCTGCAAGAGACTGATGATCGGCTCAATGGATCCCTGGACGTCCGTCTTGACGATGACATTGAATTCGCGAACCTTTCCCGCCTGCATGCGGCGGTAAAGGTCTTCCAGGCTCATCCGCCGGACCTGGCGTTGTCGCTGGCGCTCGGCCGCCCGCCGCTCCGCCAGCTCCCGGGCCTGGCGCTCGCTTTCCACCACCTCAAAGAAATCTCCCGCCTCCGGCACATCTGAGAGCCCCAGGACCTCCACCGGCGTGGAGGGAGGCGCCTTCTTCAACGGACGGCCCCGGTCGTCGAACATGGCGCGGACCCGACCGTAGGTGGCACCGGCCACAATGATGTCCCCTTGTTTGAGGGTGCCGTTCTGCACCAGCAGGGTGGCCACCGGCCCGCGCTTATCCACCCGCGCGTCGATCACCGTGCCCACCGCCGGGCGATCCGGGTTGGCCCTGATCTCCCGGGTCTCCGCCACCAAGAGGATCGCCTCCAGGAGATCCTCGATGCCGATGCGCTGTTTGGCCGAGACCTTCACCACGATGGTGTCGCCCCCATATTCCTGGGGAACCAGGCCGAGCTCCGAGAGCTGGCTCATCACGCGCTCGACGTTGGCGGTGGGCTTATCGATCTTGTTGAGGGCCACGATCACCGGCAAGCGGGCGGCCCGGGCGTGGGCCAGCGCCTCGCGGGTCTGGGGCATCACCCCATCATCGGCAGCCACCACCAGGACGGCGATATCGGTGACCTGGGCGCCGCGGGCTCGCATCTGGGTGAACGCCTCGTGGCCCGGCGTATCCAGGAAGGTGATCTTGCGCCCGTTGTATTCCACCTGATAGGCACCGATCCGCTGTGTGATCTGCCCTACCTCCTGGGCCGCCACGTTCGTGCGGCGGATGGCGTCCAGCAGGGTGGTCTTCCCGTGATCCACGTGGCCGAGGACCACGACGACGGGCGGCCGCGGCTTCAGTTTGGAGGGATCTTCTCCGGCATAGAGGCGCTCCCAGAGCAAAGAAGGGCCTTCCGCTTCCGCGGCCTCCGGCGGCCGCTGCTCCCGGGGTTCAAAGCCGAACTCATGGGCCACCAAGGCTGCCGTTTCATAATCGATGCGCTGGTTGATGCTGGCCATAATCCCGTTGTGCATGAGGACCTTGATGACATCGATGGGGCTCACCGACATCAGCGCAGCCAGCTCGCGCACCGTAATGCTCGCCGGGATCTCGATCTCTTTCCGTCCGTTCTGCCGCATCTCTTACCTCCTCGCGAAACAGGATGGGTGCTTTCCCCATGGATCCTGCACGTTCATCCGGAATCCTGGCGCAGCCCTGCGGATAAAAAAGCCGGCACGGTGGCCCTCGCCGACCGTGCCGGTGGATCCAATCCAGGATGCCCTGCTGCCTGTGCAAGCCCCGAAGAGCCCTCCGGCGATCTCCCTCAGGGTCGCATCACGCTTCATCCTCCGGCAGGGTCGCGGCATAGGCCACCAGCGCCATGCGGTCCTCCTCCCGCAGCGCCTCGATCCGCAGGGCGTATTCCAGGCGCCCATCCTTCAAGGCCCGTTCCCAGCAGGAACGCCGGGGATGCAGATACGCTCCCCGACCGGATTTCTTCCCTGTCGGATCGATCTCCACGCGGCCCTCCGGGGTGCGGACGATGCGGATCATCTCCCGCTTCGCCTGCACCTGCCGGCAGCCCACGCACGTGCGTTGAGGGATATGCTTCCGCGCCATCTGGGTTCCATGCTCGCAGGGCTTATCTCGTAGACTGGACGGCCCGATTCGCCCGGGATCCTGTAGGGAACGGCCCTGTCTTAAAAGTTCCCCGCAGGAAGCCCGCTGCGCAACCGGCGCTCCACGTCGAATCGGATGACGAGCCTTCATCCGAAGATCCGGTCCACCTCCACGGTGAAACCGACGAGGAGCACGGAATGGGCCGTCTGGCCCATACCCCACTTGCCGATCAGCTCATAGGCTCCGCCCTTCAGCTCATACACCTCGACCGTTTGCGCTTCCGGATCAACAATCCAGTATTCCAGCACCCCTGCCTGGGCATATTCCGCAAACTTCTCGACCCGATCTGTCCTCCGGGTAGCCGGCGAGGTGACCTCAACGACGAGGTCCGGAACACCGCATACCTGCTCGCCGATGCGATCGACATGCTCGCGAGCAATAAAGAAGATGTCCGGCTCGCGGATCTTGCCCGCCCACAGGCGGACGGGGAGAGGAGCAAAGCGAACCACCCCCAGCTTGTGCCGCTCGATCAACGCGTGAAGCGCCAGAAACAGGTTTTGAAGGGCCGTCTGATGCGTGTAGGTGGGATGCGGCGGCACCAGCAGCCTCCCCTCCGAGAGCTCCACGATTCGATTCCGATCCGGCAGGGCGAAGAAGTCCTCCTCCGTCCACTGTCCCTGAGGAGGGTAAAGTTCCGCCACCTCCACCGTTCGTCCTCCCCGGGTTCGAGCTCCCATACGCTCCTCCCCCCACCGGTCATGTCTCGTCCAGGCGCCCTCCGATCTCCTGCTCTGACCCCAGGATGCGGCGCAGGCACGGTTCGACCGGAGGCAGGGGCCTCTGGAACAGCCATCCCACCTCCAGCCAGAACCCTGGCACCCCCTGGCTGACCAGCCGCCCTTCCCGCATCCGCACCATCGCCTCATTGCCACCTTTCACCCGGTGCGCCACCACCTCCTCCTGCTCCAGGTCCACCACCCCGTACTCCGGGATCCCCGCCGCCCGATACTCCAGCGCCTTCTCCCCCAGATCCATCCCCCGGGTGGCGGGGCTGGTCACCCCGATCACCAGGACGGGCCGCACGGTCAGGGGCACCCCCCGGGCCCGGGAGATCTCCTCTGGTGGCAGCACGAAGAGATCCGGCTTCCGCACCACGTCCGGGAGCACCTGAAGGGCTGCGGGGCCCGCCAGAACTTTCCCCCATCCCCTGGCTTCACAATACCCGGCCAGAAGCCGCAGGAGGAAGATCACGACGTCCTGATGTTCAGCCGTAGCCGGCGAGTGCATCACGACCTCCCCGCGCACGAACTCCCAGACCGGGCTCTCGGGAGCCTCCGCCAGATAGCGCTCCAGCGTCCAGCCACCCATCCGCACCACATACGGACCCGGGATCGGCCGCTTCCGCTCATCCACGACCATCACAGGCATGGCCCTCACTCCTCCAGCCAGTCGCGCACCCGCCCGCCACGCATCCGTCGCAGCCAGGTTTCGTCCTCATAATCGATCTCATAACGGACCCGCCGGCGCTCCTTTCCCTTGCCGGCCTTCTTGCGCCGCCGGAGCTCCTCCTCTTCCTCTTCCTCATCTTCCTCGTCTTCGGTTTCCTTGATCCCTATGGGCTCCGGGATCGGGAGGGGAACTTCCAGAGCCTCCAGCGTTGGCTCCGGAGGGGGAGCCTCTATGGGAGCCGGAGTCTCCGGGTGAGGTTCCTCGCTCCCGGGGATTTCCGTCTCCGCAGCCTCCAGGGCAACCGGCTCCAGAACGACTTCCGAAATCGAAGGGGCCGACGCCACCGCCGCCACCGGCTCGGGAGCGGGAACCTCCTCCACCGCCTGGGTTGGCTCCGCCTCCTGAGGAGCAGGCTCCGGTTTCTCCAGCGGGATTTCTGGAGCCTCCGCGCGGGCGGCTTTCTGCGCCTTGCGCCGGGCCCGCTCGGCCTCCCGCCGCGCCATATAGGCCTGATAAGCGGCCTCCAGGAACGTCCGGGCCTCCCGGAGCTCATCGGCGCTCCAGGGCAGGCCGGGCTGGCTCTTATGACGGGCCAGCGCCTCCCGCATCGCGGGGATCAGGCGGGCGGCCTCCCCCATCCGCTCCTGCAATTCGGGATCCTCCACGCGGGGGAGCCACTGCTCCAGCGCCTCCGTCAGGCTGTGGATATCGATCCGCCACCCTGTCAGGCGCGCCGCCAGCCGGGCGTTCAGGCCCTCCCGTCCGATGGCCAGAGAGAGCTGATCATCCGGCACCACCACCTGGGCGGTCCGCTCCGAGCGCTTCTCCTCGAACAGATGCACCGTGAGCACCCGGGCCGGGCTCAGGGCTTTCGCGATGAAGATCGCGGGGTCCGGATGCCACTCGATCACATCGATTTTCTCGCCCCCCAGCTCGTGGACCAGGTTCTGGATCCGCATGCCGCGCTGGCCAACGCATGCCCCCACGGCGTCGATGTTCGGCTGCGTGGCGGCCACGGCCACTTTCGTGCGCTGGCCCGGCTCGCGGGCGATCGCCTTGATCTCCACCAGGCCGTTGTAGATCTCCGGCACCTCGGTCTCCAGCAGCCGACGGATCAGGTTCTTGTGGGTCCGGGAAAGGATCAGCTGCGGCCCTCGGGGCGTTTGCCGGACCTCTGCCAGATAGGCGCGGATCCGCTGGTGGGGCTGGAGCCGCTCCCCGGGCACCATCTGATTGCGAGGCAGAATCGCCTCCGCCCGCCCCTGGGCCAGCAGGACCGTCGCCCCCTGGGGGGTGACGGCCTGAACCACCCCGTGGACGATCTCGCCTTCCTGTTCGGAGAAGTAACGATAGAGATACTCCCGCTCCGCCTCGCGGATGCGTTGCAGGATGATCTGTCGCACATTCTGGGCCGCGATCCGCTGCGCGAAATTCGCTGGCGTGACATCGACGCGAATCGTCTCCCCTACCCGGATGTCCGGGCGGATCCGTCGAGCCTCCTCCAGAGAGATCTCATGGCGAGGATCCTTAACGGCTTCCACCACCGTCTTCTGGAGGAAAACGCGGACCTGGCCGTTTTCGAGATCGATCTCCACATCGACGGCCTGGGCACTTCCCATATCGGTCATCCGACGGAACACGGTGGCCAGGGCCCCCTTCAGGACCTCCAGGACCACCTCCCGAGGAAGGTTCCGATCGGCGGCGATCTGATTCACGGCCAGCAGGAGCTCGCTCTTCGCCATTCGATGGCTCCTCTTTCTGCATATTCGTTCTCAAGATGGCGCGGTGGATCCCGCCCAGGTTCGAAGGGCTCAACAGGCCCGTGAAGACAGCCCCTTTCATGATCCTCATATCCCCGTATGAACAACACAGGGGCGCCTGATCGCGCCCCTGTTTATCCAAGGGATCCTCCGACGATGAAACCCGCTATGAAAACTTGACAGGCACCCCGGGAGAGCCCGCCTGTCCTCTCAAACTCCAGGCACAGATCCATCGAGCCATTCTGTTTTACATTTTAAACATAACCCCCTGAAACGTCAAGGAGATCGATCCGGAGGTCCCACCCCCGCATTCTGGCTTCCGGACCCTGCCGTACCCTCGCACCCTTTCCGAGGCAGATCGATCTGGCCGTCCAGAACGGCCTACCCTCGCAGAGACCCATAGGCCAGCCAAACGCCTTCCTGGCAGTTCCCTTCCCAGGGGCCAGCAACTCCCACAGGCATGGGGCGGATTGTCCCCGGAGCTCGCTGCGGGCAAAGCGATGGGCAAACGAGCGTCGCACGAACGAGGACGTCAGCGGGGCGGCAGCGCTGGCCCAGAAACCCGCCTGGCGACGCGCCCTCGCCCAAAACCCACACCTGGGATGCCGGCCTTCTATCGCCGGAACCAGTCCGGCGGGGGTTCCCAGTTGTCCGGGATGAGGAGCGGACGCAGGCGGCCGCTGGGCTCCGGCGGGCCGATGATCCCGAGCTCCTCCAAGCGGTCGATGAGGCGAGCGGCCTTGGGATAGCCGATGCGCAGCTTGCGCTGAAGCAGGGAAGTGGACGCCCCACGATGCCGCTTGATGATCTCGATCGCCTCCCGTAACAGGGCCTCTTCGTCCTCCTCCTCGAATTCGCCGCGGCTCACCGAACGGCCACTCCCCACCTCCAGGGGGGTCACCATCCCTTCCCAGGGGGCAGGCTCTGGCCGCTCATCCGCATAGCGCTCCTGCCAGAACCGCACCACCCGCTCCACCTCTCCATCCGAAACATAGGCGCCCTGGACCCGAACCGGCTTCCCCAGATCCGGCGGCAGGAAGAGCATATCCCCACGCCCCAGCAGGGTCTCCGCTCCCGGCGTGTCCAGGATCACCCGGGAGTCCACCGAGGAGGCCACCGCGAAGGCGATGCGGGCCGGGAAGTTGGCCTTGATCAATCCGGTCACCACATCCACGCTGGGGCGCTGGGTGGCGATCACCAGATGGATCCCCGTCGCCCGCGCCATCTGCGCCAGCCGGGTGATGGTCCGCTCCACATCCACCGGCGCGGCCATCATCAGGTCCGCCAGCTCGTCGATGAACAGCACGATGTAAGGCAACCGGGTTTCCCCGGCCTCCTCGGCCCGGGCGTTGAAATCCGCGAGGTTCCGCGCCCCCACCGCCGCAAACTGCCGGTAACGTTCCTCCATCTGACGGGTGAGCCAGCGCAGAACCCCCACGATGCGCTCGATCTCGAATTCCACCTTCCCATAAAGATGGGGCAGGCCGTTCCACCGCACCAGCTCCACCATTTTGGGGTCAATCAGCACCAGGCGGAGCTCCTCAGGGGTGTTGTTACAAACCAGGCATGTGATCAGCGCGTTGATGCAGACGGACTTCCCCGAGCCTGTGGTCCCGGCGATCAGCAGATGGGGCATCGCCGCCAGATCGGCCACCACCGGCCGGCCCGCCACATCCCGGCCCAGAGCGATGGCCAGGGGCGACCCGACCTTTCGGAACTCCGGGGAGGCCAGCAAGCCCCGCAGGCGGACCACCTGGATCTGCCGGTTGGGGACCTCGATGCCGATGAGGCCGCGGCCGGGGACCGGGGCTTCAATCCGGAGGGAGGGGGCCGCCAGGGCCAGCGCCAGATCGTTGGCCAGGGCGGCGATCTGAGCCACCCGGACCTTCTGACGGCGCACCTCTCCGTCAGGCCCTGGGCGCTCGATGTAACCCGGCAGCAATCCGAACTGGGTCACCGCCGGGCCCTGGGTGGCTTCCACCACCCGAGCCTCCAGCCCGAATTGCCGGAGCGTTTCCTCGATGATGGCCGCCTTCTGACGGATCTCCTCCGGCGAGACGGAGGACGGCTCGTCTTCCTCCAGCAGATCCAGCGGCGGCAGGCGCCGATCCCGCTTCACCCGGACAGGACGCGGAGGCGAGGCCGTCACGATCTTCAGGTCGCCCGGGGCCGGTCGGGGAGACGGCCGGGCGGGCTTCGGAGGCTGCGGCGGGCGGGCCGGCGGAGCGGAGGCCGAAGCGGGCGCTGGGGCCTCTGGAGCCGGAGAGGGGGGAGCCCAGCGGGCCAGGGCGAGCCAGCCTCCCACCCCCGTGATCAGCATCAGCAGGGCCGCTCCCACACCTGGCCCCAGCGGGGCAGATGCCGCGGTCCAGATCAGCCAGCCCAGGGTCCCACCGCCTTCCCCCCGTTCGATGATCTCCCAGGGGCCTTCACGGGCGAGCATGGCCAGCCCGTGCGCCAGGCCGAAAAGCCCCAGCAGGGCTCCTTCGAAGGCCAGGAGACGCCAGCCGTTCAGCGCTGGGGCCCGACCCATCGTCCGCAAGAACATCCATATCCCAAGCCCGGCCCAGCCGGCAGCGACCAGCAGGCTCCCCCATCCGAAGAGGCTTCGCAGCAACTCGGCCCATGCATCGCTCCACCGACCCGGGCTGAGGCCCAGTAGCACCAGACCGGAAAACACCCCCAGGCCCATCAGCCCGAGGGCGGCCGCCTGGCGCTCCCGCCGCCCGAAAGCCGGCGTGCCATACCACCGGGGTGGACCCAAACGTCGGATCCACTCCGGGAGGCCGGAGGTGACAGGAGACTTCCTGGGCCCGGCACGGATAGACTCGCTGCGAGCCGGGCGGGCATGAACGGTTCGAGCACGCCGTTTCATCGCTCCTCAAGCCACCGATCGCCCATGGGGAAGCGCGGGAGATGATCCAGGGATGGCGCAGGCCCGTGAAGCGGCGAGAGACGACCTGTATGCGGCAAGCCAGGGCAAAGCCCCGGTTAACCGAGTCCGCGTCGGCTGAGCCCGATCCGCCGAGCTGCCGGATCGATGCTCACAATGCGGACCCGGATCGGCTGCCCCTCGCGCACGATTTCGCGGGGATGGCTCGCCTCCGAGTCTCCGATCTCGGAAACATGCAATAGCCCTTCCACCCCCTCCTCCAGTCGGACGAAGGCCCCAAAGTGAGTCACCGTGGTCACCACCCCTTCCACCACCTGACCCACCTGATAGCGCTGGGCCACCGTCTCCCACGGATCCGGTTTCAGCCGCTTGAGGGAGAGCTGCACCCGACGCTCTTCCGGAAGGACGTCCAGGATCAGGACTTCCAGCTCCTGGCCCACCTGGACAACGGTGCCGGGGTCCGTCACCCGGCCCCAGGACATCTCCGAGATGTGCAGCAATCCCTCGAAGCCGCCCAGATCGATGAACGCGCCAAACGGGGCCACCTTCGTTACCGTTCCCCGGCGGACCTCCCCAGGCCGCAGTTCGGCAAGCAGCGCCTCAATGCGCGTCTCATCCTGATGGGCCAGACGCTCGGAGAGAACAAAGCGACCCCCCACCTCATCCACTTCGATGACCCGGGCCTGAAGGGTCTGACCCACATACCGGGCCAGCGCGGACTTCCGGGAGGGGCCATTCAGCGCGTTCGGGAACTGGAGGAGATGGGAGGCGGGGATGAACCCTCTGGGCAACCGCTCAGCCTGGACGATCAACCCGCCCCGGTTATAGCCCACCACGGTGACGGTGAGCGGCTGGCCCGATTCCAGCAACGCCCGCGCCCGTCGCCAGTCCGGCTCCCCACGCTCCAGATCCCACAGGCTGGGCATGGGGAGCGGATGGCCGCGGCCCATCCCCAGACCTTCCCAGATCTCCTCGGGCTCGGCCTCCGGCGCCGGGGAAGCCGCGAACTCGCCCTGCGTCATCAGGGCCATCCAGTAATCCTCCGAAGGAGGCACGTAGCCGGGCTCTGTGACACGCATCCAGTGATCCCTCCCCGAATCATCTTTCCATAGGATTTCTGAAAGCAGTCCCCTCAGGACTTAGGCGGCTGGATCTCTCATCCGAGAGGCCCGATGATCCCTGACCGATCCAGGCGGCGATGGCAGATCCCATCGCCGCCTGCCATTATAGCCAGAGGCCGAGGAGGGGCAAACGGGGGTTGAGAAGCCGGACAGGGGGATGCGCCCTCCCCTGGTGTTATCCCCGCCACAGCAGCATCAGCGGCACGCACAGGAACGCGATCAGAAAGAAGGCCGCGAGGGCGTGGCGCTCCATCATGATTTCGAAAACCCGAATCAGCAGACCTCGATACCACCGATAGCCCGCAACCAGGATCGCGGCAGAGATCACGGTGACGCTGATCATCTCGGTGAGCACCACCCCGACGGCAGCCGGATTCCCCAGGGCCAGCGCGGCCAGCAGCGTATCGATGAAGGTACTGATGTTGGCTCCCATCACATAGGGGATCAGCTGCTCCCGACGGATCCATCCTCGCGTTACGGAAGGCACCAGCAATCCGATGGAGACGGATACCGACATCGTGAGGGCGGTCACCGCCAGCCCGAGGCCGAAGATCGGCCATGGGGAATCCGAGGGAGGATCCGCCTCCGGGTTCGTGAGACGAGGAAGGGGGATGGCCCGATCGAGGACCTGGAGCGCGAGGCCGATTAAGAAAAAGCCCAGGAGGAACAGGGAGATCCCGATCACGCTCTCGGGCGCAGGTTTTCCGAGCCATCGGCTTGCCCCGCCGCGCAGGATCTCTTCCACGGCCTCGACGAGCGCCCGAAAGGGTTCCAGAAGCGCAGGGAGGACGGGAGCTCGCCACCGGGCGATCCAGGAGACCGGAACATGCGGCAGCAGGAAGAGACCCAGGGCCGTGGCCGGAAAATAGGTCGTGGCGGTCACCCAGAAGGTGACAAATCCCGCGGTCAGACTGTTCCATGGATGTCCCCGGCGCCATGCGTAGCTCAACCCGATGACAAATAGGACAAACGAAGCGCCCAGGCGGGATCCGGTGAGCATGGTGAGGGTGGCTGCAGGGGAGAGGACCTGGGCGTCCTGGAGGCTGACCGCGGCGGCCGCCACCGGGGAACCGCTGAGCACCAGACAGGCCATCAGCCACCCCAGCCCCAGGCTATGCCATGGAGAGGGCAACCTCCCTGCCTTCGCCAGGGTCGGGGACAGATGGGCGGCCCCCCCACGCATCAGCAGCAACGCGAACAGGAAGAGCGCCAGCCCCCCCGCCCCCCACATCCCACGCTGAATTCCCGCCCGGAGAGATCCGATCATGGCCTGTCGCTGGATCAGGAATAGGGCTTGCGGGGGAACCGATTCCGGAGTTACAGCGCTGGCCTCCTCCCGGGGCTTTCAGCGCCCGGCCATCGGCCTTCCCGCCCGGAGCCGAACTGCGTAAGCCCCACCCGGTTTTTCCCGCACCTTACAAAAGCTTCGCCTGGATGATCTATCAATCCGGCGGGGAGCCCGGGGAGGAATCCAGCCTTTCCAGGCCTCGCCACCGGCTCCCCTCTTCGGGGGGGCCGATCAGCCCTCGCGCCTCCATGAGATCGATCAGGCGGGCGGCCCGATTGTAGCCGATGCGGAGCTTCCGCTGCAGCAGCGAGATCGAAGCCCGTCGGTGCAGACGCACGACCTCAATCGCCCGCTGCAACAGAACCTCGTCGGGTTCCTCCTCAACCTCCTCTGCCGGTCCTCCGACCCGGATCGGTTCCCGGGATGCCGGCTCTTCTTCACGCTGCCATCGAGCGGAAGGAGGCGCGGAGAGCGTTCCCTGGCGTTCGCGCCCCGGGGCCGGGCGGGGGAGACCCCGGATGCCTTTCCAGTAGGTGACGATGCGCCGGATCTCCTCATCGGAAACAAAACAACCCTGAGCCCGGATGGGCTGGCCCTGATCCGGGGCGAGGAAGAGCATGTCCCCGCGCCCCAGCAGGGTCTCCGCCCCGGGCATGTCCAGGATCACCCGGGAGTCCACCGAGGAGGCCACCGCGAAGGCGATGCGGGCCGGGAAGTTGGCCTTGATCAATCCGGTCACCACATCCACGCTGGGGCGCTGGGTGGCGATCACCAGATGGATCCCCGTCGCCCGCGCCATCTGCGCCAGCCGGGTGATCCGCCGCTCGGTTTCCTCCGGCGCGGTGATCATCAGATCTGCCAGCTCATCCACCACGATGACCAGATACGGCATGCGGGGCTCGCCCCGCTCTTCCGCCCGCCGGTTGTAATCCGCGATGTGGCGCGCGCCGACGGCGGCGAACACACGGTATCGACGCTCCATCTCCCGCATGGCCTCCTGGAGCACCCGGGGCACTTTCTCGATCTCCACCACCACCGGGGTCCAGAGATGCGGGATGCCGTTATAGGGTGTCAGCTCGACCCGCTTGGGATCGATGAGGATCAGTCGCAGATCATCCGGCGTGCACGTGCACAGCAGCGAGACCAGGATCGCATTCAGGGCCACGGATTTCCCGGAGCCGGTCGCTCCCGCGATCAGAAGGTGCGGCATAGCGGTGAGATCGGCCACCAGGGGCTCGCCGGAGACCGTTTGCCCGAGGGGCAGCCGCAGCGGGGAGGCCATCGCGCGATAGGCTTCGCTTTCCATCACTTCCCGCAACCGAACCAGGGCCGCCCGCTCGTTGGGAACCTCGATCCCCACCAGGCCCCGGCCCGGGATAGGGGCCAGGACCCGGACCGCGCGGGCGGAGAGGGCCAGCGCCAGGTCGTCCGCCAGCGCCGCGATCTGCCCCACCTTCACCCGGGTGGAGCGGCCTCCCCGGGAGATCTGGCCGGGTTCCAGGCCGAAGAGGGTCACCGTGGGCCCGCGCTGGACCTCCACTACCCGGGCTTCGACCCCCAGGCTGCGCAATGTCTCTTCGATGATATGGGCCTTCTCCCGGAGATCCGCTTCGTCGATTTCCACTTCTTCTTCGGGATCCAGGATTTCCTCCAGGCGGGGAAGGGTCCATTTCGGTCCCGCCGGGGCGATCTGCAACGGCGCCTCCTGGTCCCCGGGGAGCTCTGGGGTCTGCACGGCCTCCGGGGCATGCTCGGAGATCTCGGTTTCCCCCAGGATGCGCGGGGATCGATCGGAAGGAGGGAAGGAAGCTGCGGGTTCCGCCCGCTGGGGAAGGGGGATCGGGAGATCCTCGCCCGCGGAGCGGCCGGGCGGAAGGTCTCGAAGCCGGCGCAGCCCTCGAATCCCCCACTCCAGCGGGCGTTCGGGCGAAAGCCGGAAGGTTCCCATCAGGCCCGCCCCGATCATCCCCAGCCAGACCAGCCATGCCCCGATGGGGCCCAGATTTTCCGTCAGACCCCGGACCAGCGCCGCTCCCACCGCCCCGCCCATCCCTCCCAGTCCATCCAGGATCATCAACAGCGATCCATAGAGCAGGAGCAGCCCCAAAAGGAGCGACATGCGGGGTTGGGGGACCTGCTCAAAGCGTCGAACCAGCAGCCAGGCGCCGCCCGCGATCAGCCCCAGAGGGAACGCGAAGACCCCACCCCCGAACCCGTGGATCAGACCCAGAAGGAAGGAGCTCAGACCGGGCATTCGCTGGGGGGCGAGCAAACCGAAGGCCACCAGGATCCCGCCCAGGAACAGGATCAGGCCCAGCAGGTCCAGTTGCTGATCCAGCGTGAGGGCAGGCCTCCAGCGCAGAGGACCTTTTGAGGAGGTCGTCCGGCGGGCGCCAGATGTTCTCTCCCGGGCCCCTCCTTTCGTCCGCCGACGCTCCGCAACGGCACGCTTCTTCGAACGGCTCACGGTCCGCGCTCCCCTGGTCTCCATGAAGAATTCAGGCAACCGCCTGCCCGCTGGTCGACGGGCCATGGGCCCCTTTCATCGGAGGCGTTCTCACTGCCAGATGCCCGGGATCGCTGTCCCACACCGGTAGCAGGTCCCTCGCCCGCTGAGATGATCCACCAGGATCCGGAACCCGTGGCGGGCGATAAGGAGGGCATCGCAATTCGGGCAGTAGGTGTTCTCGAAGGGCCCCACCTGGCCCGGGAGGTTGCCGGCGTAAACATAGCGCAGGCCGGCGGCCTTCCCGATCTCCGCCGCCCGGATCAGCGTCTTCGCCGGGGTCCAGTCCCGATCGGTCATCTTGTAATCTGGATGGAAGGCCGTCACATGCCAGGGGATATCCGGGGAGATGGAAGCCAGGAACTCCGCCGCGTCCCGCAGCTCTTCATCGGAATCGTTAAAGCCCGGCACCACCAGGGTGACCACCTCCAGCCACAGGCCGCTCTCATAGACCATGCGGATGCCCTCCAGGACGTTCTTGAGGGGCATCCCCAGGGCCCGGTAGTTCTTATCGCGCATGCTCTTGAGATCGATCTTGTAGCCCACCAGGTAGGGCCGGAGATATTCCAGGACCTCCCGGGTGAGGTTGCCGTTCGAGACGTAGACGCAGCGCAGGCCATGGGCGATGGCCTCCCGGAAGATCGCCACTGCCCATTCCGAGGTGATCAGCGGCTCGTTATAGGAGCTCCCTACCAGCTGCGCCCCATACCGCTTCGCCAGCGCCACCAGCTGAGCAGGGGTGACCTCCTCCGGCATCACTCCCGCGGCTGGATCACGAAGAGCCTGCGAGGTTAGCCAGTTTTGACAGTAACTGCAATGCAGATCGCAACCCAGCATCCCGAAGGTCAGGGTATAGGAGCCGGGAAGGATGTGGAAGAAAGGCTTCTTCTCCGTGGGGTCCACCTGGAGGGCGGCCACATACCCCCACGGGACGTAGAGGGTGCCGTCCCGGTTGAAGCGCACCTGGCAGATCCCCCGGCGGCCCGGACGGATCAGACAGCGGTGACCGCAGGCGTAACAGCGCACGGATCCATCCGGAAGCCGCTCATAGAGCTCGCCCGGCCGTGTCAGCGCATCCAGCACCTCCGCCAGCGTTCGAACCTCCGCCATCGCCATTCCCCCTTTCCCCTCATCCGGCCGGCCACCGCTCTTCATTGAGGAGTTCCAGATAGGGACCCTCTCGATTCCCTATGGAAATGATGGTCCTCCCCCCAGGCCGCAAAGCGGCGCAGGAGAGGGGGAGGAGTCGCTCACCGCTCCGCGTCTTCCCGGTGCGGGGAGAGCTGGAGAGATAGAGAAACAACCGGGGACCAGAGCCTCCACGGACCCTTCTATTAACATTTTAATCCCCTTTTCCGGGGAGAGGGGAAAAAGAAGGGACTGCGCCGTTCCGCTCGCATCGGGGAGGGCGGGTGGCTTCTCCCCCATGGCCCCAAAGGCCGCATGGGGAAGGGGAAATCCCTCGGTCTCTCCGAGGAGACCCTGCGCATGGGCTGTGTGGGTCTCACCACTCCATCCACGGATGGGCCTGGCCGTCGACGGTGAGGAGATCGATCGTCAGCGGACCGGATCGGGCGCCCCCCATCCCGGGAGATCCGGACGGCATGCCGGGGAGCGCGATCCCCCGGGCGTCGGGGCGTTCCCTCAACAGGCGAGCGATCGCCTCCAGCGGCACATGGCCCTCGACCACATAGGGGCCCACCCGCGCGGTGTGGCAACTCCACATGGGCTCCGGGATCCCCCACTGTCGCTTCAGCCGTGTCAGATCATCCTGTTCGATCACATGGACGGTCACTCCGTGATCCCGGAGATACCGAACGTATTCGCCGCAGCATCCACAACTCGGGGTGCGATAAACCGTCACCCCTTCCTTCGCCAGAGGGCTGTCCCGCTGGGCCGATGAGAAGGACCCCTGGCAGCCCATCAGGAACATGATCGCCAGGATCCCCAGGAACGCTTTTCGCCCAGGCCTCATCGCTGCCTCCAGGGAAGCGTTGCTCAGAACTATGCCACGGAGCGCACCGAATCGGAGAGCGCCCACTCCTCGACGCGCTGCATCCTCCCCATTCGCGGATTCGCGGCCTCCTCGGGGGCAGCCTCTACACCCGGAACCCGCGCAGGCGCAGCGAGTTGGTTACGACGAAGATGGAAGAGAACGCCATGGCCCCGGCCGCCATCATCGGATGCAGCAGGCCCAGCGCTGCCACGGGGATCAGGATCACATTGTAGAAGAACGCCCAGAACAGATTCTGGCGGATCGTCCGCATCGTCCCCCGCGAGAGCCGGATCGCCTGAGGCAGCAGGCGCAGATCCCCCCGCATCAGCGTGACGTCCGCCGTCTCCATCGCCACCGCCGTGCCGGTTCCCATCGCGATCCCCACATCCGCCTGGGCGAGGGCCGGGGCATCATTGATCCCATCCCCGACCATGGCGACCCGATGGCCTTCCCCCTGCAGCTGGCGGACGATCTCGGCCTTATCGGCGGGCAGGACCTCCGCGAAGACCCGGTCGATGCCGACCTGCTGGGCGATCGCCTCCGCGGTTCGCCGGTTATCCCCGGTGATCATCGCGGTTTGCACGCCCAGCCGATGCAGCGCCGCGATGGCCTCCGCCGCTTCCGGCTTTAACGTATCCGCCAGGGCGATCAATCCGATCGCCTCTCCATCCTGGGCGACCAGCATGGTCGTCCGGCCCTTCTCCTGAAGGGCGCGCGCCGCTTCGCCCAGTTCCTCCAGCGTCACCCCCTCCGCCTGGAGCCACGAGACCTTACCCACCCGGACCACGTTTCCATTCCGGTGGGCCACCACTCCCCGGCCGGGCAACGCCGAGAACCCGGCCAGCTTCTCCAGGGCGAGCCCTCGGTCTCGGGCGGCTTCCACCACGGCCACGGCCAGCGGATGCTCGCTCCCCTGCTCCACACTGGCGGCCAGGGCCAGGACATCCTCGGGGGTCCAGCCCGCGCGGGGGATCACTTCGGTCACCACCGGCCGGCCCTGGGTGAGGGTGCCGGTCTTATCCAGAGCGACCATGGTGACCCTCCCCAGCTGCTCCAGGGCCCGGGCGCTGCGGAAGAGGATCCCCATCGTCGCCCCCCGGCCTGTTCCCACCATAATCGCGGTGGGCGTGGCCAGCCCCATGGCGCACGGGCAGGCCACCACCAGGACGGCGATGGCATTGACCATGGCCCGGGTGAAGCCGGCCCCGCCGATGAGGAGCCAGCCCAGGAAGGTCAGGGCGGCGATGGCGATCACCAGAGGAACGAAGACCGCCGAGACCTGGTCGGCCAGCCGCTGGATTGGGGCTTTGCTCCCCTGGGCCTCCCGGACCAGCCGGATGATCCCGGCCAGCACGGTATCCCGCCCCACGTGAGTGGCCTCGATCTTCAGCAGACCGTGCTGGTTCACCGTCCCACCCAGCACCCGATCGCCCGGGCCCTTCTCCACCGGAAGGGACTCCCCGGTCATCATGGACTCATCGACTGCCGATCGTCCTTCCAGGACGATCCCATCCGCCGGGATGCGCTCCCCCGGTCGAACGATGAGGAGATCTCCCACCCGGACCTCGGCGGCCGGGATCTCGATCTCCCGGCCGTCCCGCAGCACGCGGGCCCGTTCCGGCTGCAATGCCATCAGGGCGCGGATCGCCTCGCCGGCCCGCCCTTTGGCTCGCGCCTCCAGATACTTCCCCAGAACGATCAGGGTGATGATGACCGCGGCGGTTTCGAAATAGGTGTAACGGCCCAGCGCCGTGCTGCCCAGGGTGAGGGCCAGGGTAACCGCCAGGCTGTAGAAATAGGCCGCCGAAGTGCCCAGGGCGACCAGCACGTCCATGTTGGCGGTTCCCAGCCGCAGAGCCCGATAAGCCCCTCGATAGAAATCCCATCTCACTCCGAACTGCACCGGCGTGCTGAGGAAGAGGAGCAGCCAGTCCAGAAGGAGCGGCCGGGCCATCCCGGGCATCACGTTGTGGAGCAGATCGAACTGCATGCTCAGCCAGAACGTGGGGAGCGTGAAGATCAACCCCCACAGGAAGCGACGGCGCTGACGGGCCAGCTCCGCCTCGCGGGCCGCCTGCTCCGCATCCATCCCGGCCTCTTCCAGCCCTCCGGCCGCCTCCACCACATCGTAACCGGCCTCCCGAACCGCCTGGATCAGATCGCGGATCGAGGCCACGCCCACCACATAAGTGATGCGGGCGCGTTCCGCCGCCAGGTTAACCGTGGCCTCCAGCACCCCCGGAACCCGATGGAGGGCGCGCTCGATGGTGCGGGCGCAGTTCGCACAGGTCATCCCCAGGATCGGCAGCTCCACTGTGGCGGTGGCCACATCGTAGCCGGCCGCCCGGACCTGCTGGACGGCCTGGCGGATATCCGCGGCCGAGGGATCCAGCAGCACGACCGCCTGTTCGGCGGCGAAATTCACCGAAGCCTCCAGCACCCCGGGCATGCGCTTCAGGGCCCGCTCCACCGTCCGGGCGCAGTTCGCACAGGTCATGCCGATAATGGGAAGCACTACTTCCCGCGTCGAAGTGGTCATGGAATGTTCACCTCCTTGGTGCCACTGCAGCGCATCGGGAAGACCGACCGATCGCCCTGGTCCCCTACGCCTACCGGATCGCCTGCTGCAGAATGGCCTCCACCGTTTCCGGCGTCGCATCGTGGCCGAAGCTGCGCCAGATCACCTGTCCCTGGCGGTCCAGGACCACCAGGCCATGGGTGCCGGGCATCCCGAACCGGGCCAGGAGGGCCTGACCTTCCCGCGTGTCCGCCCGCACCTCGAAGAAATCCACATCGCTCTCATACCGTGGTCGCAGCGCCTGCACGAGGCGCGTGTTGCGGGCGCACACCGGTCAGCCCGGCAGGACGAAGTTATAGAGCGCCGCCCGCGGGCGCGGCGTCGACGTCCCGGTCGCCGTCGGAGTTGGGGCCGGCGTGGAGGTCCATGTCGGTGGGGGGGCCGGCGTTCCGATCGCCACCGGCGAAGCGGTCGGTGTCTCCGTCGGGCGCGTGGGGATAGGGGCAGGCGTTCCCCCACCCCCGCTCAGGCATCCGACCAGACCGATCCACGCCAGCCCCAGCGTCCAGATCCTTCGCATCCTGTCCCCCTTTCTCGATCCCTTACGCAGCCGGAAGGCGGGCGGAGACCCCCAGAGGGGATGGACCGCCTCATGCCGAGGCGGGGGGGTAGCCGATCTCGTGGAGCACCGCCACGATCCGCTCCCAGGTGGCGGGGGGCTCGAAGGCCACCGTCACCTGCTTGGTGGTCACATCCCCGCGCACCTCCTTCACCCCTTCCAGCGCCTTCAGCTCTCGGGTGATGGTGTGGATGCAGTGATGGCACGAGATGTTCGGCGCAACGAAGGTTCGCGTCTCCATCATCGCTTCCCTCCATACAGGGTTCTCTGGAAACCGGAAATCGCCCGTAGCTCGGATCGATCCGGGGAACGGCCGCCTATGTATGATCCCTGGTCCTGGGTGGGTCAAAGCTTCTGCGCGGTCTCAAAAACTTCCACGATCTCCTCCAGCACCCGCTCCCGTTCGCCCGGGTCCTCACCCCGAATGGCGGTCGTTACGCACGTGCGCAGGTGCTGGGCCAGGACCATATCGTTCACCTTGGCCAGAGCCCGCTGCACCGCCTGCACCTGCCGGATGATGTCAATGCAATAGGCGTCCTCCTCCACCATCCGGGCGATCCCCTCCACATGCCCGGCGATGCTGCGCAGCCGCCGCAGGACCTCCGCTTTCGTTCGGGCTTCCATAGTCCCTCCGGGCGGATATCCCTCCCCCGGGGGGAGGGGAGTCACGACCATTGTATCCCGACTGGGCGGGCCTGTCAAATCCGGCCGGGGGATCTTCTTGTCCGGCGGGGATGGGAGGGTCGGGGCTGAAGTCCCCCTCCCCGGTCCGGAGGAAGGGTGGAGGGCCTTCGGGGGCTCCTCCGAAATCTCCTTATGGCCTTCGGCCTCCGAGCTGAGGTCGAACCCGGCGCTTATGGGAGATGTCGGGGGATCAGAATGCGATAGATGAATCCGTTCATCGGGATATCGGCGATCGGCCGGTAAGCCTGGCCGATCGCGTCCAGCACCGGCTGGGGGTAGAATTGGGCCCGCAGCACCACGATCCCGAAGGCCTGGGCCCGGATCATCCGGATCAGCGGCTCCGGGTTCAACTTCCGGTTCTTGTAAAGATTCAACAGCTGCGTGGGGTTGGTCACCGGTTCCTTCCCGGCCCAGAGCGCCCATGAGGCTTCTTCCGTGAAAGCGGGGCCTGGTGCCTCCCGCACCATCTCCACGATCCGCCACCCGTTGCGGATGTCCTCCGCGGTGGGCAGATGGCCCAGCTGGGTGTATTCGACCGTGTCCACGTATCGGACCCCCTCCAGCCCCAGCCAGCGAGCCACTGGCGCGGTCCACGGATGATCGGTGGGCAGATGGAAGACCCGTCCTGCCTGATGAAGCAAAGCGAGGGGGATCAATACCGCCGCAATCGCCCGCCCCGCGGGCCGCCCCGCGGTCCATCCCTCGATACGCGCCAGGAGCCGGCCGGCCGCCAGGATCGCGGCCACCACCGCAGTGATGAAATACGATTCCCCAGCTCCCCACTTGCCCGCCAGCGCTCCGCCGGCCGCGGCGAAGACGGCCCACACGCTGAACATGGAGAGGCGATCGGCGTACAGCTCATACAGGACCAGCGCTGCCGTCAGAAGGAGGACGACCGCATGGAGGCGGAACCACTGGCTGTAGAGGAAGAACGCCTGGCGGTAGTCATACTCGTTGATGTTGGCCTCGATGATGTGCAGGAACCAGTAGCCGCCGGTGGCAAGGTTCAGCAGGGCGAACAGGGCCAGATTCGCCGCCGCGAAGGAAACCCCCCAGGCCAGCGCCACCCGGGGACGGCGCAGGAAGAGATAAGCGAGAACCGCCAGCACGGTGACGATGGCATGTTGTTTGGTCCAGCCCGCTGCCGTCAGCGCCAGCGACCCCAGCAGCAGGGATCGCCGGGAAGGGAAACTCTCCTCTCGGGCCAGCGCCAGCACGGCCAGGGTTTCGAAGAGGACCATCATCATATGGCTGCGGGAGAGGGGGCCGATGTGGTAAACATAATTCGAGGCCAGGACCATCCCCCCTGCCCAGATGCCGGGCCCCCACCTCCGGGTCCAGTGCCCGACGGCGAGACCCACCGCCACGGCCAGGGCGATCGTTGCGGCCGCGGAGAGCAGCCGGCCCGCGATCAGGCGCGGGCCGAAGATCCAGACCAGGGGGACTGCCAGGAGATGAAAAAGCGGGGGATAATTCGAGGCATAGAAAGGATACGTCTCAATGTCGCGATACGGCCACTCCCCCCGGGCGAAGTAAATCGCATCGAGCAGCTCGAATCCCTCTCCCTGATCATAATCGAAGGGGAACTGAAAGAGGGAGACCGCGTAGATCCCGAAGATCGCCCCATATGCCAGGTAGACCAGGACCACCAGGGTCCACAGGCTCGAGGCCAGGCGCTCGCTGAGTTTGGACAGGAGGGAGGGAGCCGCCATCGGGGAACGATCCTCCGCTCACCCCCGGAACCGGGGATCTTCCCGGAGCATCCGACGCAGGCCCTCTTCCAGGAAGACCCGCGGCCGGTATCCCAGGAGCCGCTCCGCTTTCCGGAGATCGGCGCACAGCCGGGCCACCCCGCCGTCCTGAGCGGGGCTGTGGATCACCGGGACCCGCCGGCCGACCACGCGCATGACGATATCGGCCAGCTCGTTGATGGAGATCTCCCGGCCGCTCCCTACATTGATGAGCTCCCCGTTCAGGCCTGTCCGCTCCCCGGCCGCTACTAAGGCTTCCACCACATCATCCAGATACACGAAATCCCGGGTTTGAGTCCCATCCCCGAAGATCACCAGGGTTCCGCCCTCGATGGCCTGTTTGAGAAACCGGGAAATCACCGGCGCGTGGGCAGCGGGGAGCGGCTGGCCAGGGCCGTATGCGTTGAAAATCCGCAGGACGACCACTTCAAACCCCCACAGCCGGCCCAGGGTCAGAACGAAATGCTCGGCCGCCAGCTTGGTCACCGCATAGACGGAACGGGGGCGGGGAAGGAGCTCCTCGTGGACCGGCTGGACCGGCTGATCGCCGTAGACGGCGCCGGAGGAGGCCAGCACCAGGCGCCTCACCCCGGCGTCCCGCATGGCCTCCAGCAGGGCCACCGTGCCGCCCACGTTCACATCCTGGTAGATCCGAGGGTAGAGAATGGATTCAGGCACCGAAACCCGGGCGGCCAGATGATAGACCAAATCCACCCCTTGCAGCAGGGTCCAGAGCCGGGGGACATCCCGCACATCCCCCCGGGCGAGGACCACCCGGGAATCCAGACGTTGGGGATCTCCTGCGCTGAGGTCATCGAGGGCCAGCACCGTATGGCCCTCACGAACCAGCCGGTTCGCCAGGGCGGCGCCCAGGAAGCCCGCGCCGCCGGTGATGAGAATCCGCATCGGATCTCCTGCCCCCCATAGGCTTCTGTGGCCAGGCTGGGCATTGAAGAGGCCCAGCCATCGCAACCTACCGGATTATATTACCATCCGATGGGGGGAGTGCTTAGAGCGTGAAGCCGGAATCCACAGGCGGTGGGAAACCCGGGCAAGGCCTGGGGCCCCATGGATGAAAGCGAGGACCTTGCGGGATTGCTTCCAATCCCCGTGCCGGGGTGGCGGTCACCATGGAAATGGGAACGATTCATCGTCGTCTGGAGTCGTTGTCTGGAGTGGGGCGAAACACGTCGATGGAGGTGGGGCACATCGCCGGCAACGATCTTCGCAGGCGTTCCAGGACGTGGGAAATCAGGGGATCGGGCGGCCGTTTTGCGGCCGCCCGATCCTCCGGCCGGGGCCATGGGGATCAGGCGGCCCGCCGGGAGAGCCGCGGCGCCCAGACCGGAGCCGCCAGGGCCAGGAGGGCGATGAGCAGTGCCAGGATCAGGACGAGCCCGAAGGTCATGGGCTGCGGCCATACCCACCCCAGCCAGGCATCCACGCTGTAGGCGCCCGCCCCATAGAATCCGAAGAAAGCGCTCAGAGCGATCAGGACCAGGTTATACTCAAAGCCGCCCCGATCGATCCACAACCCCTTCGGCGCGTGGACCCGGATGAGGGCTACCAGCTGGGAAGCGAGCAGCGGCAGGGTCGCCCACGGCGTGGCCAGGCCCAGGGCGAGGAGCAGGCCGCCCACGAACTCCCCCAGGCCCAGCAGCAGCGCCCACGGCCGTCCCGGCCGGATGTTCAGGCTCTCCAGCCACGCGGCCGTTCCGTTCAGCCCATGGCCGCCGAGCCATCCGAACAGCTTCTGAACCCCATGGCCCGCAAAGAGCAACCCAATCAAAGCACGCAGGATCGCCAGGCCGAGATCCAGGCGCACCATATGCCCTCACCTCCCTTCCGGCGCCTCGTTCGGGCTGCTCTCATTTGCTTAATGTATTGCCTCCATGTAAACGAAACGTGAACAAAATATCAGCGTTCCGTTAGGGTCCTCCTCATGGAGGGCTGGTCCGCCCCCTCCCCCGTTCGAGGGGATCCGGGGCAGGATCCCTGATACCATTCCCATGCACGCCGGATCGCCTCGCGCACCGGGACCTCCGGGCGGTAACCCAGCTCCGCCTCCGCTTTGCGGCCATCACACCAGATGAAGTGGGCGCTCAGCCACAGCTGATCCGCCCCCACGGGCAGGGGAAGGCCCAGCGCCTGCGCGATCCGGGCCAGCGCGGCGAGCCCTTTCACCCCTCGTGGAGGGATCACCCAGCGGGGGGGAGGGACGCCGATGACTTCCGCGATCCGCTCGGCGAGCTCCCGATAGGTCAGGTTCTCCCCACCGAGGATGTATCGCTCCCCGGGTCGCCCGCGCTCCAGGGCCAGGGCATGCCCGCGGGCCACATCCTCGACCGCCACCACGTTGACCCCACCGGGTGGGAGGGCGGGCACCCTCCTCCGGGCCATTTCCAGGATCAAGCTCCCCGAGATGCGATGGATATCCCGGGGGCCCAGGATCACGGAGGGGTTCACGATCACCACCTCCAGCCCCTGTTCCACGAAAACCCGGGCGATCGCTTCCGCGATGGCCTTGCTGTATCCGTAGAGAAAGCAGCCGGGGGGCAGATTGTAAGGATGATCCTCGGTCAGCAAGGTGCCGGGCTCCGGCACCCCCAGGGCCGCCAGGGAGCTGGTCAGGACGACCCGATGGACTCCCAGATCCCGAGCCGCAGTGAGGACATTGCGTGTGCCTTCCACGTTTACCCGGAGGATCTGTTCCGCCGGGGTGCGCCAGTAGGCGGAGATCGCCGCGGCGTGAAAGACCACATCGCATCCCACCATCGCCGGGCGCAGGCTGTCCGGATCCAGCACATCCCCGATCGCATGCTCTACGTCCAGGTCCTTCACGGCTTCCAGGGAGGAGGTGGGGCGGCGGAGGATCCGGACCTTCCACCCTTGTTGTCGGAGATAGACGGCCAGGTTGGCGCCCAGAAAGCCTGTCCCTCCTGTGATCAGCGCGCGCATGGCATCCCCTGTCCGATTCAGAGTGACCCTTGTTGCTTCGTCTGATGATGAGTGGGAGAACCCGTTCGGCGAGCTATGGTTGTCGCACGAAGGGAGCGCTCCCCACCCCAGGTGGATACCACCAGCAAAGAAAGGCGCTCAGGTGGTCTGGGGAATCTCCTCCCCAGTCCAGGAGCGATACGCCAGGGTCCACACCGTTTCCGCAAAGGTCATGACCGGTGCCAGCAGGAGCGAGGTTAGAACGCCGATGCAGAACCCGGTCAGGGCGATGACGCGGAGGAATCGAACCATCGTGGAAAGATCCGCAGGCCCGCCGCTCCGGAAGAAGGCCAGGAATGCGATACCCACGATGGCTGCGAGGGGCACGGCGACGAGGAGGGAGAGAATGAAGGTGATCACGCCCAGCACCCCGACATCCAGCACCAGCCACACCAGGAGCAGGGACCCTATCCGTCGCAGGCCGATTTGAAGGCCCCGGCGGAGCGCTGCGATCCACGGGAGATCCTCCAGCAGCGCCGCTCGCAGGGCCAGGCGGGACCAGAGATGCAGGGCCCCGGCGAGGATCAGCAGACAGCCCAGGAGAGCCAGCATGGCCGGAACGACCATGAGCAGGATGGCGATCCGGGCCGCTTCCACCCGCTGGGCGAAAGCCAGCAGGAAGCCGCCGAGGATGGCCGCGAGGAACACCAGGGCGACCAGGAAGCCGGGGGCGCCCAGCAGCGCCATGATCCCGATCATGCGCAGCAATCGCGCCGCGGCCCGCCGTGCCAGAGCACCCAGCGCCGGGGAGCGACCCGCCATCGCCTCGCCGCTTCCCAGGATCAGGGCCCCCTGGCCCCAGAGGGATGTTAGCTGAATCAGCAGGACCAGAACGAGAAAGCCCAGGAGGGCCACAAGGAGGAGCGGCCAGTTCTGTTCCACCCATCGCTGGAGCATCCGTTCGAAGCCTGGGGATAGAGGAGAGAAAGGCGGCCGCCCGAGGTTCAGACGGCCCTGGATGCGGGGAGGAACCCCTGCGCCCAGGGCCGTCAGGAAACCGAAGAGCCAGAGGGTTTTATACCGCCAGGTCAGCTGAAGTCCTCGCGAAAGCCATTCCCCGAGTTCCATGGCGATCTCCTGTTCGGGATGCTGGAGGGACATACCCATCACGCCGTACGGATGCGCGCCTGTCGCCCGACACCGCAGGGGTCGGTGAGTTCGATTAAAATAATATGGGAAAACGGGCCGGTGGCGGAAACGGCAGACGCGGCAGACTTAAAATCTGCTGCCCCGGAAGGGGCGTGCGGGTTCGACTCCCGCCCGGCCCATCTGCGGGCAGGATCTGGATTCGAAGGGAAACCTCCCCGCCACCCACAGGGCGGTCCTGCATGGCCGAGTCCGTTCCGCCTCATACGGGAGAGGCCTGGGAAGCGGCTCTCCGTTTCCTGAGCCGTCGCTCGACCTTGACCCTGGCAACCGTGGATGAGAGCGGCCATCCTTACGTGGCTTCGCTCTATTTCGTCCACGACGAACGGCTGCGGCTCTATTTCCTCTCTTCCCCGGAAAGCCGGCACGTTCGCCATCTCACCGCCCGACCGGAAGTCGCCGTGACCGTCCATGGGGAGCCGTGGGACTGGAAGAACATCCAGGGCCTTCAGCTGACCGGGATCGCGGAGACCGTGGAGGATCCAGCGGAGCGGGAACGGGTGATGGCCCGATATCGGGAGAAGTTCCCGTTCATCGAAGAGCTCCCCCAGGCCCTGGCCCATGCCCGGCTGTATCGGATCACCCCGCGCTGGGTGCGCTGGATCGACAATACCAAAGGATTCGGCTACCGGGTGGAGTGGCGCCTGGGATGACCTACGTGCGGGTTCTCCTTCGGTTCTTCAAAGCCAACCTGATGGCCGCCATGGAATATCGGGCCGATTTCCTGGCCAACGCCCTGGTGGCGGTCGCCTCCTCCCTGTGGACGCTGGCGGCGCTCCAGGTGTTCTTCATGCATCGCCCCCGGCTGGGCGGCTGGCGCTATGAGGAAGCCATGATCGTGGCCGGGCTTTTCATCGCCTTCGAAGGGGTGATGGCCGCCCTCTTCCGCCCGAACCTGGAGGAGATCCCAGAGGCAATCCGTCAGGGCACCCTGGATTTCACCCTGCTGCGCCCCCTGGACAGCCAGTTCCTGGTCTCCTTCCAGCGGATGCAGATCTGGCATCTCACGGATATCCTGCTGGGCCTGGGGGTGGTGGCCTGGGCCTTGAGCCGGCTGGGGTGGCCTTCGCCGGATCGCCTGCTTCTGTTCGGGGTGATGCTCATCGCCGGCCTGGTGATCTTCTACTCGCTGCTGATGGTTCTCATCACCCTGGCTTTCTGGTTTGTGGAGGTGGGGAATATTATGGAGCTGATCTATACCTTCTTCGAGGCCGGCCGTTTCCCCGTGACGGCTTTCCCCACCTGGGTGCGGATCGTCTTGACCTTTATCGTTCCGATTGCGTTCATCACCACAGTGCCGGCCCAGGCGGTCCTGGGCTGGCTGCGGCCGGAAGGGGTTCTGGCCGGCCTCCTGATCGCCGCGGCCCTCTTCGGGATCAGCCGCTCCTTCTGGCGTTACGCGCTCCGCCACTATACGAGCGCAGGCGGGTGATGGAAAACGGAGGATGGCCGGGCTGGCCGCATGGGCCGTCTGGCCCTCCGGGTCTCGATCTGGAGGCCCCGCGCGCAGTGTTTTACAGGAAACGGCGAAGCTGCTCGGGGGATATGTTTCCCCCGCTCAGGATCAGAGCGATGGTCTTCCCCCGGATCTGTTCCCGCAGCCGGAGGGCGGCGGCCAGGGGGGCGGCCCCTGCGGGCTCCGCCAGCGTCTTCGCTTTTTCCAGATAGATCCGCACGCCTTCCACCAGCTCCTCATCCTCCACCAGGACGAAGTCATCCAGCTTCTCCCACAGGATCCGCTGGGGCAGCATGAACGGCCGCCGCGTGGCCAGGCCCTCCGCCAGCGTCTCCATTGGCGCCTCCATCCAGCGTCGATGACGCCAGGTGAGATAGGCGGCGGGCGCGCGGGCGGACTGCACGCCGATCACCCGGATCTGAGGGTTCAGGGTCTTCGCCACCAGGCACGCCCCCGCCGCGCCGCTCCCTCCGCCTACCGGCACGAAGATCATCTCCACCTCCGGCTGCTCTTCCAGGATCTCCAGGGTCTCGGTGGCGACCCCGGCGATCAGATCCGGCTCGTCGCCGGAGGAGATATACCGGAGGCCTTCCTCAGCGGCGGCCCGTTCACAGTAAGAGCGGGCGTCATCGAAATCCCGGCCGTGCACGCGGATCTCGGCGCCGTAGGCGCGGATCGCTTCCACCTTGACCGGATTGGCGTTCTGGGGCACCACGATCACGGCGCGGGCATGGAAGAGGGCCGCGGCATAGGCGATCGACTGGCCGTGGTTGCCGGTGGAGGCGGTGATCACTCCCCGGGATCGCTCCTCCGGCGAGAGCCGGGACATGAGATACACGCCGCCCCGAACCTTAAAGGCGCCGATGGGCTGGAAGTTCTCGTGCTTCACATAGACCCGCGCCCTGAGCAGCGCGTCCAGGGTCGGATAGCGGTAGAGGGGGGTGCGCGGCAGGAAGCGTCCCACAACCTGCCGGGCGCGCAGCACATCGGTGAACGTGGGCATGGGCAGCTCGGACATCCCCGCCTCCGCGGAGCAGGATGCGGAATGGGCAGCCTCTCACAGGACCTTCTTTCCGGTTGGGCGGAAGGTCCGATGGACTCGAAAGGGGTTCTCCGCTTCAGGGAGCTGACCGGTCATGACGGCGATGAGGTGCCGCGCGGCCTGGGGCGCGCTCTCAATCCCGTAGCCGTTATCTCCGGCCAGCACATACAGGCCATCCACCGGCGGACAGCCCCCGATAAGCGGTTTTCCATCGGGCGTGCATGTGTATTGACCCGCAGCGACGGAAACCCGATCCCGGGTCAGCCGGGCCGCAACCTCCCGGAAGAAGGGTGTGAGCCGGGCGGCGCCCTCCAGCGCTCGTGCCGGGAACAGGGGATCAGCAGGGACCGGATCCTGAGGCTCGCCTGGCGGCTCCGGCAGGCCCCATCCCAGAAAAGCCCCCCCGGCCTCCGGTCGCCAGTACACCCCGGTGTCGTCGTCCGCCACCATCGGGGCATCGGAGGGGATGGCCGGATCGGCCACGAAGGCCCGCTGGCGCCGGAGCAGGAACAGCGGGAGGTCCACCCCGGCGGTGGCCGTTAGGTGCCGGGAGAACGGCCCTGCGGCGATGACCACGCGGGGCGCGGCGAGGAACCCGCGGGAGGTTTCCACGCCGATGACCCGCCCGCCGGCGGTGTGGATCCGGAACGCCTCCGTCTCCAGTAGGAAGGTCGCCCCGCTGGCCCGCGCGTAGCCGTAGACCACCTCGTGCGGCGAGAGCCAGCCGTCCCGGGCCCGGAACGTGGCGGCCGTCACATCGGGGGAAAGCCATGGGAAGCGCCGTCGGGCCTCGTCGCCGGTCCAGAGTTCGGTGTCGGTGATCCCCAGGCGTCGCTGGCCTTCGATCCATCGCTGAAAACGATCGAGGCCTTGAGGATCCGTCGTGGCGAACAGCCATCCCTGCTGGCGCAGGCCGATATCGTAGTCGGGGATACCGATCTCCTCGGCGAACCGCTCATACGTGGCGATGCTCGGGACCATCAGGTACGCGAAGTCCGGGTCGTCCCATTGGGCGCGGAAGCAGGCCACAGCCGCGGCGGTCGTCAACGCCCCCAGCCACGGCTTGCGTTCCACCACCACCGTTCGAAAGCCCGCGCGGGCCGCGTAGAAGGCGGCCGCTGCCCCAGCGATCCCTCCGCCGATGATCACCAGATCCGCTGTGCGGGGAGAAGCCACCGAGTTCGCAACCCCTGGCCCCATCGGTTCCTCCGATGTTTCCAGGAGTTCAGGCCTGCGCCCCCAGGCTCCAGCCCTGGGCGGCGGGATGGCCCTAACCCCCCAGGAAGAGCCCGGCTGCGTAACCCCTGGGGGAGTTAACAGGTCCGTTCCGATCCTTCGCGACGTGCGAGTCGCCTCTGGAGGCTCCCATTCCATCGAAACGATTGGGGACTTCGGGTCAAGGCGACGATCGCCATCGGATCCAACGCTATAATACCAGTGAACGGGCCTTCAAACACCCTGGGAAATCGTCGAAAAGCACGGAGGGGAAGCCCGCTGCCTGGTTCCTGTTTAACGAGGGGCATGCTCCATATTCGGGGGGATAAGGATGCTTCCCTTGCCTCTGTACCTTGAGGGGTCCTCTGAACGCCAGAGGGATCGCCATTTCCGCCGGCGCAGGAAGGTGTTCGGTCAGTTTTTCACGCCTCCCCGGCTCGCCACATGGGTGGTGGAAACAGCTCTGCCCCTGCTTCGCCGGCGGGAATCGATGCTGGACCCCGCATGCGGCGATGGGGCATTCCTGGAACCGGCGTGCTCGCTGGGGTTCCGGGAGATCGTCGGCATTGAAGTGGACCCCGAGGTGTGGGCGGCGGCGGGGCGCCGTCTGGAAGGGACCCCCGGTGTATCGCTTCGCCTGGGGGATGCCCTGGATTGGGTGGAAGAGCTGGAAGGCCGGTTCGATCTGGTCGCCACCAATCCCCCTTTCTCTGCAAAATACGGTCGGGTGAAGGAAGCATCCAAACTTCAGCGCTTCACCCTCGGGGCCGGGCGGCGAAGTGAGGCGGTGGAAGCATTGTTTTTAGAGCTCTGTGTGCGGGCGCTGCGAGAGGGGGGCGTGCTGGCCGTTGTGCTGCCCGAGGGCCTCTTCGCCAATCTGCCCTACCGGCGGGTCCGGGAATGGCTGCTCCGCCATGTTCGCCCGCTGGCCGTGATCAGCCTCTCCCGGCGGTTCTTTCCGGCCAAAAGCTGCGTTCTCATTGCTTGTAAGGAACCTGCCGATCCCTCCAGGGCCGTGTTCCTGGCTCACGTGGAGGACGAGGAGGATCTGAGCCGGGTTTCCCGACAGCTCCAGGAAGGCAGCGGGCTCTGGAAGCCTGTCGAGGCCCTCATCGACGATATGGCGCCGCTACATCATCTGACTCCCCTCGCGTGGCCCACCGTATTCCCCCTGCGTCCCCTGAAGGAGCTGCTGTGGGAGATCCGGGGGGGGCATGCGAAATATGGCGCGCAGCGGCGGTTCGCCGGATCTGGAATTCCTTTTCTCTCCGCTAAAACCGTGACCCCGTTCGGGATCGATCCGCGTCGCGATGGCCGCTACATCGCTCCTGGCAGCCCGATGGATCACCCCGGCGCGCGGGTTCGAAAAGGGGACGTGCTGTTCGTGCGCGTCGGCGTGGGATGCATCGGACGGGCGGCGGCCGTGCTGGAAGAGGACGAGGAAGGCCTTGCGGATGATTACATCTATATCATCCGACTTCGAACGGACATGATGCGGCCCGAGTTTTTCGCCCTGCTGACGCAAACCGCCTTCTTCCAGCAGGCGCTGCGGCGGATCTGGCGGGGAACCGGCACCGTGACGGTGCCGCAACGTCTGCTTCGAGAGCTCTGGATTCCGGTGCCTCCCCTTCCGGCGCAGGAGCCTTTTGTGGCAGCGTATCGGGCCCTTCACCGTCGTGCCCGGGAAGGACTGGCCGGAATGGAAGAGCTCCAGGCCATAATCGCCCGTCTGGAGGCCATGCTGGAGGGTTCCGACGATGCCCCAGGAGTTCGTTCCGGTTCACTGGGATCCAGCAACGAAGCGCATTCTCTGTGACCTTCCCCTCACCCGACCCACGGGCCGAGTCCGCCTCCGGCGAGGGGAAAAACCCATTCCAGCTCGCCAGGTTCCTTTGCATGCAGAGGATGTGATCGAGTGGCAAATCGCCTATCGGGATCATCAGGGTAACCCTGTAGAAATGGGAGAGATGTGGCGAATCATCCATCAGGAGCATCTGCTCGACTTATTGACCATGCAGAGATTGGTCCATCGGATCAAATCTTACAGCGAGTTTTGCGATGAAAAATTCTCTATCGAAAGAGAGTATACCTCGTCTCGGTTTGCGGATTTTATAATTTCATGGCGGAAGCATCCGGTATTCATCCGAGAGGTTGAAGACGGAGTGAGGATTGAGATTGAGATCCGCCACCGACAGCGGGCGGTGGGATTCCAGGCCATGGTCTTTCTGGTGATCGCTTTGCGAGTCTGCGAGCCTCCTGATCTGATCGGACGAACAGCCCATGCGAAAGAGCGGGCCCGGTGGTCTCCATCTGTAGACCAGGTGATGGCACTGGCGGATGCCTTCTCCCTGGCCTCCCGCTCCTATCGGGAGGATGTGGTGCAGCTTCTCGAGGGACGGTGGTGACCATGAAGGCGTCTCCCCTGACCTGGGCGGAGGTGGATCTGGACGCGATTGGGGCGAACACGCGGGCGTTGAAACGATGGGTGGGCGAGCGGGTGGAGATCATCGCGGTGGTCAAAGCCGATGCCTATGGCCACGGCGCGATCCCCGTCGCCCGGACGGTCCTGGCCGCCGGCGCGTCCCGCCTGGCCGTCCACCGCCTCGGCGAGGGGATCGCCCTCCGTCAGGCGGGCATCGAGGCGCCCATTCTGGTGATGGCTCCCCTGATGCCCGAGGAAGCTTCCGAGGCCGTTCGCTGGCAGTTAACCCCCACGCTCTCCACCCTCGAGGCCGCCCAGGCCCTGGACGCGATCGCCCGGGGAGCCGGGCGGGTCGTCCCGGTCCACGTGGAGGTCGATACCGGGATGGGGCGGGCGGGGATTTCCCCGGAGGACACGGTGGATTTCCTTCGCGCGCTGCGGACGATGGATGGCCTCATGGTGGAGGGCCTCTATACGCACTTTGCGACCGCCGATGAGAGCGATCCCTCTTTCACGATGCGTCAGCTCCGCCGATTCGAAGAGGTCATCGCCGTCCTGGAATCCATCGGGATCCGGGTTCCCCTCCACCATGCCGCGAACAGCGCGGCGACGATGCGCTTCCGCTCCGCTCACTTCGAGGCCGTGCGCCCCGGGCTGGCCCTCTATGGGATGCGCCCTTCGACGGAGTGGGAACCTCCCTTCCCCCTGCATCCGGCCATGACCATCAAAAGCCGGGTGACCCGGGTGTGGACCCTGGCCCCGGGGGAATCGGTGGGGTATGGCCGGACGTTCGTCGCGGAACGGGAATCCCGGATGGCGCTGGTGCCCATCGGCTACGGCGACGGCTATCCGCGGGCGCTTTCCAATCGGGGGTATGTTCTGATCCGGGGCCAGCGGGCTCCGGTGCGCGGCCGGGTGAGCATGGACCAGATCGTCGTGGACGTCACCGGGATCTCGGGCGTCGAGGTGGGGGACGAGGTGGTGATCCTGGGCCGACAGGGGGAAGCGGAGATCCGCGCGGAGGAGTTGGCGGCGTGGGCCGGCACCATCAACTATGAGATCACGACCCGGATCTCCCCCCGGGTCCCCCGGATCTATCGGGGAGGATCCATATAGCCCGCGTTGTTCGAGCTCTGTTTGTTCCGCTTGATCCACATGAAGGATTTTCAGAGGGGTGGCGGCCGCTGAAGATGGCCTTCCACCTCTCCCAGGCGTGAATCCTGCCGGAATTGGCATCCCGCGCCCGTCATAAAACCATGATCACGCTTCATCTGCGGTTTCCGGAAGCGGAGCGTTCCCATCCCATCCTGCTCACGCCGGGCCTGCTGGATCGTTGCGGGGCGGCCCTGCGGGAGGCCGGCCTGGAAGGACCGATCGCCCTGGTGAGCGACACCACCGTGGCGGCCTATCACGGCGCGCGGGTGCGGCGATCCCTGGAGGAGGCGGGGTTCCCGGTCCTGGAGATCCTCCTGCCCCCCGGGGAAAAGACCAAGACCATGGATACGGCCGCAGGGCTTTATCGGCGTCTCGCCCAGGGCGGGATCGGGCGGGATGGCCTCCTGATCGGCCTGGGGGGCGGGGTGGTGCTGGACCTGGCGGGCTTTGTGGCGGCGACCTATATGCGGGGGATCGCGCTGGTGAGCATCCCGACCACGCTGCTGGCCATGGTGGATGCCTCCATCGGAGGGAAAACCGGGGTGGATCTGCCGGAGGGGAAAAACCTGGTCGGCGCCTTTTATCCCCCGCGCCTTCTCCTGATCGACCCCACGGCGCTGAGCACCCTCCCGCCCGCCGAATGGCGAAACGGCATGGCGGAGGTGGTGAAGGCGGCTCTGATTGGGGATCCCGAGCTGTGGGCGCGATTCCGGGAGGATCCGGCCCGCTGGGCAGCGATGCCGGAGATGGAGTCCCTGATCGACCTGCTGATCCGGGCCATCGCGGTCAAGGTTCGTATCGTGGAACGGGATCCCCTGGAGACCCGGGGGGAGCGGGAGGTGTTAAACCTGGGCCACACCTTCGGCCACGCCTTCGAGCGGATCAGCGGCTATCGGGTTCCGCATGGGGAGGCTGTTGCGGCCGGCATGATGGCGGCGGCCGCGCTCTCCGCCCGCCGGGGCCTTCTCAAGGACCCCCATCTCCTCCAGGACCTGGAAGGGGTGCTTTGCGGGTTGGGGCTCCCCACCCGCTGGCGGACCTGGCTGGCCGGGTATGGGATCGAGGCCACGCCGGAGGAGGTCCTCGCGGCGATGGGCACGGACAAAAAGCGGCGGAGTGGGCGCCTCCGCCTGATCCTGATCCATCGGCCCGGCCAGGTGCGCGTCCATTCCGATGTGCCCGATGAAGCGGTGCTGCAGGCCCTGGAAGGGACAGCCGGATTGTGAAGGTAATCCCTGGAAAGGTGAGGTCTTCATGCTCACCTGGGTTTCCTGTCCTCATCCCAACCAGGGCGCCCCGATCCTGTGAACAGTCATCTTTGGGGGCCGTGTGCCAGGAGCGCGGAGCCCGTGGGGAGCGCTTTCCACAGGCATCCTCGTATCTCCGGTGCCGCACTATTTCACCGGGTGCGGAATTAAGACGGCTGCAAGGCGCGATCATTTTATTTAAGGGATCTGAAACACCCATGGTCCCTGCCAGCGGCGCACAGGCTTCAGGGTCGCGGGAGACCACCCCACAAGCTCCAGGACCTGGAAGACTACCGGGCGCGCGCGTTTCAGCTGCGGAGCCGCGAAGAACCGATCCAGGCAGACCTGCTCCCCCTGCTGCCGCGGTGGGCTCTGGAGGATCGGCGTCGTGATGGTGAGCGCCTCTCCCCCTGCGATCTCGCTGGAGGGAGCCGATGGAGAGACTTCGTCCTGCGCCTCCAGCATCAGCTCCTCATGCATCGTCCAGCTCAACTGAGGGTCCGGCGGGATGAAGCACACCCGCGCCCGCGCGCCTGAGGGAGCCCATACCCATTGCTCCAAGGTGAGCTCCAGTCCGTGGGCAACTTCAGTTCGAGGGCCGTAACCCGCTGCCTCCGGTTCAACCGGAACGGTGAGATCGAAGGTGAAGCGCCATCCCGCCGCCGGCGTGGGGCCCTCCGCAGGATGCGGCGTGACTGGGACAGAACCCTCCCGCACGGGCCCGGATTCGGGATGGATCTGCGTCCAACGGATGCCCGGCGTTGGAGCGGGGTAGGGAATCGCCTGGAATACCACGTGCAACCGCAAGGAGAGGGATTCCGGTCGGTGGATGGGCCAGCCCGGCAACGCCCAGGGGTCAAAACCGACCACGCCGGCCAGTCCCCCGGGTGGGAGCGACAGCCCGAGGACCTCCGAGGCTCCTACCAGGCCTTCCCCGATCAAGCTCGGGATCGGGCGCCCGGACGTGTCCTCCAAGGTCAGGACGGGGATCCAGTGAGCGGCGGGGGATTCCGGGAGCCCGCGGACCCGGTAACTGATCAGGATGCGGTTGGCGTCCGCATAAGCTCGTTCGATGGTCACCGTCACGCCCCCCCGGGTCTGGGTCAGGGAAAGGATTCGGAGCTTTCGATCCCGCTCCAGAGGTTGGGTGAGGAAGAAGGCCTCCCACAGCCTGGGGGCGACCGTCATCCCGATAAGGGCCAGCGCCAACAGCAGCCCAGCCGCCATCCAGGCCCAATTCCTCTGGACCACCCATCGCCAACCACGGCGGTGGGGCGTGAACAGCTGGGCCTGGAGGGCTGGCCACAAATCCCGCTCCTCCGGGATCCGCATCCGGGCCAGCCGATCCAGGGCCTCTTGCAACTGCTGCTCTTCCTCCGGCGTGCAGGGGAACCCGCTCATCATTCTTCTCCCGTCTTCAGCCAGGCGCGCAGCCGTTCTCTTGCCTGATACAGATGCCACTTCACCGTGCCGATCGCACAGCCCAACGTCTCCGCGATCTCCGCCTCGCTCATCGCCTCATAGTAGCGAAGGGTCAGAACGGCCCGTTGCATCGGCGAGAGGGCCTCCAGGGCCTGGACCAGCCGCTCCAGGGTTTCCCTTTGAGCCCAGCCATCCGCCGGGTCTGATGCGGGATCCGGGCCACCCTCCTCCACCGGGCCGGATTCCGCCGGTGCCTCCCGACCCTCTCGGCGGGCCAGGCGCCATGCCTCGTTCGCCACCAGGCGGCGGAACCACGGCCAGAACGGGGCATCAGGATGAAAAGATTTCCGTTTCATCCAGGCGCGGATGAAGGCCGCCTGGACAGCATCCTCCGCCTGCATCGGGTCTGGCAGGATGAGAGCAGCAATCCGGAGGGCGCGGCCCTGATACCAGCGCACCAGCGCCGCCATCCCCTCCGGATCACCCCTCCGCCACCGCTCGATCGCCTCGCGCTCGTCCATCCCCTGCACTAAGGCTGGGCGTAGAGGGAAGAGGCCCGATCGTTCCAGTTAAACACTCGCAAATCCGGTGCCGTCCAGCCCCCAGGGATCTCAAAAGCTGCACCTTAGCTATCCGATGAAGAAGGCCCTATGATCGGCTCAACCCAAACTCCAACCCCCTTAACCTTCCCCTCTCCCGTTCGAATACGGAGAGGATAGACCGGCGGTGGATAAACCAGCGGCCCTGACAATCTCCATTCCCTCTCGAGGAATTCGTGGCACCCCGGCAAATAGCTGGAGAACGCATGCAACGTTCCATCTCGGGCTACTGTGAAGCAGAGAACGATCCCGCGTCGGCGGAGGTCTGCCTCCATCCGATTGAACTCCTCCGGCTCGTAGCGCACGCCATCTAAGACCACGGGGACCTGCACCCCCTCGGAGGGCGGGGCCTCCGGCGTCGGGGCCGCCCCCAGCCCGAGCAGGGCCCCCAATATTCCCAAGCTCAGGAGGAGCCTTCGGAATCGCAACAGAGATAGCCCACGCATCGCACACCTCCCGTGGAAAGATTTTTCCACCCTATATACCCACCCCGCAGCCTGAAGGTTGGGAGGGCGGCTCAGGCATAAAAAACCGGGGGCAGGTATCCAGCGCCTGCCCCCGGTGTTCGTGTGAGGAGATCAGCACTGGCTGTTTGCCAGCGTTCACCGTCGCCGCCGCGCTCGGGCGTACGGTGGCTCCCGCGGGAGCGGATCCTAGAGAATCTTTGGCCCGACCGGGATCCGGAGGAATCGAAAGGCATTTTCCAACGGCTGTTCTCGTGGTTGCGCCAGAGCTTGGAACCCTACATGTCTCCCCGCGGGCCGTTCCGCCATTTCGCCACCGCCGGTGAGGCCCTTTGTTTTGATCCCGCGGACACCGTTCGGGTGGACGTCGAGGTCTTTGAAGAAACCGTGCGGCGGTGGCTGACGAAACAGCCTCTCCATTTAGAGGCCCTGGAGGCGCTCGCTCGACGCCTCGCCGAGCGGTCGCCCTGCTGCCGGGCACCCCGTATGAGCTCTGGCTCATCCCCCATCAGGAGCGGCTGCGGGCCATATATACAGAGGCGGCCCATGCGCTGGCCGAGGCCTACCTGGCCGCCGAACGACTACACCTCCTAATCTCAACCCGGGATAATCCTCATCCCGTGCCGTGTTGCCACAATGACTTCCGAGAAGCATCGACGGCTCGACTTGAATTGCTGAGGCCCGGAGTGATTGGCCAGGACGTAACCATCTTCTGGTGGAACTTGTCCGTTCACCATCGGTCGCTCGTTTGGTGGGTTTGCTCTCCCCTCGAGGTTGGGGTGGATGGTGGCCCTGGCGGTCCACCACGAACCGGTATGATCAGGCCACACCGGATACGGGGCGGACTTGCTCCTCTCTGCCCCTTTCAATATACTAACCCCTGTTCCAATGGCCTCCAGCGATGATGGGCACCTCAACCTGGAGCTGGAAGCGTGCTGGTTCTTCCCCTGCGCGAGCTCCTTCTGGCCTTGCTGCTGATCCTCGTCGCCCTCATCCTCATGGCTCTCTGGCTGGACCGCTGTCGCGCGGGGCGGCGCGCGGCGGAAACCTTCGTTGACGCCATCCTCAACGCCGTCCTGGAGCACGCCCCCTTCGGATGGATCGTCTTAGAGAGCGCTGAGCGATACGTCTACGCCAACGAGTACGCCCGCCGCCTGTTGGAGCTGAGGACCTCTTCCGGTTCGATCCCCGCTGTGGAGTGGGATTTCCTTCTGGATGACGACCGCGCCGATGTCCGGCGGGGCCGGGCCCCTGAGGGCCGCTACCGGGTCCTCCCCCTCCCCTCCGGCCGGGCCGTCCGCTGGTGGCTGATGTCGGGCCGACGGTGGGATTACCTCTTCCTGCTGGATGTCACTTCCCAGTACGAAGCCGAGGAAGCCCGAACCCAACTTTTTGCTGGCCTCTCCCACGAATTGCGCACCCCCGTGGGCGCCATCCTCACCCACCTGGAGATCCTCTCCCTCCCCGACATCCCCGAAGAGACCAAAGCGCAATCCCTGCAGCTGCTTCGGGCGGAGGCTCAGAGGCTGGCCCGCATGATCCACCTGATGCTGGAATTGGGTCGCCTGGAGGCCTCTCCCGAAATCGATTGGCGCCCGATCCACCTGGTGGACCTGGCGGAGCAGGCCCTCCTGTCCCTGACCAGTCGGGCGGAGAAACGGAACATTCGCTTCGCCCTGGAGGCCGACTCCCCACTCCCCACGGTCTGGGGAGACCCGGACTGGCTGCTGCAGGTCTTCCTGAACCTGCTGGATAACGTCCTCAAGCACTGCCGTCCGGGCGATCGCGCCACCATCGTCCTTCGACGGACAGAAGAGGGGGTCCTTTGCGCGGTTCAGGACACCGGGCCGGGCATCCCGGCGGAACACCTGCCATACATCACCCGTCGGTTCTATCGGGCGGCCAAGCAGGAGGTGGAGGGGAGCGGGTTGGGCTTAGCGCTGGTGGAGGAAATCCTGCGCCGTCACGGGAGCCGTCTGGAGATCATCAGCCGAACGGAGGGAGAAACAGGGACATGCGTGCGATTCGTCCTGCCGATCATGCCCTCGCGACCGTAGGGGGATGGCTACGCCGTTGGGGGTGGCTTCTGGGATTGGTGCTGGTGTCGATCGCTGGCGCCCTGCTCCCGATTTCCGGCTACATAATCGTTGTGCTGGAGGGAGACGGCCCCTTACTTCCCGCCCTGCTGGCCCCCCGCATGCAGCTGGACCCGCCTTTCGCCCGCCCCGGCGACGAAGTCCGCCTCCACGTCACCGATCACACCCCCTGGGCCTATGTCCTCTTAACGGTCAACGGCGCTCCGATTTATCTGAAAACCTGGAAGGCGGGCTTGGGCAAGCAGTGGACCTGGACCTTTTGCTTCACCCTTCCCACCGGCCCTGTGGAAATCGTCTTCTATCACAGCTGCCACATCGGCTGTCAGGAACGGGGACGGATGAGGGTCGGCGAGCCGCTACCTCCCACTCCCCCTCCCCTTCCGACCAAACTGGGGCTGGTCCTTCCCCTATATCCTGGGTAGCAGCTACAACGGCCTGGATCAGAACGCGATGGCCCCAGACCGTCCGGTGACCCCCGAGTGGTAGCCCGCATCTTCAACGGCTACGGCGAGCCAATCCTTCACACCGATAACGGCGTCCAGGTGATCCGGGCTGCAAACCCCCACGTCCGGGTGTTGGTGGGACCGGTCCGGCCTTGGAACATAGACCAGAACGGCGTTTATCCTTACCGGCTGGATGTGCCTTGGCTCAACTGCATGAACACCTTGGTGCGATATATCGACGAGACGGCGCGATTGAAAGCGGCGCCTGGGATTCCCCTCGTGGCCCCGGATGGCTTCGCTGTTCAGGCTCCAGGCCGGCCCGAGGCCCATGAACTGGGCGGGCGAGGTCACTTAGAACCTCGAATCGACCTCCCGCGGCCGGAATAGAGGGACGCTCAGGCGGGCTTCCGTATCTATCGGGAGTGGCTGGACATCATCAATGCCTATCCATCCACCCGGGGGCTTCCCGTTTACATCACCTCGGCCAACACCTTCATTCCGGCGGTAGGCGTCCCGCCGGCTCAGAACTACCCTCGAGGCTGGTTGAGCTCAGCCCTGAGCATGGTGAACAGCGAGCCCCAGATTCAGGCACTATGCTGGTTCCTGAACGACCTTCACGGGGACACCCAGTGGGAGAACTTCAGCCTGACCCGCCGTCGGGGCCGTCTGGTGGACGCCGCGTAGGAGTTGGAGGATTTGCTGACCAAGTGACACCAGGTGACGGTCACCTTCGAGGTGACCGTCACCTGGGGGGTGGAGGGAGGAGCTATGACCCAGGCCGTTCGTGTCCTTCTCGCCGATGACCATCCCCCCCTGCGGCTCGGGCTGCGGGTCCTGCTGGACCGGCAGCCCGATATCGCCGTGGTCGCCGAGGCCGAAAATGGGGAAGAGGCCCTGGAGAAGATTCTGGCCCTTCAGCCCGATGTGGCGGTGCTGGATTGCCGGCTGCCGGGCCTCTCGGGGCCGGCGGTGGCCCAGGAGATCCAACGCCGGGGCCTGCCTGTGCACGTGCTGGCCCTCAGTGCTTACGACTGCGACCGCTACCTGGCCGAAATGTGGGAGGCCGGAGCCTGCGGCTACCTCCTCAAAGAAGAACCCCTCGAGCATATCGCCTCGGCCATCCAACAGGTGGCCCGTGGCGAATCCCTCTGGACCGCGTCTCAGATCCAGCGGATCCAACGCTACCGGGAGACCGAGGCCCGCTGGAGCCAGCTCACGGAGCGGGAACGGGAGGTGTTGAAGTGGATGGCCCAGGGGTTAAGCAACAAAGAGATCGCTCGGGAGCTCGGCCTGACTGTCCGGACAGTGGATTTCCACGTAGGGAACATTTTGCAGAAATTGGGGGTGGTCTCGCGGCTGGAGGCCGTGCTCTGGGCGAAGGAGCACGGGTTCCTGTGACCTGTAGGAATCTACAGGTCCGAACCTGGTAATTTCTACAGTAGACAGCGGGCACGGAATTGGTTATCGTGAAGATACCACCGGCTAAAGGCCGGGGAGGATCTCAGATAGGAGGTGTGAAATATGCAGGTCAAGTTGCTCTTTACCAGCTTACTAGCTGTGGTGCTGCTTGTGATTAGCGCACGAACGAGCAAAGCAGCAGTCCTGATAGAGTCAACGGATTCGCTTTCGCCAGAGCAGTGGACGGAGAGAGAATTAGAGCGCTTTGTTGAATCTGCCTTTAAAGAGCAATTGAGCGTGCCGCAGGTAGAGAAGATCTGGAATCGCCTTGATGAGAGACAGAAACAGGAGGTAGGTGTATTGTTAGCTCTAAAAGCGGGCACCCAGCCTCATCATTGGCTGGAATTTGTTCGCCGCGAATCTCTCCAATCGAGGCTGGCAATAATAAAGGAAGCCTTCCTGGCAATTCAAGGGGAATTGTGGCGCCAGTATATTGAAAATATCTGGACCTGGGGATACCCTCCGGGCACAACCTTCGCATCCTCGTATTGGAATAGCCCACTTTGTGACAATGATCCCAGCGACCCAGATTGGGTCTTCTGGTTCTGGCAATCGTACGAATGGTATTCCCGCAATCCGGATGGACTGCGCTGGACTACAACCTCAGCGCGGGTCTACTTGACTTTCATGGCCGCATACGGTGGTAATTTAAATGGCTACGCGTATAGCTGGCAGGAAGCCAGGTTATGTTTGGGGACTACTGCTGTAGATGTTGCAGGAGGGCCTGATTATGTAAAGCAGACCACGTTTCTATCCCCTAATCATTAGCTTCGATGAAAAATAGTGTGCATCGGGTAGCTGCTCTACTGCTGCCCGATGCACACTGCCCAAAATCGAGTAGGCTATCCTTAAGAAGGGAAAAGGAGACATGATCGTCCAGCAATCTTATCAACTGCTAACGATATTACTGTTAGTGGTAGGGATCGTAATTGCAGGGGCGATCGTTTATCACAAGAACTGGGCATGGAAAACACGATGGACCCCCTTATGGTTGCTGTCAGCTGGTATCAGTTGGTACTTCCTCTTCTGGTATTTCGTCCTAACGGTGATGCGCGTGCTCGCCCCCTGGGATCAATGGGAACAGGTTGCCCCTCCGCCTGGAACATGGGAACGGTATCTCAATGATTTCTTCAAAAACCCTACCCACGCCTACTTGGCTGGTGCTTGGCTGACGGGAATCAGCATGGGGATCTTCTCCCTCCGATTGTTACGAGAACGAGACACCCGAGAAAATCTGCCGATCGCTTTCATGGTTACAAATTTCGGCTTCCTGTTTGTGGCTTTGTCTCTAATCCACGTGGTGAGCAATCTGCCTTCTGATTATCACCGCATCTGGATAGACAGAGTGGTGACAACCATTTTGATCATATTGCTATGGGGAACGCAGGTTTATATCAGATTACCATTAAGGAGCAATCGTTGATGGACTCCTCCATCTTTGTGAGGGCGAGGTGCAGAAGCCGCGGTCGTCTCCCTCTTGAGTGTTGCTGAAGCATAGGGTTAGGACTTACGCAGTTGGCAGGTGTGTCCCCCAATATATGGCGGGTAATTCATCATCACCCCCATATATGTCCATTACAGGGGTTGGATTTCGCCTCAACTGCGTAACTCCTAAGAGGGTGTCTGAATATTTAACTGAAGCGAAGGCATCCAATAAACTTCCAGTTATGATGGCCCAAAGGGCACGCAAACCCTATCCCACGGATCTCTCGGATGCGGCGTGGCGGATCATTGAGCCGCTCCTGCCTCAGCCCTCCACCCGCGGGGAAGGCCTCGGGTGCATTCCTATCGCGAGATTCTGATACGTCCTGCGCACCGGCGGCGCGTGGCGGATGCTCCCCCACGGCTTCCCACCTTGGCAAACGGTTGGAGTGCGGTGCCTAGGCACCGCACAATGGCGGCGGGATGGCATCTAACAACGGATTCATGACGCCCTGCGTCGTTAAGTCCGGGTGGCATCAGGTCGCCAGTAAGAGCCGGAAGCCGCCATTCTGGATCGCCCATCGGTCAAGACGACGGAAAAAGGGGGCCTCGAGGCTATGACGCCGGCAAGAAGGTGAAAGGACGGAAGCGGCATTTGCTGGTTGACACGCTGGGCCTGGTCCTGGTTGTGGTGGTTGGAGTGCGGTGCCTAGGCACCGCACTCCGATATCCCGGATCGGGAGGGCGCCCGGCGGGTTCTGGAGAAGGCCCGGGGGGTGTTGCCCCGGCTGCGCCGGATATGGGCCGATGGAGGCTACACCGTCTCGCTGGTGGAATGGGCCCAGCGACATGGTGGCTGTTCGATTGAAATTGTGCGCCGTCCGGGGAAGAGCAAGGGGTTCCATGGGCTCCCTCATCGTTGGATGGTTGAACGCACCTTTGCTTGGTTGGGTAAGTATCGTCGATTAAGCAAGGATTATGAGTTCCTACCCGAAACCAGTGAGGCGATGATTTATGCGGCCAGGATACACCTGATGGTCAGACGCTTGGCTCGCCTTCATGCGCATAGTTCACCAGGCTAAATTTTCAGACACTCTCTAAAAAACCGGGGGCAGGTATCCAGCGCCTGCCCCCGGTGTTCGTGTGAGGAGATCAGCACTGGCTGTTTGCCAGCGTTCACCGTCGCCGCCGCGCTCGGGCATAGAACGGCAACAGGAGGCTCATCGCCGTCTGCAGGATCTGGCGGCGGGCCCGCAGGGCCATCACCTTGGCCTGGCGCACCGGCTCCAGCCGGTTGAGGTCGGGGAGCGAGACCGGCAGCCGCACCGGCCAGTTCTCCACCGCGATCGGTCGGTCCTCCGGCCGCACGCCATAACGGACCACCGCCCCCGCCCATGTCAGGCCGGCCCCGAAGCCGATGAGGAGGAGGTTGTCTCCCTCCCGGATGCGGCCCTGGGCCATGGCTTCCGCGAAGGCGATCGGGATCGAAGCCGCCGAGGTGTTCCCGTAGCGATCCAGGTTGAGGAAGACTTTCTCCATCGGGAACCCCAGCTCGCGGCAGGCCGCTTCGATGATGCGCTCGTTGGCCTGGTGGGGGATCATCAGGTCGATCTCATCAGGGGCCAGACCGCTGCGGGCGATGGCCTCGATGGCGACCCTGCCCAGCACCCGGGTGGCGAATTTGAACACCTCCCGCCCGTTCATGCGCAGCAGATGGCCCTTCCGCCGGATGGTCTCCTCGGTGATGACGTGGTTGGTGGAGATGCCGGGCACGATCAGGTGCTCCGCCCCCGAGCCATCGGATCCGAGAACGAAGGAGAGCACCCCGGTGGGCAGTTCACTGGCCTGCAGGACCATCGCCCCGGCCCCATCTCCGAACAGCACCGCGGTGTTCCGATCGGACCAGTCGATGTTGCGGCTGATGATCTCCGCGCCGATGACCAGGATGTTGCGCATCAGCCCGGCGGCGATGAAGGCGTGGGCCACCGCCAGGCCATACATGAAGCCGGTGCACCCGGCGCCCAGGGTGAAGGCCCCACAGCGGGCGTTCAGTTTATGCTGAATGATGGATGAGACCGGAGGGATCACATAATCTGGAGTGGAGGTCGCCACAATGATCAGATCGAGATCCTGAGGAAGGATGCCCGCGCGGGCCATCGCCTCCCGGGCCGCGGCCACCGAGAGGTCCGACATGGTCTCGCCCGGCCCCGCCACCCGCCGCTCCCGGATCCCTGTTCGCGTGAGGATCCATTCCTCGGTGGTGTGCAACTGCTGAGCCAGCTCCCGGCTGGTTAACACCCGCTGGGGAACCGCCATTCCCCACCCCGCGATCCGGCTATACATTTCCGTCCTCCTGTCCGGGGTTTCCGCTCCCCACCCCTCTTGATGGGGAGAGGGCGAGAAAAAGGGATCGCCGTAGTCCATCGGGCCACGGGGATGAAGGGAGAAGATCCCGTCAGGGCCGCGCGGCGTGAAGCCGGCGATAGGCCCATACGCCCAGGGCTGCGGTGCCCACCATCACCCCCAGCCACCACCTGGAGCGCAATGGAGATGGGTCCGGAATCCGGTGCCGCCGATCGGCCTCTCCCATCAGGCGCTCATAGAGAGAGGCCACCCAGACCGGTCGGGGCTCCACCGGGCGCAGGGCTTCCGCCAGCCGCTCGGCGAGCTGGAACAGCTCCCGCTCCGGAGGGGAAAACGCCAGGGGAGGCAGCGGGTAAGCCGCTTCTCCTCGAAATCCCTGCCGCAACCGCGCGGCGTGAAGCTCCAGCCAGCAGGCCAGATCCGGCATGGGATCCTCCGGTAGAGTTCTATGGGGATGACCGGTCCATTGGGAAGAGGGTGTCTGAAAAGCGACCCGGCCAGCGCGATCGAAAGGCGTGATCTTGCGATGGCCTAACGTTCCCGGGTCAGCTCCTTTCGGAGCGCTTCCAGCGTGCGATGATACAGCACCCGGATCGCCCCTTCGGTTCGCCCCATGATCCGGGCGATTTCCGCGTTGGAAAGCCCCTCCACGAACTTCAGGATCAGCAACTGCTGCCGGTCCGGCGGCAGGCGTCGGATGGCCTTCAGCAGCTGTTCCCGTTCCTCCTGGCGTTCCAGGGCGGCTTCCACCCGTTCGGCGCTCCGCTCGTGTCCGTTCTCCGAGAGGGGGAAAACGGGATGGCGCTGGCGATCCCGATGCCAGTTGGCCACCAGGTTATGGGCGATGCGAAACAACCATGCCGCGAAGGGGAGGCCTCTTTCCCGGAACCGGGGCAGATGCTGCAGCGCCTGCAGGAAGACCCGGCTGGTCAGATCCTCCGCTTCCTCGGGATCGCCGGTCCGATAAAAGATGTAGTTGTAAATCGAGCGGACGTAGCGAAGATACAGCTCTCCGAAGGCCTCGGGATCCCGCCGGGCCCGCTCCACCAGCCTTCGCTCGTCTTCCAGGGATCCTGCCGGAGAACGTCGAGCGCTCATCCATAAAAACACCGTTTTTGATGATTGGGAACAGGGCATGCACGGTCCGGCTCCGTTTGGGAAGGCCGGGGGTCCTTCCCCCAGAACCAGCGGGGAACATCCTCCTCTACGCCGCTGGCCTCCCGGGGAAGGCTTTTGAAGCCGCCCTGGCCCCGCAAAGGCTCCACCGGACGCCAAGCAACCACCGGTTGCATGACTCCGGTAACCTAAGTATACCAGGGAGCGGGAGGAGGAGGTGGCGCATCCGGTATCCTCGTGGGCGGCCGGGAGGTTGAGACCATCCGGCGGGAATCCGTGCGGATCGATCGGGCCGGGCTGGGCGTCGGAGGAGTTCTGTATCAGGCCGGACGACAGGCCGGGCTCCGGGGCGCTCGGCTCCTTCAGCGCTCAGGGCTTCAAGGGGAGGATCTGCTGGAGGCCGCCCGGATCGCCTTCGAAGCCGCGAACCGGGGGCGGGCCCGATGGCGGCGGGAAGCGCCCGCCCTTGTGATCGAGGTGGAGGGATCGGTCCTTGCGGAGGGCCTGAGGCCGCAAAAGAAGCCGATCTGCCACCCCCTCGCTGGCCACGTCGCGGGATTCCTGGAGGTCGCTTTTCAGCGCCCGGTGCGGGTTCGCGAACGGATCTGTTCGGCGATGGAGGGCTCGACCTGCGAATTCGTGGCCGAGATCGAGCAATCGAAGCAGAGCGCCGGGAGCGCTACGCCCGGCCCTCAGGCCTCCGGGTGGAGAACGATCCGCCCGGGCATGGAGAGGGCGCCTTTGGCGAGCGGTCGGATCCACAGGAACTGGGTCTCGCACAAGCGTGGAGGTGATCCTTGCGGGCGCTGGCTCGCCCGGCCACCCGGGCGGATCGAACCGCCATCCTCCAGCTCATTCGAGGACATCGACGGACGCAGCTGGCCCTGGATTGGTGGTCCCTGGAAGAGTGGCTGGAGGCGCCCACCGCGTGGGTGGTGGAGCGGATGGGGCAGATCGTCGCCTTCTGGCTGGGGGTTCAGGTCGATAGCCCCGTGGCGTGGCTGCGAGGCGTTGCGGTGGCCGATGGGGAGGACCCCGTGGCGCTGTTCCGGCAGCTCTGGCCACATTTCGCGCGCGCGCTGGCCCGTCAGGGTGCCGAACAGGTGGTCGGGATGGCCTACGGGGAATGGCTGGAGTCTGTCTATCAGGCGGTGGGCTTTGCCCGTCGGACGGTGGTGATCACCCTTCGGAAGGATGACTGGCGGATCCCGGAGATCCCGGCGATCCCGGCTCACATCCGGCGGGCGGCTCTGACGGACATCCCGCGGATTGCGGAAGTGGACCGGCGGGCCTTCGAGCCGATGTGGTGGTATGGTCCGACGATCCTGACCCGGGCGTGGCGTCAGGTGCCCCATTTCATCGTGGCGGAGGAAGAGGGCGAGATCATCGGGTATGCGTTCACGGATCTCTATGGCATGCATGGGCACATCGTTCGTCTGGCGGTTCACCCGGCGCACCAGGGGCGGGCCATCGGGGCGCGGTTGCTGGCCGAGAGCCTGCGCTATCTGATCGATCTGGGGGCGTATCCGATCACGCTGAACACCCAGATCGAGAATCGGATCTCCCAGGCCCTCTATCGGCGCTTCGGCTTTCGCCCCACTGGCCAGGAGATCTCGATCTGGGGTTGCCGGCTGACAGGGCCCGAGGGATTGTAAGGACCGGAGCCTGGCTGGGGGGAGGGCCATGGCCTCGTGAAAGCGTCACCGAGGGGAGAAATCAGGGCTCCCCCTCGCTCATGGCGAGGGCGAGCGCTCCGAGCAACCCCGCGCGCTCGCCCAGCGCCGGAGGCACGATGTAATCCCCGAGGTCTCCCTGCAACGCCGGGATCGGGAGATAGCGATTTAACAGCTCCCTGACCCGTTGCCGGATCCGGGGGAACAGGCTCCGGTTCTCCATCACGCCACCCCCCAGGATGATCCGCTCCGGGGCCAGGACGCAGAGGATGTTGTGCAGGCCCAGGGCCAGATACTCCGCCTCCAGATCCCACGCGGGATCATCCCAGGGCAGGGATTCCGGAGGTCGCCCCCATCGGGCCTCCAGCGCCGGCCCGGAGGCCAGCCCCTCCAGACAATCCCCATGGAACGGACAGACCCCGGGGAAGGGATCCCGCCCCCAGTCGTGCGGGATGCGGATATGCCCCATTTCCGGGTGGAGCGCGCCATGCAGCAGCTGCCCCTCGACCACTGCGCCGCCTCCGATGCCCGTCCCCACGGTCAGATACACGAAGGTTTTCAGGCCCCGGGCCGCGCCCCATCGCCCTTCTCCGACAGCGGCGGCGTTCACATCCGTTTCCAGGTAGACGGGGACACGCAGGGCTTCCTGAAGGGGCTTTAAGAGATTCACCCCGGACCATCCCGGCTTGGGGGTGGCGGGGATGGTGCCGAAGGTGGGGGAACGGGGGTTCAGATCGAGGGGGCCGAAAGCGCCAACCCCGATCGCCCGAAGCTCATGCCCGAAAGCCTGGAAGAAGGCCACCACGCGCCCCATCGTCTCTTCCGGCGTCGTGGTCGGGATGCGGGTCACCGCTCGCAGATCCTCCGGCCCCGTTCCGACAGCGCAGAGGAATTTCGTGCCGCCCGCTTCGATCGCGCCATAAAGCCCCATGGTCCTCTCCCGGCCGAGGGGATCCGGGTTCTGGAGAGAGGCCTTCCGCCCGGAACCGGGTCATCCAGCGTGGACGCGCTGGGTCGCTTCTCGAAGGCGCCGGAGGGCTTCCGCGGGCCCTTCCGGAGCGTCGAAGATCGAGGCCCCGGCGACCAGCACCGTGGCGCCTGCTTCCACCAGGGCCGGGGCGTTCTCCGGCCCCACCCCGCCGTCCACCTCCAGTTCGATGGGTCGGCCGAGGGCGTCGATCATCCTCCGGGCCCGGCGCACCTTTTCCAGCATGCGCTCGATGAAAGCCTGACCGCCAAATCCGGGGTTGACGGTCATGATCAGCACCTGGTCAACATCGGGCAGGATCTCCTCGAGCGCGCTCAGGGGCGTGGCCGGGTTCAGCGCCACGCCGGCCCGCAGGCCCAGCCCTCGAATCCCCTGGATCACCCGGTGCAGGTGAGGGCAGGCCTCGACGTGCACAATCAGGCGATCGGCCCCTGCGCGGGCGAACGCCTCGAGGTAACGCTCCGGCGCTTCGATCATCAAATGCACATCCAGGGGAAGCCGGGTGACGCGGCGCAGCGCCGCGACGATCGGCATCCCGAACGTCAGGTTCGGGACGAAGTGACCGTCCATCACGTCCACGTGGATCCAGTCTGCCCCCGCCTCGACCACTTCCGCCACCGCCCGGGCCAGGCAGGCCAAATCGGCCGAGAGGATCGAAGGCGCGATCCGGACCTCCTTCATGCGGGCACCTCCCGGAGAAGGGGGCCAGCGATCTGCGGACGGCGCCCGCGGATCTCCGCCCGCAGCTGGCCGCAGCCCGCCGCCACATCGATTCCCCGTCGCACGCGGACGGTGCAGGGGATCCCCGCCTTTTCCAGGACGCGTCGGAAAGCCTCCACGCGCTCCGGCGGGGAGGCTTCCCCCGGGAACCCCGGGGTGGGATTCAGAGGGATCAGGTTCACATGCGCCAGCATCCCCCGGATCCATTCCACCAGCGCCTCAGCCTGTTCCGGCGTGTCGTTGACCCCGCGGATCATCACCCACTCGAACGTGACCCGTCGGCGGGTTCGCTCGATGTAATCGCGGACCGCCTCCATCAATGCGCGAAGGGGATAAACACGGTTGATGGGAACCAGTCGATTGCGCAGCTCATCGGTGGCGGCGTGCAGGGAGATGGCCAGGTTGATCTGCCATCCTTCCCGCGCAAACCGCCGGATGCCCGGGACGATCCCCACTGTGGAAACGGTGATCCGGCGCTGGCCCAGATGAAGGCCGTCCGGATGGATCAGCAGGCGCAGCGCTTTCGCAGTGCTGGCGTAGTTGGCGAAAGGCTCGCCCATCCCCATGAACACGACATGGGTCAATCGCTCGCCGTGAGCGGCCAGCCAGCGGGCGATCCAGAGGACCTGCTCCACGATCTCGCCGGGGGTGAGGTTGCGCAACAGGCCCATCTGCCCGGTGGCGCAGAAGGGGCAACCCATCGCGCAACCGGCCTGGGTCGAGACACAGGCGGTGCGCCGGTCCGTGTATTCCATCAGGACCGCCTCCACCTCGGTTCCATCCGGCAGCGCGAAGAGCCACTTCCGGGTCCACCCATCTTGGGAGACCCGTTCGGCCAGCGGGCGCAGGGTCTGGAGCGTGAAGGTCTCCGTGAGCCGGGCGCGCAGGGCTTTGGGCAGGTCGGTCATCGCCTCAAAGGTGGCGGCGCCACGCCGGTAGACCCAGCCCCAGATCTGGCGGGCCCGGTAAGGGGGCTCCCCCCAGCTCGTTACGAGCTCCGTGAGCTCCTCCAGGGATAGATCCAGCAATCCGCGCATCCGGCCTCATCCCCAACCGGAAGTCCGGGGAGCAGCCATCCGGGCGCAACGCTGCGGCGTCTTTCCTCCGCGCGTGCTCCCCATCGTTTACCTCATCATCCTAACCGAGAGGCGGAGAGGGAGGCAAATCCTGGCCTGCGACCCGCAACGGATATCGCGGGGCAACTGCTCGCAGTTGCCCCACGCCGCGCCGAGCCCCCGCGAGGGGGCCTGCACAATGCCGGCGAACCGCCTGCGCTACGCCAAAAACGGCATCATCCCTCGTGAAGTGCGTAAGCCAGGCTTTTTTCGCCGCTGAAGCGGCCCCGGTGAGCGGCTCCAATCGGGCGACGGGCTCTTGCGTCCCTCCCCGGCGGTGAACCGGATGAGGACGCGTTCCGAAACAGGCCGCGGGGATTGACTTCAAGAGCGCTCTCCCTACAATGAAAGGGTGTAAAACCCGCGCGGGATGGGAGACCCGCCCTACATGGATATGCCCCGGGTTCCCTGTGAGCCGCGGGGAGTGGGGAAAGCGTATCCTGCCTCTTCCGAATGCCCGATCAACGTTCATCCCGATGGTGGGCGCCATGAACCGGAGAACCCGGATGGAGGGAGCGATGGATATCTTTGGGAAGTGCTATAGGTTCACCACGGCCAAAGAGGCGATGGCGGCCGGCTTCTACCCATATTTTATCCCCCTGGATGACACCGAGGGGACCGAGGTGATCTACCAGGGGCGCCGCATCCTGATGTTCGGATCCAACAACTACCTCGGATTGACCACCCACCCGAAGGTCAAAGAGGCGGCCATCGACGCGTTGAGGCGGTATGGAACCTCATGCACTGGCTCTCGCTTCCTGAACGGAACGCTGCGTCTGCATCGGGAGCTCGAGGAGCGCCTGGCGGCCTTCGTCGGAAAGGAGGCGGCGCTGGTGTTCTCCACCGGCTACCAGACCAACCTGGGGACGATCTCCGCGTTAGTCGGGCGGGGGGATTACGTGATCCTGGACAAGGAGGATCACGCCAGCATTGTGGACGGCGCCCGGATGTCCATGGGGATCACCAAACGGTTCTCCCACAATGACATCGCCGCCCTGGAGCGACAGCTGGCCGCCCTGCCCCCGGAGGCTGGCAAACTGGTGGTGGTGGATGGCGTCTATTCGATGGGCGGCGATATTGCCCCCCTGCCGCAGCTGGTGGAGGTCTGCCGCAAGCATGGGGCGCGGCTGATGGTCGACGATGCCCATTCCCTGGGAGTGCTTGGCCCCAACGGGCGGGGGACAGCGGCCCATTTCGGGCTCACGGAGCAGGTGGATCTCATTATGGGCACTTTCAGCAAATCCTTCGCCTCCATCGGCGGCTTCATCGCCGGGGATGAGCCAGTGATCCATTACATCCAGCATCACGCCCGCTCCCTGATTTTCAGTGCCAGCCTGCCTGCCCCCAATGTGGCCGCCGTGCTGGCGGCACTTGAGATCATGCTGGAGGAGCCGGAGCGGATCCGGCGGGTGAACGAGATCGGCGCCAAAATGCGCTATGAGCTCCGGCGCCTGGGCTTCGATATCGGGCCCAGTCAGACCCCCATCGTCCCGATCATCATCGGCGATGATATCCGGACCGCCCTGGCCTGGAAGGCCCTATTCGAGGAGGGCGTCTACGTGAACTGCGTGGTGGGGCCTGCGGTCCCCCCCGGGAAACAGCTCCTGCGCACCTCCTATATGGCCACCCACACCGATGAGCAGCTGGAGCGCGGCCTGGAGATCTTTGAGCGGGTCGGCCGGGCGCTGGGGCTCATCAACCCCTCGACGGCTCACGTGGAAGAGCCCGCCCCATCCCCGCGCGCCTGAGCGCTGAACCGATCAGGGGTGTGGGGGGAAGGACGGGCAGTTTCGTTCCAGGTTCGGGTTAAAATGGTGGCCGGGTTCCAAGTGGAATCGGACAAACGGATTCGGGAGGCGTTCGGCATGCCGATTTATGAATATCTCTGTCGGGATTGCGGCGCGAAGTTTGAGCTCCTGCGCGGGATCGCCCAGGCGGATGATCCGGCCCCCTGCACGGAGTGTGGCAGCCCCCGGACGGGCCGTCTGATTTCTCTTTTCGCGGCCATCAGCGATGGGAAGATGGTGGTCGGCTCCACCGGGTGCGCGGCCTGTTCCTCGCATCACTGTGCCACCTGCGGGCTCCACGGATAAAGGGGAAGGACCCGATGTCAGAGAAGCCCGATCCGATCGCGATCCGGAGCAGGAAGAGCGCTGGAATGCGGTGTCTAGGCACCGCACTCCAGAAGGCGGCACGATGGGGGATCGGGCTGATGCTCATCGGCCTCCTGGGGTTGTGGGGGCTCGATCGGGCCCGGGCCCAGGGTGATTTCCAGGCCCAGGTGATTTCGCCCCCGCGCAATCAGCCTCTCTGGGGCACCGTGGATATCGTGGGGATCGCGACCCATCCGAGTTTCGCCAAATACGATGTGGCCATCCTGGACGCCCATGACTTCACCAAAGAGTGGCGCTGGCTGGTGCAGGGTCGCCCGGTCCGCGCGGATGCGCCCACGGTGCTGGCCACGTGGGATACCCGGCTTTTCCCGGATGGGGAGTATGTAATCCTGATTCGCGTATGGGATCAAGGAGGGGGCCATCGGGATTTCCTCTTCCCGGGATATCGGGTCGCGAACGCCCAGCCCACTCCGACTCCGACCGCTGCCATCGCTCCAACCATTGAACCGGAACCGACCGGCACGCTGGTTCTGACCCCGACGATTCGGGTTGAGCTTCCTCCCACGGCGACCCCGGGCCCAACCCCTACGCCCGTTCCGGGGACTGGATCGGCCCCTACGAGGAACCGCCTCGGTTTCGAGGCGATCCTGGGATCCTTCCTGGCGGGAGTCCGATGGACGTTTATTCTGTTTGGGATCTGGGGAAGCCTCCTGGTCCTCCGTTGGAGCTGGCGTCGGTGGCGTCATCGAGGAGGACGGATCTGAAAGTGGCCTTCTGGAATGCGGTGCCTAGGCACCGCACTCCACACCGCACCGCCGGGTGTTCCCTTTCATGAAGAAGGCGGGAGGGGGCGTCCCATCTTTCCAGCTTGAGCCCAACCGCATCATTCCTCGCGTGGTCTTCAAAGCGGAACACGCCCTGTATTCGCTCCGTCAGAGGTAGCCCGTTATGGCCGGAGAACCGATCCGGGTGCTTCACTTCGCGGATCTGCACATCGGCATGGAGGCCTATGGTCAGATCGATCCTCAGACCGGCCTGAACCGGCGGGTGGTCGATTTCCTGCAGGCCTTCGATCGCGTGGTGGAGCATGCGATCGAGGGGGAGGCTGACCTGGTGCTCTTCTGCGGCGATGCCTTCAAAAACCGGGATCCCTCCCCGACCTATTTGAGAGAGTTCGCGGCCCGCCTCCGCCGCCTGCTGGAGGCCGGGATCCCGGTGTTTCTGCTGGTGGGCAACCATGACCTGCCGGGGATGGAGAAGCGGGCCACCCCTCTGGACATCTTCGGGGAGTTCCGGCCCCTGTTGCGGGAAGGGGAGCGCCTGATGGTCGGGCGCCGGGAGGCGGTGCATCGGATCCGGACCCGTCGGGGCCTCCTCCAGCTGATCGCCATGCCGTTCCCGGTGCGGGCGCGGCTCCTGAAGGATGAGGCGTGGCGGAACCTTCCCGCGGAGGAACTGGATTACAAACTCCGCGAAGCCCTCCACCTTCTCCTGCAACGCATGCTGGAGACCGAGATCGATCCCGCTTTGCCGACGATGGTGGCGGGACATTTCTCCGTCGAAGGGGCTGTCTATGGATCCGAACGCCAGGTGATGATCGGCCACGATGTGGTCTTGCCCCCATCGATGTTTCAGCACCCGGCCATCGACTACGTGGCCCTGGGCCACATCCATAAGCACCAGGCGGTGGGCAGCGGTTCCCCTCCCATCGTATATAGCGGGAGCGTGGAGCGGGTGGATTTCACGGAGGAGGGGGAGCCGAAAGGGTTCTGCTGGGTCGAGGTGCGGCGAGGGGAGACGCAATGGCGTTTCGTGGAGCTCCCAGCCCGTCGGTTCATCACGCTGTCGATCGATCTCCGGAGCGCCTCCGATCCCGAGATGGCGGCCATCGCCCAGATCCGTCGTGACGCTCCCTCCCTTCGGGAGGCTGTGGTGCGGGTGCGCCTGCACATCCGCCCGGAGCAGGTGGAAAGACTGCGGGAGATCAGGTTGCGGGAGGAGCTGGAGAAGGCGGGCGCGTTCTACGTCTCCGCCATCCAGATGGAAAGGGAGGAATCCCGCCGCACTCGTATCGCTCTGGGCGAGGTCGAGCGGCTCACCCCGCTGGAGCTGCTGGAGCGCTACCTGGAGTCCCGGGATCCGCCGCCGGATCCGGAGCGGCGCGCTCGCTTGCTCCGCGCAGCGGAACAGCTGATGAAAAGAGAAACCGAGGCGTGATCTGGGGCGATGGGGATCCCGTTCCTGGATCCGTATGGGAGGGCGTCATGGAGCTGGTGCGGCTGGAGCTGAAGAATTTCCTGAGCTACCGCGAGGGGGAACTGGATTTCACCGGCCTGCATATGGCGGCCCTGGTGGGGCCGAACGGCGCGGGCAAGAGCAGCCTGCTGGACGCCATCACCTGGGCGCTGTGGGGCAGAACATCCCGCCTGGATCGGGATCAGGATCACCTGGTCCACCGGGGGGAGAAGGAGGCCCGGGTGAGCCTGACGTTCCGGCTGGGGGAGGCCGTCTATCGGGTCACCCGGGTCCGACGACGGGGGAAGGGGAACATCGTGCTGGACTTCCAGATGCTGGCGCCTCGTCATCGCGTCCTCTCCGGCGCCGGGGTCCGTGAAACCCAGGAGGAGATCAACCGGGTCCTGCAGATCGATTTCGATACGTTTGTCAACTCGGCTTTCATCCGCCAGGGACGCGCCGACGAGTTCACCACCAAGACGCCGGCGGAGCGCAAGGAGGTCCTGGCCGAGATCCTGCGGCTGGATCAATGGGCAGAGCTGGAGGAGAAGGCGAAGGAGAAGATCCGTCAGATCGATCTCCAGCTGGAAGGCCTGAAATGGCGCATCGAGGAACATGAACAGGAGCTTCAGCGACGACCGGAGTATGAAGCGGCCCTCCAGCAGGCCGTAACGGAGCATCTGGCCCGGCAGGAGGAGCGGGAGGCTGCGGAGCGGGAATGGGAGGCGTTGCGACGGGATGAGGAGCGGGCGCGGGCTATACGAGAGCGGCTCCGGGAGCTGGAGGGGCAGCGGGGGGAAATCGAGGGCCATCTGGCCCGCCTGAAGGAGCAGATTGCTCGGCTTCAGGAATCCCTGGGCCGATGGCGGGAGCTGACCAGCCGCCGGGAGGCGATCAGCGCTGCGTGGGAGGAGCTGCAGCGCGCGCGGGAGGCCCTCGCGCGCATGGAGGAGGCCTCCCGGGAGGCCCATGCGCTCCGGGAACGCCGCATGGAGCTGGAGAAACGGATCGCGGTGGCCCGGGAGCGGCTGGAGGGAGAGCGACGGCAGCTGCAGGCGGAGATCGAGGCCATCGCCGCCCGGGCCGCGCGCCGATCGGAGCTGGAGGCAGAAGCCGCGAACATCCGAAGGCGGCTCGAGGAGCGGCCCGCGCTGGAGGAGGAGATCCGCGCCCTGAAAGAACAGCAGCAGGCCTTGCAGACCGAGCGGGGGGAGCGTCAGAACGAAAACCGACGGCTCTATCAGGAAATGAAAGATCTCGAGGCCCGGATCCAGGCGATCGCGCAGATCGGCGCCGAATGCCCCACCTGTCGGCGTCCGCTTCCGGAAGAGGAGCGAAGGCGCCTTCAGCAGGAATGGGAGCAGGAGGGCCGTCGTCGGGGCGATCGCTATCGGGAGAACCAGGCGCGCCTTCAGGCGATCGATCAGGAGCAGGGCCAGCTGGAGGCCCGGCTCAAGGAGCGCGAGCGCGTCCTAAAGGAGCTCTCCGGGCTGGAGCTCCGCATGGAGCAGATCGAAGCGGAGCTCCAGGAGATCCGGGGAGAGCTGGAGCGCCTGGAGGAAAAGCGACAGGCCCTCCGGGAGATCGAGCAGCGGCTCCAGGAGGACCGGGTGGCTCCGGAGGAGCAGGCGGCCCTCCATGAAATCGAGGCCGCCCTGGCTGCCCTGGGCTACGACATCGAGACCCATGATGCGCTTCGTCGTCGGGTCCGTGAGCTGGAGGAAGCCGGGCAGGAGTGGCCTCGCCTTCAGGAAGCGGAGCAGCGGATCCCTCAGGAAGAAGAGGCTCTCCATCGCCTGGAGGAGATCTACCGGGTGGAGCTCGAGCGCCAGGATCGCCTGCACGAAGAGTGGGGGCGCCTGGAGGAGGAACGGAAGTCCCTGGAGGAGCGGTTGAAGATCATGCCGGAGGCGCAGCGGCGGGTGGAGGCGGCGCGCCGGGCCGAGCGCGAAGCCCGGGATCGGGTGATCGCGGCGAAGCAGCGGCTGGAGAACTGTGAGCGCCTGGAGGAGGAGCTGGTTCAGCTGCGGAAAGAAAAAGTCCAGCTGGAGGAAGAGAAAGGTCTTTACCGGGATCTGCAGGTTGCCTTCGGCCGGAACGGGATCCCGGCGATGATCATCGAAACCATCCTCCCGGAGATCGAGGAGGAGGCCAACCGGATCCTCCAGCGGTTAACGGATGGGCGGCTCACCGTTCGATTCCGTTCCCAGCGGGAAACGAAGAGCGGCGCGGTCCAGGAGACCCTGGACATCCTGATCTCGGATGAGGGGGAGGAGCGCCCCTATGAGAATTTCTCCGGCGGGGAGAAGTTCCGCGTCGATTTCGCCATCCGCCTGGCCCTCTCCCGGGTGCTCGCCCGGCGCTCCGGGACCCCGCTGCGGCTGCTGGTGGTGGATGAAGGATTCGGCTCCCAGGATCAGGCCGGCCGGGAACGGCTGATCGAGGCGCTGAACGCGGTGAAGGATGAATTCTCCACGGTTCTGGTCATCTCCCATCTGGAGGAGTTCCAGGACGCCTTCCCGGTTCGGATCGAGGTTCGTAAAACCACAAACGGATCCCAGCTCCGGGTGGTGATGTGAGGATCGCAAACGCTATGGGAAACCGCGAGCCGATCTCTCATGCGGCCCTCCGATACGGTGGGCAGGCGGTTCTGGAAGGGGTGATGATCCGCGGGCCGGCTGGCATAGCGGTCGCGGTGCGGGCTCCCGATGGACGGATCGTTCTCCGCTCCATGTCCCTTCCGCCCCGGCGGAAATGGCAGCGCTGGCCCTTCATCCGGGGGATGTTCATCCTGTGGGAGACCCTGCGCTGGGGCATGGAGGCCCTCTGGTTCTCCGCCACCGTCGTGGCGGGGGAGAACGAGGCCCGGGAAGTCCGCGAAAGCCCCGTCGCCATGCTCACGATCGCCGCTTCCCTCGCCCTGGCGCTGGGGATCTTCCTGTTGCTGCCCGCGCTTCTCGCGGAAGGGATCGAGCGGATGCTCAGGCTCTCCGCGTGGATCCGGACCGGGCTGGAGGGGCTCTTCCGTCTGGGGCTGGTTCTCGGCTACCTGGTTGCGGTGGGGCGTCATCCGGAGATCCGACGGGTGTTTGCCTATCACGGGGCGGAGCACAAGGCGGTGCATGCGCTGGAAGCAGGGGTCCCCTTGACGATCGAGGGGGCGCGCCCCTTCCCGACCGCCCATCCCCGCTGCGGGACGGCCTTCCTGCTCACCGTGATCCTGGTCGCGGCGATCCTCTTCGCCTTCCTGCCGGCCTCTACGCTGATCGAGCGCCTGGCCCTCCGGCTGGCCCTGCTTCCGGTCCTGGCCGCCCTCTCCTATGAGGCGCTGTGGCTCAGCGCGCGATATCAGCACGTGGGGCTGGTGGCGGCGCTTTCAGCCCCGAACCTCTGGCTGCAGCGGCTGACCACCCGCGAGCCGGATGACTCCATGCTGGAGGTGGCCCTGGCCGCGCTGGAGGCCGCCCGATCCCTGGAATCCTCCCCCCAGTCCTCCCGCCATGCGCGCCCTTTCTCCTGATCGCCGGAACCGATCGACATGGAGGAACCTCGTCTGCGCGCCGCCTCCCCATGCGATGGCCCTTCTCCTGACGGCGCTCTTCCTCGCGCTTACCCCGGGCACCCTCCCAGGCACCATCGATGGGGAGATGGTTTACTGGGAGACGGTTGCCCTGGCGGAGCATGGCCACCCTGCCGTTCGGCCGATGCCCTCCCCGCATCTCCCTGCGCTCATGGAGCGGGGTTTTCTCCAAATCGGTGAGGACGGATCCTGGTTCGTCCGTTATTCTCTGGGACAGCCTCTCGCTGCCCTTCCCTTTTATTTCATGTTTATTTCATGGGACGGATCCTCGGCGGTCCGGATTCGCCCGCTACCCGGCTCTTCGTCAACGCCCTATCGGCCGTGGCCGTGGCGGGGGCCGGTGCGTTGCTGTATGCGTGGGCTTGCAGCCGGTGGAGCCCCTCGGTCGCTCTCCTCATGCTCAGCGCCTTCGTCTTGGCCACCCCCGCTCCCTTTTACGCCCGGACCTTTTTCGCTGAGGCCCTGATCACCTTTTGCCTGCTGCTGGGCTTCCGGCTGCTCTTTACCCGTCGGCCCGCGGGGATCGCATGGGGAGGGCTGGCCATCGGCTGGGCGGTCCTCACCCGGGAAGGGGCTGTCGCCGCCCTGCCCGCGATGGCCCTCGCGCTGGTCCTTCTCGGCCGGAGCTGGCGCGAGCGCCTCGCCTTCCTGAGTCTGGGGATGATCGGCGCGGCGATCCCCCTCTCCATGGAGCTCTGGTATAACGTCTACCGGTTCGGGCATCCGCTCCGGCATGGCTACGAAGGGGAGGGCTTTACCGCCTCGCTCCTCGAAGGCGTGGGGGGATTGCTGCTCAGCCCGGGCCGGGGATTGATTTTCTACGCCCCGCCGGTCCTCCTCGCTCTCCCCGGTGCCCGCCTCCTCTGGCGCCGGGATCGCGTCCTCATTTGGACAGCGGGGACCCTGTTCATCGGGTATCTGCTCCTGTATGGCAGTTGGTGGGCCTGGCACGGCGGATGGGCCTGGGGCCCTCGCTTCCTGGTCCCCACGCTTCCTTTCCTGCTGTTGCTCACCGGGGAAGCCCTCGAGCGTCCCTGCGGCCGGCGGGCGGCTCTCGCCCTGATCCTCGTCGGGCTTTTCGTGCAACTGCCCGGCATCTTCATCGATCATCAGCTCTTCCATAATGAGCTGTTCGTAGAGCGCGGCCTTCCGGATATCCCCCGCATCTGGTTCCGACCGGAGCTCTCCCCCATCCTGGGCCAGTGGCGCTACGGGTTGCAGGGGCGCCACGGAGCCCTGGCCCTGCACCGCCTGGAAGAGCAGGGGATCCCAGCTCCCATTGCATGGGGCTTCCGCCTCGGGATCGTGGTCCTGTTCCTCCTGGGCCTGTGGGCGCTTCGCCGGCCGGTGCTCCGGTCTCCAGCGTGGCGAATCGGTCCTCGATGGGACTCCCTCGTCCCCGCTCTCCTCGTGCTCGCAGGCCTTGTCCTCCATGGTGCCGCCCTCGCGGGCTGGATCAGGATCCGTCATCGGCCGTTCTGCGGTGCCTCTGGACGCCTCTGCCTGGGCCAGCGGTTTGGAGGACAGGTGGAGCTGGTCGCCTTTTCCCTGGAGGCCCCTCGGGTTCGTCCCGGCGAAGATATCGGGCTGACCCTCTGGATCCGCGCCCTCCGTCCGGTGACGGAAACTCTGAGCGTCTACGTCCATGTTCTTCCCGCGGGCCGCCCGGAGGCCGGGCAGGTTTTCCAGGAGGATCACGAGCATCCTGCGTTCCTTCCCCTCCCTCGCTGGCGGCCGGGGCAGCTCTACAGCGACTTCTATCCCCTGCGGGTCCCGGCCTCGGTCTCCCCCGGGGACTACGTGCTGAAGGTCGGGCTGTATCGCCGCGCCCCGCCCGGAGGCCGGATCCCGGTGGAGGGCTCGGGAGCGGATGGCGTGATCCTGCCGATCCCCATCGAGATCCGCCGGTGAGCCCATGGATCGGCCGGGCGCTTTGTCAGAGCCCAGCCCCAGAGTTTTCCGTGTAGAATCCCCGGTGGAGGACCTTCGCGTCGCGAGGCGATCATGGAGATCGGTCTGGTGGGGATGCCCAACGCGGGCAAATCGACGCTCTTCAATGCCCTCACCCGCCACTCCGTGCCCACCGCGCCCTATCCCTTCACCACCATCGAGCCGCACCGCGGTGTCATCCCCGTCCCCGATCCCCGGCTGGACGCCCTGGCCCGGATCATCCAACCGGAACGGGTGGTCCCGGCCACCCTGACCGTTGTGGACATCGCCGGGCTGGTGCGGAACGCCCATCGGGGGGAAGGTCTTGGGAACCAGTTCCTGGCGCACATCCGGGAGGTCGATGCCCTCCTGATGGTGCTCCGCGGGTTCGAGGCCCCCAACATCCCGGCTGGCCTGGGCGAGGTGGATCCCCTGGCGGAGCTGGAGGTGCTGGATCTGGAGCTGGCGCTGGCCGATCTGGAGACGGTGCAGCGCCGCCTGGAGAAGACCCGGAGGGCGGCGAAGGCGGATCCCCAGGCCTTCGCCGAAACCCTCGCCGCCCTAGAGGATCTGGCCGCCCATCTCCAGTCCGGTCGCCCGGCCCGAACCTGGCCGGGCCGGGCAGCCTGGCAGGGGCTGTTGCGGGAGCTCTTCCTGCTCACCGACAAGCCCCGCCTGCTTGTCCTGAACGTATCCGAGGAGGACCTGCCGGAAGACGGCCACTGGGCGGCGGAGCTGGCCCGCCGGGCCGCGGCGGAGGGAAGCCCCTTCCTCGTCGTCTGCGCGGAGCTGGAGGCCGCCCTGAACGAGTGGCCCGAGGAGGAAGCCCGGGCCTATCGGGAGAGCCTGGGCCTCTCCGGCTCCGCCCTGGATCGCCTGATCCAGGCGGCCTATGCCCATCTGGGCCTCATCACCTTCTTCACCATCACGGGCGGCCATGAGGTTCGGGCCTGGTCGATCCCTCGGGGAACGCGGGCCCCACAGGCGGCGGGGCGGGTGCATTCGGACATGGAGCGGGGCTTCATTCGAGCGGAAGTGATCCCGTGGCATCTGCTGGTCGAGGCTGGCTCTCCGCAAGCGGCGCGGGAGCGGGGCCTCTGGCGCATCGAGGGACGGGATTATGAGGTGCAGGACGGGGACGTCCTGCATTTCCGGTTCCACTCGTGAATCGGGAGGGGGCAGGGGGACAGATGGGAAGCCATGCGCGGCCGGTGGCGCTGGTCACGGGAGCCGGACGGGGATGGGGGGAGTGGCTCTCCCGGATGCTGGCGGCCCGGGGTTTCCATGTCGTGGCCAATGACATCCATCCGGCGGCGGCGGAGCGGACCGCCGAACGGATCCGCGGGGAGGGCGGGTCGGCGGAGCCTTTCCACGCCGATGTGGCCAACCGGGTCGCTGTAGGGGCCATGGTTCAGGAGATCCTGGCCCGCTGGGGCCGGCTGGATCTGATCGTCCACCACGCGGAAGTTCATCCCCATCGCGGGCTGCTGGAGATGGGGGAATACGAGTGGGATCGCACCTTGGCTGTGATCCTCAAGGGAGCCTTCAACCTGCTGCAGGCGGCTGCCCCGGCGATGATCGAACGGGGGAGTGGAGCGTTCGTCTTCCTGGTTCCTGCGCGGCTTCTGGAGGGGGGGATCCTGCACGCCGCCTATGGGGCCGGGAAAGCCGGGTTACTGGCCCTGGCCCATGCGGCCCGGGACGCTCTGGGCCCCTTCGGCCTGGCCGTGCATGTGCTCCTCACCCCCAGCGAGGACGCCCCCCGGGGGATCCCCGGGGAGGATCCGATCGTCGTTCTGGAGCGGATCGTTCGCATGGATGGGTCGGGCGAGACCGTGCGCCTCGCTCCCCGCTCCGGCGAAGCCTCTCGCGCGGAGAACGATCCCGGCGCCTGTCGGTGATGGGATCGGATCATCGGCGCGGCTCCCCGAGCGATCCGTCGGGAAGGTGAATCCCGATGGGGATCGTGGTATGATGAGAGGAGCGAAAGGCATCCAAGGAACTCCTTGGCGAGGACCGAGGCGATGGAAGACCTCTATCGGGAGATCATCCTGGACCATTATGAGAATCCCCGCAATTACGGCGTGTTGCCGGATGCGGATATCTCTTACGAAGACGATAACCCCCTGTGCGGGGATCGGATTCGGATCGACCTGAAAGTGCAGGATGGGCGCATCGTGGATGTGCGGTTCTCGGGGAAGGGCTGCGCGATCAGCCAGGCATCCGCCTCCATGCTGACCGAGCGGATTAAAGGGGCGACGGTAGAGGAAGCCCGACAGCTGACCCGGGACGACATCCTGGAGATGCTGGGGATTCCCCTGGGGCCGGCTCGCATCAAGTGCGCCCTGCTCTCCCTGAAGGTTCTCAAGGCCGGCCTTTACAGGCTGCCGAAGATCGACTGGGAGGAACTCAGTTAAGGCCGACCATAGCGGCTGGAGGAAGCCAGAGGCCTCCTCTCGATGGGCTCGAAGGCGGGCGGCTCCTTCGCGAACAGGGGGACAGGATCCATGCGAGGCGAGGGCGATGCGGAGGCCCGGCGGGCAGCCGCCTGGAAGGCGGCCATGGCCTGCATCGAGTTGTTAAGGGCCCGTTTCGGTGTCCAGCGGGCTGTGCTTTTCGGCTCCCTGGCCGGGCAGAGCCCGTGGCATGAGCGTTCGGACATCGACATCGCTGTGGAAGGCCTGGCGCCCGAGCGATACGTTGAGGCTTTGCGGGCGTGCTGGGATCTCCTTCCGGAGGGGATAGCGCTTCATCGGGTCAGCCTGGAGAACGTGCCCCCTCATTGGCGATCCCGGATTCTGGAGGAAAACAGGATGCCTGAGGATCCCCTGGATGCGCTGAGCCAGGAGATCGAATTGGAGCTGGCGAATCTGGAGCGCCTGATCCGCAGCCTGGAGATCTTCTGGAGCCGGTTATCCGGCGAGCCCGATGAATTCGCCATGCGAAGCATTGGGAGCTTATTGCATGACTTCTATTCGGGGGTGGAGCGCATCTTTGAACGCATCGCGGTGCGAGTGGATAAGGATCTCCCCGTGGGTCCTCATTGGCCTACGTATCTGCTGCAACGCATGATGAATCCATGGGGGACGATTCGCCCTGCGGTGATGGATCAGGGGCTGGCCGCCCGTCTGGCGGATTACCTCCGCTTCCGCCATCTTTTCCGCCACACTTATGGTTTCGAGCTGGAGTGGAGGAGTTGAGGCCGACCTTTGATGACCTGCGGGTGCAGTTGATGGCGTTCCTGGAACAGCTGGCCGCTGCCGAAGCAAGGGGGGTCCGGTTGAATCCAGCGAGGGGGAAAGAAGGGAAGCTTCGCCGTTCCCCTGCCACCTTCTGGAAGGATAGGGCCGAGCGCATATACAGGCGAGGGCTCGATGCGGATGGGTTTTCTTTGACGATGAGTCGGTCTCCGCATATAATTTTTACTGCCCGGCGAGGTAGCTCAAGTGGCAGAGCAGCCGGCTCATAATCGGCGGGTTGTGGGTTCGAGTCCCACCCTCGCCACCTGCGACCCCCACGCCCCGGGACGGTCGGGAAGGCCCAGCCGCCCCGGGGCGTTTTATTTGGATTTCACTTCAGGGAGCGGCCGGAATACAGGGCCTCTCTTCGGGAATGATATGCCCGGGGAAACCGCAGGAGGTGTGCCGATATGCCCTTCGTCCGCCTCAGCGATCCGGGATATCTGCTGGCTCTGGCGATGATCTTCCTGTTCGCCCTGCCGTTGCATGAGCTGGCCCACGCCTGGGTGGCCGAACGCCTCGGGGATCCCACCCCGCGCCGCTACGGGCGGGTGACCCTGAACCCGATGGCCCATCTGGATCCCATCGGCGTCCTGATGCTGGTGCTGGCCGGGTTCGGATGGGCCCGTCCGGTCCCGGTGAACCCCCTATATCTGCGCTATGGCCCCCGCGTGGGGATGGCGCTGGTCGGAGGCGCAGGGCCGCTGATGAACCTGCTCCTGGCCGGCCTGGGGATCCTGGTTTACCGGATGGGCCTGGAGATCGGGTTCCTGCCTCCCCGGCTGGTCCTTCCGTTCCTGAGTGCGTGGATCTTCATCAACATCGGCCTGGCCGTTTTTAACATGCTCCCTCTGCCCCCGCTGGATGGCTATCGGGTGCTGCAGGGGCTGCTCCCACCGGATCTGGCGTATGCCTACGCCCGGCTGGAGGCCTATGGGCCGATGCTGCTGCTGCTCTTCCTGGTGCTGGATCGGCAGCTGGGCCTTCTCGGGAGCGTGTTGCAGCCCTTCTACGCCCTGGCGTTCCGGTTGATGCATCTATGAGGGCGGGACTTCTGGTATAGGGCTCCCCTCGGGGGCACGAAGATCCCCGAGCTTCCTGGTGAGGGATGTTTTGTGGAGGCCGGTCGGGACGCTGAAGGCACACCCTCTGGCCTCCAGAGTTCCCCGGGAAGACCGGCGGAGGAAGGGCGCCGGGTTATTCTCCGATCACCATCCGGCGAAACGCCTCCGCATAACGCATACCTACGGTCCGTCCCTCCTCAGTGGCCCATGCCCGCAGGGTGGGGCCTGGATCCCAATCCCCGATCTGGCTGCGGTGGCAGCGCAGGGCTTCGATTTTGATCTCCAGGGTCTCCTCGATGTCGATCCATACATTGGGCTGCGCCGCGCCGTAGATATACACCTCTCGCACCCGATGAGGGGGAAGGCCCAGCTCGGGGAAGAGGAGGGGCATCCCCGCGGCGGGGAACACGGCTTCCAGCGCGGCCTGGGCTGCCGCCCGATGATCCGGGTGGTTGATGTAGTCCTCCCCGTAGAAATAAACCGATGGATCGCCACAGACCAGGGCCTGGGGCCGGAAGCGGCGGATCTCCCGCACCAGCTCCCGCCGCAGCTCCAGGGTGGGTTGCAGCAGGCCGTCCGGATGGCGCAGGAAGATCACCTCGGCGATGCCCAGGACCCGGGCGGCCGCCTCCTGCTCCGCCTCCCGGATCCGCGCCATCTCCTCCCGCGATCGATTCGTCTCCTCCGTTCCCGCGTCGCCGCTGGTGCAGAGCACCAGGGCGATGACGCTGCCCCGTCGGGCCCACTTGGCCAGCGTGCCCGCGCAGGTGAACTCCACATCGTCGGGATGGGCCGCCACCACCAGGACGCGTTCCGGCGTTGTCGGCTCGATCATCGTTCCTCCATCGATCGGGTGGATTGGGGATCGTTGTTCCGGCGCAGCGCTTGCGCCGTCGGACTCGAAGTCCGATGCCCTCCAGAGCGGGGACAGGTTTCCTTCAATGCTCCGACTATATCGCGGGCCCTGAAATCCGTCGAACGATGCAAGGCCCATGCGCTCGCCCCTTGTTGCTCCAGCATTCAGAGTGGGCGTAGGGCAGCGGCAAGCCGTTGCCTTACGCTGAAAAGCGGAGATCGCTTCCGCCAAATCATTTATGAGCTTCGATTTATCTAAAATCTTCGATGATATGCTTAACCGAAATCTCACGGAACTTACACGCTTTCTTAACGCATACCACGAGGGAGTTGATGTAAAATCCCGCTCGTGGAAGAGCGGTTCAGGTTGTGGCGATCGTGGAGAAGATCCCTGGGCTCTCCGATGCGATCTCGCTGGGGAGGATGTGAAGCGATGGAAGAGCGGAAGCGGCTGGAGGAGGAGCCCCCTGGTGCGAAACGGCGCAGCCGGCGGGCGCCGATCTGGCAGGATGTGCCGGATGAGCTGTGGGATGACTGGCGCTGGCAGCTCACCCATCGCCTGAACTCGGTGGAACAGCTGAAACAGATCATCCAACTGACCCCGGAGGAGGAGGCCGGTGCGGCGGCCACCCACCGGTTCCGCATGGACATCACCCCGTATTTCGCCTCGCTGATCGACCCGGTGGATCCGAACTGCCCGATCCGGCGCCAGGTGATCCCCACCGCGAGGGAGCTGGAGCCGACGCCGGGGCTGATGGAGGATTCCCTTTCCGAGGATCAACACTCCCCGGTCCCGGGCCTGGTCCATCGGTATCCGGATCGGGTGCTGATGCTGGTGACGACCCAGTGTGCCAGCTACTGCCGGTTCTGCACCCGCAGCCGGATTGTGGGGGATCCCCATGCCAATTTCGGGCGGCGGGATTACGATCGGCAGATCGAATACATCGCCCGCACGCCCCAGATCCGGGATGTGTTGCTCTCCGGTGGCGATCCGCTGATCCTGCCCCAGCCGATCCTGGAGGATCTGCTCCGCCGGCTGCGGGCGATCCCCCATGTGGAGATCATCCGCATCGGGACGCGGGTGCCGATCTTCCTGCCGCAGCGGATCACGGATGATCTGGTGGCGATGTTGCGCAAATACCATCCGCTGTGGATGAACATCCATGTGAACCACCCGAAGGAGCTGACCCCGGAGGTCACGGAGGCCCTGGCGAAGCTGGCGGATGCGGGCATCCCCCTGGGCAGCCAGACGGTGCTGCTGGCGGGGGTCAATGACTGCCCGCACATCATCCGCGCCCTGGTCCACGAGCTGGTCAAGCGCCGGGTGCGGCCCTATTACCTCTATCAGTGCGATCTGGTGGAGGGCGCGGGCCACTTCCGCACGCCGGTCTCGAAGGGGATCGAGATCATGGAGGCGTTGCGGGGGCACACCAGCGGCTACGCCATCCCGACTTATGTGATCGACCTGCCCGGCGGCGGGGGGAAGGTGCCGGTGATGCCCAATTACCTGCTGGCGATGAACGAGCGGCGGGTGGTGTTGCGGAATTTCGAGGGCTTCATCAGCGCCTATGAGCAGCCCACCGACTATACGCCCCATGATCCAGACCGCTGCGAATACTGCCGGAACCAGCGCCCGGAGCCGGGCCAGCGCGGGATCTTCGGGCTGCTGCAGGGCGACGCAATGACCATCGAGCCGGAAGGCTTCGAGGCGGTTCACCGACGGCTCCAGACGGGAGGCACCGAAACGATGCCCCTGATCATCGGGGAGCCCCTGCCGATCGTCAACGGGGAGGTGCTGTGATGCGGGTGGCGGTCCTGGCGAATCTGAAGCGGAACGCGCCCCATCAACCGGATGAGCCGCCGGATGCCTGGGCGGAGCTGGATTCGGAGGAGACGGTGGAGGGGATCGCCCGGGCCCTGGAGGCCTGGGGGCACACCCCGGCGATCTTCGAGGGGAACCTGGATCTCCCGGAGGCGTTGCGCCGTTTCCGGCCGGACATCTGCTTCAACATCTGCGAGGGCTACTGGGGAGATTCCCGGGAGGCCCATGTGCCGGCGATGCTGGAGATGATGCGGATCCCCTACACGGGCTCCCGGGTCCTTGCCCTGGCGATCTCCCTGGACAAGGCGATGACCAAACGGGTGTGGATGGCGGAGGGGCTGCCGACGCCCCCCTTCCAGGTCTTCCGGCGTCCCGATGAGCCGTTGGATCCCCGCCTCTCCTTCCCCCTCTTTGTCAAGCCGAACCGGGAAGGAAGCGGGATGGGGATCTCCGCGAAGTCGGTGGTGACCAGTGAGGCGGAGCTCCGGGAGCAGGTCGCCTATATCCTCCGGACCTATCGTCAGGAGGCCCTGGTGGAAACCTTCATCGACGGCCCGGAGCTCACGGTGGGCCTGATCGGCAACGTCGATGGGGAGGCCGGATGGCTCCGGCCGCCCGGCGGGTGGGCCACGGAAGAAGGCCTGGATATCGGGGGCGTCCATGTCTTCCCACCGATGATGGTGGACCTCAGCCCTTGCCCGCCGGATCAGCGGGGGCTTTACACGTCTTACATTAAGTCCGAAATGCCGCTGGGCCCGCGCTACCTCTGCCCGGCCCCGCTGGATCCGACGTTGCGGCGAGAGGCGCAGCGCCTGGCTTTCGAAGCCTTCCGGGCGATCGGGGCATGTGATCTGAGCCGGGTGGATATGCGGATCGATGCCGCCACCGGCCGGATCTATCTGCTGGAGATCAACACCCTCCCCGGGCTGAATCCGAGGTATAGCGATATGGTGCTGAACGCCCGGGCGGACGGAATGGCGTATGACGTGCTGATCGCGCGGATCCTGGAGGCCGCCTGCCGTCGTTATGGCCTCCCGATCGCGGAGGCTGTGGAACCGGCCAGGGTCCCTCTGAGGACGGCGGGGTGAGAGCGGTTCGCTGAAACGCGGGAGGAGGGCAAAAGGGGCCCGCCCGTTTCAGCGTCCAGGCCCTGCCCTCCTCCTGGACGAAGCGGGATCCATTCGAGGAGCGACTATGCGCCGTCGCCGCCCCATTGCGCCGAGCCGGGTTTTGGTCCTTTACAGTGTGGTGGAGCATCTTCCCCGCGGGGAGCCTCGCGACTGGATCGCCGAGGAGGAGGTCGCCCTCACGGCATGGGCGATGGTTTCGGCGCTCCAGGAGCGGGGATGGTGCGTGACCGCCCGGCCGGTCTGGGATCGGGCCTCTCTGCGCGAGGCGCTGGATGCCTTCGATCCGCAGGATACCGTGGTGATCAATCTCTGTGAAACCCTCGAGGGGCGACCCCAGGGGGAAGCGGTGGTGCCGGTCCTCCTGGAGGCGCGAGGGTTTATCTATACCGGATCCTCCAGCTCGACGCTGGCCCTCTGTCTGGATAAGGGGCGGGCCAAAGCCCGGCTTCGGGCCGCCGGTCTGCCCACCCCCCCGGCCCAGGTGTTTCACCACCCCCAGGAGCGCATCCGGATCCCCCTGCCGGCGATCGTGAAGCCTCTCGCGGAGGATGCCAGCCACGGGATCGATCGGGAATCCGTGGTCGTCGATGCGGCCTCCCTCCGGGCGCGGGTGGCCTATGTGCTGGAGGTGTATCGCCAGCCGGCCCTCGTGGAAACCTTCATTGAGGGGCGCGAGTTCAACGTCGCCCTGTGGGGCGGTCGGGACCTGGAGGTTCTGCCCCTGGCGGAGGTGGATTACTCCCGGATCCCGAATCCCCTGTGGCGGGTGTGCACGTTCGCGGCCAAGTGGCTGCCGGAATCGGAGGAGTATGCGCTGACGCCGGTGCGATGCCCGGCGGAGCTCGATGAAGCCCTCGCCGCCCGGGTTCGCGAGGTGGCCATCCGGGCCTTCCGGGCGGTCCGGGGTCGGGATTACGGGCGGGTGGACATCCGGCTTCAAGGGGAGACCCCCTACGTGCTGGAGGTTAACCCGAACCCGAGCCTGGCGCCCAACAGCGGGTTTGTCAACGCTGCCCGGGCGGCTGGCTACTCCTATGCCGCGATGGCGGAACGATTGATCCGTCTGGCATGGGAGCGGCGGGGACGGGGGAAGGAGACCCTTCAACCCCAATCGGGATGGGCGGTGGAAGCCGATGTCGCCTATTCGATGGCCTCGAGCGGATGAGGAGGCGGCGATCCGGACGATGGCGGAACGCTGTGGTGTGTTCCGGCCGGAGGAAATCGATACCCTTCTGGAGATCTTCCGGGAAGCCTGCGAGAAAGGATTCGAGCGGAGCGGTTATTACTTCCGCGTCTGGGTGGACAGCGCCGAAGAAGGGGAGCCCTCTGGTCTGATCTGCTATGGGCGGAGGCCGCTGACCCGATGGTCATGGGATCTCTACTGGCTGCTGGTGGATCCCCGGGCGCAGCGGAGAGGGATCGGGACCGCCCTCCTCCAGGCCATGATGGAGCATATCCGGCAGGAAGGCGGGCGCTGGATCCTGGTGGAGACCGCCACGGCGCCAGCTTACACGCCCGCTCGTCGGTTCTATGAACGCCACGGGTTCCGGTTGCTGGCCCGGGTGGAGGATTTCTACGACGAGGGCGAGGGGCTGGCGATTTATCTCCGGGGCCTCGATCCGCTAACGGCCCCCTCTCTGCCGGCGGTCGAGGCCCACGCGCAGGAGGTGGAGTGATGCGACGGCATTCGTCGAACCCGAGGACCATGCGCCGGGTGCTCCTGCTTTACAACATGGATCGCGCATGGCCTCCCGAGGATCAGACGTATGCCCTGGAATGCGTCCGCAGAATGCAGGAAGGCCTTCAAGCCCACGGACTCGAGGTCCATCCGGTGGAGATCCGCCGGGACGTCCTGAGCCCTCTAACGGGCTACGATCCCCAGGAGTGGATCGTCTTCAACTGGTGCGAGGCCCTGGAAGGGGATCCCTATGCCGAGCCCCGAGTGGCCCGGGCGCTGGAATCGGCCGGCTTTCTATACACGGGATCCGGTCCGTGGACCCTGACGGTGGCCGGCAACAAGGCGCTGATGAAGGCCTTCCTCACCCTGAACGGCATCCCCACGCCCCCATGGCGGGTATGCCATCGGTTGCAGGACCTGGAGGGCTGGACGGATTTCCCGGCGATCGTGAAGCCGGTCCGGGAGCATGGCAGCGTGGGGATCACCCCTGAGGCGGTGGCGACTTCCATGTCGGCGTTGCGGGAGCGGGTGGAAGTGGTGCTGGAGACGCTTCGCCAGCCGGCGCTGGTGGAGTCCTTCATCCCGGGCCGCGAGCTCAACGTCAGCCTGTGGGGGAATGGGGATCCCGAGCCGCTGCCCATTTCCGAGATCCTCTTCGACGGACTCCGAGAGGAAGAGCGGATCGTCGATCAGTCGGCGAAATGGGATCGACAGAGCGAGCGGTATCGGCGGACCATCCCCCTCGTGCCGGCGGTGCTGGACGAGTGGACCGAGGCGGAGGTGGTGCATGTGGCGCTGATGGCCTATCGGGCCCTGCGGGTGCGGGATTACGGGCGCATCGATATCCGGCTGGCCCCGGATGGGACACCCTATGTGATCGATGTGAACCCGAACCCGGATCTTTCGCCGGATGCGGGGTTTGTGCGCTCGGCGGCGGCGGCCGGCTATGATTACGGACGGATGGCCGCGCACATCCTGCGGATCGCTTTCGCCCGACGCGCCCGACGCGCTCCCGCGCCGGTCCCTGTCTTCCAGATGCCCGCGTAAGGGGTGAAGTTCCCGACCGGCATTTTATTCCCACTCGATGGTGGCCGGGGGCTTGTGGGTGATGTCGTAGAGCACACGGTTGACCCCGGGGACCTCGTTGACGATCCGGGTGGCGATGCGATCCAGCACCTCGGGGGGCAGCGGAACCCAGGCCGCGGTCATAAAGTCTTCGGTGGCCACCGCCCGCACCGCCACCACCTCCTCGTAGGTCCGGGCGTCCCCCATCACGCCCACGCTGCGCACCGGCAGCAGCACCGCGAAGGCCTGGGCCACCCGCTCGGCCCAGCCGGAGCGGGCCAGCTCCTCCTGCACGATGGCGTCGGCGGCTCGCAATCGTTCCAGCCGCTCCCAGGTGACCTCCCCGACGCAGCGCACGGCCAGCCCGGGGCCCGGGAAGGGCTGCCGGCGCAGCAGGACCTCCGGGATCCCCAGATGCGCCCCCAGGGCGCGGACTTCGTCCTTGAAGAGATATCGCAGGGGCTCAATGAGCTCGAAGGAGAGATCGGGGGGGAGCCCGCCGACGTTGTGGTGGGTCTTGATCCGGGCGGCCGCCCGCCGCTCCGGTGCCCGGCTCTCGATGACGTCGGGGTAGAGGGTGCCCTGGGCCAGGAACCGGAAGGGGCCCAGCCGGCGGGCGTGCTCGGCGAAGACGGCGATGAAGGTATGGCCGATCCGCACCCGTTTCTCTTCGGGATCGGTGACCCCTCGCAGGGCCTCCAGGAAAGCCTCGGCGGCGTTCACCGCGGCCACCGGCAGCCCCAGGGCCTGCAGGGCGGCCACCACCTCCTCCCCTTCCCCCTTGCGCAGCAGCCCGGTGTCCACGAAGAGACATTGCAGCTGCGCCCCCACCGCCCGGTGGACCAGCACCGCAGTCACCGTGGAGTCCACGCCCCCGGAGACGGCGCAGAGCACGCGTTCCCCGCCCACCCGCTCCCGGATCCGTGCGATCTGCTCCTCGGCGATCGCCCGGGGGGTCCAGGTGGGGCGACAACCGCACCGCTCGACGGCGAAGCGCCGTAGGAGCTCGCGGCCCAGGGGGGTGTGGGCGACCTCCGGGTGGAACTGCACCCCGTAGAGGCCGCGCACGGGATCGCCGATGGCGGCGAACGGCGCATTGGGGGAGCAGGCCATGGCCCGGAAGCCGGGCGGCAGAGCCTCCACGCGATCCCCATGGGACATCCAGACGGTCATGGGGGAAGGGAGACTGCGCCACAGAGGATCCTCCGGCGTGAGGATCTCGACCTCGGCCCGGCCGTATTCCCGGGCCGGGGCCGGGGCGACCCGTCCGCCCAGGGCGTGGGCCAGCAGCTGCATCCCATAGCAGATCCCCAGCACCGGCTGGCCGCTCTGCAGGACATACGGCGGGAGGGAAGGGGCGCCGGGCTCATAGACGCTGGCCGGGCCTCCGGAGAGGATGAAGCCTTTCGGCCGCAGGGCGAGGACCTCGGCGGGATCCGCATCCCATGGGAACAACTCGGCGTAGACGCCGATCTCCCGGATGCGGCGGACGATCAGCTGCGCATACTGGGAGCCGAAGTCCAGCACCGCGATGGCGTCGTGAGCGGGATGATCGGACATCGCCGGGATCCCGGTCTTCGGACTCAAGATCTCCATAGTCCTTCCAGGTCGGGGGCTGGAGACCGCGTTTTGGGCCGTTGCTGAACATGATACCACCGGATGTCGCCTTGAGATTTGAAATCGCCATTGATGAAGATGCCGATCTACACCGTCGTGCCCTGAAACTGGCTGAGGCTCTCTCTCCCGGCAACCTGCGATGCGCACTACCTCGCTTTCGCGGAGCGCCTAGGCGCTGAATTCTGGACCGCCGACAGGCGTCCGGCGCAAGCAGCGCAGAAGGCGCTGCCCTGGGTTCGATGGCTTGGGGGACGGGGTGCGTGAACCTATCCGTATCGCTGCATGGAATTGTTTATTCGATAGAACCCCATAGCTTCCCCATTCCTCCCAAGCAGTGTCCCCATCTGCTGGGGATGGACCGGAGACGATCGGGGCCTTAAGCTCGAGATGGAGTTCGCATCCGGCGAGGGAGGCGAGGATGGGACGGGAGTTCTTCCGAAGGGTGAAGAGGGGGATAGGGTTCCTGGGGATCGGGGTTCTGGTGGGTCTGGGGGTCCTGGGGTTGCGGGAGGGGGTGCCGGCGGCGCTGTGACGCCCTCGCCGGCCCACGCGGCGGCGCTGCCGCGGGAGCCTTTCATCGCTTTTGTGGGCCCGCTTTCTTTCGCCCGGGGGCGGCTGACGATGGAGAGGCTTCGAGCGGAAGGGGTGGCGCGGTTTTCGGGGTGGGTGCCGTTGCGGCTGGCGGCGATGGGGCGTGCGCTGGACGGGGTGATCGTAGATGGGGAGGCGCTGGGGTGGATGCGTTCGGAGGATCGGAGGTGGCTGCAGGCCCGGTTTCGGGAGGGGGGGCGGATCAGGATGAGGTGGCGCCGGTGCTGAGGTTGAAGCGGCCGCGGGATCCGCGGGAGGGGGTGGTGCGGATGGGGCCGCTGGAATATGTGCTGGTTTACTCGCAGGTGCTGGGGGAGGAGGCGAATCGGGGGGAACTGGGGGACTGGCTGGGGCGGCTGATCGAGCGGGGGGACAGCTACACGCCAGGCATTCGGCGTCCACTGTTCACATCCTTCCGGAAGGCCATTGGGCGTCTGGATTCGGAGCTGGAGGTGCGGTTGCTGTTCCGGCGGCTGCACACCACCATTGAGGGGGTATATGATTTGCGGGCGCAGTTTGAGGAGGCGCGGCGGCGATGGGAGGGATCTCAGGGGGTGGGAGGGGGGCCATGAGGAAGGCGGTGAGGCGGATCATCGGTGGGATGCTGATCCTGGGGCTGGGGCTGGTGGGGTGGCGGATTCTTTCCTCCCGTCTTTCTTCCCCGGTGGCCTGGGCCCACGACTGTCCGCCGCCGAACTGTGAGGATCGCCACAACCTGTATGTGCCGGGGGCGGGCTATGTAGCGAACGCCGGGACCTATGGCTACTGGTTTGGTGGGGTTCTGGAGGGTTGGGGGTGGTCTTCCTCCTCTCGGGCCCTGTATTACATCTTCGTGGGATCGCGCATCTGGCATTGTGCGGGATCTTGCTCTGTTCAGGATCAGTATCTCGACCAGTGCTTTTACTGCACCGGCAAAGGAACGAGGCCTGTCAGTTCGGGTGTGTATGATGCGTATATCAACACGCGATCGGCCTATCGGGCGAGTCCGGATCCCAGCTCTCCGGGGGTGGAGTATTACACTTCGGTGTGGCCGGCGGGAGTGATGTCCTGTGCGCGCTACTGGTGGTCGGGCCAGCGCTGCTGACGGGCGATCTGGAGGATCAAGGGATGCGGGGAGAACGATCGGTGGCGCGATATCGGTTTCGGGAAGTGCGAGGAGGATTATTCTTCATCCTTCTCTTCGGGTTGATGATCACAGTCGCGGCTTTCCGCCCGGGCCTGCCGGAATGGCTACGCCTGATTCATGGGGGGGGCGACCACGCCGGCCCCGGCCTCCACCCCGCCTGTCATGTCCTCGTCCCCCACGATGGTCCCTCCGGGCGCTTCGCCTCCGGCTTTTCTCCGGCCGCCTCCGGAAAGTCCGGGCCGTCTCCTCGCCTGGGTGTTTCGCCGGTGTTCCTTCGATCCATTTGCACCGGACCCGGCCAATGGCCAGGAGATCCGGGGCGAGGTCTTCTTGGAGGTCGGAAACGATGAGAAGCCGGCTCGCATGCATGGACGCTTCTGGCTTCCAGACGGTCGTCTATATGCAGAGATCTGGCGCACGGCGGCTGTGGGGTGGGAAGCCCGCTTTATGGACCCGGGGGGACCGGTCTGTTTTCAGGAGCCCTCCTCTCCGGAGGCGATGCGGTGGGCCTTCCCGCCCTTCGTGGATCTGGGGAAACTGCGGGCGGATGGCTGGGAGCCGACATCGGAAGAAAGGACCGGCTTCGATCTACCGGCTCCGCGTAGCCTGGAGGGAGCGGCGCCGGAGCGGATCTGGGGAGAGGGGCCTGTGACCTGGTGGAGGCGGACGGTGCGGTGGGAAGGGGGATGGGTCGAGCGGGCCTGGATGGCGATCAGCGAAGACGGGCAGTTGCGCGCGGTGCGCCAGGAGCGACGGGAGGCCGGGGGTCAGCGGCATTCCGATGAAGAACGGGTATATGGGCCTGTCTGGGTCCTCCGGCCGGATCCTCGCTGGGAGCTGCTGCTCCAGCCCAGCCCCGAGATGGCCCGGATCTGCGAAAGCGAAAAAGGGAAAGCGGGAGGAACCCCATGAGGCCCCGGCTTATAGCGGCTGTGATAGGTGTTTCCACTTTAACTTTGATTCTTATTCCCAGTGCTCATGCTCAATCGGGATGGAGTTCATGGTCGTGTCAGTGGACAGTGAGCAATGTTCCAGTTCCCGGGGGCGTATTGAGCGGTCGTGGATGCGCACAATGGTGGACAGCTTCAGGGCCACCCAGCTGGAGAATCTGGGGAGATACTTATGCACCTTATAGTGCGGAGATCCGAACACGAGTTCGTGGATATGATGGATGTGGGTATAATGAACCAACTACATTCCGCATGGAAGGATACGCGGTTTTCTACAATACAACATATGGGACGAGTGGAAATCCAGCGCAAGGTTCTGCTTATAATTGCACCACTGGCCCTCATCGATATAAGGTGGAAGGATATCACACGATCACGACACCTCCTCCCCCTTCGAATGCTGGGGCCTGGGGAGTCGTGTACTGGTAAAAAGCTAAGTGATGCATCCTTTCTTCTTGGAACTGCGAGGCAAGGAGAACGATCAGACGAGGGACTCCTGGTGGGGTGGAGGAGGCGATGAAATGATAAGGCATGCGTTCTCGGGAGGGATGAAGGGAGGGGTGGGGTTTCTGTTTGTGGGGGTTATGATGGGTCTGGGGGTCCTGGGGTTGCGGGAGGGGGTGCCGGCGGCGCTGTGACGCCCTCGCCGGCCCACGCGGCGGCGCTGCCGCGGGAGCCTTTCATCGCTTTTGTGGGCCCGCTTTCTTTCGCCCGGGGGCGGCTGACGATGGAGAGGCTTCGAGCGGAAGGGGTGGCGCGGTTTTCGGGGTGGGTGCCGTTGCGGCTGGCGGCGATGGGGCGTGCGCTGGACGGGGTGATCGTAGATGGGGAGGCGCTGGGGTGGATGCGTTCGGAGGATCGGAGGTGGCTGCAGGCCCGGTTTCGGGAGGGGGGGCGGATCAGGATGAGGTGGCGCCGGTGCTGAGGTTGAAGCGGCTGCGGCTCCCGGAGGAGGGGGTGATCCCCATGGGATCGCTGGAGTATGTCATGGTCTATGAGGTGATGGAGGGGGATCCCTGGGACATCGCGATCGTGCGGGAGGCAGGACGGTTCTGGGAATCGCGGGAATTCCGGGCGCCCGCCGGCATGGCTCGTCCGCTGTATCACGGAGGCGGAAAGTCGATTGGCCGCCTGGATTCGGAAGGGGAGCTGCGGCTGCTGTTCCATCGGCTTCGGATGGCGATTCAAGGCGTTTACGAGATCCGGGCCCAGTATCGGGAAGCCCTCCGGACTTTCGAAGGGAGGTAGAGGATGCGATCCGCGAGCCTTCGACGGTTGACAGGAATCTGGGTGGCCTTCCTGATTGCCGGGATGATATCCGGAACGGCGAGGGCGGAGATGCGGTGGTATGTTTACGCCCCAGGGATCGGTGATGTCGGCAAAGCGGGAACCACCGGTTGGGATGATGGCATTCTGCATGCTTAATGCTTACGGCATTGGGGGATCAATGAGCCCTCCACTTTTGAAGGCGCCCCCTTCCACCGAGTTCAGATGGAGATTGTGGGTCAGGGCCTGTGGGATTGCCTCAATTAAGAATGGGAAAGAGCCTCCAGGGCCAGGAGCAGGGCGGGCGCCGGGACGGGCCCTTCGGGGGTGGCCTTCAGCAGCCCCCAGGCCCATGCCGGGGCCACGACAGCCTCTGATCCCTCGACCATGAACTTCTCCTCCAGCCGCTGCGCGGCCCGTCGAGCGCCCTCCCGGCTCATCCCCCAGCGGGCGGCTCGCATCTTCCAGGGCAGGGGACGGGCCAGGTCGGCGAGCCGCCCGGCCTCCTCTGGCCGCAGCTTGCGGAGGAGATCTCCGATAGCGGCCTCAAAGCGATCCGCCCGAGCGCGCAGGTCAGGGGGCCACGCCTCCTGCCCTGCGCGGAAGGCCTGCAGCCAGCGGAGGTTCTCCGCCCAGGAGGCCGCGCAGTCCAGATATCCGGCGAACCCGAGGAGGCGGGCAACCCGCAGATAGAGATCGGACGGGGAAGGGCTCCAGAGCAGGACGCGATGGCCGGCGGCGCTCTGGAGCAGCTTCCCGCCCAGCTCCAGGCCGCATCGGCCGGGCCGTTCGGCGGCGATCAAGAAATCGCCGGGGATGGCGGGGATCGTTTGGGAAGGGTGCAGAGGGCGAACCGGCTCCCCAAGGGTGGCGGCGAGGGCCTGAGCCAGAAGGGGGCCCCGGGTCGGATCCTCGATCAGGAAGAGGGGTCGATCCATCCCGCCCGACCGCCGCATCTTCCCCCTCCGTTCGTGTGGATCACCTCCTGTTCATCATGAGCTACCCGGGAAAGCCCAAAACGGTGGGGGCGGGATACGCGACGGTTTCACCGCCCCCTCCATGGGTTAACGGATCACCCCCAGCTCCCGCCCCACTTTGGCGAAGGCCTCCAGCCCCCGATCCAGGTCCTCCCGGCGGTGGGCGGCGGAGATCATCACCCGGATGCGGGCCTTGCCCCGGGGCACCGTGGGGTAGCCGATGGCCTGGGCGAAGACGCCCTCCTCAAACAGGCGGCGGCTGAAGGTCTGGGCCAGATGGGCATCCCCCAGCATCACCGGCGTGATGGGGGTCACGCTCGCGCCCAGATCGAAGCCCAGGCGGCGCATTTCCTCCTTGAAGTAACGGGTGTTCTCCCACAGCCGGTCCACCAGCTCGGTGGATTCCTCCAGGATCTCCACGGCGGCGATGCAGGCGGCGGTGTCGGCGGCGGTCATGGCGCTGGAGAACAGGAAGGGACGGCCACGCTGGCGCAGCCATTCCACGATCTCCCGGCGCCCGGCCACATAGCCGCCCACCACCCCGAAGGCCTTCGAGAGGGTCCCCACCTCGATGTCCACCCGGCCGTGGAGCCCGAAGTGATCCACGATCCCCCGGCCGCCCCGGCCCAGGACGCCTTCCCCATGGGCGTCGTCGACCATCAGCATCAGATGGTAGCGCTCCGCGATCTCCACGATCTCCGGCAGGGGGGCGATGTCGCCGTCCATAGAGAAGACACCGTCGGTGACGATCAGGCCCCGCCGGAAGCTCCCCAGGTGCTCCCGGATCTTCGCCTCCAGGTCGCCGGGATCGTTGTGGGCGTAGCGGATGATGCGGGCGCGGGAGAGGCGGCAGCCATCGATGATGCTGGCGTGGTTGAGCTCGTCGGAGAAAATGGCATCGCCCTCCCCCACCAGGGCCGGGATCGTGGCCAGGTTAGCGTTAAAGCCCGACTGGAAGGAGATGGCCGCCTCCACGCCCTTGAAGCGCGCCAGCTTCTCCTCCAGGATCAAATGGAGGTCCAGGGTGCCGGCGATGGTGCGCACGGCGGCGGGGCCCACGCCGTATTTCTCAATGGCCTGGCGGGCGGCTTCCCGCATGCGCGGATGGTTGGCCAGCCCGAGGTAGTTGTTGGAGCAGAAGTTCAGCACCCGCCGGCCATCTACGATCAGCCATGGGCCCTGGGCGGACTGGATGGTGCGGATGTGGATGTAGAGGCCCTGTTCCTGCAGGGCCTGGAGCTCCTCCCGGATCCACGACAGCTTATCAGCGGTTGTCGGTTGCACCGTCATCGTCGAACCTCCTGCGAACGTTATGGGATCAGCATCACCTTCCCGCTCTGGCCGCTGGCCATGGTCGCGAAGGCCTGATCGAACTCCTCCAGGCGGAAGCGATGGGTGACCACGGGGCGCAGATCGACGGCGCCGGAGTTGAGCAGCCCCCGGATCTCATACCAGGTCTCCCACAGGCGTCGCCCGACGATGCCGTGGACGGTCGCGCCTTTGAAGATCACCAGGTTCGAGAGATCGAATTCGATGGGGCCCGGCGGGAGGCCCAGCAGGGCAGCCTGGCCTCCTGGCTTGAGCACCGCGAAGCCCTCCCGAATGGCGGAGGGGGCGCCGGACATCTCCAGCAGCACGTCCACCTCCCCGCCGGCCAGATCCCGGATCGCCTCCACGACGTTAACCTCCCGCGGGTTGAGGACGTGGTCGGCCCCCATCCGCCGGGCCAGCTCCAGGCGATAGGGGCTGATATCGGTGGCGATGACCATCCGGGCGCCGATCGCGCGGGCCACCGCGATGGTCATCAGGCCCACCGGCCCGCAGCCGGTCACCAGCACCTTGCGCGCCCGCAGATCCACGGCGAAGGCGGTGTGCACAGCGTTGCCGAAGTTCTCCAAGAGGACGGCCACTTCGAGGGGGAGATCCGGGGGATTGACCCAGGCGTTCTCCGCGGGGATGACGATGAAGTCCGCGAAGGCGCCGTCACGATCCACCCCCAGGATGCGGGTGTTGCGGCAGAGATGCCCTTTTCCGGTGCGACACATGTCGCAGCGGCCGCAGATCACGTGGCTTTCGGCGGAGATGAAATCCCCGACGCGGATCCCGTCGACCTCCGGCCCCCGCTCCACCACCTCCCCGCAGAACTCGTGGCCGATGATCAGGGGCGGGCGGATCCGTCCCTGGGCCCATGGATCCCAGCGGTAGATGTGGAGATCGGTCCCGCAGATGGAGGCGGCCTTCACCTTCACCAGGATCTCCCCGGGGCCGGGGGCGGGGATCGGGCAGCGGGCCAGGGTCAGGCCCGGCTCCGGCGCCGCTTTGATCACGGCCCGCATGGTCTCGCTCATCGGTATCCGCCTCCCGATTCGGAGTCGGGGTCCATCCTCCGTTCACCGGGGGCTGGCTCCCTTATTATTATGGCCCGGCTCCCGGAAATAAGAGGCACTCTGGGGGGAGATCTGCGAACGAAAAGCGGTGAGATCGGACGGCTTCGCTCCCCGAGGCGGGGAGGGGGGATTTAAGCTCCCCCTTCCCTCGTAGGGAAGGGGGCCGGGAGGTTAGGTCCGAGAATCCCTCCCGCTTCTCTCTTTTTATGGTCCGGGCGGCGCCCGCGCGGTGAGGGGCAGATACACCCGCCATGGCCGCGTCCAGACCCATCCTTCCACTTCATAAACTCCCCCGAATGCATCCTCCGCCCGCAGGGTCAGGCGATCCCGCTCATCCCTCAGGGTTCGCGGGCTCCCTGTGCCGATCCAGTGCAGGGTTTCCCCCGCCGGCAGAACCCCGGCCCATGTTCCCACCCCCGGGAAAGGCTGTCGAGCGATCCCCAGGGTTGCGGTGAAAGCCGTATCCCGCCATGACAGCGGGAACGTGGCCGTGAGCGCCAGCGGGAGGGAAAGCGCACCCGGGTTGCGCACCTCCCAGGGGGCCATGAGGGGAACTCCCGAGGGCGCATTCGGGCTCCAGATCCCCGGGAAGAGGGAGGGGACCGGAACCCCCAGATTCACCGGCTCGACCCATCGCAACGGCCAGGCCCCATCCGTCCCGTCCAGGATCAGGGGGACCCAGCCCGGAGGCCCCTCCAGGGCCATCGCGGCGGTCAGGATCCGGGGCGCGGGGATGATCCCCCGCCAGCCCGGCAGCGTCGGATCGAAGGCCCACTCTGGCGAGCTCTCCGGCGCCCGGATCGTCCAGGTGGTCGGGACCGTCAATTGAAGGGAGACGGTGACGGGGGTGGATTCTCCAGGGGATCGGACGTCCACGGACACGGTGATGGCCCACCGGCCTTCCCGGGATTCCACCTGCATGGCGGTTCGCCCCAAAGGGCCGAGATCCGAAAGGATGCGGCGCATGGCCTCCGCCTGCAACGGCTCCGGCAGGCCTTCCAGGCCCAGGGTGGAGAAAAAGACCCGCCCGAGGCCTTCCGAACGGATCACCGCGATCGGCCGGCCATGCTCCCCGCGCCAGACCGGCGTCGCGTCCGCGGTCGGCTCCAGCGCGTCGGTCCAGTTGGTGTAAGGCAGCTGGATGGTCCAGCGGGGGAATCCCCGGCCGATGGGGGAGAGGGGACTGGGGAGCCCGAGGGTGGCGGTGAGCCCCTCCTCGTGGGCGCGCACCCCCAGCGCATGGGCGAACGTCCAGGGTCGCTCATACGTCAGCAGCGTATACAGATAGTCCTGGGAGAAGAGCGCCAGGCGCCCTCCGCGCTGCAGGAAGCGAAGCAGCCGCGTTTCCTCTTCTTCGGACAGCGGATCGAACCAGTCATAGCCGGTGAACCAGATCACCCCCTCATAGCGGGCAAGGTCGGCTTCTGATGGGGAGCCCATCCCGTGAAGCCCGGTGACCCGCCAGCGATCGAAGGAAAGCCCGGAAGCCGACAGCGCTCGACGATAGGGTTCGCTGACATCGAACCATCGATCGTCCTCGACCAGCAGAAGATGAGCCGGGGTCTTCAAACGCCAGATCGCCGGAACGGCCAGGGAAGAGGAGAGGGTCGAGCGGGCCGTGAGGGTGATGACCGACCCGGCATCCCGGGGCAGCCCCTCGGGAACCGTCACCGTCAGCGTGATCGTCTCCCGGGCGCATGGTCCCAGGGCGATCGTGGTCGGTGTGACGGCCACCGGCCAGCTGCCCCCTTCGAGCTGAAGCGGGATCGTATCGGTGGCGACCTCGCTCAGGTTCTGAAGGGTGGTAGTGAAGATCGCCTGGGTGGCGGTCGGAACCACCCGCTCCGTGAGGGAAGGATCCCACCGCAGGCCCCAGGGCCGCGGAGGCGCCTGGAGGGCCTGGAGGGCCCGCTCCAGGAGCTCCCCGCGGATCCAGCGATCCGGGATCCCTTCGAGCCCGAAGGCGAAGACCATCCCGCGATAGGGCCGGCAGAGCCCCACCGCCGTCGCCGCTCCTCCATCGCTCAGGTAATCCAGGGGTTGGTCCACCTGGGGATCGGCGGGAGCGATCTCGTCGGGGGCGATCTGATTCCCGGCGCCTCCCTCCCCGCGGATCGCGGCCTGGATTCCGGCAAAGGGTCCGTCCAGCGCCCCGGTGACCGTGAAGATCCCGGTGGAATCCCGGACATACCGGGTCCCCAGGAGCTCTCGCAGATACGGCGCATAGAAAAACCCGTTCCCTCCATCGTCCCAGAAGGCGACATCCTGGCCGCTCACCATCAGGCGCCCGCCCCGCCGCAGGAAGAGGGCCAGCGCTCGGTCCGCCCCGATGTAGCCCGGTGAATCGAGGGGTGAGGACCACACCACCGCATCGTAAGCCAGCAGGGTGGAAGTGGGCGGCGGGGCCGGCGGATCAACCACCCGGTATTCATCGTAAGACCAGGCGGCCGCATCCAGGGCCTGACGGTAGAAGGTGATGGCGGATTCGTTATACCAGGCCCCCGAATCGACCAGCAGGACCCGGGGCATACGGGGCATGGTGAGCGTCAGGGAAGCCGTCACGCCGGCCTGCACCTCGACGGTGGCGCTCACCACGCGATGGCCCAGGGCCCGCAGGCGCAGTGTGTAGCTGCCCGCCGGAACGGAGAGGGTGAACGGGAAGCCCGGCTGGGTGAGGGAAACCGGCGTCCCGATGAGGGTCAGGGTTGGGGAAAGGACCGGCCCTCCCTGCTCATCGGTCGCCTGCACGATCAGAGACCCCCGGGGCAGCGGATCCAGCCGGAAATCCAGCGTCCGGGTGGTCCCCGTCGTGATGAGGATCCCGAAGGCCTGTCGGGTTGTGTAGCCGAACGCGGCCACGGTGAGATCGTAAGTGTTCGCCCGCAGGAAGAAGCGATAACGGCCCTGGGCGTCGCTCTCCCGGGAGACCCGGAGCGTTCCATCCCGGGAAACCGCGGTCAGGGCGGCTCCGGCGATGGGGGCGCCGCTCCTATCCTGCACCGTCCCCTCCAGGACGCCGCTTTCCACGGCCGCGCTGAGGGCTTCCATGGCGTTCGCCAGGCCCCACCCGCTGTCGTTGTTGGGGATCGTGATCGTCAGGGGTGTGGCGGTGCGCGTCAGGATCTCGGCGATCTGCATGGGGGAAAGCTCCGGCCGTGCGGATTTCAGCAGGGCCGCGATGCCCGCGACGTGAGGGGCGGCCATCGAGGTGCCGCTGAGCGCGCCGTAAGCTCCCCCGGGCAGCGTGGAGCGCACGTGGACGCCGGGGGCCACCCCGTGGGGACGGATCTCCCCCCATGGGGAGGGACCCCGGCTGGAGAACCACGCGACCTGTGCCTCCGCGTCCACGGCGCCGACCGCGAAGGCTCCGGGGAGGCTGGCCGGGGAGGCGACGGAGCCGGGGCCGGGCCCGCTGTTCCCCGCGCTGAACACCGCGAAGATCCCGGCGGCCTGCAGGGCTGTTAGATCCTCCGAGAACGTGGTGTCCCAGCCGTTCGGATTCCCCCATGAGTTGTTGAGGATATCAGGGGCCAGGGCGGGGTTCCCCTCCGGAGCCAGGATCCACTCGAAGGCGGCGTGGATCCAGGAGTCCAGGGCATAGCCCTGGGCGTCGAAGGCCCGGGCGGCGATCCAGCGGGAACCGGGGGCCACCCCGACGCCCTCGCCGACCATCAGGCCCATGGTGTGGGTGCCATGGCCGTTGCCATCCACGGGGTAGACCGCGCCCATGCCGGTGGCATCGAACCAGTTGCCGGCATGGCGGTGAAACCCCCGGGGATCGTAACCCCGATACGCCCGTTGCAGAGCCGGGTGCTGCCAGTCCACCCCGGTGTCGATGTTCGCCACCACCACGCCGGTCCCGGTGATCCCGAAGGCGGCCCAGGCTTCGAGGGCATGGATCATCGTGAGATTCCACGGGGTGGAGAGGGGATCTTCCGGCTCCGCCGCTGGCGGAGACTCGATCCATCGCCGGAGGCGATCCTCCCGGATGCGGCGGATGCCGGGCGCCTGGCTCAGGGCGAGGATCTCCCGGGGAGCGGCCCGGACGGCGATCTGGTTGGAGAGCCAGAGGGGGCGGATGGCCTCGACCTCGCTGCGCCGCGCGGCTTCTTGAAGGCGCTGCAGGAGGAGGGCCTGGGCGGCTTCCGCGCGGGCGCGCAGGCGAGCGACCAGGCGGGCCCGCCGCTCGGGGAGCGGCCGGCGATCCTTCTCCATCGCCGCGATCTCCCCGGGGGAGGGCCCTTCCATCTGGATCAGGATCGGAATCCGTTCATCGGGGCGGGCCTGGAGCAGGCGTTTGGCCAGCGCCGGGTGGAGGGTGGGGGGAAAAGGAGGAGAGAAGGGAGGAGGCTCCCGGGCTGCAGCGGGGGCTTGAGCGCCGAGAAGCAGGAGCAGCACAGGGAAGAGGAAACCGAGGGCCCTTAGCGCGTTCCGGAGCGCCCGGCCAGGGCCTGCAGGCGTCGGAAGACATCTCGCCACTGGATCTCGGAGAGGCCCAGCTTCCGGCGCAGGGTTTCCGGATCCATCCCCTGGAGGAAATCCTGCATCGCGCACGTCCATCGAAGGGTCTCAAAAGAGAGATGAGCGAGGCCGGCCCGTCGGGCCACGTCTTCCAGCACATATTCTAAATTCCGGGGCGTCCAGGGGAAAACGCGGTCCTCGATGCCATACTGGCCCAGATATTCCCGGAACAGCTCGGGCCACTCCGGCGGGAGCGGCAGCTTGCGCTCTTTGTGGCGATAGCGGGGTTGGGCGTAGCGGATCCACACAGCCGGCTCCTGCAGATCGAAGTGATCCCGGCGCAGGGCGGCCACCTCGCTTTTCTTCAAGCCGGTGTGGAGCATGAGGGTGAGCAATGTGAGGGGACGGGCATCCCCTTCCTGACGAAATCCCTCGGCGGCTTCGCGAGCGGCCCGGATCTGCTCCGGGGTCAGCACCTCGGGGAGAGGCTCGACGGCCTCCGGATAGACCAGGCGCTCCGCGGGATTCATCGGCAGGACGCCGAGGTCCTCATGCAGCCATCGGAAGAACGCCTTCACGGCGGTGATGCGCCGCCGCAGGGATTTGGGCGTGCACGGAACCCCGCGCCGGTGGCGAAGCCAGTCCACGAAATCCTGGAGATCCCGCAGCCCGATCGCCCCTATCGGACGCTCTTCCCCCAGGCACTGTCCCAGCAGGCGGAGGTCGTGGGTGAAGAAATACACGGTGTGCCGGGAGTAATCCCCGGCCTTCAGGTGCTCGGCGAAGGCCTCCCGGGCCTGGGCGAGGGGGGTCTCTGGGGTGAGCTCCGATCGGGGTCGGAAGTCGAACAGGCTGAGCTGATGCGCCATCGGTCTCACCGATGGATGAGCGGATGGGTTTTCTCCCGTCGTTCCGCGATCCACGAAGCCAGCCCGCTGATCAGGAGGGTCGTCAGGACGATGGCCAGCGAGAGGGCCGGCGGGATGTGGAGGAAATCCGAGAGCAGCATCTTGGCGCCGATGTAGCTGAGGATCACCGAGAGCCCGTAATGGAGGTAGCGCAAGCGCTGAATCAGGCTGGCCAGGACGAAGTAAAGGGCCCGCAGCCCCAGGATGGCGAAGATGTTCGAGGTGTAAGCGATGAACAGCTCGGGGGTGATGGCCAGCACGGCCGGCACGGAATCCAGGGCGAACATGAGATCGGTGCTCTCCACCACCAGCAGGGTCAACAGCAGCGGCGTGGCCATCCACCGGCGTCCCTGCCGGATCAGGAAGCGCTGGCCGTGGAGAGCGGGGGTGATGGGCAGGAAACGGCGGGCCAGGCGGAGGACGGGGTTGCGCTCCGGGCGCACTTCCTCCTCTTCGCTGCGCAGGGCCAGCCGGATCCCCGTGTAGACCAGGAAGGCGCCGAAGAGATAGATGGCCGGGTGGAAGGCCTTCAGCAGCTGGACGCCGGCGAAGATGAAGGCGGCCCGCATCAGAACTGCCCCCAGGATCCCCCAGAAGAGCACCCGGTGCTGATACACCGAGGGGATGCCGAAGTAGGCGAAGATCACCGCGAAGACGAAGAGGTTATCAGCGCTGAGGGATTTCTCCACCAAGTAGGCGGTGAGAAAGTGAAGCGCGGGCTCATGGCCCCAGGCCAGCAGGATCACGGCGTTGAAGGCCAGGGCCACGGCGATCCAGACCACGCTCCAGATCATCGCCTCTTTGAGCTTCACCTCATGGGCGTTCCGGTGGAACACCCCGAGGTCCAGGGCCAGCATGATGGCAACGATCAGGTGGAAGAGGATCCAGGCCCAGAGCGGGAACTCCATGGGTTCGCCTCATCCATTCAAGTTCAGATGTTGCGTATCACATCACGGCTTCGCCGATCAAGAGGGTTCGGTGGTTGCTTCAACAGATGGTGTTGCCAGGACCACCTCAAATTGGACCTGATCTCCCAACATCTCTGAAGCATCCAATACCTCGATCCCTATCGATTTTCCATCGCGGCTGAAATCAGCATACACACCCGGAACCACGATCTCCGTCCGGGCTGCCTTCTCCCCGGGAGCGCCAAACCAGCTGTAAAGCAAATCTCGAGCCGGATCGTATTCCATATTTATTCCCCCTCCTCAGGAAGCCCTTGCCATATCTGGCGATCGCCGTCAGAAGCACAATGCCCTCCGGGGTTAACCTGTAGTATACCCTGCAGCCGGCGCACAGGACATCTACCTCTACCTCATAAACCGGGTGGGCGATCGCCTGGCCTCCGGCGGGCCAGTGCCCTTATGGCCAGCCCCATGGGGATTATCGCCCCAATGAGGAAAAGGATCGAAAGGAGAAGGAGCGGGTGCAAAACGAGGAGCATGCCCGCTGCGGTCTGCAACGTGGCCCGCATGGCCGCGCCCAGCGCGGTCCACCCGCTGAAGGGGAGGAGGGGCATCCCGCTCATTCCGGCCGGGATAGCGATCCCGCTGCGGAGCCCGGGGATCAGATGGGCAAAAAGGAGGAGGGGCGCCCCGTAGCGCCGGAACAGCCGGAGGGAACGATCCATCTCGGCCTCCCGGATCCCAATCCAGCGCCCATATCGGCGGATCCATCGGCGAGCGACGGGCTCGCCCGCCCCCCGTCCCAGGGCGTAAAGGATCAGGGCGCCCGCCACCGTTCCCCCTGTGGCGGCCAGGACCACGCCCTCCGGTCTCAGGATGCCCCCGGCGGTGGCCACGCCCGCTGCCGGGATGAGGAGATCCGAGGGCAGGGGCGGGAAAACCACCTCGACCACGGCGGCCAGGAAGATCCCGCCATACCCCAGCTCGGCCATCACCGACTCGATGAACGTTCGGATCCCTTCCATCCCTCCCCCGTTCCATAGAGAATCCGCGATCAGCCATCGATCGCCCCCAGCAGCCCGCGGCGCTCGATCCATTTCACCAGCTCCAGCACCGGCACCACCGTGGCGGCCGCCGCGAGGACGATCGCCCAGTCGATCCACGGCAGGCTGTAGATCCCGAACAGATCCCGCAGGAAAGGCACGTAGAGGAGCAACAGCAACATCGCGGCTTCCCACAGGATCGCCCGGTTCAGCCAGCGGTTGGCGAAGGGCTGCCGCAGGACCGAGTGGCGGTCCGACCGGAAGTTATACGCCTTGAAAAACTGGATCAGCACCAGGGACACGAAAGCCATGGTCATGGCCTCCGCCAGGCTCCGACCGGAGGAGAGGGCCCAGGCGAACAGGGAGAGGTTGACCAGGGCGGACCACAGGCCTCCGGCCAGCATCAGCAGGATCACCGGCCGGGTGAAGAGGCCGGCCCGGGGGTTGCGGGGCGGCCGGCGCATCAGGTCCGGCTCCGGCGGATCCACCGAGAGGGCCAGCGCGGGCAGGCCGTCGGTGGCCAGGTTCACATACAGGATCTGGGCCGCGCTGAGGGGCGGGGGGAGCCCGGCCAGGGAGGCCATGGCCATCAGGAGGATCTCCCCCACATTGGAGGAGAGCAGATACATCAGGTATTTCTTGATGTTGGAGAAGATCGCCCGGCCTTCTTCCACCGCCGCCACGATGGAAGCGAAGTTGTCGTCCAGCAGCACCATCGCCGCGGCCTCTTTGGAGACGTCCGTGCCGGTGATCCCCATCGCGATGCCGATATCCGCCTTCTTCAAAGCCGGGGCATCGTTCACCCCATCCCCGGTCATGGCCACGATGTGGCCTTTCTTCTGGAGGGCGGTGACCACCCGGAACTTGTGGGCCGGCGACACCCGGGCGTAGACATCGATCTCCTCCACCTGCTGTTCGAATTCCTCATCGCTCATGGCGTCCAGCTCCGCCCCGGTGATCACCCGGCCGTTCCGCAGCAGGCCCAGCTCCCGGGCGATGGCCCGGGCGGTCAGCGGGTGATCCCCGGTGATCATCACCACCCGGATGCCGGCCTCCCGGCAGACCTGGATGGCCGCTTTCGCCTCCGGACGCGGCGGGTCGATCATCCCCACCAGGCCCAGGAAGGTCATCCCTTCCTCCGCGTCCTCGAGGCGGGCGGACGCCTTGTCCGCCACGGCCAGCACCCGCAGCGCCTCCCCGGCCATCGTCCGGGCCGCCTCCAGGATCCGCTCCCGCTCCGCCGGGGTGAGGGGACGCTCGCCCTCGTCGGTCAGGAGAAAGCGACAGCTTTCCAGGATCACCTCAGGGGCCCCCTTGGAGGCGGCGAACAGGCCCTCCGGGCCCTGATGCAGGGTGGTCATCCGCTTGCGCTCCGAGGTGAACGGGATCTCGTGCACGCGCGGGTAGCGGCCGTTCAGCGCCTCCGGCTGCAGCCCGGCCTTCAGCGCCGCCATCAGGAGGGCCAGCTCCGTGGGATCTCCCTGCCCTCGCCAGCGGCCATCGGGTTCCCGATGAAGTCGAGCGTCCGAGGCCAGCGCGGCCGCCCGGAGCAACCGGCGCACGGCCTCCGACGGCTCCGCCGGCTGTCCATTTCGCTGGAACTCCCCGGAGGGCTCATACCCGCTCCCGGTGACCTCCCAGAACTGCCCGCAGACGAAGAGGCGGCGCACCGTCATCTCGTTCCGGGTGAGGGTCCCGGTCTTATCCGTGCAGATGATATCCGTGCTCCCCAGGGTCTCCACCGCCGGCAGCCGGCGGATCAGGGCGTTGCGCCGGACCATCCGCTGCACCCCCAGGGCCAGGGAGATGGTGACCACCGCCGGCAGGGCTTCGGGGACCACGGCTACGGCCAGGGCCAGGCCGAAGATCAGCATCTCGAGCCAGGGCCGGCCGCGCAGCAAGCCGAGGGCCACGATCAGGGCGACCACCCCCAGGGCCGCCCGGGCCAGGGCCTTCCCCAACCGATCCAGGTTCTCCTGAAGCGGCGTCCGTTCCTCCTCGATGGTTTGAAGCATGCGGGCGATGGCCCCGAACTCCGTGCGCATCCCGGTGGCGACCACGAGGCCCCGACCCCGCCCATACGTCACCACCGTCCCGGCGTAGGCCATGTTCCTTCGGTCCCCCAACGGGAGGTCGGGGTCCGGGATCGCCGCTGTGTGCTTCTCCACCGGGACCGACTCGCCGGTCAGGACGGCTTCGTCGATCTGGAGGTTGACGGCCTCGATCAACCGCAGGTCCGCCGGCACGCGATCTCCCGCGTGGAGGATGACCAGGTCCCCGGGCACCAGCTCCCGGGCGGGGATCCGTTCCTCAGTCCCTTCCCGGAGCACCGTGGCCATCGGGGCGGCCATTCGTCGAAGCGCCTCCAGGGCTCGCTCCGCCCGGTATTCCTGGAGGAAACCCAGCAGGACGGAGAAGAGCACGATGATCATAATGACCACCGCTTCCGTCCCGTGGCCCAGGAGGATCGAGAGGGCGGTAGCGGCCAGGAGGATCAGCACCAGGACGTTCCGGAACTGGGCGAGGAGGATGGTCAGGGGCGAGATCCGCCGGGGCGGCTCCAGCTCATTGGGACCCCACTCCTGGAGCCGGCGGGCCGCCTCGGCACGGCTCAGGCCCGCCGGCTCCGCGCTTAGCTGGCGGAAGCATTCCTCCACTGGAAGCGTGTGCCATAGCGTTCGGGAATCGGAGGGCTCGTCCATCGATTATTCCTCCGAACGCCGCATGCCCATGGCGAGGAAGGCGTAGTAGGCCAGGGTGGAGAGGGCCTGGGCCAGGGCGGCCACGTAGGTCAG